>Ga0209554_1000101_pt1 | contig 66185 bp, 58 predicted proteins | sample MarorgKNORR_S2LV_5_FD_188221 | JGI IMG/M metagenome (GOLD analysis project Ga0209554, IMG submission 188221) | Marine microbial communities from the Southern Atlantic Ocean, analyzing organic carbon cycling - Bottom_A/KNORR_S2/LV (SPAdes) (version 2) | ecosystem: Environmental > Aquatic > Marine...
ATTTGTTGATGTCTTGAATACTATTTCTTGATCACAATAATTTCTTGACCTATACTTATCCCTTCAGAATTTAACCTGTTATAATTGATTAAATCATCAATGGAAACATTGAATTTTTTTGAAATTGAATAAAGTGTATCTCCTTTTTTAACTTTGTAAAATTTTTGTTTTGGTTTTTTCTTTTTTAATACAATATTATCATAACGGTACAATTTATATCTCTCAATTAGATCAATTAATTTTTGGGAATATTTCCTGTCAGTTGCATACCCAGCTTTTTTTAGTCCTTTTGCCCAGGACTTGTAATCATTTTTTTTTAATTTAAAAAGTGATGCATATCTATCTCTAGAAGCTAAAAATATAGAATGATCTCTAAAAGAAAATTCTGGTGATGAATATTTTCTAAAACATTCCTGCTTTTTATCATCATCATGATAAATTTTTGGCCCATTCCAATCATGACATTTAATACCAAAATGATTATTTGCATTAGCAGCCAATCTTCCCTTACCAGATCCAGATTCTAGAATACCTTGAGCTAATGTAATACTTGCAGGTATATCATATTGCCTCATTTCATCCATTGCAATTCTACTATAATACTCAATATAATCTTCAGTAGTTCTTACCACAGGAATAATAGGTTCGTCGATTTTTTTGGTTTTTTTCTTTTTAGATTTCTTTTTCTTTGAAGTAATTTCCTTTCTATCATCTTCATAATTATAAATAGTTCTTTTTGAACCACAACTTTGTAAAAAGTAGACACACAATATAAATACTAAATACTTTTTCATTTCAATCATTCAAAGATAATTCAAATTAAATTGAATTTCCTTTATCTTTGCTTAGCTAGTTATCATTCTACAAGTATGGATGAAATGGATTATTACATAACAAAAGAAGGATATAAATGTTATACTGAAAAATATCATTTAAAAAGAGGCTATTGTTGCCAAAGTAGTTGCAGACATTGTCCATATAGTTATAATCCATATACTAATTAATATTAATTATGACTTTTAAAGAACAGATTAGAGAGGGTATTCCCAATAAGCTACCGGCTAAAAGAAAATATGATTTAAAAATAAATCATGCTCCAATTCGAGAAAATGTCTTGACAAAAAGTGAAAGGAAATTAGCACTTAGAAATTCTCTTAGATATTTTAACAAAAAACATCATGGTTTATTAATTAAAGAATTTAATGAAGAATTAAACAGATATGGCAGAATATATATGTATAGATATAGACCTAACTATAAAATATATGCCAGGCCAATTAATCAATATCCTTATAAATCAAAGAAGGCTGCAGCAATTATGTTAATGATTCAAAATAATTTAGATGAAAATGTGGCTCAACATCCACATGAATTAATAACATATGGTGGAAACGGATCTGTGTTTCAAAATTGGGCTCAATATCTAATTTGTCTGAAATATTTGTCTGAAATAACAGACAAACAAACCCTTATAATCAACTCTGGACATCCTCTTGGGCTTTTTCCGTCAAATAAAAATGCTCCTAGAGTTGTAGTATCCAATGGAATGGTAATTCCAAATTATTCAAAGAAAATAGATTTTGAAAAATTTAATGCACTAGGCGTTACTCAATATGGTCAAATGACAGCAGGGAGTTATATGTATATAGGACCTCAAGGAATTGTACATGGGACAACAATAACAATATTAAATGCCTTTAGAAAAATAGGGAAAAATCCTAAAGGAAAAGTCTTTCTAACCTCTGGTCTTGGAGGAATGAGCGGAGCTCAACCAAAAGCTGGGAATATATCAAAATGTATTACAGTTTGTGCAGAAGTAAATATAAAAGCTGTTCAATCTAGGTTTTCACAAGGTTGGGTAGATGAAATAATTGATAATTTGGATTCACTTGTAAACAGGGTTAAAGATGCCATAAACAAAAAAGAAGTAGTATCCATAGCATATCATGGAAATGTAATAGATGTATGGAAAGAGTTTTACAACAAAAAAATTCATATTGACATTGGAAGCGATCAAACATCATTGCATAACCCCTGGTCGGGAGGTTATTATCCTGTTGGATTGAGCTTTGACAAAGCAAATGAAATGATTTATCAAAACCCTAAACTTTTCAAGAAAAAAGTTAAAGAAAGTTTAGTTGAACAAGCGAAACTAATTAATAAACATGCTAATAGAGGGACGTATTTCTTTGATTACGGTAATGCATTTCTTTTGGAAGCATCCAAGGCAAAGGCAGATGTAATGAGCAAAGATGGAGTTAATTTTAAATTTCCAAGCTATGTTCAAGATATTATGGGCCCAATGTATTTTGACTATGGGTTTGGTCCATTTAGATGGGTTTGCTGTAGTGGAAAATATGAAGATTTAGATAAAACTGATGAAATTGCTTGCAAAGTCCTTGAAAGAATAATGAAAAGATCTCCCAATCAAATTAAGCTACAATTAAAAGACAACATAAACTGGATAAAACAAGCTAAAGAAAATGCTTTAGTAGTTGGATCAAAAGCAAGAATATTATATGCAAATTCTGAAGGAAGAATAGAAATTGCCAAAGAATTTAATAAAGCTATAAAAAAGAAGATCATTAGTGGTCCTATAGTACTGGGTAGAGATCACCATGATGTATCAGGCACAGATTCGCCTTTTAGAGAAACCTCTAACATATATGATGGATCAAAGTATACTGCTGATATGGCAATTCAAAATGTAATAGGAGATAGTTTTAGAGGGGCAACATGGGTAAGTATACATAATGGTGGTGGTGTAGGATGGGGAGAAGTTATTAACGGAGGTTTTGGTATGGTTCTTGATGGTTCTAAAGAAAGTGAAGACAATTTAAAGTCTATGTTATTTTGGGATGTGAATAACGGTATTTCTAGAAGAAGTTGGGCTAGAAATAAAGCTTCGATTTTTGAAATCAAGAGAGCAATGAAAAAAGAACCACTTCTTAAAGTAACGATTCCAAATATGGTTGATGAAAAATTAATTGAAAAATATAAATAAAAATGAAAACCATAATTAAGATTATATTAGTATTTGCAATATTACTTTTATCCTCATGTAATGCTATTAGAGTTAGTTCTGACTTTAATGATAAAATTAATTTCAATGATTACAAGACATATGCTTTTTCTAAAAAAGGGGTAGATGAAGTTGAAATAAATGACATTGACAAGAAAAGAATTCTTAATGCAATTGATGTTGAGCTATCAAGCAAAGGACTTAGAAAAAGCTCAATTGAACCAGACCTTATGGTTAATTTCTTTACCAAAACAAATAAAAAAATAAATTATTATCCAAGCTATGATTATTATGGTTACGGCTCATCTCTTGCACCATGGTACAATACGTATTATTATCATAATTATTCTGAAGGAGTGTTATTTATTGACTTGATTGATTATGAAAAAAACGAACTAATCTGGCAAGGAGTCGGAAAAGGATATATTCCTAGTAAGAGAGCAAAGAAAGAAGAACAAGTAAAACTCTTTGTAAATAAAATATTAATTCAGTATCCACCGCAAAATTAATTATTAACATCCAGAACATCTCTTAAAGAATTTCCAAGTAACATAAAAGCCATAACAAGCATCATAATGCATACACCTGGCGCAATTGCTAGAAATGGCTCTCCTAATATTATATAGTTATAATGATCCTTAATCATTGATCCCCAGCTTGACATTGGGGGTTGTGCTCCAAGACCAAGAAAACTAAGCCCACTTTCAATTAAAATTGAAGCTGCAAAATTAGCAGCACATATAATAATTAAAGATGAAGTTATATTTGGTAAAATATGTCTTGTGATTATTCTAAAATCGCTAAAACCAAGAACACGGGCTGCAGTTATGAATTCCCTTTGCTTTAATGATATTACTTGGCCTCTTACAACTCTTGCTACCTCTACCCACATGGTCAAACCAACTGCAATAAAAACCTGCCAAAATCCTTTGCCCAATGCCAAAGTAATAGCAATAACTAATAAAAGTGTAGGAATCGACCATGTCACATTAATTAGCCACATTATTGTTTGATCAACAAATCCAGAATAATATCCAGAAAGACAGCCCATAATCAAACCAATTATTAAAGAGATAAATACAGCAACAAAACCTATTGAAAATGATATTCTAGCACCTATTATAATTCTACTCAAAACATCTCTTCCAAATTTATCAGTTCCAAAATAAAATTTCTTATGAATTATTGGAGATCCATCAATTAATTGCAAAGACATAGTTTTATAATCAAATTGATTGAATTCTTGATAATAGATTGTGTCATTACTAATTTTATAATTAATGATTGGAATTTCTATATCAGGATTCTTATCTCCATATAATAATTTATTTATAGACGATTGGGGCTCTATATCATTAGGAATTACTAACATATCCACTTCAAATCCTGGAGCCTTTGAATGAATTGATAAATGCATTTGATTTGCATTTTTTGAATTATCGGGTGCAATAGCATATGCAAAAAAAGCAATTAATGCAACTAGTATAATAAATACTAAACTAATTATCCCAGATAAATTTTTTTTAATATTAAAAAAGGGATTTCTCAAAATTTTCTAATTAAGTAGAATAGACTATCTCTCAACATAGGAGAGTCTTAAATCATTTAAGACATTTAAAGACTCATTTACATAAATGTCTTTAGATAAATTCTTATGCCACCTCTTTCTTTTTTCTCCAAGACTTGAATCTTTAGCAATTAAATCAATTTCATATGGAAGTGATTTAAATGTTAAGTCAGAAGAATAATCAGAGAGTTTTTTATACTTCTTTGCTTTTTCCTCATTTAATAATAAATCCTTCTTAAATTTACTATAATTCAAAGTATAAATATCTCTATCTCGAATCGATTTAATCCATTTGGCATTCTCATCAATTAAGCTAATAAATTCACTTGAGTTCATTCTATTTTTACTTGCTTGTATAGTCTTATTATAATCAAAGAAAGTTTTCCAAGGCTCATAGGAAACTGGATCAATCTTATCCCATTCCAATGGATTTTCCTGATTTTTTTCACCAAAATCAACATAAGTGTATTTATTTGGAACTACAATATCACTCTTAACTCCTTCTAATTGAGTTGATCCTCCATTAATTCTATAATATTTTTGAGTTGTAAATTTTAATGCTCCTAAATCACCATTTGTATTACTTCTAACCATTTTATTTAAGTCAATAACATTTTGTACAGTTCCCTTTCCATATGTTTGCTTACTTCCAATTATAATAGCTCTTTTATAATCTTGCATTGCAGCAGCTAATATCTCAGAAGCAGATGCAGAAAATTCATTTACAAGAATTACTAAAGGCCCTTCCCATATTATCGATCTGTCCTTATCTCTTAAAATTTGACTTTCTTTATTCATTGACCTTACTTGAACAATTGGTCCTTCTTGAATAAATAAACCAGCCATTTCTACAACTGTTTTTAATGAGCCGCCACCATTATTTCTTAAGTCTAATACAAGCCCCTTAATACCTATATTTTTTAATCTAATTATCTCCTTCTTAACATCTCTTGCAGCATCACGACTAGTTGAATTATCAAAATCAATATAGAATTTTGGAAGATTAATAAAACCATATAAATTTTCCTCTTTATCTACAATTGAAGATCTAACATATGTCTCCTCTAACAGAACTATATCTCTTTTTATTTTTAGATCTACTATTTCTCCGTCTACCTTCTTAATAGTTAATATAACATTGGTTCCTTTTGGCCCTTTAATCAATTTAACAGCATCCCTAATTGGCATTCCAATAATATTGGCAGCTTCATCTTGGTCATTTTGACGAACTTTTAGAATTATATCTCCTACCTCTAATAAATTTTGCCTCCATGCTGGACCTCCAGAGATTACTTCTACTACCTCAATCCTGTCTAATTTTTTAAATAACCGAGCTCCAATACCTGCATAATTTCCTGACATATCAACATCAAATTTATCCTTAGCTTCTGGATTATAATATATAGTATGAGGGTCATATTGTTCTATGAAAGAATTTAGATATAAACTAAACCAATCTTCCCTATCAATATCTTTGTAAAAATCATATATCTCATTTAAAGTATTTAGAGTTGATTCTCTTGCTTCTAATTCAATTTCTATATTTGACTTTATTTTATGAGGTGGATTATCTTCTAATTCATTTTCCTGCTCCTCCAATAAATTATCATAAATTTCAATTGAAGAAAATTTCAATTGTTTTCTCCATCTGTCTTTTAATTCTTTTCTATTTCTTGCATAATCTAAAGATTCGAAATCAGCAATAAAATTTTCATCTAAATTATAATCAAAAGGATTATTTAATATCTCCTCATAGATAATCTTTGATTCCTTAATCCTTAATTCTAGTCTATTGTATGTTAGATCAAAGAAATCTACTTCTGCATTTATAAATTTATCATCAAGTTTGTTTTCGTATTCTTTAAATTCTTCAATATCTGATTTATAAAAATATCTTTTATATGGATCAATTCTATTTAAATATTCATTGAATACCTTATTAGAAAATTCATCATTAATTTCTTTTTTAACAAAGTGTCCTTGATCTAAAACATATGATATAAGTTGCAAAAGCAACTTATCTTTATCTGTTTGATCAAAATTACTAGAAGTAAAGCTACATGAAGCTAGCCCCAGAATAAAAGTTAATGATATTACAATAATATTTTTCTTCATATATCAATAATAATTCGAAAATAAATAAAAAATACATCATTATCTTCTATTATATGTATAATTTTTTGTTAAACATTACAATTATTTATTTACTTACTTTTGTATAGATTATTTTAGATAAAAATGGAAAAAAGACCCCTTATACTATTAACCAATGACGATGGAATTACTGCTCCTGGATTAAGGACATTAATTAAAATTATGAATAAAGTTGGTGAAGTTGTAGTTGTTGCTCCAGACAGTCCTCAAAGTGGAATGGGCCATGCAATAACAGTTAATGATACACTGTACTGTAAAAAAGAGCATATAGACGATGGTCCTCAAACTGAATATAGTACTTCAGGAACACCTGCAGATTGTGTCAAACTAGCAGTTAATGAAATTTTAAAAAGAAAACCAGATCTATGTGTTTCAGGAATAAATCATGGATCAAATGCCTCAATAAATGTTATTTACTCTGGAACAATGAGCGCAGCTGTTGAAGCTGGCATTGAAGGCATACCCTCAATAGGGTTTTCCATTTGGGACTATAATTGGAATGCAAACTTTGAAAAATGTGAAAAATACATCGAAATTATTACAAAAAATATATTAGAAAAGTCTAAAGAAAAAAACATAATTTTAAATGTTAATTTTCCTAAAATTGATAGAACTGATTATAAAGGAATCAAAATCTGTAGACAAGCAAATTCTTATTGGAAAGAAACATTTGATAAAAGAAAAAACCCTAATGGTAGAAATTATTACTGGCTAACTGGTAAATTTATTAATCTTGATAAAGGGAAAGACACAGATCAATGGGCATTAAACAATGGATATATATCAATAGTGCCTGTCAAATATGATATGACTTCATATGATGAAATTGATGAAATATCTAAATGGAATCTAAATGATTAAAAAGGAAATTATAATAGGGCTTATAACTGGATTTATTGCAAATATATCTGGGTTAGTACTTGCAATTTTATTTCTGAATGACAATCCATCTATTATTGAAGTTGTTGTCAAATCCTTTGAAGAAAGATTATTAAGTAAGCTAATAAGTTTGGGGGCAATCATGAATCTCTTTGTTTTTTTTGTATATATAAAAAAGAGACAAGAAAATAGAGCAAAAGGGGTATTAATGGCTACAATTATAATTGCAATAATTACAATAATATTAAACTTAATATAATTTGAAATATTATATAATTGCTGGCGAAGCATCTGGAGATTTACATGGGTCTAATTTAATTAAAGAATTAAAAAAATTGGACAGGAACTATAGTTTTAGGTGTTGGGGTGGTGATTTGATGAATGAACAAACAAATAACCTTGCCAAGCACCATAAGGATTACTCTTACATGGGTTTTCTTGAAGTTTTTTTGAATCTATATACAATAATAAAAAATATTTCATTTTGTAAATCTGATATTCTTAAGTATAATCCAGATATTATAATATACATAGATTTTCCAGGATTTAATTTAAGAATTGCAGAATGGGCAAAAAAAAATGGTTTTAATAATCACTATTATATATCTCCTCAAATCTGGGCATGGAAAGAAAGTAGAATAAAATTAATTAAAAAGGTGATTGATAAAATGTACGTTATACTGCCTTTTGAGAAAAAATTCTACAAAGAAAAGCATAATTTTGATGTTTCTTTTGTTGGTCATCCCTTAATGGATGAAATTAATAAAAGAAATAGTGAAGACACTTCTAAATTAAGCCAAAAAATATCAAAGAATAAAACAATTCTTTTACTCCCAGGAAGTAGAGATCAAGAAATTAAAAAATTGCTACCCATAATGCTAAGTGTGGTATCAAAATTTAAAGATTATAAATTTATTATTGGAGCTGCTCCCTCTCAAAAATTATCAATCTATCAGGATTATATAAAAGATAGTAATGTTGAGATTATTCAGAACAAAACATATGAACTATTAAAAAATTGTACAGCCGCTATTGTAACTTCAGGTACTGCTACGCTAGAAAGCGCTTTGTTTAAAGTGCCTCAAATTGTATGTTACAAATCAAGTTGGACTACCTATCTAATTGGAAAAATTTTATTAAAAAATCTAAATTATATTTCATTAGTGAATTTAATTGCAAATAAGTTGATAGTAAAAGAATTAATACAAAATGCTTGTTCTAAGAAAAATCTAATAAAAGAACTAAACATAATTTTAGAAAAAGAAGAAAGAGCAAAAATAATTAGCAATTATAATGAACTTGAAAATAGTCTGGGAGGAAGAGGCGCAAGTAATAAAACTGCAAAAATTATATATAACTACTTAGTAGAGGAAAATTCTGGAACAAAAGACTCATAATACTTGTTAAATTCATCTTGAGTTTTAATTGATTTATATCCCTCATCCTTAAATAACTTTAACCATAATTCAATCTGCTGAGGAGTTTTATATCCTATTACATAATTAATTAATTGAGAGCTATTATCCATAAAAATAATAGTTGGATATGCACTTACATTTAAATATCTAGTTAACTCATGAGTTCCATTTCGTCTTTGTGATTTCTCAGGCTGATAATTAGGATTAACAAATAATCTTCCATCATAATTTATCTCTGCATCTCCTTCAGCATTAAATTTAACAGCATAATAATGTTTATTTATATATTCTGATACATCTTTATTTTGAAAAGTATTTCGATCCAACATTTTACATGGACCGCACCAATTTGTATAAACATCCATTATAATATTTTTCGGATTCTTTTTTTGAAGTTCTAATGCTTGATCAAAAGTTAACCAATTTATCTCTTGTGAATGAATCTGAAAAAAATTAAAAATAATCAATATTGTAAAAAGAGCTCTTAGCATATTATTTATTTTATTCCGTGCATTAATTTTTTAATTAGAGGATGCAATAATAATGATAAAACTCCTAATATTATTGGTATAATAGTAAAAATTAAGAAAAATCCTGACAAACTATATTCCTGAGTAATCTTATCAATATCACCTCCTATATAATGTGCTAATTTCTGTCCAATAGCTATGGCCAAATAATATACTCCAAACATAAATGCTATCATTCTTGCAGGTATTAACTTACTCAAATAAGACAATCCCATTGGAGATAAACAAAGTTCTCCCAATGTATGAAACAAATACGCTAATACTAGCCACATCATACTTAAACTTGCAGTTTCAGCTCCGGATGGAACATTGCGTGCACCAAAAGCTAAAAAGCCAAAGCCAACACCTAATAAGGCCAATCCTAAAAAATATTTTACAGAAGCTGGCGGATTATATTCACTATCCCACCATTTAGTAAATAATGGAGCAAATACTATTATAAATAATGAATTTAATATTGCGAACCAAGTAACAGTAACCTCAGTTTCAGTAGACTGAAATTCAATAAATAATTTATAAATAACAATTCCCCATATAATTATAAAACTAACTCCCAATATTGTGTTAGACAATGCTATTTTTTTATATGTTATTCTAAATAAATTAATAAGAACATAAGTAATTATAGCAAGAGGAATAACTGTTACTAATAAATCAATTATTTTAAATATTGTTGCACTACCACCTTCTAAAAATCTGTCTGTGAAATCTCTTGTATAAATTGGTAATGAACCCGCTCCTTGTTCAAACCCAGCCCAAAAAAAAACAGTAAATAAACAAAAAATTGAAAAAGCAATCATCCTGTCTCTAACAATCTTAGAATACCTAGGAATTCTAATAATTAGCACTATAATAAAACTAATTACAGCCAATAATGCATAAAATAAAGAATCCCCCATCCCAAATACTGTAAAATTGAATGTCTGAATATTTCCTATTTTACTTAATGGATCATTTACAATAAAAATAAGTGCACAAACAATAAAAATTCCTATTAATATATAATCTATTAATAGAAAAGGATTAAGTTTTTCAGTATTATTACTTGTTTGTATCTCATTAACTTTTTTCTTATCTGGTTTATCACCAATATTTCTAAATAAAGGTTGTGCATAATAAAACTGTAGCATTCCTAAAAACATAAAAATACCAGCTAATCCAAAGCCATAGCTCCAACCTATTTTCTCTCCAATCCATCCACATAACATAATTCCAATAAAAGCACCAGCATTTACTCCCATATAGAAAATATTATAGGCTCCATCCTTTTTATCATCTCTACCTTCATATATTTTAGAAATTATAGAAGTCATGTTTGGCTTGAAAAAACCATTACCTATTATCAAGAAAGTAATTCCTATATATAGAAATGTTGGTGTTTCTACAGCCATTGAAGCATGCCCTAACGTCATAAACAGTGCTCCAATAACTACTGCCATTCTATAACCAATTTTATTGTCTGCCAGCCAACCACCAATTAAAGGGGTTAAATAAACAAATAATGCATATGTCCCTAGCAAAGACAATGCTTCTGAAGAAGTCCATCCCCAACCAGGATTATCACCAGTAATAAGACCTGTTAAAAAAATAACTAAAATAGCTCTCATCCCATAGTAAGAGAATCTTTCCCACATTTCTGTAAAAAACAGGACGAATAAAAGTGAAGGATGCCCTAAGACACTCGTTTTAAAAAACTCAGCATTAGAATTTTGATTCATATAATATACTTAAGCTAGAGATTCTTCAGCCTTATGAGTTAATCTCTTTAATGGTTTAATGATAAGTAAAACTAGCAAACCAAAGATTGTACAAAAAACTGCAATACCTGTAAAGATTTTAAATTCACCGATTTCTGTAGCTGATTCACCTAATAGGCCTGCAATCTTATTACCTAACCCTGTTGCTGCAAAATAAGCTCCCATCATAAATGCCATCCATCTATCGGGAGCAAGTTTTGTAATAAAAGATAATGCTACAGGAGAGGCACATAATTCTCCAATAGTATGGAACAAATAAGCTAACACCAACCAATGCATGCTAGATAGCCCCTCTACTTCATATTGCATAGAAGCTGCAGACATAAAGAAAAAGCCCCATCCCATTATAATTACTCCAATTGCCATTTTAAATAAAGAAGATGATTCTCTTTTTCTATTTTTCCACCAAACCCAAAAACTACCAACTATCGTAGCAAATATTAAAATAAAAATAGCATTTACTGATTGGAACCAACTTGCTGGAACTAAAAAACCATCAATTAATAAGTCCGTTTTTTGTTTAGCATATACATTTAATAATCCTCCTGCTTGTTCAAATGAACCCCAAAAAACAATGATAATTAAAAAAGATAAATAGGTTACTAAAATTCTATCTTTCTCAATCTTATTTCCGTCATTATAAACTACAATAGCGACTCCAACAGCAAACGCTAACCCCATTACTAATAGTCCATAGTTTAATGAACCATTAAGTAGCCATATAACCATACCTAAAGCAAATGTTATCATAAATCCTACTATCGAATTATTAGATTTAAAAATTGAAGAAATCAAGTTACTATCTGTTTTTTCACTTTCATCTCTTTCATCAATAACCAAATTTCCAACATGAGTTAAATATCGTTGACCATACCAGTATGTCAACTGACCAAAAGCCATCCCAATACCTGCTAAACCAAATCCATAGTGCCATCCAATAGTCTCGCCAATATAGCCAACTATTAAAGCAGAAGCTGCTGCGCCAAGATTAATGCCCATATAGAAAATATAAAAGCCTATGTCTCTTTTATCCTGCTCGTGTTTAGGATATAGGCCCCCAACCATAGTTGAGATGTTAGGCTTTAACATACCCACACCCATAACTATTAAAGTAAGTCCAGTATAAAATGCCCACATGGCTTCTATTGCTAGAACAGAGTGTCCTGCAACCAGTAACATTCCGCCAACAAAAACTGATTTCTTTTGTCCTAATATCTTATCTGCTATAATTCCGCCAGGAATCGAGGCTACATAAACAAACATTGTATACCATCCATATAAAGCAAGAGCATCTTCATTACTCCATCCTAATCCAGCATTTTCAATTCCAACCTCACCAACTAGATAAAGCACTAAAATTGCTCTCATTCCATAGTAAGAGAATCTCTCCCACATTTCAGTCAAAAACAAAATATATAATCCAACTGGATGACCTAAAAATTGTTTTTGATTAGCTAATATATTTGAATCTGTCATGGTGTGTAAATTAAAAGATTTTACTAAAATATTATAAATTATCTAATAATTTTAATTTTCAATAATAAATTATATTAGCAGTATATTATTGTTGTAGAATACTATATTTGATTTATATTAAATTTCAAAAATGAGTAAAGAAATTAATGGTTTTTCGAAGCTAAGTAAAGAAGAAAAGATAAACTGGATAGTAGATAATTTCTTCACAGATACAGTAATGGCAAAAAGTGTGTTAAAACAGTATTGGAATGAAGATGATAAACTTCAAAAACTTCATGATGAGTTCTCAGAAAATACATTGAGTAATTTTTATTTGCCATTTTCAATAGCTCCTAATTTTTTAATAAATGGCAAGAAATATAGTATTCCTATGGTAATTGAGGAGAGCTCTGTAATTGCTGCGGCATCAAAATCAGCAAAGTTATGGTCTGATCTAGGAGGATTTAAAGCAAAAGTAATTTCAAAAATAAAAACAGGTCAAGTTCATTTTACTTTTACAGGAGATAAACAAGCCATTAGTTCTTATTTCAATTATATAAAGCCCATATTAATTCAAGATACTGAAAGCATAACAACAAATATGAAAAAAAGAGGTGGAGGAATAATTGATATTTTATTAATTGACAAAACCTTTGATATGAAGGGATATTATCAAATTAGTGTTTCATTTGATACTATTGATGCAATGGGAGCTAATTTTATAAATTCTTGTTTAGAACAAATTTCAAAATCATTTAAAGATAAAACTGATATATTTAAAGATTGCATAATAAAATCTAATGACATTAAAATTATAATGAATATTGTATCTAACTATGTTCCTGATTGTCTTGTTAAAGCAGAAGTATCATGTAAGGTTAAAAAATTAAATAAAAAAGAAGATTTTAATGGCTATTGTGAAAAGTTTGTTCAAGCTGTTAAAATAGCAGAATTAGACACATATAGAGCTGTTACCCATAATAAAGGTATCATGAATGGGATTGATGCTATTGCTGTTGCAACTGGAAATGATTTTAGAGCAATTGAAGCTGGAATTCATGCATATGCATCAAAAGACGGAAAATATAGAAGTTTGACTCATGCTAAAATTGAAAATGGTGTTTTCCGTTTTTCAATTGAAATACCGTTAGCACTAGGAACTATTGGAGGAATAACAAATCTTCATCCTCTAGTTAAGCTAGCATTAAACATGTTAGATGACCCAAATGCTGAAGAATTAATGGAAATAACTGCCGCTGTAGGTCTTGCTCAAAACTATGGCGCATTAAGATCGCTAATAACATCTGGCATTCAGAAGGGACACATGAAAATGCATTTAATTAATATTTTGAATTCATTAGAAGCAACAGAATCTGAAAAACAATCAGCTGTAGAATATTTTAAAGATGAAATTGTTAATAATAACAATGCTCAAAGCTATATAACCAAACTTCGCAAATCTAATGAAATATAAAAGCAATGGTAAAATATTATTAACATCTGAGTACTTAGTATTGGATGGTGCTTTAGCATTAGCTCTTCCATCAAAATTATCGCAAAATCTTGAAGTAAAATATACACATAATAAAAAAGAAATTAATTGGATAAGCTACGATTTTAACGGCGAAATTTGGTTTACTGAATGCTTTGTTATTTCAAAACATAAATTTTCATATAAAAACAAAAAAAATAAATATTCTGATAAACTAATTTCAATTTTTGATGGAATTGAAAAACTTAAAGAAGGTGTTTTTTCTAATATAGGAGCTGAATTTACTACTAGATTAGAATTTTCAAAAAATTGGGGATTAGGATCTTCTTCTACTTTAATTAATAATTTATCACTATGGGCAAAAATTGATCCTTACGATTTACTTGATTTAACATTTAAGGGTAGTGGATATGATATTGCGTGTTGTAATAAAATTAATCCTATAACATATGTAAAGAATAAAAATAGCAGAATAATAGAAGATGCTAATTTTAATCCATCATTCAAAGAAAATTTATTTTTTGTCTATTTAGGTCATAAACAAAACACATCAGAGGCAATAGAAAATTACAGATCCATGCCTAATGACATAAATAATATTATCCCAAAAATCAACTCAATTAATTTATCTATAATTAAATCAAATACATTAAATGAATTTGAAAAATTAATTGTAGAACATGAAGAAATTATATCAAAGACTATAAATATAGAGCCAATAAAAAATAGACTATTTAGAGATTACCAGTCAGGTGTTGTTAAAAGTCTTGGTGCTTGGGGTGGAGACTTCGTACTTGTAACAGGAAATAAATCAAGTTTGAGTTATTTTAGCAATAAAGGATATAATGAAATTATTCCTTATAAGGATCTTGTATACTAGATTAGTAAAATAAGGACCTATTATCTTCGATTTCAGAAGATTCTAAAAGAGCTTCATAAACTTTAGAATTATATGAACCTAGAGTTATTGAATTTAAAAGATTCGTATAATTTTGATAACTACTCATCACATTAGCATACTTTATCCTATCAACTTTTACATAGAAAACTCCTTTATTTCCAATAATACCCTTCGACATTACTCCTTCACCTATTCCAAAAGCATGTCCAACAACATTTGGTTCATTACCAGTACCCGAAAGAACAGGGTTTTTCATATTAACGGCTAAAGAAGTTTGAATTGTTTGGTTTTGACTGGATGAAATATCATCAAAAGATTTACTTTTTATCTTATCCATAATCATTTTAGCCTTTTTTTCTTTTTTAATTTCAGGAATAGCTGTAATAGATGCTTTATCAATTGACATCAATCCTTCTGAGTTAATTGAAGTTAGCATTGCAACTAAATAATCTCCATTTTGCAGATTAAATCGTCTTACATCATCAACATTTGTATCAAAATCATAAGCCCATCTTACTATTGCTCTTTGAGAGCCTACTCCAGGAATATTTTCATTTAGTTCTCTAATATTATTAACAGGATTAACTTTATAATTAAATTCATTGGCTACATCTCTAAAATTAGATTTTTCTATTGCTATTTCAAATTTTGAAGAAATATTAAAGATACTATCTATAGTTCGTTCAGAGGCTTCAAGTTTAAAAGCTAAATTTGCAACTTTAACTGCCTTTTTTCTTTTAGATTGAGACAAGATTTCAATAATATGAAAACCAAAATCAGTTTCAACAACTGATATTTTACCAACTCTGTTTAGAAAAGAAAAATCTTTAAACTCAGGAGCAAATCCATCTATATATGAAAATTCAATTTCACCATCATTTTCATTACTAGCTTTATCAGAGGATAATGATAATAGGCTTTTAAATTTACTAGGTCTTCTTACAACAATTCTATATATACTATCTGCCTTTTTCTTAGCCTGCTCCTTTGTTCTTGTTTCATTAGGATCACTTCTTAAAGATCCACTGTATGGAATTAATATATGTCTAACCTTAACAGACTCAGGGATTCTTCTAGTATCTACTAATTTTGTAATCTTTATAAATTCACCTTCTTTGTATGGACCATATACCTCTCCCTTATTTAAAGAATAGATTATAGGCGTCATTTCTTTTGAGAAAGAATTCTCAAAAACATAGGAATCATATAGTTTAATAGCAGAATTTAGATTTAAAAATTCCTCATCATTTCTAGTATTTTTAAATCCTAATACTTTTTTATTTGTTTTCGTTTCAAAATCAAATTCTTCATGATCATTTAGTAATTCTGTAAGTTGACTCTCAATTTGCTTTTCATCATATTTTGATGGGTTTTCTTCAAACTTAACGTATATTAAATTTCTAGAAGCTTTAACCTTATAATCACTCTCATTTTTCTGCATGTATTTTTTTACATCAGATTTTGTTACCTTAACCAATGAGTCAGGTATAGTTGAAAATGGGATTTTTATATATTTTAAATCAATATTATCATTTTCATAATTGTATTGGGTTTTTCCTTCAAAGACAGTAGAATTGATTCCTGATCTTATCAAATCAAAATATATCTTTTCAAGTTCTGAAAATGCAAGAGTTGATTCATAATTATTCCAAGATTCATAATTAATTTGAGCTCCCTGTAAATCCATTGTCTCAGGAGATATTTCTTTTAAGTTAGATATAAACTCATTTAATTTTCTTTGATCAAACTCACCCTGAGAATTTTTAAATTCATCAAATGATAATAAATTGCTTTTTAATAAATCTCTCATTAAATCTCTTTCAACAGTAATTCTTAGTTTATCAAATTCAGAGGCTAATATCAATTTTCTCAATTCAACATCCCAAATAGTATTCATAGATTGAACATTTGTTCTTGAACCTCTGTTTTGACGTTCTAAATTTTCAACTTTTCTCATAAAATCTTCTCTCTCCATCTCAATCCCATTAACAGTTGCAATAACATTTTGATCTGGCAGAGAAAATCCACTGCTATTTCTTATTATATCTGCTAATACAAAAGAGAATAATGCCATTGCAATAACTACTATTAAAAACAATGATCTTTGTCGTATTTGATTTAAAATTGCCATTTAAAATTAATTTTAAATATAGTGGCCAAAAGTAGTATTTTATTGTTAATTATGGAAACTTAAGCATCTATCTTTAGAGAAACTAAATTTATTCTAGTATTGGAAACATCTAGAATCCTAAACAAAAAATTACCCACTCTAATTTCTTCTTTTATTTTAGGAATTTTTTCAGTACTGTTTACAATTAATCCTCCTAAGGTTTCATATTCTTCACTAACTGGAAGGTCTAATTTATAATTCTCATTAAGATAATCTATCTCAATTCTAGCAGAAAATTCATATTCATTATCAGATACCTTTTTCTCAATCAATTCATTGTTGTCAAATTCATCATCAATTTCTCCAAAAAGCTCTTCAACTATATCCTCAATAGTTATCATTCCAGATGTACCCCCATATTCATCCAAAACTATTGCTATAGTTCTCCTTTTGGCAGTTAATACATTTAGTACATCCTTAATAAGCATTGCTTCGGGAATAAATTCAACTGGCATTAATATTGATTTGATAGTTTTTGGCTTATTGAATAAATCCGAGGAATGAGCATATCCTAAAACATCATCAATTGTGTTTTTATAAATTAAAATCCTAGAATAACGTGAGGAAATAAATAATGACTTTAAATTGGATATGTAATCATGAATCTCAACTGCTACTAATTCAATTCTAGGGATCATTGCATCTCTAGACTTTAACTCTGAAAAGTCCAATGCATTTTGAAAAATTTGAACTTCACTATCAATTTCTTGATCTTCCTCAACTGCATCCATTTGTTCATTAATATAATGTCCTAATTCATCTTTTGAAAAAAGCATTTGCTTGTTATCATCCTTCGAATTAAAAAATGTTTTTAAAAAAATATCAGAAATCCAAATAACAAAATCAGATATAAAATAGAAAACTATATAGAAAAAATAAGCTGGTAGTATAAAGAGTTTAAAAAATTTCAAAGAATAAATCTGGAAAAATACTTTTGGCAAAAATTCAGCAGTAATAAGAATAATAAATGTTGAAACAAGCGTTTGATTAATTAGATTAAACTCAAATTCTCTAGTTAATAATGCTCCCATTGTAAATCCATAGATTACTAAAGCAATGTTATTACCCACCAGCATAGTAGTAATAAATTTTGATGGTTTCTTTGTTAGTTTTTTTATTATTGAAGAAATAAATCCTGTTTTCTTTTTTTCAATTTCAATCGAAATCTTATTGCTGGAAACATAGGCTATTTCCATACCAGAAAAAAAAGCAGAAAAAATAAGGGAAATAATTATTATTGGTATATCAGACATAAGAAATTATAATTTACCTCTTTCTTTAAATCTCTTTTGATATTTATTTCTAAACCAAAACATAACAATTGATAAGATTGAAAAAATTAAGAAAATTATTGACCTATAAAAATCACTTTTAAAATTTAAAAGAAATTCTATAAAAAATATTATACAAAAACCTAGATAAGCATATTTAAGAAACCCTAATAACTTCATAATAAAAATAAATATAGCATTAGTCTATTAAATGCCAATAGAATATTATACATATTATAAATTTAATGATTATTCTTCTAATGTTACATAACCGCTTACATCTAAGAAAGTGATTTTTTCAAAGCTTTTGTCAGAATCAAATCCTGATCCATAAATATCTTTATCAGCTGAAATAAATCGAAAAGGATAATTTGTAAATAACCATTCTTCTATTCTATCATAATACATTTGATCAGTCATTAGTGTATCTTTTAGTTGGGTTATGATAACAACATTTTTTCTTAAATCAATCAAATTTGTGTTAGAATAAGAGATTGCATAATCTGCTGTAATTATACTCCTATTATTATTCTTATCAAACACCGTAATTTCAACCTTATTTGGAAATTCAAAATATGGGAAATCCATATTAGTAAAATTGAACATTTTTGGGCTTTTCAATATTAAACTAACAAATCCTGAATCAGTATAAACAGTATTTATATCAACAGCAGATGAAACAGATGTTTTTTCTGAACCAATATCAATAACATTTTCCAAATCATTATGACATGAAATCAATAGAAAAAAAGATATAATAAAACTAATTTTTTTCAAATCTATAGATTAGGCACTTTAACAGATCTTCCTATCCAACATCCTACTCTAATTATTTCACCTTCTCTTCCTGAAGAAAATATTTCATTTTTTTGAGGAGCTTTTGCTAAATAATTTCTTGAACTTTGATTAGCTGATTTTTTTAGTTTTCTATCAACCCTACCTGCCTTAAGTGCTTCTTTAGAAGCCAGCCAATAAACAGCTCTTTGTGTAAAGTTGTCAGATCCGCAATTTTTTGCACTACTAGCATACATTTGCGCAATAGCTAAATAACATTTTCCCATAGATGGGTTAAACCTAAGTGCTTTAACATAATATAATCTAGCCCTAGAAAACAAACCGTCCTTCCTAAATTTCGTTGCAATCCTAAATAATATCTTTGCTTTTTCATAGCTATCATTCTCTAACTCAATTGCTTGATTGTAATACTCAAGAGCCTCGGCTGACTTACCCTCCTTAGATTTAATAATTCCTAAATAATAAGATGTAGATGCATTTGGCTCTAACATATTTTTTTGCTGCAGAATTTTAACAAAAAGCTCTGAGTCGACACATTCCTTGTTAAATAATCTATTCAAAGCTCTTTGAAGCCATATTCCATCATTTTTCTTTTCTTCATAATTCTTCTCATATAATGGAATCAAATTCACACAATTTGCTCTATCACCAAGATCAATTTCCATTCCTTTAGAAATTTGATTGTATGCCTTTAAAAAACTATTAAATGATTTAACTTTTCTTTGATCTTTTGTAGATAACTCTATTTTCTTATCTATCTGTTCAGATAAGAACTTGTTAACATTATTAGTATAGTTTTTAATTTCTCTTTCTACCTTCTCAGAAATTTCATCATATTTAGTAAAAAATTCTTCAGCAGATTTTAGCTGCTCATCATAAAGCATAACAATCAATTTAAAGTATGTGTATAAATTTTTTGGATTGTTAAATGTTTCTGAATCTGTTATAAATGCATTATCAAACTTGTCATATACATCAGATTTAGTCATATTCAATTCACTCATATAATCATATAGCAGCTGGGCAGATTTTGCCAATATATCTCCAAGCGGAGTTTTTCTAGGAAAATTAATTCTTTTTTCATTCCATAGCTTTGCCAAATCATTTATGTAATTAATTTTTTCTTCTTCTAAAGAATTTTCAATTTTATATTTTAAAATTCTTTCACCGTAAACAAATATTGCACTATTGAATTTTGGGTTTCTTTCTCTAAGTTCCATCCAAGGCTCATAAGCAGCATCATAATTTTTTGCCTTTACATACTCACTAAAAATGGATAATAAATTAATATCATCCTCATTAGTTTGTGAATTAACATTTAGTGACACTAATAAAAAACTTAATACTATTACTAATCTGTATAGTCTCATGATTAATTATATTTTCTTTTTATAAACCATCTGTCATTTAAAGATAAACTCAATTGAAAATTAATAAAATTTTCTTTAACTAAATTTTGATCAGTAGTTCCTCGCTTCCCAATTTCAATTACAGTATTCATGCTTGAAAAAAGTCTACTAACTGGAATACCTAATCCAAAAGATATGCCAAACTCTTTAATTGACTGATTATTAATGTTTAATCCTGTTTTTTCAAAATATATACCAGATCTATAAACTATTCTTTGCCATAACTTGTTAAAAGAATTATAGTCAGGAATATAAAATCCACCTATAGACAAAACAGAAGAGTCTTCAAAATAAGTATTTGAATCACCATTTTGAATATCTAAAAGATCAGAAGAAAAAACACTGCTTTTTATAATATTATACTCAGTACCAATAAACCAATTTCTAACAGATCCTATTCCTACTCCAATGGAAATCTTAGAAGGCATTTTTAGGTCTGTTTCTTCAAGTCCTAATGGTAATAAATCAACCTCAATTTCATTAATTGGATATTCAATACCAGTAGTTTCACTTACAATAACAGAAGCAAAAGTTCTCTTATTTTTAGAAGTTAAATTATAACTAGGTGAATAGGTAAAAGAGGTGACTAATTGGGTTTTTTCATTAATCATTGGTTTATATGAAATTCCTAAATTATAATTAATACCACTTAAATCTGATCTATTTATTTCTCTAGCTTGATAATCCAATGGAAGCATATCAATATCATCATAAAGAAATTCTAGTGCACTATTCTGAATATTTCCAAAATTGTAATGGACATCAATACCAATGCTTAGATTATCAGAAATAAGATATCCAAATCCTAAAAATACTTTATTTACACCACCATTTCCTGAGTATTTATATTGCAGTGTATCAATACTGTTTCTAGACTCTAATTTATAACCAACAGAAGAATGAGGAATTACCCCAAATCCCATACCAAATTTTCCCATCGGCATATTCAATCCTAAATAATCAAATGTTGTAGTATTTGCATTATCAGAAGAATCAGAAGTTTCTAATTCTGTTGTTGTATGACCAATACCAACAGTAAATTTGACCAATCTGGCCTCATTATTAAAGGAAGACATATTATTACCAGCATATGAAGCTGGATTTCTAAAGTTCATATGAATACTGTCAGTATATATGCTAAGTCCTCCCATAGCTCTATTTTCTGTTGTACCCTTAAACTTAAGATTTCCTATACCATAAAATGAATAAGGGGAAGAAGTCCCTTCTTGTCCTTGGAAATTATAACATATAAAAAATATTATTATAAAAAAAATTCGTTTTATCAACTGTCAATATTTAAATTCAAAATAAAATTTAGACCTTCTAATAAAAAATTTTGATTCGCAAAGATGCTAATTTTTAATGGTTTAGACAAGAAAACTGAATCACCTCCAATCAAAATTACTTTAATATCCTTACACTTTCCCTGATATTCTGATATAGATTCTCTAATTTCAAAGATGACTCCATTAACTACACCTGAATGAATTGAATCTTCTGTTGAGGAACCAATAATATCATGTGGGTATTTTTTTTCTAATTCAGGTAAATTAGATGTATAGTTATTTAATGAACTGTATCTCATATCAATACCAGGAGATATAGAACCACCATGATAATTGCCGTTTTTATCAATAAAATCCATCGTAATACAAGTCCCAGCATCAATAACTAATACATTTGAATTAGGATAATGTTTTATTGCAGCGCTTGCAAGAGCTATTCTATCTGAACCAAGTGTTTCTCTACTCTTATATAGATTCTTAAAAGGTAATTTTAAGTTTTCAGATAGAAAATATATAGATTGTAAACTTAAATGTTCCTTTATTTCATAATTATCACTAATAGAAACATTCGATATAATGGCTCTATTGATAGCCTTATATTTCTGAGTAAATTTGTTTATACCTTGTATGATGGTTGAAGTTTTGATAGTATCTACTTCAACAATTTTATCATGTTTAAAAACTGCAATTTTACCATTAGTGTTTCCTACATCAATAATTAAATTCATATTATAGCTTGAGCATCAAATTTACAAAAGGATTTTTATAATAATTATTTTGCTCAATAATAAAAATGAATCTATATTTGACATTCATTTTATGGTACCTTAGCTCAGTTGGTAGAGCAACGGACTGAAAATCCGTGTGTCCCTGGTTCGATTCCTGGAGGTACCACAAACCCCCCTTCAAGGGGGTTTTTTGATTATTTATCGTTAACTTCATTAACTTTAAAAAAATTTACATAAAATATATTATGGATTATGCAATAGAAATTTTAAGTTCTGAATGGATAACAACTTCATTAAGTAGCATAGCTTTTATCCTATTTATTCTATATATAGGTAAAATTAGTTCTGAAAACAATAGAATTAAGTTTATTAAGATTATTGCCTTAATAATGATATTTTTAACTATTGCTAATCATACTATTCATTTAATTAATGGAACCTGGACATTAGACAAACAACTTCCAATACATCTTTGTGGAATTTCCGCCTTGATCTGTTGCGTAATTATGTTTATACCAGAAAATAAAAGACAATTTCTCTTTGAGTTTCTTTTTTATTGTGGAATTATTGGAGGGATGATGTCTATACTAACTCCTCTAATTGATAATTACAACGGAAATGTTAACTTTTTCTACATACGGTTTTTTGTAAAACACGCAATTATTATAGCTTTCCCTATTTACTTAAGGAATTCTTTGAATATGGAATTAAGAGCATATTCATGGCTAAAAACATTTATTGCCATAAATGTATTGCTAGCTTTTATAATTCCATTAAACTTTTATATTGGGTCAAATTATATGTATTTAGCTGAGGTGCCTGCAGTAGATAATCCTTTAATTTTAACTACCCAGTGGCCATATTATATACTAACATGGGAAGCAATTATCTTAATTCTTTTCTTAATTACATATTATTTTTCTAAAACAAAAAAAGTTTAATTTTTTCAACTACTAATAGAAAATGAAGATGTTATTTAAATTTCGTTTATTAAGCCTAATTATTATTTATACTATTTTTCTAAGTTGCAATAATCAACAAAACAAAAGTGCTTCTATAGAGAATTATGAAAAAATAGATTATTATTCTGATTCAATTAATAATGTAAGAATAGACAATATAAGTTTAACTACTATAAATGTTTTAAATAATTGGATTGAATATCAAGAATTAAAAGAAGTAATTAGTTCATTGGAAAATAATGAATTCTCATTCTTTAAGGATAATAAAGAATATATTAGTAGATTCTTTGATGGTCTAAAAAAAAGTATACCAAAATCGATTAATAAACCAGCGATTATCGTTAGAACAGTTGTCTTAGAAACAAAATTTCTAATACTTGAAAGCTATTTTACATCAAATATTATTGATGAAAATCAAAAGAAAAACAGGATAAATGATGTATTGTCTGCTAATTCGAATTTTATATATCAGATAAATAAGTTAATTGAAAGATCAAATCAAAAAATTGAGGACTAATCTTTCTTCTTTTGAGTATTCAATGCATCTTTACTAATCATTGCCAAATTAAAATTTGGTGCTATCGCTAATGCCTGATCCATTATAGCAATTGCTGCATCTATATTTTCTTCCTTATTTTCCTTAAATTTTACCAAACCTTTTAAATACAAAAAAGCTGCTTTCATAGAAACCTGATATTGACCTTGAGACTCATAATAAGTTCTCATAACATCATTATTTGAATTTGCTATTCCAAAAGTTATATTTTTAGTAGCTCCCATCAGATCATCTAATTGAATTTTTATATCAGCTAATTCATATGCAATTAGTGGATTAGGTTTTCTTCTAAACAACTCCTCATAATGAACAACAGATCTATCAAGCTGATTTAAAAATTGAAGTGAAATTGCTTTTACTTCAACTGCCATATCAGAATCGTTTTTATTGCTTTCAATCCCAATTGTATTTAAAGCTTGAACATGTCTTCCTTCATTCATATATAATACCGCAAGGGTATCAGCTCTAGCTTGACTTGGATCTAATATGTTTAAGTGAGTTAAACCATTTATTACTCCTTGAATATCTCCTTGAGATTTCATTTGCTCATAATATTGTTTATAATGATTTAATAGAGAATTATTATCCTGACCATAACTAAAGGAAGTAATAGAGAATAATAATAGGATGTATAAATTTCTCATAATTTTACAATTTAATAATGACGAAACTAATAATAATTAATATTTAAAATGCAATTTGTACTAAAAATTCTCCATAAGTTATTTCATTTCCTGAATCAAAATCTGCTTTATAAGCACCCAATTGCATTTTTAAATTATTTCCATCCAGATATTTAGAAATACCAAATCCGTAACTATCAAATGATTGTAATAATGATTCTGTATTCATGTCAAATTCTGGGTTAGCCATTTCATATCTAAAATCTACTCCTAGTCCATTTTCAATTATATAACCTAAATGAATATTGTAGCTATCTCCTAAAATGAGGTGTTCACTAATATGTTGTGGAATAAGAATATTAAATGCATTTTCATCTGTATATACCAGATTTGGGTTACTTGTATATGAATCAGCATATTCAAACAAAAATGAAAAACCTTTGTACTTTAATAGTAAATCAAAAAATAATTGTGAATAATCAGGAAAATTGTGATTTCCACTACTATCATATAATCCAGGATGATCTTCTCCCATAGAGCTACTAACTCCAAAGGTTTTAGAATATGCACCCCCTAATTGTATTTTTAGATTTTCCTCACCAATTAAATCAACTGCAGTATTTTCATTTCCATCGCTAAAGGGTCCTAATGGGTACAGGTTAAGCCTAGATCCTAATTTGAAACCTCCAAGATCAGAATCTCTGGAATCCTCTCCAAATGAATTTCTTCTATCACCTGAAGTAACTGCTAGTTTTGGTTCTACTACAAACTTTTCTCCAAAGCTACTCTCAACAAATATTCCAACTTCTTCACTACTTTGAGTATAGTTTTGACCAAGAAGACTCGTGTCAGTAAAACGCAATGTGTCTTCATTGTGAGTCATCTCCAAATTATTGTGGAAGACTTGTCTTTTTCCAAAATAAATTGCGGTTGAATTATCTATATGATAACCAATAAAAGCTTCAACTAATGGCTGTGAGCTACTATAATTCATTTGAATTGTAAAACTGACCTTTTCCTTAAAAGCTCTACCCTCAATAAATAAATTTGAATTTTTAGACTTGAACTGTCTTGATATTTCCTTATATGTCCCTTCTTGTTCATAAGATAAAATATCATTATAAATATATGCTGGTCTTATAAAACCATAAATATTAAAAAGATAATTACCTTCATTAAAAGAAAATGATATTCCATCTCCTAAATCATAACTTAAATTATTCATTTGGTTTTCCTGTGCATTTATAATAACTGAAAAACATATAATAATAATTGTTATTAGACTTTTTTTCATTTGTTTATTTATTTATATTATAATTTTAAATTCATTTAATCTAAATATTGTTCAAATATCATTAATTTTTAATTAATTATGAGTTTATCAAAAAAAATTGTTGGTTTATTTCTAGGTCCTATAGTATTTACTTTAATATTATTCTTCTTTAATCCTGAGGGACTAAACTATGAGGCCAAATGTATACTAGCTTCCACTGTATGGATGGCTATATGGTGGGTTACTGAATGTGTGCCAATAGCTGTAACTGCCTTACTTCCAATTGTTCTTTTTCCAGTTACTGGAGGTTTAGATCTCCAATCGACAACTGCCTCTTATGGTCACAAGTTAGTTTTTTTATTTGTTGGTGGATTTATTATTGCCCTAGCAATTGAAAAATGGAATTTACACAAAAGATTCGCTCTAAATATTGTTAGATTAACAGGATCAAAAAAATCAAAAGTTATTCTAGGATTTATGATTGCAACTGCATTTTTATCAATGTGGATTTCAAATACAGCAACTTCAATTATGATCCTTCCAGTAGGTTTGGCAATTATCGCACAACTAAAAGATGATCCAAATACAATAGAAAATGAAAATTTAGTTTTTGGCAAAGCTCTTATGATAGCAATAGCCTACAGTGCCTCTATTGGCGGTATGGCTACACTAATTGGAACACCTCCAAATATGATTTTTGCCGGAGTTGTTGAACAAAGTTATGGTATTAAAATAAGTATGGTTGACTGGATGAAATTTGGTATTCCAATAAGCGCTACCTTACTAATTATTTGTTGGTTATATCTAACTAAAGTTGCTTACAAATTTCCTAATGAAGAATTTTCAGAAGGAAAAAAAGAAATATTAAAACAAATTAAGCTATTGGGTAAATTTTCATATGAAGAATCTAGAGTTTTAATTGTATTTGTTCTAACAGCAGTTGCATGGATTTCTAGGGGCTATCTTGAAACAATTATTCCTGCCATTGATGATACCATAATTGCTATTTCATTTGCTGTAATTTTATTCATTATTCCAACCAAAAAAAATTCAGTTGATAAAACTTTACTGGTATGGAAAGATACTGTTAAATTGCCTTGGGGCATATTACTATTATTTGGTGGTGGCATGGCTATAGCAAGTGCATTTGGGAAAAGCGGACTTTCTCTTTGGATTGCTGATCTACTTAAAAACCTTGATGGTATCCCATTAATACTTGTAATTCTTGCAATTGTTACAACTATTAATTTACTTACTGAACTGACATCCAATATGGCTACAACAGCAATGCTACTCCCAGTATTGGTAACAATTGCTCTTGCGATTAATGTTCATCCATATTTTTTATTAATTAGTGCAACCCTAGCAGCATCATGTGCGTTTATGTTGCCTACTGCAACTGCTCCAAATGCCGTAGTCTTTAGTTCAGGACTATTAAAAATAGAAGATATGTTTAAAAAAGGAATTTGGATGAATATAATATCAATAATTACAATTACTCTTATTGTATATTATTTCTTACCATCAATATTTGATGTTGATGCTGAATTAATTCCGATAAACTAATACTTTTCTAAAAGTTTCGATTGCTCTTTGATGGCTTCTTTAAATTCATTGCTAATTCTATCAACTAATTCTTGAACAGGAAGATCATCAGAAATATTTGTAACTCCTTGACCTGCAGACCATATGGTGCTCCATGCTTTTGCTTCACTATCAAGTTCCTTTCCAAAATCCATTTTAGCTGTTCTTGTCCACATATCCTGAGTAATTCCCATAGATTCTAAGCTAGATCTTAAAAAACTAGCAGGGACACCAGAAACGGCTGCTGTATATACAATATCAGTTGCTCCTGAATCTATAATCATTTGTTTATAATCTTCTGGAGCTCTACTTTCTTTTGTGTTTATAAATCTAGTTCCCATATATGCTATATCTGCTCCCATCTGTAATGCTGAAGCTACATCCCTGCCATTACTTATACATCCAGATAGTATAACAGTTTTATCAAAAATACTTTTTATTTCAGATATTAATGCCATAGGATTAATTGTACCTGCATGTCCTCCAGCACCTGCAGCAACTAATATTAATCCATCAACGCCAGCTTCAGTTGCTTTTTCAGCATGTCTTTTTTTTACAATATCATGAAATACCAATCCTCCATAACTATGAACTGCATCAACCAATCTTGAAACTGCTCCTAAAGATGTTATTACTATAGGGACCTTATGTTTAATACATATTTTTAAGTCAGCCTGAACTCTTGGATTTGTTTGATGAACTATTAAATTAACACCAAAAGGAGCAGGTTTTTTCCCTGTATCCTTTTCAAACTCATCAAGTTCATACTTAATTTGAATTAACCAATCTTCAAAACCTTTGCTTGTTCTTTGATTAAGAGCAGGAAATGTACCAACAATTCCATTTTTACAACACTCTATTACAAGTTTAGGCCCAGAAATTAGAAATAATGGAGCTGCAATTACGGGAACTGACAGACCATCTAAAAAAGAGATTTTATTTCTCATTATCTATTTCTTTTTATTTCTTAGTGTAAGCCATAAAGCGACTCCTATGGCAACTGCTGCTCCTGCAAATATGCCTACTAAAATTGCTACTGACATCTTATTGTCATTTTTTTTAATATGATTATAGGTTCTGTTTTATATGTTTTTTTAAATATAATATTTACTTATTGATTTATTATTAGATGATTTTTAAAACAAGTTTTCCTAATTTATCACCCGTAAATAATTTAAGAAATACTTCATGAAAATTTTCAATACCTTCAAAAACTGTTTCATTATCTTTTAATTTTCTTTCATTAAACCAATTTGTTATATCATTAAGAGCTTTATGATAGTTGTCTTTATAATCAAAAACTACCATACCTTTCATAGTAGCTCTATTAACTAATAATGACATATAATTTGAAGGACCTGTTACTTTAGTTTTATTATTGTATTGAGATATAGCTCCACATATTATTATCCTAGCATTTTTGTTAATTCTAGTTAAAACAGCATCTAAAATTTCTCCTCCAACATTATCAAAATATACATCTACTCCATTAGGACATTTTTCTTTTAATGATTCATAAATGTTTTCATTTTTGTAGTCTATTGCATCGTCAAATCCTAATTCATCAACAATAAAATTACACTTTTTCTCTCCTCCTGCTATGCCAATAACTCTACATCCTTTTATTTTAGCAATTTGACCTACTAAGCTACCTACTGCTCCGGCTGCAGCTGACACTAAGACTATATCACCCTTCTTAATATTTCCTTCCTGAAGAATTCCAAAATATGCTGTCATTCCTGGCATTCCAAGATATCCTAGAAATCTAGGTAATGGCATATCACCAGGATAAATTTTATTATAATTATCTCCTGAACTTATACAATATTCTTGAGCACCTCCCCATCCTGAAACAAATTGACCAACCTTAAAATCTTCATTGTTTGATTTAATTACCTCACCAACTGTACCTGCTCTCATTACTTCTCCTAATTGTACAGGGGCTATATAAGAGCGTGCGTCATTCATCCATCCCCTCATAGCTGGATCTAAAGATATGTAGTGATTTTGAATTAGGAATTCATTGTCTTGCAAATCTCTTACCTTAGATTCAATATGTTTCCAAATTGATTCATCAGGGGTGCCAATTGGTCTTTTAGTAAAAAGGACTTGCTTATTTATCATATTATCTTTTTTTTAGACACCAAATATAATAAAATTTGTTATGCACGGATAGTGAATTTTACTAATATTCATAAATTAGTTTCCCTTCCAGTTAGGCTTTCTTTTTTCTTTAAATGCATTAATTCCTTCCTTAGCATCATTAGATTTTATTGCCTTATTCAACATTTCTAATAAATATTTATGCTGATCAGGCTTATTAGTTATATAATTATATGCTTCTAAACCTAGTCTAATTGCAGTGGGTGAATTTTCTAGTATTTCCTTAATTAAATTAGATAGCTCATTGTTAATATTATCCTGATTTGAAAGATGTGTTACAAGGCCATATTCTTTTGCTTGCATTGCAGAAATACTATATCCTCTTACACACCAATCTAAAACTTTTCTAGGTTGCATTACTTGAATTAGACTAGCCATGACCTGCATTGGGAAAAGACCCCTTTTAACTTCTGGCAGACTAAATCTTAAATTTTCATCTGCAATAACATATAAACATCCAGCTAATATTAAAAACCCTCCTGCATAAACATTCTTTTCTACAACGCTTATTGTGGGTTTATTTATAGAATTAAAAAGATCGCCCATTAAAATTTCTTTTTCAGGAACTGGTATTGTAGAATTATGAGGTTCAATATCTCCCATCATAGCTTTGAGATCTCCTCCTGCACAAAATATATCACCATTTGCTTTAAAGACAACTATCCAAACAGTATCATTGAAATGCGCATAATACATAGCAAAAGCTATTTCATTGATCATCTGAGGATGTAAAGCGTTTTTCTTTTTTGGGCGATTTAAGGTAATTGTAAAAACGTGATCATCTTCACTTATTTCAATAAAATCAAATCTGTATGATTTTATATTTTGAATATCTTTTTTGTTATAAAAATTCATCTATTCGACTTTTAATAATAAATAACCTGCATCTACATTTTCTCCCTCCTTAACAAATATATCTATAACTATTCCTGATTTATTTGCTAGTATTGAACTTTCCATTTTCATTGAAGATAAAATTAAAAGCTCATCTCCCTTATTAATTTTATCTCCAACTTTTACTAATATTTTAATTATTTGTGATGGCATCGGAGATTCATATCCGCCAATAATTTTATCTTTAGATTTTTCTGGAAATTTACTCTCAACTACTACCTTCTGATTTCCTAATTCTTCATTATGAATATAAAGATCATTATTAGTTTTTACAATTATAAACTTATATAAAATAGAATCTACTTCAATTAATAATGTATCATTATAAAGATTAACTATACTAACGTTATAACTATTGTTTGAGACAATGTAATTAAATTCTTTTCCTAAATATCTGTATTTACAATCTATTTCAATATCATCAATAGAATATTTTTCTTTTTGAAAATCATAAAAGTTATTTCTCCATCCAGAAGGTAAAGCTCTTAATAAATTTCTTTTTTTATTTCTGATACACCAAGAAAAAATAGAGGATGCTATTATGGAAATTGTTTTAATTTTATCTTGAACTCTTTCTAATATATGTAACTTGTTTTGAATAAAATGAGTATCATATTTGCCATCTTGAAAGTCCTTATTATTTATAATATTTAATAATAAAGATTGATTTGTTTTAACTCCAAGACATACCAAATTATTTAGCATGTAATTCATTTTACTATGAGCTTCATCTCTATTCTTTCCCCAAACAATGATTTTAGCAATCATGGGATCATAATAAACAGAAATCATACTATTATCTTCAACAGAGGATTCCATTCTTAATCCTTCAATTTCAGGATATAAAAATTTAACAATTTTTCCAGTCTGAGGTGAAAAATTATCTTTTGGATTTTCAGCATATAATCTGCATTGAATTGCATATCCATTTGTTATTATATCATCTTGCTTTAATTCAATCGGAACTCCCATTGATATTTCAATTTGCATTTTAACTAAATCTAAATTAGTAATGGCTTCTGTGACTACATGTTCAACTTGGAGTCTTGTATTAACTTCTAAAAAATAAAAGTCTTTAGTTTTTTCATCAAAAATAAATTCTACTGTTCCTGCATTATTATAATTTATTGCTTTTGCTGCATTTATAGCAACTTTTGCCATTAGCGATCTAGTTTTATTGTCTAATACTGGGGAAGGACTTTCTTCAATAACCTTCTGAAATCTACGTTGAATACTACATTCTCTTTCAAATAAATGAATGATATTCCCGAAGTTATCCCCCATAATTTGAAATTCTATATGTCTCGCAGAAGAAATATATTTTTCTAGAATCAAATGATCATCAGAAAAAGATTTCATAGCTTCTCTTTTTGCTGAGTCTATTGAAGAATCAAGTTCTGATAAATCATTAACTATTCTCATTCCTTTTCCTCCACCTCCTGCAGATGCTTTTATTAAGATTGGGAAACCTATTTTCTTTGCTTCATTTCTAAGTGTTTTTATACTCTGATCCTTATTATTATATCCTGGCACAATTGGAACATTGTTTTTTGCCATTAATTTCTTTGCATTAGCCTTAGAGGCCATAGCGTCTATTGATTCTGGGCTAGGACCGATGAAAATTATTTTTTCTTTTTTGCACCTTTTAGCAAACTCTATGTTTTCAGATAAAAATCCATATCCTGGATGAATGGCATCAGCCTTTAATTCTCTAGCTGCTCTTATGATTATATCCTGATTCAGATATGAATCTTCAGGATTACTTTCACCAATATAATATGAAATATCTGCTTGTGAGACAAATCTTGAATGCTTGTCAGAATCACTATAAACAGCAATACTTCTTATTCCCATTTTACTGCACGTTCTAATTATCCTAGAAGCTATCTCACCTCTATTAGCAATTAAAATCGAATTAATTTTATTTTTTATTTTTCTCATATTACATTCTAAATACACCAAATGTATCAGCGCCTTTTATTTTTTGGTTATAGACCACAGCTAGTGTAAAACCTAAATAATTTCTGGTTTCCCTCGGATCTATAACTCCATCATCCCAAAGTTCAGATGTAGAATGCCAAGCTGACTCCTTAGATTCTACTTGCTTTATTAAATCTTTTTTTTCCTGTAATAACTTCTTCTTATCGATTTTAATACCTAATGATTTTGCTGAACTCATTTTAACAATATCCATGACACCAGCAAGTTGTTCAGCTCCCATAACACCTATCTTAGCATTAGGATAAGTAAATAAAAATCTAGGCTCATAAGATCTTCCAGCCATACCGTAATTTCCTGCACCATAAGAATTTCCTATCATTAATGTTATATGAGGAACTTCACTATTAGCAACTGCATTAATTAATTTTGCTCCATTTTTAATTATACCTCCCTCTTCATATATCTTTCCAACCATATAACCAGTAGTATTTTGAAGAAAAATTAAAGGAATATTATTTTTGTTTGAAAGTTGAATAAATTGAGCTCCTTTATTTGCAGACTCTGAAAATATAACACCGTTATTACCTATAATTCCTACAGGATAACCATGAATTTTTGCCCAACCTGTAATTAGCGTACTACCATATTCTGATTTAAATTCCGAAAATTCCGAACCATCAACAATTCTAGCTATTATTTCTCTAATATCAAATGGTGTCTTATTGTTTTTTGGAAGTATTCCAAGAATCTCTTCTGTATTGTATGTAGGTTCCTTAATATTCTTTTCTGGTAAAAAATGAGGTTGTTCAACCTTAATCCATTTCATTATATCTCTTGCAATTTTAATAGCATCCAACTCATCTTCAGCTAAATAATCTGAAACTCCTGAAATTCTACTATGCATTTCTGCTCCACCTAGCTCTTCATCTGTTGTGATCTCATTAGTTGCCATTTTAACAAGAGGTGGGCCTGCAAGAAATACTTTTGCTGCTTTCTTTTGAAAAATTGCATAATCTGACATTCCTGGCACATATGCTCCACCTGCAGTTGCGTTTCCAAAAACAATCGATATAGTGGGAAGTCCTAATTTTGATCTTTTTGTAATTTCTCTAAACAATTCTCCTATATAATTAAATATCTTAGCTTGATCTGGCAAATTAACTCCTCCACTTTCAACTAACTGTATAGTTGGCAACTTGTTCTCTTTGGTTATATTGCTTATTCTTAAGTTTTTAAAAACAGTAGCAAAATCAACTGCTCCTCCTTTCTTACTTCCAACATTTGAATTTATCATACATAGTTTGCCAGAAACTATTCCTATTCCTGCAACATTTGTGCCTCCAGGACCAAAACCTTCATCATTAAGCATGCCGGATAAAGGGAGTAGTTCTAAAAAAGGACTATCCTTGTCAAGTAATAACTCAATTCTTTCTCTTGCTAATAATTTTTTTCTATCCCTTGCTCTTTTGATCTGCCTTGCAGATCCTTGTTGCCTTGCATTATGTAAATGTCCCTCAAGTTCGTCCAATAACTTCAACATGAAATTATAGTTCTCATTATATTTTTTATTGTTTTTATTTATTTTAGAAATAATTCTATTCATTATATTTGCTTATGCGATTTTAAAACTACAAAAATATTTTATGGATTGTAATTTTTCTATCAGGGAATCAAATTAGAAATTCTTATATTTTTGTAGTTTTAAATAAAAAAGTTACATTCTATATTCATTTTCTATAGAAAAAGGTATTGAACTTACCTAAATTATAAAAACTATACTAAAAAACTAATTATGGAAAGCAATAATAAATTCAAATTCAGCTTCTATAAATGGGAAAGAAAATTAAAAGACAAACCTTTTTTAAGACAACCATTTGGGGATAAATGGGAAGAATATACTTGGGGAGAAACTGGTCAAATGGCTAGAAAACTAGCTACTGGATTAAAAACCCTCGGACTACCTCCTAAAAGTCATATTGGGTTAATGTCTAAAAATTGTAGAGAATGGATTATTGCCGATTTAGCAATATATATGGCAGGATATGTATCTGTTCCTTTCTTTCCAAATTTAAATTCCAAAGAACTGCAAAGTCTTTTACAATTTGGAGATGTAAGCGCCCTTTTTATGGGTAAAGTTAATGCATGGGATGAAATTAAAAACGGAATTCCAGATGATATGCCGTTAATTGCATTTCCTCACTATAAGGATTGCTCAAAAATTTCTGAGGGTCATCAATGGTTTGATTTTATTAATCAATTTGAACCTCAACAGGAAGATTTTTATCCAGATCGTAGTGATATGTGGACAATCATATTTACTTCTGGAACAACCGGTACGCCCAAGGGAGTAGTTTTAGATTATCAAACTAATGAAAATACAGAATGCTTAACAACTCCAGAGCACAATCCATTGAGGGTAGATTTTAATGGAAAAAATTCATTCTTTTCTTATTTACCATTAAATCATATTGCTGAAAGAATTGTAGTGGAATTTACTTGTTTTAGATATGGAGGAACCATTTCTTTTACAGAGTCTTTAGAAACATTTGCTCAAAATCTAGGTTCTGTTCAACCAACAGTATTTTTTGGGGTTCCAAGAATATACACAAAATTTCAAATGGGTATATTATCCAAATTTCCTCAAGAAAAGTTAAATAAACTATTAAGTATACCTATAGTTTCTTCTTTACTTAAAATGGTTTTAAAGAAAAAATTAGGATTAAGCAAAGCAAAATCTATTGTAACTGGAGCAGCACCAATGCAAGAATCGCAAAGAGTATGGTACAGGAGTCTTGGAGTGAACATAACCAATGGCTATGGAATGACGGAGAATTGTGCTATATGCACTCAACTTCCAGGTGAAATTACTGATAAACCTGGTTCTGTTGGTAAAGCACAACCAGAAGTTGATATTAAGATAGATTCTGAAACTGGCGAAATACTAATGAGAGGGCCATATGTGATGAAAGAATATTATAATGATCCCGAGACCACAAATAACACTATTAAAAAAGGATGGCTATATACTGGAGATAAGGGAAGAATTGATGATGAAGGGAATCTGTACATTACTGGAAGAGTCAAAGACACATTTAAAACAACTACAGGTGAATTTGTAGAACCTGGGAAAATTGAAGCACTATTTGGAGATGTTACTGAATTTGAACAAATATGTGTGGTTGGATTTGGAATAGCATCACCAATTCTTCTTGCTGTTCCTTCTGAAGGAGCTAATTCTATTGATAAAGACACATTAAAACAGCAGCTTAGTAATAAATTAGAATCTGTAAATAAAGATCAAGTAAGTCATAGAAAGGTTTCAACTATTGTGATCATGAAAGAAGCATGGACTCCAGATAATGGCATTCTAACTCCAACGATGAAAATTAAAAGGGTTAAAATAGATGAAAAATTTATGTCAAAATACAATGAATGGGATGAAAATAGTGAAACTATAATATGGGAATAAAATTCAGAAATTTTCTTGCTCTTTGTATGTCTTTATCTTTTTTAACAACGGCTATAGCACAAACTATAGTATCTGGCACTGTTATGGATGAAAGAATAAATGTTCCTCTTCCGGGCGCAAGCATTATTGAAAAAGGTACAACTAATGGAGCAATATCAGACTTTGATGGTAATTTTTCACTTAAAATAACCGGAGACTCTGGTGAGATTGAAATTTCTTATTTACGTTATACTACAATTACTTTATCTTTTGACGGAGATTCTGATTTAGGAACTATATCATTATCTACAAAGAAGAAGAAGAAGAAGAAGAAGAAGAAGAAGAAGAAGAAGAAGAATACTTGAAAGAATATTAATAAATAAATAAATAAAATGAATTATTTTTCTGAAGAACATGAAATGTTTAGAAAAAGCCTTAGGGATTTTCTAAAAAGAGAAGTTAAACCAAATTTAAATCAGTGGGAAAAGGATGAAAAAATTCCTAAAGAAATTTGGAAAAAAATGGGCGAAATGGGATTTCTTGGGCTATCATTTCCAGAAAAATATGGTGGAAGCAATCTAGATTTCTTCTTTGAAGTAGTTCTAAATGAAGAAATGGGTAGACTAAATTCAGGAGGCTTTACGGTAACTCAACAAGCAGTACAATACATGTCTGGGCCATATATTCTAAAATATGGAAGTGATTTGCTGAAAAGCAAATATCTTCCAGGGATAATATCAGGTGATTTGATAAGCTGTATTGGAATTACAGAACCTAATGCTGGATCTGATGTTCAAAATATTCAAACAAATGCTATAAAAAAAGGAGACAATTACATTGTAAATGGATCAAAAACATTTATTACTAATGGGGTGTATGGAGATTTTATAGTCACAGTTGTGAAAACTGATCCAGCAGCTAAATCAAAAGGAATCAGTTTATTAGTTATAGATCTAGATTCCCCTGGAATAACTAAAACCAAAATTGACAAACTTGGGTGGCGTTCATCAGATACGGCAGAACTTAGCTTTGACAATGTAGTTGTTCCATCAGAAAATCTTGTAGGCGAAGAAGGAAAAGGATTCTACTATCTAATGAATGGCTTACAATTAGAAAGACTTTGTTTCATGCCTAGTAGTATTGCTACAATGGAATTTGCAATTTCTGAATCATTAAGTTACATGAATGAAAGAAAAGCATTTGGAAAAAGTATTAATAAATTCCAAGTATTAAGACATAGGATTGCGCAATTATCATCTGAAATAGAAGCATTAAAAGTATTTAGCTACTATTGCTGTAACCTATATGACAAAAAAATATATGATGTAAAGCTCTGTTCTATGGGCAAACTACTTTGTACAGAATTACATGAAAAAGTCTCTACTCAATGTCTACAATTTTTTGGTGGAAATGGATTTTCCGAAGATTATCCAATGGCAAGAATGTATAGAGATTGTAGAGTTGGAACAATTGGAGGAGGAACTTCTGATATTATGAGAGATATAATTGCTAAAATTATTATTGACGGCAAGGATTATGAAGCAGAAACAAGTAAAATATAATATAAATTTTTAATTATGGGTAAATTAAATGGTCAAGTAACTATTATAACTGGTGGAGCTAGAGGAATTGGAGAGGGAATATGTAAAGTTTTCTGTAATGAAGGAGCTATGGTAGCTTTATGGGACATTATGAATGAGGGTCAAAATACTGCTGATAGAATAAAAGATGAAGGGGGAAAAATAATTTTTCAAAAAGTAAATGTATCAGATCAATCATCAGTAGATAAGGCAGTTGAAGAATTAATCAGCGAATACGGAAAAATTGATGTTTTAATCAATAATGCTGGAATCATAAGAGACAGATCCTTTTTGAAAATGTCAAGGGATGAATGGGATCAGGTAATTGATGTAAATATTAATTCCTTATACGTAACTACTAGAGCAGTATTACCTCATATGAGAGAAGCAAAATATGGAAGAATAATAAATGCATCATCAATTAATGCTTTTCAAGGAGCTTTTGGACAAGCAAATTATTCTGCTTCGAAAGCTGCAATTGCTGGATTCACAAGAGCTCTTTGTAAGGAAACAGGGAAACACAATATAACAGTTAATGCGGTAGCTCCTGGTTTTATTAAATCTGAAATGTCTGATTCAATGCCACCAGAAGTTGTCAAAGCAGGTATTGCAATGATTCCTGTTGGCAGAATTGGTACTCCTGAAGATATGGGTCATGTATACCTATTCCTTGCTTCAAAAGAAGCTAGTTTTGTTAACGGTATTGTATTGCATGCAAATGGAGGAGCAATGCCAATGTAATTTTAGTATATGAAAGAATCAATAAAAAATAAATTTAATCTAGAGGGGAAAGTTGCTATAATAACTGGTGCAAGTAAAGGAATAGGAAAATCTATTGCTAAAGGTTTTATTGAATTTGGAGCAAAAGTAGTTATCAGTTCTAGAGATCAAAATTCTTTGGAAGAAGTTGCAAAAGAATTAGGGCAAGAAAATATTTTACCAATTCAATGTCATGTTGGAAAAGATAAAGATATAATTAACTTAGTCAATTCAGTGGCTAAAACTTTTGGAAGAATAGATGTTTTGGTTAATAATGCAGCAACTAATCCTTTTTATGGTGAATTAACAGATACTGACAACGAATTATTTGATAAAGTTATTAATGTAAATTTGAAAGCTCCTTATCTATTGGCAAATAAGTGTCTTCCTTTTATGAAAAAAAATAGTTATGGAAGTATTATTAATATTGCCTCAGTTGAGGGCCTTAAACCGAGTGAGAATTTAGGAGTATATAGTATTAGTAAATCTGCATTAATTATGCTTACAAAATCACAGGCTAAAGAATGGGGAAAATATGGAATTAGATCAAATGCTATATGTCCAGGATTAATAAAAACTAAATTTAGCTCCGCTCTATGGACTAACGAAAACGTGCTAAGTAAAGTAAAAAATGATTTACCATTAAGAAAAATTGCTGAACCAGATGACATGGCAGGATTAGCATGTTTCCTTGCATCAGAAGCATCTAATTATTGTACAGGATCAGTGTTTGTTGCTGATGGAGGTCATATGATTGCAGGATAATAAAAAATAATAAAATGTCAGAACAAAATATTATAAACAAAGCTTATTCTACAGAAATTGATGAATTATCTGATCTAATAAATTATGTTGGTAAAGAAGTAGGACTTTCAGAATGGACTACAATAACGCAAGATCAAATAAATACTTTTGCAAGAATTACTGATGATAATCAATGGATTCATATTAACCCTGAACTATGTGAAAAACATTCTCCATACAAAAAGCCTGTAGCTCATGGATTCTTAGTATTATCACTTGCCCCTAAGTTTTGTTATGAGACCCTTAAACTTAATAATGTAAGCATGGGAGTCAATTATGGTTGCGATAAAGTTAGATTTATGAATGCTACAAGGGTTAATTCTTCAATTAGAGCTAGAATTTCAGTGATTTCATGTGAAGATATAGAAGGTGGAATTAAGTATAAACTAAACATCGTGTATGAATTAAAAGATCAAGAAAAACCAGCATGTGTAGCCGAGTTTATTACTATAGCTTATAAATAAAAATATGGAAGCAGTATTATATAAAATAGAAAATGGTGTTGCAATTGTAACATTAAATCGTCCTGAGAGATACAATGCTGTCAATCAAGATATAATTGAAGGTTTAAATGATGCCTTTAATAAAGTAAAAAATGATAAAAATGTAAGGTGTGTAGTAATTAATGGATCTGGTAGAGGATTCTGTGCTGGAGCTGATATGATAGTTTTTGGTGAAAATGTCACTCCTGAGCAAAGAAGCGACTACATAATTGAAACATATCAGCCTTTAATTAATAAATTTATACAATTGAAGAAGCCAGTTATAGGAGCCATTAATGGAAGTGCTGCAGGTGTTGGTGCTTCATTTGCATTAGCATGTGACTTTAGAGTAATGGGTCATAGTAGTTCTATTTATTTTGCATTTATAAATATTGCTATAGGACCAGACGGAGGTGGTAGTTGGCTACTAGCTAGACAGGTTGGATATAGTAAAGCATTAGAAATAGCTACTAGCGGTAAAAAAATTAGTGGAGAAGATTGTTATAAACTTGGATTAACAAACAAACTAGTTGAAGATGATAAAATATTGGAAGAAGCAATTAATTGGGCACAAGAATTAGCTAAAAAACCAACATTGGCAATTGGCATAACTAAAGAAGATATGATGTTTTCAATTAATAATAGTTTACATGATACTATAGCATATGAAGCTAAAAAACAGATAATAGCCTTTAAAAGTCAAGATCACATAGAAGGAGTTACTGCATTTGTAGAAAAAAGAATGCCAAATTTTAAGGGAAAATAATTTAATTAATTATGGATTTTACAGAAATAAAAAATACTATAAAAGAATTTGTTGAAAAGGAATTGTTTTCTTTAGAACCTTGGATATTAAATTCGAGCTGGGAAGAAAAGTTGCCAAAACTCAATGAACTTAGAGAAAAGGTTAAAAAAATGGGCCTTTGGCTTCCTCAAATTCCAAAAGAATATGGCGGATTAGGATTAACATTAGAGCAACATGGCGAAGTGAGTGAAATTCTAGGGGCTAGTCCTTATGGTTTTTATGTTTTTAATTGTCAAGCGCCTGATGCTGGAAACATGGAAATATTAATGGAATTTGGTACTGATGAACAAAAAGAAAAATACTTAAATCCTCTTTTAGAAGGAAAAATAAGAAGTTGTTTTGCTATGACTGAACCTGATTTTGCAGGTTCAAACCCCGTTAATATGGGAACTATTGCAACTAAAAAAGATGGCAATTATATAATAAATGGGCATAAGTGGTTTACCTCTGGGTTTGATGGAGCAAATTTTGCTATAGTTATGTTAATAACTGATCCAAAAAGTGAAAATCCTCATAAAAAAGCAAGTCAAATAATTGTTCCTACAGATTGTGAAGGAGTTAAATTTGTCAGAAATGTATCTATAATGGGACACCCTGGTGGAGGTTGGGAAAGCCATGCTGAAATAAAATTTAAAAATGTTAAAGTTCCTCTATCAAATGTCCTAGGTAGTGATGGAGAAGGGTTTTCAATAGCACAAAAGAGACTAGGCCCAGGAAGAATACACCATTGTATGCGTTGGATAGGCATATGCGAGCGTTCTTTTGATTTAATGTGTAAAAGAGCTACAAGTAGAGAACTAGCACACGGTAAATTACTTGCAGACAAGCAAACAATACAAAATTGGATTGCTGAATGTAGAGCAGAAATAAATGCAGCAAGATTGATGGTTCAGGATGCTGCGCATAAGATTGATACACAGGGGGCATATAAAACTAGAAATGAAATTTCAATAATTAAGTTCTATTGCGCAAATGTTCTTCAAAAGGTTGTAGACTGTGCAATTCAGGTTCATGGAGCTCTTGGAGTAACTGATGACACTATACTTGCTTCATATTATAGACACGAGAGAGCAGCAAGAATATATGATGGTGCAGATGAAGTTCATAAAAGTAGAGTTGCTAGACAAATCCTAAAAAAATATAGAAATGTCTGATTCCAAAAATAAACAAGAGACTATCGAAGAGATTGAAAGTTATTTTGAAAGAGTCTTCAAAGTTTAACTTATAAATTTTATGAATAAAGCTTTTGCTGACAAATCCGTTGATATTAGACGAGGAGAAGAGTTAAATATTGAAAATCTTCAAAAATATTTGCTGGATACCTTAGAAATATCAGGTGAAATTAATATTTCGCAATTCCCTAGTGGATTCTCAAATCTTACTTACCTAATTAAAATAGGCAAAGAAGAGCTCGTCTTAAGAAGACCTCCCTATGGTGCTAAAATTAAATCTGGGCATGATATGTCAAGGGAATACAATATTTTAGCAAAACTATACCCTCTATATAATAAAGTTCCTAAAGTTATATGTTTCTGTAATGATGAGTCAATCATAGGAAGTCCATTTTATTTAATGGAAAGAATTAATGGTATAATTTTAAGAGCAAATTCCCCTATAAATAAGTCATTAGATCCCACGACAATAAAAAAAATATCTAATAATTTTATTGATAACTTTGTAGAACTTCACTCTATAGATATTAGAAAATCAAAATTAGATGAGATTGGTTTTATCAATGGTTATAATGAAAGACAAATTAAAGGATGGATAAGCAGGTATAAAAAATCAAAAGTTGAAGAATATGATAATTTGGAAAAATCTGCAAAATGGTTATTAAATAATATTCCAAAAGAAAGTTCATCGTCTTTAATACACAATGATTATAAGTATGACAATATAGTTCTTGATATAAATAATATTTCAAAAATAATTTCTGTTTTAGATTGGGAAATGTCAACCATCGGTGATCCTTTAATGGATCTTGGCACTACTTTAGGCTATTGGACTAATCATAATGATACAGATTTTATGAAGAAATTAAATTTTAATCCATCATCACTCCCTGGAAACCCAACTAGGGATGATTTTGTCAATCAGTATGCTTTAAAATCCAAAATAGAAATAAATAACATTATTTTTTATTACGTTTACGGATTATTTAAAATTGCTGTTATTGTTCAACAAATTTATTTTAGATATAAAAAAGGACTTACTAAAGATGATCGGTTTAAAGAATTAAATTTGTGGATAGAAGATTTAGCATTAATTGCAAATCAATCAATTAATAAAAAGAAATTAGATAATTTATTTTAAAATAGAACTTATGAGCAACCTAGATTATAAAGTTTTTAGAAATGAAACTAGAGAATGGCTAGAAAATATCTGCCCTAAAAGCATGATAGGAAAAGTAAATGATGATGCAGAACTATATTGGGGCGGTATAAATGCAGAATTCATAAGTGATGATCAAAAATATTGGTTTGAAGCTATGTATAATAAAGGCTGGATTGCTCCAAATTGGGAAAAAAGATATGGAGGTGGTGAATTAGATACTCAACAGCATAAAATTTTAATTGAAGAGATGAATAAATTAAAATGTAAGCCCCCACTATTTAGTTTTGGAATATCAATGCTAGGTCCAGCATTACTCAAATTTGCTACTCAAGAACAAAAAGACAAGTATTTAAATCAAATAACAAAAGGAGAAATAAAATGGGCTCAGGGATATAGTGAGCCAAATGCAGGAAGTGATTTAGCAGGATTACAATGTAAAGCTGAAGATAAAGGTGATTATTTCTTGGTAAATGGATCTAAAATTTGGACCTCATATGGGGATAAAGGAGATTGGATCTTTTGCTTAGTAAAAACAGATTTTGAAGTAAAAAAACAAATGGGAATTAGTTTTATATTAATTGATATGAAATCTGAAGGGGTAAACACTAGACCCATTAAGTTGATAAGTGGAAAATCTCCCTTTACTGAAACCTTCTTTGACAATGTTAAAGTACCAAAAGAAAATATTATAGGTGAACTGAATAAAGGCTGGACTATTGCAAAATATCTCTTAACACATGAAAGGCAAATGATAGGTGGTGTGGGTGGTAGTGATGGAAAATTTGATCCACGAAAAATTGCCTCAGAATATACAAATGATATCGACGGAAAAATTTCTGATCCAATATTAAGAAATGAATTGGCAGAATATGAAATGAACGATAAAATTTTTTCTATGACAATTGAAAGAGCTATAGATGAAGAAAAAGCTGGAAATAATTCTGGAGCAATCTCTTCACTATTTAAATATTATGCAACTGAATTGAATCAAGAGAGAATGGAATTAATTATGGCATTATCTGGACTTAGTCAAATGATAATGGATAGTGAAAAAACTAAAAATGGCTACATCGCAAAAAAATTCCTTAGAAGTAAAGGAAATACAATTGAGGGAGGGACATCAGAAATTCAATTAAATATAATCGCAAAAAATATTTTAGAACTACCAAATAAATAGTTATGGCATTAGTATTAAATGAAGAACAAAAATTATTAAAAGAATCAGTAAAAGATTTTTTTGATTCTAAAGCAAAAATTAGTGCTCTTAGAAAAATACGTGATGAGGGGAAAGACCTATATGACAAAAATCTTTGGAAAGAAATGTGTGAAATGGGATTAACCGGATTGATAATCCCTGAAAATTATGGAGGATTAAATTTTGGATATGTAGCACTTGGACAAGTCCTTGAATTAATTGGTGGAAATTTGGTTATTTCACCATTAATTTCTACAAGCCTTATGAGTACAACTGTAATTAATACGATTGGTAATGAAAATAAGAAAAAACAATTCCTTGAAAAAATTGCATTAGGAGAAATAACTGTGAGTTTTGCATATCAAGAAAAATCAAATTTTGATCCTTATTTCATTAACACAATTGCTGAATCAGATGGAGACAATTATATAATTAATGGAGAAAAATTTTATGTTTTAGATGCAAATATATCTGATTATATTATTGCATTAGTAAAAATTGAAAATGGAAGTCTTGGATGTTGTATAATTAATTCTAATTCAGAAGGCCTTAAAACAGAAAAAACTGAATTTATGGATACAAGAAATAGAGGTAATATTGAATTTAATAATGTTTCTGTTTCAAAAGAAAATTTTATAGAAATAAAATTAGAAGATTTAGATAAAATTTATAATATTATCTCAATAGGTATATCATCTGAAATGCTTGGTATTTCAATCGAAGCCTTTGAAAGAACCATCCAATACCTAAAAGAAAGAGAACAATTTGGAGTTCCAATAGGATCATTTCAAGCATTACAACATAGAGCTGCAAAAATGTTTATAGAAATTGAATTATCAAAATCTGTGGTTTTTAAAGCGCTTAAAGCAATTGATGATAATTCCCAAAATTTAAGTGAGTTAGCATCTCTATGCAAATCTAAATTAGGTAAAACAGTTAAGCTTGTTACAAATGAGGCTATACAAATGCATGGTGGCATAGGTATGACGGATGATATAGATATAGGGCTCTTCATTAAAAGAGCTAGAGTTGCACAACAGTCTTTAGGTGATTACAATTATCATTTAAATAGATATGCAGACATAAGTGGATACTGATTTCTATTAACTAGTTTTTGATTTTCTTAATTTTTCAAGTTGAAATTCTATTTCTGAATCTTCAATTTTTATAAATAATAACTCTGCTTCATTAATTCTAATACCTGGTTTTATTAATAGATCTCCGGCTAAAATCTTTTCCCATTCCCATTTGACATCATGATTTTCATGATTAAGTATTCTCTTTAATTTATTAGATGAAAATGGTAAAAAAGGTTCTCCTATAATAGCCAAAATAGATGAAATTTGAAGTGATACAAATATTATATTGTTAACTTTTTTTGGATCAGTTTTGAAAATTTTCCACGGTTCTTGATCAGTCAAATATTTATTTCCATACCTAGCTATATTTATATACTCATTGCAAGATTCTCTAAACTTGAATTTCTCAACAAGTTTGATAATTAATACTACCGTTTCATTTACTTTTTGTAAAACCTGCAAGTCTTTTTTATCCAAATCGATTGGTTTAGGAATAATACCATCATAATACTTGTTTGTAAGAACTACAACCCTATTAATAAAATTTCCATAAATTGATACTAATTCATTGTTATTTCTTGCTTGAAAATCTTTCCATGTAAAATCATTATCCTTATTTTCAGGTGCATTTACAGTTAATACGTATCTTAAAGCATCCTGTTTATTTGGGAATTCCTTCAAATAATCAGGCAACCATACAGCCCAATTATTAGATGTAGATATTTTTGCTCCTTCTAAATTTAGGAATTCATTAGCAGGAACATTTTTTGGAAGAATATAATCTCCATGTGCTTTAAGCATTGCAGGAAATATTATACAATGAAATACAATATTGTCCTTTCCAATAAAATGAATTAATTCTGTTTCAGGATTCTTCCAATACTTTTCCCAATCTAAATTCTTCTTGTCTGCCCATTCCTTAGTTGATGATATGTATCCAATGGGAGCATCAAACCAAACGTATAACACCTTTCCGTTAGAATCCTCTAATGGAACTGGCACGCCCCATTCTAAATCCCTAGTAACAGCTCTTGGCTTTAGCCCATCATCTAGCCATGATTTACATTGGCCATAAACATTTATTTTCCAATCAGATTTATGTTGCTTTAAGATCCAGTCTTCTAAAAAGGATTGGAACTTATCTAACTTTAAATACCAATGTTTTGTCTCTTTTAAAGTTGGAGAATTTCCAGTTATTGCTGACTTTGGATTAATTAAATCAATAGCATTATGACTAGTTCCGCATTTTTCACACTGATCTCCATAGGATTTTTCATAATCGCATTTAGGACAAATGCCAAGTACAAATCGATCTGGTAAAAATTGATTTGCTTCTAAATCAAAAAATTGTTTAGTAGTTATTTCTTTAAAAAAATTGTTATCATATAGATTTAAAAAAAAATCAGTTGCAGTTTTATGATGTAATTTTGAAGATGTCCTAGAGTAGTTGTCAAAAGAAATTCCAAAATCTTCAAATGATTGTTTTATATTACTATGATATCTATCTACAATATCTTTTGGAGTTACATTCTCCTTCCTGGCTTTTATGGTAATTGGAACTCCGTGTTCATCACTCCCGCATATATACGCAACATCATTGCCAATTAATCTCATGAATCTTGAAAAGATGTCTGCGGGGATATATACACCTGCTAAATGTCCTATATGAATTGGCCCATTAGTATAAGGAAGTGCTGCAGTTATAGTAAAAGTTTTCTTCAATATTTATTGATTATATTAGTAAATGTAAACATTTTGCACCTTAATAAGAAGGGGGATTTAGTAAGTTCTTTTATATTTATTAAAAATTAAAATTATGAATTTAAACAAGTTATTTTACTTGTGTTTAACAATTTTGATAACAATAAACACAACAACTAATATTTTTTCAAAAAATTTAAAAGAAATGGATAATAATTTGATTAGACCTGAATATCTTAAAGCTGGAGATACTGTTGCAATAGTAGCTCCATCAGGTGTTCTTAATGACCATGAAAATTACATCAATAAAGCTAAGAAGCTGTTAGAAAGCTGGGAATTAAATGTCATTGTTGGAAAAAATGTTTTTAATAATTATGGGCATTTTTCAGGAACTGATAAAGAAAGAACTAAAGATTTTCAAAGAGCATTAGATGATAAAACTATCAGTGCAATTTGGTGTGCAAGGGGTGGTTATGGAGCTATGAGAATTATTGATGATCTTGATTATACTGAATATTTAAAAACTCCAAAATGGATAATAGGTTATTCGGATATTACAGCAATTCATAATGATTTACATATTCTAGGTAGTGAATCAATTCATAGTATAATGTGTAAAAATCTAGAAGATAAAGACATTAATAATGATAGATCAATTCAAGCATTAAAAGATGTTTTATTTGGGAATAAACTTTCATATAATTTTAATAATAAACCAGAAAATAAATTAGGAAAAACATCAGGCCAAATTGTAGGAGGAAATTTAACCTTACTTCACGGCCTAATAGGATCAAAATCATCAATTAATACTGATGGCAAAATATTATTTATAGAGGATCTTGGAGAATATCATTATCATATTGACAGGATGCTTATATCACTAAAAAGAGCTGGATATTTTGATAATTGTAATGGACTTGTAGTTGGGGATTTTAGTGATCTTAGAAAAAATACTACACCTTTTGGAAAGAATATAAAAGAAATTATTTTAGATGCTGTTAAAGAGTTTGATTTTCCAGTTCTATTTGATTTTCCTGCCGGACATGAAGAATTAAATATGCCCATAATTCTTGGAAGAAACATAATCATGGATATTAATAATTCAAAATCTACTATTGAATTTTTATAATTTTTTCTAATAATTCATAAGCTAAATTTATGGAATAAATTTTGAAAAATTTAATAACCATTCTACTGCCGTGCTTTGTATTTTTTTCTGAAATATCAGATATTTCAGAATTTGTATTAACAAAATCAATTAATGCTTTAAAATTTTGAATGTCATTTATATCTTCACCATTTCCAATATAATGACATATCAATGTATTTTTTTTTAGTATAATCTTATCAAAACCTAACTTTATACCTATCCACTTTAATTCGATACTTTTTAATAAATCAATTACTTGCAATGGTAATTTTCCAAATCTGTCAATTAGATTATTATTAAAAATCTCTAAATCATTATTTGTACTGATTTTATTTAATTCTGAGTATAATTTTAATCTCTCTGAGTTAGAATTAATATAATAATCAGGAAATAATAATTCGAAATCTGTGTCAAAATTAAGTTGTCTTTTATATGATTTTTCTTGATGCAGAGATAATTCCTTAAATTCTTTATTTTTTAATTCTTCTATTGCTTCATCTAAAATTTTCTGATAAGTTTCAAAGCCCATTTCATTAATAAAACCTGATTGCTCACCTCCTAATAAATCTCCAGCTCCTCTAATTTCTAAATCTTTCATGGCAATATTAAACCCACTACCTAATTCTGAATAATATTCTAAAGCTGTAATTCTTTTCCTAGCTTCATCAGTCATTGTTGAATATTCTGGGGTCACTAAATAGCAAAATGCTTTTTTATTACTTCTACCTACTCTACCTCTCATTTGGTGTAGATCACTTAAACCAAAATAATTTGCATTATTAATGAAAATTGTATTAGCATTTGGCACGTCCAGACCACTTTCAATAATGGTCGTACTAACTAAAACGTCAAAATTTCCATTAATAAACTTAATTATTAATTCTTCTAATTTTTTCCCTTTTAATCTACCATGTACAACTTCAATTTTAGCTTCTGGGACTAAACCTTTAAGCAAATCAGCAATTTCATTAATATTATTAATCTTATCGTTTACAAAAAAGACTTGTCCACCTCTAATTATTTCATAATTTATAGCATCCATTATAATTTTATTATCAAATCTAATCACCTGAGTGTCTATCGGATATCTATTAGGCGGGGGGGTGCTAATAATTGACAGGTCTCTTGCAGCCATTAGGCTAAATTGAAGTGTCCTGGGGATAGGAGTTGCTGACAGAGTTAATACATCTATATTTTGTTTTAGATTTTTTAATTGCTCTTTAACTGCCACTCCAAATTTTTGTTCTTCATCAATAATTAAAAGTCCTACATCTTTATACTTAATCTTTTGATTTATTATCTGATGAGTTCCAATAATTATATCAATTTTACCATTAGATAAATTATAAATAATATCACTTTTTTCTTTTGAAGATCTAAATCTATTTAAATAGTCTATAGAAATAGGGAATTCTTTTAACCTACTAGTAAAAGTTTTATAATGCTGAAAAGCCAATATTGTTGTTGGCACTAAAATAACTACTTGTTTATTGTTATCAACTGCCTTAAATGCAGCTCTTATAGCAACCTCTGTTTTTCCAAAACCTACATCTCCACAAACCAGTCTGTCCATTGGCTGATCACTTTCCATATCAGACTTAATTTCACTAGTTACTTTTATTTGATCATCAGTATCTTCATAAATAAAAGAAGCTTCTAATTCAGTTTGCAAAAAAGTGTCCATTGAATATCTAAATCCTTTCTTCCTTTTTCTTTCAGCATATAATTTAATTAAATCGTAAGCAATTTCTTTTAACCTTGACTTAGTCTTTTGTTTTAATAACGCCCAGGCCTTACTGCCTAATTTATATATCCTTGGTGCCTTACCTTCTTTACCACTATATTTTGATATCTTATATAATGAATGGATACTTAAATATAAAATATCTCTTTCTCCATAAAGCAATTTAATAGCTTCTTGATTCTTTCCATCAACTTCTATTTTTTGTAATCCTCCAAAAATTCCAATCCCATGATCAATATGTGTAATGTAATCACCCTTGCTTAACTTATTAATTTGTTTTAGGCTTATTGCTCTTTTATTGAAATATCTTTTTTTAAATCTAAACTTATGATACCTTTCAAAAATTTGATGATCCGTATAACATGCCAATCTATTTTCCTTATCAATAAATCCTGACGAAATAGGCATAATTAGAGTTTTATAATTTACATCCGATTCTAAGTCATTGAAAATTTCATTTAATCTTATTTCCTGCTGTTGGTTTGTACAACATATATAGTTAGTGTATCCTTTACTACGATTTGTATTTAGATTATCAATTAATATTTTAAAACTCCTATTAAAAGATGGCTGTGGGATAAAAGAAAATTCAATCTGATTTATAGATTTAGGTTTTTTTGCATCAAATTCTATTAACTTAAATTTATTGATAGAGTCTAAAATATCATCAGAATTAGAATATAGATCATCAGGAGGCAAAACATTATCATCATTCGTTGTACTATCAAAATTTTGTTTAGAAAGTTGAAAATTAGTGTTAATATTAGACAATAATAATTCTAAATTCTTTATAAATATTATTGTATCATCTTGAAGTATGTTAATTATATTATCCCTATTTTCCATATTATAATTTGATTGAATATTAGAAATAATTTTTATAGATGAATGTGTTGACCTAGATAGCTGCGTTTCCACATCAAATGTCCTAATTCTACTAATTACATCTCCAAAAAATTCAATTCTATATGGCCTTTCATTAGAAAAAGAAAAAACATCAACTATACCGCCTCTAACAGAAAAATCACCGGGCTCTGAAACAAAATCTTCTCTTTTAAAGTTTAATTCAAATAGTTTTGAATTAATATAATCAAGAGAAATTTGATCATTTAAATTAATATCTAATGTAAGTTCGTTTAAATCACTAGCTAGTAGGAGTTTTTCGGAAATAGCATTATTATAGGTAATTATTATACTTTTTTCAGATTCATTTGCATACAGGTAGTTTAAAACTTCTGTTCTTTGAAGTAAATTATAAGTACTAATATTATAATCATTATAAGGTTCTTTTGCCCCTCTAGGAAAAAATAAGATATTTAAATTTTCATCAATAGTTTCTATATCATTAAAAAAATATGTTGCCTCTTCTTTATCAGAAAAAATTAAAAAAATTGATCTGTTTAGATTTTTAAATATTGAATAAATTATAAAAGCAAATGAAGAACCTGCAGCACCCCTAATTGATATTTTTTGTTGATTTTGGGAAATAGAATGCCCTAGTTTTTGCATTTGCAAAGACTTTGAAAAAATTTTAGTGATAGGATTTTTACTCAATCAAAAAATTTCAGCAAATATATATAAGTAGAAATTATTATTAGATTTTATTTGCTATTTTTTATAAAGGTTTGTAGTTGATTTATCATTTTTTTACTTCCACAATAAAATGGTGTGCGCTGATGTAAGGATTCTGGCTGAATGTCTAATATGTTTAATTCTCCATCAATAGCTAAGCCGCCTGCTTGCTCACAAATAAATGATATTGGATTGCATTCATAAAGTAATCTTAGTTTTCCTTTCGGGTTTTTTGAAGTATTTGGATACATAAATATACCTCCCTTAATCAAATTCCTGTGAAAATCTGAAACAAGTGAACCAATATATCTAGAAGTATATGGCCTATCATCTTTCTCCATTTGACAAAATTTCAAATATTTTTTTACATAATCTGGAAATTGCAAATAATTCCCCTCGTTAATAGAATAAATAGATCCTTTTTTTGGAAATTTTAAATTAGCATGCGAATGATAAAATGAACCTATACCTGGATTTAATGTAAATCCATTTACACCATCTCCAGTTGTATATACAAGCATTGTTGATGTTCCATATATAATATAACCTGCTGCAACTTGGTTTCTTCCTTTTTGTAAAAAATCATCTATTATAGCACTACTGCCAATTTTACTAATTCTTCTATAAACTGAAAAAATTGTACCAACAGATACATTCACATCAATATTTGATGAACCATCTAATGGATCAATTAGAACTACATATTTATTCTGATTATTTTTATCAATACTATTAACTGAAATAAAACTCTCATTCTCCTCACTAGCAAGTCCACATATAATATTCCTATTAATTAAAGTATTTATAAATTTATTATTAGCATAGACATCAAGTTTTTGTTGTTTTTCATCCTGGACATTTATTTTCCCAGATTCTCCAATAATATCAACAAGACCAGCCTTATTAACTTCATGATTTACAATTTTAGCTGCTAGTCTAATGGAATTTATTAATCTAGATAATTCGCCAGAAGAATATTTAAACGAATTTTGATTATTTATTATAAATTCACCTAATGTTTGATTTTTATTTTGCATTGGATAAGTAAAATTACTATTTAATTTATTTAGAAAAAAATTATATAATTTAGATAGATAAAATTAATTATGGATATAACTATACGTAAGGCAACAAAAGAAGATATGGGTCGTGTCCATGAATTAATTATAGAACTTGCCATGTATGAGAAATTACCACAAGAGGTTGAATTAAAACCGGGTGATTTAGTTAATGATGGATTTGGAGAAAAGCCATTGTTTCATTGTTTCGTAGCAGAAGTAAATTCAAGAGTAGAAGCTATGGCTATTTTTTACAATAGATATTCAACATGGAAAGGAAAAACTGTTCATCTTGAAGATTTAATAGTTACTAAAAATATGAGGAATAAAGGAATTGGGGCCTTATTACTTGATAGAGTAATTATATTTGGTAAAGAAATGGGTGTGAAAAGAATTTCTTGGGAGGTTATTGATTGGAATAAAAAGGCTATTAAATTTTATCAAAAAAAAGGCGCTAAATTAATTGATGATTGGAATATAATTCATCTAAATAAAGGAGCTATTGAAAATTATCATTAGCAAAATTTAAACAAAACTCTTTTATTTGATTCACTGCCAAAATAAATTTATTTTTACTTTCTTCTTCTGATAAATCAAATTTTGAAGGATCAATGAAGTTTGACGAATTCTTATTGCCTTCATACTAGGGATAAATGGACAATTCTCATTAGCAAGATCACATACAGTTATAATATAGTCAAAATTAATAGACATATATTCATCAACATTATTTGATAAATTCATGCTTATATCTATACCATCATCCATCATTGCCTCAACAGCAATTGGATTAACTCCATGAACTTCTATTCCAGCGATATATATTAGCTTTACCCTCACAATAAAAATTAAGGTAACCATGAGCAATTTGACTTCTAGATGAATTACCAGTACATAGTACTAAGATATTTTTCATCAGATAGTAAATTGCATTAAAATTGAAGTATAAGCTTAGCTATTAAAAAATAAATTAATATTCCAAAAATATCATTGCTTGTTGTAATAAATGGTCCAGTTGCTATCGCAGGATCTATCCCCCTTTTATTTAAGAATAAAGGAATAAATGTACCTATAATTCCAGCTACAATTATTACTACTACCAAAGATAAAGATATAGCAAGAGCAATATCTATTTCATTACGCCAAAGGAAAATGAAACCAAATAAAAAAATTGCTAATATTATTCCATTCAAGATTGATAATAAAGTTTCCTTATATAACCTGTTGTTGATACTATCCTTTATATCATTATTTGCTAATCCCTGCACTATAATTGCACTTGATTGAACTCCTACATTTCCTGCCATCGCGGCAATTAATGGAGTGAAGTAGAACAATATTTTGTGCTGAAGTAAAACCTCATCAAAACTACCCATAACAGCTGCGGCACCAATACCGCCTAATAATCCTAAAAATAACCATGGAAGTCTTGCCCATGAAAGTTTATAAATTGAATCATCTACATCTACATCCTGAGTAATACCAGCAGCTAATTGGTAATCTTTTTCAGCTTCCTCCTTAATTAAATCAACTATATCATCAATTGTAATTCTACCCAATAACTTTTGATTCTTGTCAACTACTGGGATTGCTCCTAAATCATATTTTTGCATAATACTAGCAACATGTTCTGCGGTATCATTTACATTTACAAAATCAACCTTAGAAATATAAATTGACTTAATATTTGATTTTGGATCTGCAACTAATAAGTCTTTTAATGAAAGCCTTCCTAATAATTCATCATTATTATCAACTACATATATAGAATGCACTCTGCTGACTTCAGATGCCTGTAATCTCATTTCTTTAACACATCTTGTGACAGACCAATTTTCATTAACCTTAATTAACTCTTTTGCCATTAACCCTCCAGCTGAATCATCATCATATTTAAGTAATTCCTTTATATCAGCCTTATGATCTTTATCCTCAATTTTTGAAATTACACTTTTTTGTCTCTCTTCAGATAATTCTGCAATTATATCTGTTGCATCATCAGTGTCTAATTCTTCGACCTCTTCTGCAATTTCTTTAGTAGATAAATTTTTGAGAATTTTTTCTCTATAATCATCATCTAACTCCATTAAAACATCAGATGTTTTTTTGCTATCTAATAGCTTAATAATATATGTAGCTTGACCAAAGTTTAGTTCTTCTAATATCTCAGCCACATCAGCATGATGTAATTCATCAAATATATCTAGTAATTTTTTCTCATTATTACTAACAACAAGCTTAATTACCTCATTAATTAACTGATTAGTTGTCTGGAATTTTTTATTTTGATCTTTCTTTTCCAAGAATTAAATTTTTAGTGTCAGAATCAATCAGGTTAGTTAGTTTAACGAAATTTTCAATAGACAATTGTTCTGGACGTAGGTCAAAGATACTATCTTCTCTTAAATTATCACTTAAATTAAAACCTTTTAAGCTATTTCTTAGTGTTTTTCTTCGATGGTTAAAAGCAGTTTTTACTATCTTAAAAAAAGTAATCTCATTACAATCTAACTTATATTCCTTTTTTCTAATAAATCGAACAATTGCAGAGCTTACCTTAGGTTTTGGGTAAAAAACATCAGGCGGTACAGTAAAAAGATACTTAGTAGAATAAAAAGCCTTAGAGTATACTGAAAGTATTCCATATTTTTTACTTCCAAAATCTTCACAAATTCTTTCAGCAACTTCTTTTTGAAACATTCCGCAAAATTCTGGAATAAACTCTCTTGATTTTAAAATTTTAAAAACTATTTGAGAAGAAATATTATATGGAAAATTTCCAATTACAGCGTAAGATTTTCCATTAAACACATTGCTTAAATTAATTTTTAAAAAATCTTCATTTATAATATTATCTCTTAAAGAAATTAAATATTTATTTAAATATTTAACAAATTCATTATCAATTTCAACAACTTTTAAATTTATGTCTTTCTTAATTAATTCTCTTGTTAATATCCCAGTGCCTGGCCCAATTTCTAGTAAATTATTATATCCTTTATATGAAATAGAATCAACAATTTTTACTGCTATATTCTTATCATTTAGGAAATGTTGACCAAGACTTTTTTTAGGTTTAACATTCCACATTTTATAAAATTAATTTATGATTGAAAAACCAGTATATGGAACCAATATTTCTGGTATTACTATGCCTTTTTCAGTTTGACAATTTTCTATTATAGTGGCAAATATTCTTGGTAAAGCTAAGGCACTTCCATTAAGAGTATGTGCAAGTTCAATATTACCGTCAGAGTTTCGATATCTTAATTTAAGCCTATTAGATTGAAAGGATTCACAATTTGATACAGAAGAAACTTCAAGCCATTTCTTTTGTGCTGCAGAATATACTTCAAAATCATATGTAAGTGCAGAGGTAAATCCCAAATCAAATCCGCATAATTTAAGAATTCTATAAGGTAACCCTAGTTTATCAATTATAGATTTCACATGTTCAACCATTTCCTCTAATGCATGATGAGATTTTTCTGGATGTTCAACTCTAAGAATTTCAACTTTGTCAAACTGATGTAATCTATTTAAACCTCTAACATGGGCCCCATAACTTCCAGCTTCTCTTCTAAAACATGGACTAAATGAAGTTATAGATTTTGGAAGTTCCTCTTCATTTAAAATTACATCCCTAAATATATTAGTTGCAGGAACCTCGGCAGTTGGTATAAGATATAGATTATCCCTCTCAATGTGATACATTTGGCCGTCCTTATCTGGAAGCTGACCAGTTCCAATTCCAGAATCTTCATTAACTAAATATGGAATCAGAACTTCATTATAACCAGCATTCGTATTTAAATCAAGGAAAAATGTAATCAAAGAACGTTGCAATTTTGCTCCCATTCCTTTATAGACTGGGAATCCAGAGCCTGTAATTTTATTTCCAAGTTCAAAATCAATTATATCATATTTCTTTGCTAAATCCCAGTGCGGAAGTGCAGAAGAGTCTAATTTAGGTAAATCTCCGCTATTATAAACTTCCACATTATCCTCCTCACCTTTCCCAACTGGAACAGATTCATTTGGAATATTAGGGATCTTATATAGAAGGTCTAGTATTTTATCTTTAATAGAAATTAATTCAGAATTTAATTCCTTTGTAGTTTCCTTAAATTTTGCTGTTTGTTCTTTTATTTTATCAGCCTGATCTTTATTGCCAGACTTAATAAATTCACCAATCTCCTTAGATATTTTATTAGATTTAGAAAGAATATTTTCAAGTTTTGATTGTATTTTTTTTCTCTGTGAATTATAATCTTCTAACTCACCAATAATTTTAGTTGCATCGAAGTTCCTTTTTGCTAAAGCATTAATTACTTGCTTTTTATTCTCAATTATGTAAGATACTTTTAGCATTTTATATAAATTTAGTTAAATCTAAATTAATAATTAAAAGTCTATTTTATTTCAATTTCGTTTTCTTCTAAATGTTTCAAGGAAAAATCTCTGTCTAATTCTAGTTGATCCCTAAGTAATTCTGGAGAATTAAACTTTTTCTCATCCCTAATTCTCTTAATTAGTTTAATTGTAATATTCTTATTATAAATATCATAATCAAGATCAAAAAAATGAATTTCAATGGACTGATTTTTATCTATAAAAGTTGGATTTTTTCCAATATTCATCATCCCATAATATATTTTAGAATCTATACAAGAAGCTACAATATAAACCCCCTTATTAGGTATTAATTTATGCTCATCCTTTATTTTGATGTTTGCTGTTGGGAATCCTAGAAGTTTGCCTCTTCCCATACCCTTAACAACCATCCCAGTTAAAACAAAATATTCATCTAAATATTTATTTGCACAATCTATTTTACCTTCCTTAAGCAAAGCTCTAATCTTGGTAGAGCTAATCGATATATCATTTATTTTTCTAGGTGATATTTCAGTCACCTCAAAATCATAGATTTCCCCAAATTCCCTTAATTGAATAATATTTGCAACTCTATTTCTTCCAAAATGATGATCATATCCTACAATTAAATGTTTTGCATTTAAGGTATTCACTAAAATGTCTCTAACAAATGCTAGAGCTGTTAATCTAGAAAATTCCTTGGTAAACTCCTTAATTATAAAATAATCGATATTGTATTTTTTTAATATCTCTACTTTTTCATCAAGTGTATTTATAAGTTTAATATCCGTACTGTTCTGCAAAACTATTTTTGGATGAGGGAAGAAGCTTAAAACTATTGATTTTAATTTTTTCTTATTAGAAATTTCCTTAAGCTTATGAATAATATCTTGGTGGCCTAGATGAATTCCGTCAAATGTGCCAATTGTTACAACTGAACCTTCTATACTATTATATTCTTTAAAACTTTTTGTTATCAATTTATCTAATAACTATTTTTTTGAATTATAACTATTCATTGTAGAGTCAATTCCATTCATTACAAAAGAAATAATAACTTCACATGTTTTTGGAAAAATTGAAAATAATTCATTGTGTTCATCTTCATTTAATTTACCTAAAACAAAATCAATTTGATTAAAATTCTTATAATCACTTGAAATTCCTATTCTAAGTCTATTATATACTGAAGTATTTAATGTATTTTCTATATCTAAAAGTCCATTATGTCCTCCACAACTCCCATTTGATCTTATCCTAAAATTACATAATGGTAAATTTATATCATCACTAATAACTAGCAGGTTTTCAATCCCAATATTTTCTTTGGAAAGCCAATATTTAACAGCCTTTCCACTTAAATTCATATATGTATTTGGTTTTAGTAAAATAAATGATCTGCCTTTTGATTTATATTTACAAATGCTTCCATACTTCACCTCCTCAAAAGAAAGATCATTGTTTTCTGCAAAATAATTCAGCACCATAAAACCTAAATTATGTCTTGTCTCAAAATACTGATCACCAACATTTCCCAAACCAACAATTAAATATTTTTTCATTATTAAATTTTAATAATTTAGATATAGAATTAACACAAAAATAAAAAAGCATTCTGAAAAAATACAGAATGCTTTTTTATTATTGAACATAATATGTTTTATTTTTTTGAATCTTCAGCTGATTTTTTACCATCATCTGATGGCTTTCCATCCTTTGGCTTATCATCACCTGATGATTCTCCAGACTCTTCTCCTTCAGTTTCTTCTACTTCTTCAACTTCTTCAACTTCTTCAACTATTAAAGCTCTTGGTCTTCTAACTTGACATACAACAATATTATCAGGATGTAGAAAAGTATAAGATTCATTCTCTAACTCTGTTACATAAACTTTGTCCCCTATATCAAGATCAGTAATATCAATTTCTATATAATCTGGAAGATTTGCAGGTAGAGCTTTGATTCTTAATTTTCTCTTATTTCTCTGTAAATTTCCACCTATTTTTACTCCAATAGAATCACCAACTAATCTAACAGGAATATCCATTGCTATTTCCTTATCCTCAAACAACTGATAAAAATCAATATGAAGTATTTTGTCAGTTACTGGGTGAAATTGAATATCCTGCAAAACTGCAGAATGTGATTCTTTATCATCAAAAGCAATCACAGCTGTATACGCATTTGATGTGTAAATCAGTTTAGAGAATGCCAATTCTGGTGCTGAGAAATTCATTGGTCCATCTCCTCCGTATAATACGCAAGGAATCTGTCCAGCATTACGTAGGGCTTTTGAAGCTGATTTTCCCACGCTTTCTCTTTTAGATCCATTGATTGTAATTGATTTCATTTTATTATTATTATTACATTATAAATTTTGAACTTATTGACTTGTTGTTATGTACATTCTGCATAACATCCGCAAATAAATCGGCGCAAGATAACACTTTAATTTTAGAATTTGATTTAATTTTTGGAACTGTATCTGTTACAATCAACTCCTTAAGTTTTGATTTTTCTATTTTCTCATATGCATTACCTGATAAAACCCCATGTGTACATATGGCTCTAACACTTTTTGCTCCTTTTTCAATAATCAAATCTCCTGCCTTTGCCAAAGTACCTGCAGTATCAACCATATCATCTACTAATACTACATTTTTACCAGTAACATCACCAATTAAGTCTATATGTGAAATTATATTTGCTTTTTTTCTTTGCTTATAACACACTACAACATCACTATTTAAAGCTTTAGCGTAAGCATAAGCCCTTTTAGATCCTCCCATGTCAGGAGAAGCAATACATAAATCATCTAATTTTAGACTTTGAATATATGGTAAAAATATAGTAGATGCATACAAGTGATCTACAGGAATCTGAAAAAATCCTTGTATCTGATCAGCATGTAAATCCATAGTCATTACTCTAGTCGCTCCTGCAGATTCTATCATTCCTGCAACCATTTTTGCAGCAATAGGAACTCTCGGTTTATCTTTTCTGTCTTGTCTTGCCCATCCAAAATAAGGAATTACTGCAGCAATATGCCTAGCAGAAGCACGTTTAGCTGCATCAACCATTAACAGAAGTTCCATTAAGTTTTCACTTGATGGATTAGTAGATCCGATAATAAAAATTCTAGTCCCACGGATGGATTCCTCATATGATGGTTGGAATTCACCATCAGAATATTTTGAGATAATTATGTTCCCTAATTCAGTTCCAAAAGATTTTGTTATTTTTTCTGCCAAAACTCTACTGTTTGTACAGGAAAAAATCTTTGGTTTTATATTTGGAGTTCCCATCGTATATATCTGTTATTTAATATTTTATACAGCCTATTATTAATAGGGAAAGCAAAAATAGAAATTTATTTCTAGTGAAAAGAATTAATATTGAATATTTTTTTTACTTTAGTTTTCAATAGCTCAAGTGGCGGAATTGGTAGACGCGCTGGATTCAAAATCCAGTTCTTTTTAAGAGTGTGGGTTCGATTCCCACCTTGAGTACAATTTTAGTATAAGTTAGGTTAAATTAAAACTATACTAATAATTCCTAGTATAATTAAAGCTCTCATAATATTGTGAATAATTAAATAGTCCTTTTTTGTTCTAGATTTCCAAAGAATAAATAAAATATAAGCTAAAATAAATAGGCATAAATAATAGTAGTAGAACATTAAGCCAATATCAAAATTAAGTATCAAATTAATTACATTTATATAGCTAATCAGTATAATTATGCTAATAGCAACTTTAGAAAATTTTTCTCCATGTACCACTGCAATTGTTTGGTAATTTAATGTAAAATCACCTTTTAAATTCTCCAAATCCTTAATAATATCTTTGGCAAGAATGATAAAAAATAAGAAAAGAGCATATATAAAAATGATTAACTCAAAATTCTTATAGTATAGGAAAATTGCAAAAAATGGAGTAATCGTTAGAATTGCAGAACAAATATTGCCAATGATTACTATTTTTTTTAGCTTATGTGAGTAGAACCATAAAGCAAATATGTAGACTAAGAAAAAACTAGCTGCTCTTATTGAAATTAATAATGAAAGACAAAGGCATAAAAAATTTAAAGCAAAATAGAGACTTAGTTTAGTTCTTTTTCTTATGGATTTGTCAATACTAGATCGAATTGGCCTATTTATTATATCCTTTTCATAATCATAAAAATTATTAATTATATATCCTGAGGCAATTGCAATAGAAGAACATAAAATAATTACAAATAAATATGGATCTAATATTACCTCAAGCGTGTCCTTTTGATGACCTAAAATAAAAATTGAAGTTAAATACTGAGCAATAACTATTACTATAATATTATATACTCTTATAACTGAAAATAAACTAAAGAATTTAAAAATTGTTGATTTTAAATTAAACATAAACAATAATTAGAAATAGTACACAACTTCTAACTTATGATCACTTAATTGTTTTTTTGCTGTTTCAAAATTTTCTGTAAATCCTAATATATATCCTCCTCCTCCAGAGCCACACAATTTTAAGAAATAAGAATCATTCTCAATTCCTTTTTTCCATAAACTATGGAATTCATTAGGTATCATTGGTTTAAAGTTGTCTAATACTATTTTTGATAATTTTTTGGTATTATTAAAAAGAGCGCTTAAATTCCCATTAAGAAAATTATCTACACATAGATTGGTGTGTTTAATAAATTTCTCATTCATAATTTTTCTAAAACCATCTTTTTTCATTTTCTCCATAAAAATGTTAACCATTGGTGCAGTTGAACCAGTCCTTCCGCTGTCCATTAAAAAAACTACTCCATTCCCCCTACTTTTTTGTGAGGGAATTCCTATAACTTTTATGTCTTTTTTAGAATTAATTAAAATGGGTATGCTTAGATAGCTATTAAGAGGATCTAAACCAGATGATTTTCCATGGAAATAAGACTCCATAATAGAAAAAATATTTTTTAGTTTTAGTAATTTATCTCTAGTTAAATTTTCTAATACAGTTATTTTTTCAAAGGCATATTTATCATAGATGGCCGCTACTAAGGCTCCACTACTCCCAATACCATATCCTTCAGGAATCGACGAGTCAAAATATAATCCTCTATCAATGTCTGAACTAAATTTATCTAAGTCTATTCTTATTAGTGACGATTTTAAATATTTTAAAAAACTTTTAAGAATATCGTTTGAGTCTACAGATATGGAATTTGTCTTATTAGGAATTTTTAAAGCACCTTTATAAAAATTATATGGAATCGATAAACCTTTGGAATCTTCAATAATTCCATATTCACCAAAAAGTAAAATTTTAGAGTAAAATAATGGTCCCTTCATATAACAAATATATTATAAAATTATAATTCTATCGATCCAATCCCTACTTTATCTTTTATATACAAATGATTTTTACAATATTTTTTTAATTCACTTTCTATAAATGATTCAACCTCCTTCTCTCCTTCTTTCGGATATAATACATGAACATTTGCTCCAGCATCCAAAGTGAAACAAATGGGAATTTTAGTAGTTTCTCTATAATTTTTTATAGAATTTATGATCTTCAAAGTATTGGGTTTTATTAATACATATGACGGATTACTTGTCATCATTAAAGCATGAAGCATCATCGCCTCTTCTTCTATTAGATTTGTAAAAGAATTAAGATTTCCATTTTTTAATATTGATTTTAATCTAATTACATTCTTTTGAGCAGTCTTATATCTCTTATCAGCATAAATATGATTATTCATTAATTTATGACCATCAGAACTAGAGACTTGTTTTGCCTCAGTATCAACCAGCAAAATAGTGTCATTATAATCTAAAAAATCCTTACAAATCTCATAAGGATATTTAATAGAATATAAGTCTGTACTTTTTTCTACTTCTGTGTGTTTTCCCCATAAGTTAATTCCTCCCAATATACTTCTACATGCACTTCCTGAACCAATTCTAGAGAGAAAGGAAGCTTTCTTATAAAAATATTCTTCCTTCATAGTTGAATCAAGATCTCTTTCTAAGGACATTACACATAAAGCCAATGCACTCATTCCGCTAGCTGAAGATGCAATTCCACTACTATGAGGGAAAGTATTGGCAGTAATAATTTTAAAACTATATTCTTTTAAATAGCTACAGTGTTCTAAAATGTTTCTAAAGAAAAGATCTATTTTAGGTCTAAATTCGTCGATTTTCTTATTCTTATAATAAACATCAAATAATATATTATTATCAGCCTTATTTTTTTTATTCAATTCTAGAGTGGTAATTGTTCTGGAATTACTTAAAGTAAAACTAATAGATGTGTTTTTTGGAGTTTGATTTTTATTTTTACCCCAATACTTTATTAAAGCAATATTACTTGGTGATGACCATGTATAAGACCTAATATCAGGCAAATTAATGAATTTATTAGCTTTAAAATTTTCTTCAGACATAAAATAAAAGTAAAGAAATAAAAATTATTTTTTTTCTATTGGTCTTATTAATCCTTCTTGAGCCACTGATGCAATTAAGATTCCATCTCTTGTATATATATGTCCTCTTGTCATCCCTCTAGCATTTGATGCACTCGGACTCTCAATTGAATATAATAACCAATCGTTAAAATCAAAATCCCTATAAAACCACATAGCATGATCCAAACTAGCAGTCATAGTATTAACAAACTTAGTTTTGTGCAAATGCGGATTTAATGCTGCTCGCAAAAGATTATAATCAGATATATATGTCAATATCTGTTGTTTAAGCTGTATTGATAATTCAGGTATTTCTCCTTTTAACTTAAACCATAGATCAAACTTTGGTGGAAGACCTTTTTTAAAAACAAGTTTAGGTATTTCTGTTGGTTTAAATTCAATTGGTCTTTCTACCTGTAAAAAACTCTTTAATTTCTGAGGCATGAGAAAACTGTATTTTTTATATAATTGACTCCAACTTAAAAGATCTTCTGGCTGCTTTACTTCATTTTCATATGCCATGAAATGATCATAACCTTTCTCATTCTTATGAAATGAAGCTGCTAAAATAAAAATTGTAGTATCGTTTTGTTTTGCGGTAACACGTCTGGTAGAAAAACTACCTCCATCTCTTATCTCATCAACATAATACTTGATCGGTATATCTAGATCTCCTTTCTCGAGAAAATAAGAATGCAAGGAATGTAGTTTCCTGTTTTTAATTGTTTGAAAAGCTGCATTTAAAGATTGTGCCAAAACCTGACCTCCAAATACATTGTTACTTCCCACGGTTTCACTTATACCTAGATAATAATCATTTTCTTTTTGTAAGGTTAAAACTTTTAGAAGATCCCTGACTGAATTCATTAATTAATATTGGATGGATTATTGTGCGGGCGGAGAGACTCGAACTCTCACACCTTGCGGCACTAGATCCTAAGTCTAGCGTGTCTACCAATTCCACCACGCCCGCAAATTGCTGTGCTAATATAAACAATACTTTCAATATTTAGATTGTTCATAAGATTAAAAGTATTTCCTGTTTTTGTATTTTTACTATATGGGTACAGAAGCTAATTTTAATTTTTCCTTTAAAGAAATTCAAAAATTAGTTAACACTAATTATGGATTCACATGTAGTGTAAAAAAATTATGTGGTGAGATAGATCTCAACTATAGGCTTTTAACAAAAAAGGGGGGGGGCTATTACCTAAAAATATATCCTAAGAATACCGATTTAAATTTTGTAAGATTTCAAACTAAATTATTAAATCATTTATCTAAAAAAACAGAATTAAAAACGTCAAAAAATATATTGTCTAAAATTGGCCTTAGCTATTCTCACTTTATAGATAAAAACGGTTTTATAAGATATCTCAGAATTAATTCATGGATAGAAGGCAGATTATGGTCAAAAATAAATCCTATTACCAATAATCTAAGATTTGAATTAGGCAAAGAGGCTGCCTTAATTACTAAAAAGTTAAAAAATTTTAAAAGTGATTTTGCTAATGCAGAAATGCAATGGGATATATCAAACTCATTATGGACAAAACAATATTTAAAATTTATAAAAAGAAGTAGTGAGAAAAAAATAATAAAGTCTTTTCAAAATAAGTTTGAAAAAGAATTAACAAAATTCAAAAAACTAAGAAAATCTTTTATCCATAATGATGTAAATGATAATAATATAATTGTTTCGAACAATTTATATAGCCCAGAAATTAATGGAATTATTGACTTTGGAGATTCTATAAATACACAAATAATAAATGATGTTGCCATAACATGTGTATATGCAATGATGAAGTCTGAAAATCCGCTTGAAGCGGGTGTTAATGTTGTTAAGGGATATAATTCGATATTTAAATTAGAAGAAGATGAGATTGAATTCCTATACCTAGCAATAGCTATGAGGCTTGTCATATCAATAACAAAATCTTCAATTAATAAAATTGAAAATAAGGAAAATAAATATCTATTAATAAGTGAAGATGAAGCAATAAAATTAATTAATAAATGGAACACAGTTAATCAGGAGCTAGCAACATATTCTTTTAGAAACGCTTGCGGATATACTGCTCACCCGAATGAAAGTAAGTTTAATGTTTGGTCAATAAATAGAGCATTTAAAATAGCTGATATTTTCCCCTCAATAGACAAGAAAAATTTCTACAATATTGATCTTAGTGTATCTAGCAACTGGTTAGACAATAGGTTTATTGATAAACATATTAACTTATTCGAAAATAAAATTAATTGGCTCAAAAAATCAGAAAGTAATTCAATTATTTCGGGAGGATACTTAGAGCCTAGGATTTTATATAACTCTAATAATTATTCAAGGCTAGGAAATAATGGTATTGAAAATAGAACAATACATCTTGGTATAGATTTTTGGTTAAAAAAAAATACACCAATCCATGCCTTTATGGATGGAATAGTTGTTGTAAAGACAAATAATAACTCTGAAAAAGGTTATGGAGGTTTAGTTATTCTAGAGCATAAAATAAAAAATTTAAAATTTTATAGTCTCTATGGTCATCTATGTAATGTTAAAAAATTAAAAATAAAAATTGGAGATAAAATTAAGAAAGGATCTGAAATAGGTGTTTTAGGGAATTCTAATGAGAATGGTAACTGGACCCCACATCTACACTTCCAATTAATGCTAAGCTTACTAAATTTTAAAAATGATTTTCCTGGTGTCTGTTATTACTCTGAAAAGAGTATTTGGGGTAGCATTTGCCCTGACCCAAATAAAATTTTTAAAGCCAAAACTCTCAATAAAAATCATGAAGATTCTAATGAATTATT
>Ga0209554_1000104_pt1 | contig 65050 bp, 56 predicted proteins | sample MarorgKNORR_S2LV_5_FD_188221 | JGI IMG/M metagenome (GOLD analysis project Ga0209554, IMG submission 188221) | Marine microbial communities from the Southern Atlantic Ocean, analyzing organic carbon cycling - Bottom_A/KNORR_S2/LV (SPAdes) (version 2) | ecosystem: Environmental > Aquatic > Marine...
ATTCTGGCTGCTGGTAGAAAGCGACCAGAGGCCACTATTTATTCTAAGAACTGAAGACCTGATTCAATTTTTGTCCGAGGAACAGCCAGAAGAAATAGATTTGGCTGCAATTCCCGCTACCAGAAAAGATGTCACCTCTATTCTGCTCCAGGCGACCCTGGGCGAAGCCCTGGATACCCTCAATCAATCCGGCGTACAGGCTTTGTACGCAAACCGAATAACGGCGCCGATGATGGATTCACCTGTTGGAATCGTTACCAGGGAAGATATTGAAATCTACTATAAGTCCTAGTGCTGACTCCATAGAAGTCTGCACCATTTGAAACCGCACCCAAGTAATGATTGAATGCGCCCGCAACCAGCTGGAGTACACTATGACGCGTTCCGAGAAACTCTTCGAGGATGCAAAAAAAATCATTCCCGGCGGAGTCAACTCTCCTGTCAGGGCTTTTGCACGGGTGGGCGGCCAACCGATCTTTTTTAGGCAAGGCCAAGGCGCCTATCTCACAGATGAAGATGGAAAAGAGTACGTCGATTACATTGGTTCATGGGGTCCCATGATCGTCGGCCATGCTCATCCTAAGGTGGTTAGTGACGTTCAAGCCGCTATGAGCGCAGGGCTGAGTTTTGGCGCACCTACAGAAATTGAAACGTTGCTGGCAAAGAAAGTAGCCTCTATGCTGCCCGGCATTGATCTTATACGCATGGTTAACTCAGGCACTGAGGCGACCATGTCGGCAATTCGCATTGCCAGAGGGTTCACCGGAAGAGATACCATTATCAAATTCGAGGGTTGTTATCATGGACACTCGGATGCGCTACTGGTCAAAGCGGGTTCCGGTGCACTTACCCTGGGGGAACCAGATTCTCTGGGTGTTCCGGCAAGTTTTGCGAAACACACATTGACTCTTGAGTACAACAATGCCGAACAGATTCTCGCCATGTTTGAGAGCAAGGGCAACGAGATCGCCGCCGTTATCGTGGAACCTGTTGCAGGCAATATGGGTTGCGTACCACCGGTCGCCGGGTTTCTGGAAACTATCCGGGAAGTCTGTGACAAATTTGGAAGTCTCCTCATTTTTGATGAAGTCATGACAGGCTTTCGTGTCGCCAAAGGTGGTGCCCAGGGTCTGTACAACATCAAACCAGACATCACGACTCTGGGGAAAATCATCGGCGGCGGTATGCCTGTCGGTGCATTTGGCGGTAGGCGGGATGTCATGGAAGTAGTTGCCCCGTTGGGCGGCGTGTATCAAGCCGGAACGTTATCGGGTAACCCCATTGCCATGCAGGCAGGCCTGTCAACTCTTGAACTTTTGGATCAGGAGGGATTCTACGATAATCTGGAAACCTCTACGCGCTTGTTAGTAGATGGTCTGCAAGAACGCGCAGATGCCGCTGGCGTACCGTTTTCTACGAATCGGGTCGGAAGTATGTTCGGCTTCTTTTTCAGTAAAACAAATCCGGTAACGACATTTGCACAAGTCATGAATGCCGACACGAGTATGTTTAACGACTTTTTTCATAGCATGTTGCGAGCCGGTATTAATCTTGCCCCTTCACCCTTCGAATCCGGGTTTGTTTCTGCAGCTCATGGCAGCAGAGAAATTAATACCACCCTGGACGCAGCGGAAGCTGCGTTCCAATCCATTCGTTCTTAGTAGGATAGTCATGAATAGCTATGATGTTTACGGAATTGGGAATGCGCTCGTCGACACTGAGTATGAAGTTGACGATGCGTTCCTCGTACAAGCGAAACTGCCAAAAGGCATCATGACCTTGATTGAGGAGGAAGACCGACAGCGCCTGGTACAACTGCTGGAACACGAACATCAGGCAGTAAAGCAAGCCGGCGGGGGTTCTGCAGCCAATACCATGGTCGTTATTTCGCAACTGGGTGGATCGGTATTTTATAGCTGCAAGGTTGCATCGGACTCCACAGGAGACTTCTTCGTGAAGGATCTTAAAGACGCCGGTGTCGATACCAATCTCGGCCATGAGCGTGAAAAGGGCGCGACCGGCCAGTGTATCTCCATGGTGACACCCGACGCGGAACGAACCATGACAACCTGTCTGGGTATCACCAATTTCCTTTCTCCAGCTGAACTGGACCCAGACGCTCTGGGTCGTTCAAACAGGCTCTACATTGAGGGTTATCTCGTTAGTTCAACAACTGGCTTCCAGGCTGCATTGGAAGCACAGGAAATTGCCATCAAGTCGGATGTCAGTGTCGCATTGACGCTGTCAGATCCGGTGATGGTCGAGAATTTCAAAGCCAACTATGAGATGTTCATCGAGCGCGGAGTCGATCTTCTGTTTTGCAACCTTGAAGAAGCCAAATTGCTTACAGGCTCAGATAGCATTGATGGCTGTGCTGCAATGCTAAAAAAGATCTGCCGCACCTTCGTTATTACCTGCGGAGAAGATGGTTCAATTGCATTTGATGGCACGCAGCAGACGCGCGCTCACTCAGTTCCTACTCAGGCAGTTGATACGACGGGAGCCGGGGACATTTTCGCCGGGGCTTTCCTACACAGTTTGTGTGCGGGGAATTCTTTTGCTCAAGCCAATGCCCTGGCCAACAAATCTGCTTCCCTACTGGTTTCAAGATTTGGCGCACGACTAACCCAGCAGGAAGTTAACAGTTCCCTAAAATAAACCCAGTTGTTTATCCGTCAGTTGTGCAAGCGTACAATTCTGAAAGCCGAGGATCGCATCGGCTATTGGTGCTAACTGTTTATCGATGTAGAAATTATAGTCAATCGGGGATTCGGTGTATTTCACAGGTTCCGGCCCATTCACAGTCATCCGGTACTCAATCCAGCCCCCATGCTCATGGGCAGCAGCCAGGCCTCTTTTGCCACGTTCCTGATCAGCAATCCTGGCTGCTCTGACATGTGGAGGAATGTTCCTGGTGTAATCTTTAAGTTTTCGACGCAATCGACGGCGAAGGGTTAGCTTTTCATCCAAAAGCCCGTCCAACACTGATTGAACCATACCCTTGATGTAGACATCGAAGGGTTCATTCATAAACACTTTGCGAAGAAGCTCTTTCTGAAATTCCCTCGCGAGCGGTGACCAGTCACTTCTGACACTCTCCAGGCCCTTAAATACCAGGCTTGGTTCTGCACCATCACGTTCTACAAGACCGGCATAACGTTTTTTGCTGCCTTTCTCTGATCCCCTGACTGTTGGCATAAAGAACTTCTTGAAATGTATTTCAAACTCAATCTCGAGATAACTCGGGATCTGAAACTTGTGTTCCAGTTCTTTTCGCCACCAGTCATTAAGAAAAGCGGCAAGCTTGTTACCGGTCACTTCTACATCTTCCGACCGATCCATCAATACAAAGACAGAATCCGTATCACCGTAAATAACCTGGTAACCTTGTCTAACGATCAGATCCCTGGTCTGCTGAAGTATTTCGTGGCCTCGCATGGTAATCGAACTGGCCAGACGCGGATCAAAGAAACGACAACCGGGTGTGCCCAGCACACCGTAAAACGAATTCATAATGATTTTGATCGCCTGGGAAGTCGGTGCATTTCCCTCCTGCTTTGCCTGGTCACGTGACGCCCACAACTCTTTGATTATCTGCGGTAGAATATACTGGTTCTTCGAAAAAGTGGCGTCCAGAAAGCCTGGGATGCGTTCAACGTCATCAGCGATCATCGCCAGCGGATCAACGTGAAAAGTCCTGATGATACTGGGATACAGGCTTTTAAAATCAAGAACGATGACGTCATCATAAATTCCTGGCGAAGAATCCAGAACATAGCCACCGGGACTTTGAACAGCAGTTTCTTCATCAACGATCGGCGCCACAAATCCCGATCGATGCAATTTTGGCAAATAAAGGAAATCAAACGCTGCGACCGAGCCTCCCTGCCGGTCCATCTCCAGCCCCGTCAGGCAAGAGCGTTGCACAGCAAAATCGATCAGCCCTGTGGAATTGAAAATGTCAGTGACCAGTGCACAATCCTCAAGGTTGTATCTGGCCAGGCTATCCTTGTCGTCTCGGTGCATCTGTTCAATCTCGACAGCCCGGTCGTCAACGTCATGCACCAGTTTGCCTCTGCCGAGTAATTCTCTTGAGACGTTTTCAAGCGAGAAACTTTCGAAACTGTAGGTTGCTGTTCGGAGTAATTCAATGCCATCGAGAATCACACGACCGGGAACGACGGCAAAAACACGCTGCTGTCCTTGATCAGGAAAACGCCAACTAATGGTTGATCTTCCCCGACCGAGATCGAATTCGATGTTCAACTCGTCACATCGATCCTGCAGATACTTCAAATCAAACCCCACAATATTCCAGCCGATCACCACATCCGGATCAACTTCTGCGAACCAGCCCAGAAATCTTTGTATTAATGATTTCTCGTCAGGTAGACACTCAACATAGCCAAGCGTTGTTTGCCCTGGTTCACCCAACATGAACACTTTGCTAACCCCAACACCCTGAATCGCTATGCTCAGCACAATTTCCCGGGTGATCGAAGTTTCAATGTCGAGCGAAACAATGGACAAATCCGGCTCATAGACGACCGGCTTTATCTGAGGCTCGTTAAACGCCAGGTATCCCTCGTTGGACACAGCCTCCCCGGTAATTTCCAGGGTACCCCTGATGAAGCGCTCCATGAGGTATCTGTCTGTCGGGCGTACATCTGATTCATACGCTGAAATTTCATGTTGCTGCAATACGGTTCTGGCGAGCCCCAAATCTCGCTGGTTTCGAAAATAACAGGCAATCGCCGTTTCTTTCTCAGTGCCAAAGCAGTTCAATTCAATTTTCTGGTGCCGCCACTTGAGCCCGGTATTGAGCAGTACTTTTGCTCGCTCCAGGTTGGCTTGACCGATGAATAAGACCGATTCCTGACCCGCAAACTCAAGGCGCACTGGCCCTTTGTCAGTCGATATCCAATAAACCAGGGATTGGCCGCTACCCCGATCATGCCATTGCCTGGTGAGTATAAGACCCTTTAATGTGTCGTTCGTAACGGCTACCTCAAGCTGGCGCGATAGAATCTCATCGAGCCTTCTCCGATGCGCAGTATCGGAGTATTGAATGTCTTTTCCAGATTGTCGACGGTAAGGGTCTCATCTACCGAACCCAGGGCCACAATCTGACCCGATGACATCAGAATAATTTGATCGGCGATCTCTGCTGCAAGATTGATGTCATGCATGACGACTAACTGCCCCGTGCCCTCCTGTGATTTTTCCTCGAGTAACCTTGCAACCAAAGCCTGATGGCGCAAATCCAGTGCTGTCATCGGTTCATCCAGCAATAAGAACACATCTTCACCGCGCCCCCATATCTGCGCGAAGACCCGGGCTAACTGCACAAGCTGCTGTTCGCCACCTGACATTGAAATGTAAGACTGACCCCCGGAAATACCGAATACATCGAGCAACTCGTCAGCAACGCCATGTCGATCATCTGTGATGCCAAAGGGTGTTCTTCCCATCTGAATTACTTCTCTTGCTGTGAACGGGAAGTCCAATGAACTTCTCTGTGTCAATACGGCGATTTTCTGAGACCTCTGCGCAAGAGAATGAGCAGCGACTGCCTGGCCATCAATCAATACTTCTCCCGAACTGGGTTGCAGGTAACCGGAAAGAATTTTGATAAGAGAGCTCTTTCCCGCTCCATTTGGACCAAGAACCACTGTTGTCTGCCCTGCGCGCAACTCCAAATCCACGCCAGTCAGAATTTTTTTGGATTTCACCGAGTAACTGATCTGATTCAGCTTGAGTTTCAAATCGCTAACCTGGTTTTCTGTTCGTAGAGGATCAGGTAGATGAAAAAGGGACCGCCAACCAGTGCCGTCAGTATGCCAACTGGTAACTCAGCGGGAGCAAGCAAGGTTCGACTCAATACATCGGCCATCAACAACAACAAGCCACCCAGCAAAGCAGATGCCGGGATTAGTGTTTGGTGGTTGGATCCCAATGTCATCCGAATCAAATGGGGGACAACCAATCCAAGAAAAGCGATGACACCGGTTAATGCGACACCAATCCCCACCGCAACCGCGCATAACAAAACAATTCTTAACTGCAACTTCGTGTGTGAAACCCCAAGATATTCGGCTTCTTCATCACCAAGTGTGATGACATTGAGATTAGGCGCTTCGCGATAGATGAAATACACGGCAATCGGAATCACTAGCGCAAAGGAAACAGATGACCAGCCTGCGCCATTCAAACTTCCCAGCGCCCAAAAAGAAATAGACCGTAGCTGCGTGTCGGAAGACAAGTAGGAAAGCAGACCCACGCCAGAGAGTGCGATTGCATTAATGGCGATTCCCGCAAGAAGCATCGTGGATAGGCCTCCGCCTCGACGCCCTACAAACAGTACGAGGAAAGTTGCCAACACCCCCCCGAGGAAACCGCTCCCGGTAATACCCAGCATCGCAGCGCCTTGCCCACCACCCACCACCACAAACAAGGCGGCAAACAGAGCAGCGCCCGCTGAGACGCCTATTAACGCAGGGTCCGCCAACGGGTTCCTGAATAATCCTTGTATTGCTGCCCCCGATGCGGCAACCCCTGCACCAACCAACATGGCGAGCAAACTTCTTGGCAGCCTTATGTTCAGGACAATGGTCGAGAGCGACGACTGCCCCTCACCGGTGAACACTAAAAACATATCCTTCAACGAAATCGCGACACTACCAAAAAACAGAGACGCAAAAACAGCGCAAACAAGCAGACAGGTGAGAAAAAAGAGCTTCATAGATGCACCGGTATTCCCCGCCACAAACGGAAGCCGTGGCTGTTTTTCCTGACCTTGTACGCTATCACCTCAACACCCCTTCGACTTACCTCCCGCAACAGTGTGCTATATCCAGGATCTATGTGGTCTGCGGGTCTGACCTCTATAATCCCTGTATGCTGCACGCAAAATAGGAGGACTGCTCGCGCGCCTGATTGATGCATCAACATCAGCTCCCTCAAATGTTTCGCTCCACGCTCACTGACCGCATCCGGGAAATAGCCCAGGCCTCTACCGGGTGGATCTTCCAGCAAGGTCACACTTTTTACCTCAACATAACAATCTATCTTCGCGTCATCAGACAGCAGAAAATCTACCCGGCTATTTTCCTCTCCATATCGAACCTCGCGTTTGAGTCTTTTGTAGCCACTCAATTGCGTGATGACATTGCGGTTTATTGCCTCTTCTACCAGACTATTTGCCCGGCCCGTGTTGATGCCAATACAATCTCCGCGAGCAGTATCTATATACTCCCAGGTAAACTGAGTTTTGCGTTTTGGATTATCTGATTCAGAAAGCCACACCCTGGCATCTTCCTCGGCACAATTCTTCATCGAACCCGTATTGGGGCAATGCACAGTAACTATTTTGCCGTCAGCCAGTCGAACATCAGCCAGGAATCGTTTGTACCGCCTGATCAAAGTAGCAGGAATCAGATTTTTCACCTGAGTGCCCTCCGAAGTCGGCGAACTGCTTCTTCAAGCTGTGCCAGCTCACGGGCATAACTGATTCGTACAAATCTATCTGCCCGGTGAAAACCGAAATCAGTGCCGGGAGTAATTGCCACATACTCATCTTCCAGCAATTTCTTACAAAAAGACTCTGCGTCTTTGATATTTTCGGGCAACCCGGCATAAACATAGAAGGCACCTGCTGGCATCAATGGGATATCAAACCCCAACCCTTGCAGTGCTGGCACCAGGAAATTTCTTCTTCGCGAAAATTCAGCTTTTTGCGCCTCCATAATCGTAATGGACTCAGTACTGAATGCAGCAAGCGCAGCCTCCTGTGCGATTGCTGAGGGGCAGATGAACAAATTTTGTGCAAGTTTCTCCAGAGGAACAGTCAGCGCGGGTGGAACGACAATCCAGCCCAACCGCCAACCAGTCATTCCGAAATATTTTGAAAAGCTGTTGATGACAATTGCCTCTGGCTCTATCTGTAAAACGCTGGTTGCCCGATCATTGGTAGAAACGGGATTTTCATAGACCAGGCCCTGATAAATTTCATCCACCATCAAGAAACCACCTAAGGACAGCACCTTTGCCGAGAGCGCGCCGATGTCGTCCCTGCCAAGAACTGAACCCGTCGGGTTCGCGGGAGACGCAACCAGTACACCTCTGCTTTGGGTGTTCCAGTAGGTGTCGATAAGTTCCGGGGTTAACTGGTAATTTTCTGCGGCTGTGACGGGCACCAGAATGCCTTGCGCATTGAAGCTTGCAAGAAAGTGCCGATTACATGGATATCCCGGATCGGTCATTAACAGATTTTCACCTGGGTTCATCAATAGCGCACAAAGCAATAGCAAACCACCGGATGCCCCTGCAGTTACAAATATCCTGTCAGGGGAAACGGAAACACCCAGACTTAGCTCATAAAATGATGATATCTGCTGGCGAAGCGCGGGCGTCCCCCTGGCATCCGAATATCTGGTCACACCGTTTTGTAGTGCCTGGATCCCCGCCGATACAATAGGTCCTGGCGTTTCGAAGTCTGGTTCCCCCACCTCAAGGTGAATCACGTCGTGGCCATCTTCTGCCAGTTCGTTCGCACGTGCGAGCAACTCCATCACGCGGAATGGCGCTATTTCACTCAATCTATTTGCAATCTTCAAAACCCTATCCTGATCATTTCAGCAGTCGAATATTACCTTAGAAAAACACACTTACGCAGGACGACAAATGTGCTTGGCGAATCGAATTCGATCTGGTAAGGTTCGCGGCTCGTTTTAGACCCCATATTGTTGCAACGGACAGACCAATGGTAGCGAAACGCAAAACCACTAAGATGAAAACAAAGACTAAAGCAAAGGCCAAGGCTAAAAAGGCGCCTGCGAAAAAGAAAGCAGCAAGCAAAGCTAAAGCTAAAGCAAAAGCGAAAACGTCTGCCAAACCAAAAACAAAATCCCGGGCTAAGACCCCGGTGAAAACAAAAGCGAAAGCGAAAACAAAAACAAAACCGAAAGCAAAAGCTAAGCCGAAAGCAAAAGCTAAGCCGAAAGCAAAATCAAAGGCCAAGACTCAGGTAAAAAAAGTCACCGCAAAAAAGAAAGCAGTGAGCAAACCCAAGACAAAAGCCAAGAGTAAGCCCCCCAAAAAAGCCTCAGCAAGCAGTAAGAAGGTGACAAAAAAGTTGACCGTAAAAGCAAAAACATCAAGGGCCGCCCCAAAGACGGCCGCTAAGAAGAAGAAGAAGAAAACAACAGAATCAAAAAAAGAAAAGGTGAAAAAGGCACCCAGACCACCCGCGCAAAAAGCGCCAAGGCCCAGATCCGTTTCCACAGAACCTACATTTACTCCGTACGCAGCCAAGCGCAACGAAGAGTACATGAATGAAGAACAGAAAACCCATTTCCGCGAAATATTGCAGCAATGGAAGCTCCAGCTCATGGAAGAAGTGGATCGAACGGTGAATCATATGAAGAATGAAGCCGCGAATTATCCAGACCCAGCTGACCGGGCCAGTCAGGAGGAAGAATTTAGCCTTGAACTAAAGACCCGGGATCGAGAACGAAAACTCATCCGTAAAATTGACAATACACTTGAACTCATCGATCAGGACGACTACGGATATTGCGAATCCTGCGGTATCGAAATCGGCGTCCATCGACTGGAGGCCCGCCCAACCGCTACCCAGTGTATCGATTGTAAAACGCTTGATGAAATCAAGGAGCGTCAGATACACGGCTAAGGGAAGCTCTGATTAATAGGATTTTTTCGTGAGGGCAAGGCGAACTCGCACGGAGAATGATTACGGGTTCAACGCAGTCATCGCGGGAAAAGTGATGCGGCATTCCGACATTAATCAGAGGTTCCCTAGGTCCAACCGATTCGGTAGGCAGTGAAGTTGCCATGGACTATATCGGTCGCTTTGCACCCTCGCCTACCGGACCTTTGCATTATGGCTCTCTGGTTGCTGCACTAGCCAGTTACCTGGATGCGAAGCATGCCAACGGCAAATGGTTACTCCGGATAGAAGACCTGGATCCTCCGCGCGAATCGCGAACTGCTCCGGATGAAATTCTCATCCAACTTGGCGCCTTCGGACTCAAATGGGACGATGAAGTACTTTTCCAGAGCACACGACAGCGTGCATACCGGACGACACTTGAGCAGCTTGACTACCTCGGCGCTACTTATGCCTGTGCTTGCTCTCGTAAATCAACGCCAAAAATTTACCCTGGGACCTGCCGCGACCTTGGGCTTCAGCCTGCACGAAAAGTTCATGCTATTCGTGCCAGGGTACCCGATGTAACGGCTTCAACAATCGATCTACACCTGGGTCTACAAAGCTGGCCATTGGCAACAAAAGTCGGTGATTTCATTATCAGGCGAAAAGATGGCCTGTTCGCATACCAATTGGCCGTGGTCGTAGATGACATCTTTCAGTCCATCACCCACATCGTGCGCGGCATAGATCTTCTGGATTCAACGCCAAGGCAAATAGCGCTGTATCAGTTATTAGGCATTGCGCCACCGCAGTACCTGCATATCCCCATTTTGGTGGATAAAGCAGGCGTGAAGCTCAGCAAACAATCCCATGCAAAGCCAGTTCCCACTGGGTCACCCGAAAAGACGCTACGTCTGGCCCTTGGAGATCTCGGCCAAAATACCCAGGATCATTGTCACAATGCCTCACATATTTTGAGTAGTGCCGTGAACTGCTGGGACCGTTCACTGATCCCTGAGCATCGTGAAATAACCGCTGACTCGAATTTCCTTAGTGGCTGAAAAAATTCACTGCTGAAGCCAAACATGGTAAGTTGCGTTACTAACATGCGGCAATCGTAATCACATCGGGAATGCCCATTCAGAACATTCTGATAGTAGACGATGACACTGTCTTTCGCTCATCAATAAAAGAATTCCTAGAGAATCATAATTACAAAGTTTGCGAAGCCGGATCAGTCAAAGCAGCAGTCAAAAATAATTTGACGGCTTTTTCAGCTATTGTCATAGATTCAAAAATTTCCAGCGGAAAAGGCACTGCCATCATCAAACTTGCCGGGGATGTTCCCGTCATCGTGACTTCTGGTCACGCAAGTCTCCGATCTGCAGTCGAAACGATGAAAATGGGTGCTGCGGACTATCTGGCAAAGCCCTACGATTTCAATGAGCTCATGCAGATTCTCGATCGGCTGACTATGCACATTCGACACGCAGCCAGCGTTGAGATGTTGGGACTTTGCGAGGCCATCAGCGCACTGTCGAGTCAAATCGAGAAGGTCGCCCCAACAGACACTAACGTTCTTATTGAGGGTGAATCAGGAACAGGCAAAGAACTGGTAGCCAGAAAAATTCACCTGTTGAGCGGCCGATTTGATCGCCAGATGATTTCACTGAATTGTGCAGCCATTCCCGACACACTGATTGAATCTGAATTGTTCGGCCACGAGAAGGGAGCATTTTCGGGTGCGACAGTAGATCGAGTCGGACTCGTCGAAGCGGCAGACCGAAGCACGCTCTTTCTTGACGAGATTGGTGAGCTTCCCCTAAGCGCACAAGCACGATTGCTTCGGGTACTGCAGGAAGGTGAAGTCGGACGAGTAGGATCAGTTGAAACACAGCAGGTGTCGGTTCGCCTCATCGCATCGACCCACCGAAATCTTCAGGCACTCGTTAATGAAGGCGCTTTCCGTGAGGATCTTTACTATCGTCTAAATGTTGTGAAATTATCCTTGCCACCATTAAGAGATCGAGGCGATGACGTAATCCTGCTGGCAAAACATTTTCTTGCGAGTAATGCGGAACGACACGGCAAAACCAAATTAAAATTCAATGATGCCGCCATCAAACGTATCAATTCCTACAATTGGCCGGGAAACATTCGTGAACTGGAAAACGCAATTCAGCGTGCGGTCATCTTGTGCGATGCGAAAACAATCAGTAAGGATCTCCTTGCAATAGAATTTAAACAAACAAGCAGTTTTCCTTTGCCTGATCCAGATAGTGACCACGTTTCACTGGAAGACTACTTCGTGAAATTCGTCCTGGAAAACCAGGACAGGAAGACTGAAACAGAATTGGCAAGCAAGCTGGGTATTTCCAGAAAATCCCTGTGGCAGAAGAGACAGAAACTGGGAATTCCCCGAGAAAAAAGTCGCGCAAGATAGTGTTACCTTTTTACCCGATGGTGTGGCGTTGGGTAACAACATGGCCCCACTAATAGAAGCCGCAAAATGCTATCTTATTGTTATTAAAGACATTATGGTTTTCCTTACATTTCTGGGATAGTTCCCCTACCAGTAACAACAACAAAATAAGAATATCACTGGTTAAGGTCGTCGCCCCAGGGCGATGACCAATAGAATAATAACAAGAACAATAAGAAGAAGAATGTTCTGGCTCGCTAAATGGGAAAAGTTCGCTTTTCCCATTTTCTTTTCCGCCCCGAAAAAGTCAGGACTCTGCTAATATTCCACTAACGATCCAAACAGACTTTCCCCCACTCAATGATAAAGATGTGTTGCGGCATCCGAGCCGGCTATCCTTCATGAACCCGCCTATTCTTGTTATTGACGACCAGAAAATTAATATCAATGCCCGTAAAGTTCTCGGTCGCCTGCAAGAATTCGGATATCAAGCCTATCTGGTCGGTGGTTGTATCAGGGATTTGTACCTTGGGAAATCGCCCAAGGATTTTGACGTTGCCACCGACGCCCATCCTGAAGAAGTCAACGAACTGTTTCGCAACTCAAGAATCATTGGCAAGCGTTTTAGAATTGTCCACGTGCGATTCGGGCGCGATATCATTGAAGTGACCACCTTCAGGGGTCCCCATGAAGACCGTTATGACGAAAATCATTCCGAATCGGGCATGACACTTAACGACAATGTGTACGGTACTTTTGAAGAAGATGTTTTTCGTCGCGACTTTACGATGAATGCAATCTATTACCGACCGGAACCCAGGGAAACCATCGATCTTGCCAGCGGTATCTCGGACATAAATTCCAGAATCATCAGAACCATAGGACACCCCGAAGACAGGCTGAGAGAAGATCCCGTCAGGATGCTTCGAGCCGTAAGATTTCGCGCAAAACTCCAATTCACCCTGGAAGATGAGCTTCGCGACACTATAAAAGCGTTGGGGTATCTTATACAAGACGTTTCGCCAGCCCGACTATTTGAGGAAGTACTCAAGCTCTTCATGGCAGGTTTCGGTGCGGCCTCACTGGATGCATTGTTGGAACACGATCTTTACGGTTGGCTTTTCCCCGACTCTAAAAGCTCAATGTCAAATTTCGCCACCGAAAATCTGGTACGCCTAGCACTAACCAGCACCGACGAACGTATAGTAAAAGAAATGCCCGTAACGCCAGCGTTTATCTTTGCAGCTATCCTCTGGTACCCGTTCGTTGAAGAAAAAGAAAGACTTCAACAAAACGATGGACTCACACTCATCGCTGCTTCTCATGAGGCGGCGAACAATATCATTTCAAAGCAGCTCCTTTTCACAACCATACCAAAAAGATTCTCTGGGCCCATGCGAGACATCTGGTTCCTGCAATCCAGGCTTCCAACAAGATTCGGTCGAAAACCTGAGTCCCTTCTGGTTCACAAAAGATTCAGGGCTGCCTACGATTTCTTGTTGCTCCGGGAAGCGGCTGGCGAGCAAACAGAAAACCTGGGTGCCTGGTGGACAGAATATCAAGACGCTTCAGACGAACGAAGAACTGAGATGAAACAGGGAACCGGAGGCAAACGCCGTCGAAACAAAAAGCGGAAGCCCAGATCACACAGGACGTCGAGCGGGTAAACAGCTTCTCGCAGACCAGCCATTCGGCGCTCAACGACAACAACGGTCTATGGAAGCTCTGATAGCCTGTATTAAGACGCCTTACAATGTGGCACCCTATTGACTTTCTAGCATCAGGGTCAAAGGAAGTAGCATGTCGGATCACAAACTCTATCCAGTACCAACAGAGACAGAGAATCAAGCTCATATCAGAGACGATCAATATCTTGCGATGTACGACGCCTCAATCAACCGATCCGAGGAGTTCTGGTCCCAAAAAGCTGATGAGTTTGTCACCTGGTTCAAACCGTGGGACACATTAACAGAGTCCGATTTCTCAAAAGGCGAGGTAAAATGGTTTCTGGGGGCGGAACTCAACGCTTGTTACAACTGTGTCGATCGACATCTCGAACTGAAAAGTGAGCACACAGCGATAATCTGGGAAGGAGATGATCCCGATAATGATCTCACTATTACCTATCGGCAACTACATGAACATGTATGTCGATTGGCAAACGTACTCAAAGACCGTGGGGTAAGCAAAGGAGACCTGGTTTGCATCTACATGCCGATGATTCCTGAGGCAGCCTACGCCATGCTGGCCTGCGCAAGAATAGGGGCGGTACATTCCGTGGTTTTTGGTGGTTTCTCTCCACAGGCGTTACAAGATCGAATTCTGGACTCAGATTGCCGCACGGTAATTACCGCAGATGAAGGCGTCAGAGGTGGCAGGACTGTGCCACTAAAAGCTAACACCGATAAGGCCCTCGAAGGTTGCCCGGACGTATCAACCGTACTGGTGGTAAAGCGGACCGGTGCGGAAATTGACTGGAACAGCGGCCGAGATGTCTGGTACGAAGAAGCTACAACTTCAGTTTCTGCAGTTTGTGAAGCCGTGCCAATGAGTAGTGAGGATCCGCTTTTTATCCTTTACACCTCTGGCTCAACCGGCAAGCCCAAAGGGGTACTGCACACAACCGGTGGCTATTTACTGTACGCAGCCATGACACACAAATATGTGTTTGATTACCACGAAGGCGATATCTACTGGTGTACCGCTGATGTTGGCTGGGTGACCGGTCACTCGTATATCATCTATGGGCCGCTTGCCAATGGCGCGATAACGCTAATGTTTGAGGGCGTACCCACCTATCCTGATTCATCCCGTTGCTGGCAGATTGTCGACAAACACAAGGTCAACATCTTCTACACGGCTCCAACTGCGCTCAGGGCATTAATGAGCCAGGGCGATGAGTTCGTGAGCAGTACCTCCAGAAAATCCCTGCGCTTACTGGGCAGTGTCGGTGAACCTATCAACCCGGAAGCCTGGGAATGGTATTACCACGTCGTCGGCGAAGCGCGTTGCCCCATTGTCGATACCTGGTGGCAAACGGAAACCGGCGGGATCATGATCACGCCGCTACCCGGCGCCACCGCCCTAAAACCCGGCTCAGCAACCCGGCCATTTTTTGGCGTAAAGCCTGTGCTGCTGGATGAAAACGGACACGAGATCGAAGGTGCTGCTTCCGGGAACCTTGCGATCAGCGGATCATGGCCTGGTCAGATTCGAACGGTGTTCGGCGATCACCAGCGTTGTATTGACACTTATTACTCAGCCTATCCTGGCTACTATTTTACCGGTGACGGTGCGAGAAGGGACGAGGATGGTTACTTCTGGATCACCGGTAGGGTTGATGACGTATTGAATGTATCAGGCCACCGAATGGGTACTGCGGAAATAGAGAGTGCATTGGTAGAGCATGAACTGGTCGCAGAAGCTGCTGTGGTCGGCTACCCCCACGATGTAAAAGGTCAGGGAATCTACGCATTCGTTACCCTGATGCATGACACAAAGGGTACAGACGAATTGGTGGAAGAACTTAATTCCCTGGTGAAATCCGAGATAGGTTCGATCGCAAAACCGGATATTATTCAGTGGGCACCGGGATTACCGAAAACACGATCAGGAAAAATCATGCGTCGCATTCTACGAAAAATTGCCGAGAACGAACTCGACAACCTCGGCGACACCAGCACGCTGGCTGACCCCTCGGTTGTCGAAGATCTGATCAAGAACAGCCCAGTTGCGGGAGATTAACCAGCGACCTCTTCGCTATCACCAGCGTCTGGGGCGCTATTGCCATTAGCGTCATCATCGGAAATCAGCTCTTTCATGGAAAGCTTGATTCGACCACGATCCACGTCAAGCACGAGAACCTCTACTTCCTGACCTTCAGTTAGATAGTCTGTGACTTTCTCAACCCGCTCCTTGGCGATTTGAGAAATGTGCAGAAGCCCATCTTTGCCAGGCAATATGTTCACAAATGCGCCAAAGTCAGCAATCTTGACAACTTTACCGCTGTAGATCTGACCCACTTCGGCTTCGGCGGTAATCGCCTCAATCTTTGCCACTGCGGCGTCGCGAGAATCCGCATCTTCACCAAAGATAATGATGGTGCCGTCATCTTCAATATCGATGGAAGCGCCAGTCTCTTCTGTCAGCGCGCGAATGGTTGCTCCACCCTTACCGATCACGTCACGAATCTTGTCAGTATCAATCTTGATGGTGACCATGGCGGGCGCATTTTCGGATACGTCCGTACGAGACTGGCTAATCACCTTGTTCATCTCGCCAAGAATGTGCAGCCGGGCTTCTCGCGCCTGACTAAGCGCAGTTTCCATGATCTGTTCAGTAATTCCCTGGATCTTGATATCCATCTGCAGTGCAGTGATACCCGTTTGCGTACCGGCAACTTTGAAATCCATATCACCAAGATGATCTTCGTCACCAAGAATATCTGTCAGAACGGCAAAGTCTTCACCTTCTAATACCAAACCCATGGCGACACCCGCAACAGGTGCTTTCAGAGGCACACCAGCATCCATCAGCGCGAGGCTCGCACCACAGACGGATGCCATAGAAGAGGAGCCATTGGACTCGGTAATTTCTGATACAACTCGTGTTGTGTAAGGCCAGTCTTCCGAATTCGGCAATACTGCTGCAATGCCTCTTCTGGCCAAACGGCCGTGCCCGATCTCGCGACGTTTTGGACCGCCGGAGAAACCTGTTTCACCTACACTGTAGTGCGGGAAGTTGTAGTGCAGCATGAAGTTATCTCGATAAGAGCCTTTCAATGCGTCAATGATTGCTGCATCTCTCATGGAGCCAAGTGTCGTTGACACAAGCGCCTGAGTCTCACCACGAGTAAACAGTGCAGAACCGTGGGCTTTTGCCAGGACACCTACTTCTACACTAATTTGACGAACGGTCTTTGTATCACGACCATCGATTCGAGGCTGACCCTCAACAATGGCTCGACGAACGATAGTCTTTTCAATGCTGGCAAACACACTGCGAATTTCATCAGCGTCCGTGTCTTCAGTTTCAAAAGCCGCAACTGCAGCATCTTTAAGCTCACCCAGCTTGTTCTGTCGCGACATCTTGTCGGCATTACGATAAGCCTCACCGATTTGTTCGCCAAACTGACCCGTCATTGATTCAATCAGCGCAGTATTCGGTGCTGCAGGTTCCCAGACCCACGCTTCCTTGCCAGCTTCTGCTTTCAACTCGTTAACTGCGGCAATAACTACCTGCATTTCCTGATGAGCAAACAGCACGGCTCCCAGCATCTGATCTTCAGTTAACTCGTTGGCCTCTGATTCAACCATCAAGACCGCTTTTTCGGTACCCGCTACAACCATATCAAGCTCGGAGCTCTCGAGAGCTTCATAGCCTGGATTCAGCACATATCCATCTGAAGTAAATCCGACTCGTGCAGCACCAATCGGGCCCGCAAAAGGCAAACCAGACAAAGCCAGTGCTGCAGACACACCGATCATTGCCACAATATCCGGATCTACATCTTTATTCGCTGAAACAACCTGACAGGTAATCTGGACTTCGTTCATGAAACCTTTTGGAAACAAGGGCCGAATCGGCCTATCAATAAGGCGACACGTCAGCGTCTCCTTCTCGGAAGGACGACCTTCCCGCTTAAAGAAACCTCCAGGAATCTTGCCTGCTGAATAGGTCTTTTCTTCGTAGTTTACGGTCAGGGGGAAAAAATCCTGCCCGGATTTCATATCCGGTCGGGCAACAACTGCAACCAATACTGTCGTATCCAACATGGTCACCATGACCGAAGCCGTTGCTTGTCTCGCGACCTTCCCGGTTTCCAGAAGTACTTCCTGGCCACCAAAATCAAACTTTTTACTTATATAACTCACAATATTCTCCAATTTTAGATTGCCGGCTTTTCTTCACCGACAACAATCACTATCGACGCAGCCCGAGCTTCTTAATTGTTGAAGCGTAACGTTCGGGACTCTTGTTGCGTAGATAGTTCAGTAACTTTCGTCTTTGACTAACCATTCGAAGCAACCCAACCCTTGAATGATGGTCGTGGGCGTGCTCCTTAAAATGCGATTGCAGTTGCTCAATATTTGCTGTCAACAGAGCCACCTGTACTTCTGGTGATCCTGTGTCACTTTCTGAGGTGCCAAATTCTTTTACGATTTCAGCCTTTCTTTCGCTTGCTAAAGCCATTTATTAATCTCCAATGTAATATGCCCTGACTCTTTCTCACAAAAGAGAAATCAGTCTGTTAACAAAACAGAATCATCCACGCATATTTGTAGGTGACCTGTATTTTCATTTTTGCCAGTTTACTTTCTATCTGGCGACAGTACGCAGACTCTGCCGAGCCCCGTTAGCGCACCACCAAACGTCGTGGTGCTATTCTTCCATCTTCCAGAATCTCTCCAACCCCGATGAATTCATCATCGTCGTCAGTTTCCGAAAAAATGCTCACCCACCCTTGCGTGGGGGCATTGGCAATCTGTACCGGCTGACCCTGGCGCACATAAGATGCCGTCACGTCAGTCAATTCAACAGACGGCCAGTCCTTCACTGCTGAACTAATCGGCAATAACAGACTGTCCAGCTGCTCTTTGTCAGCGGACAAACTTTCGAGTAGATCCATCTGGACCGTCTCGTCAATTGTGAATGGGCCTGCGCCTAGTCGACGTAGTGCGATCACATGCGCACCGCATCCAAGATCTGATCCGATATCCTCTGCAAGTGTTCTTACATAGGTCCCTTTACTGCATTGGATATCAAGTGTGATCTCGTCAAATTCCCGGGCAACGACCTCCAGATTATAAATGTGGACAGGTCTTTCCTTGCGCTCAATTTCAATGCCCTGACGGGCCAGCTTGTACAACGGCTGACCGTTGACTTTTATTGCCGAAAACATGGGCGGAATCTGCGTAATAGCACCGCGATACCCGCCAAGAACCGCTTCAAGGGCGGCGTCCTTAATCTCCGGAACCGAATGTCGTTCCAACACAATTCCATCAGAATCACCCGAATCTGTTACCACTCCGAGCTTTATTCTCGCCAAATAGTGCTTATTGGCGTCAAGGAGATACTGGGAAAACTTGGTCGCTTCACCAAAGCAAAGCGGTAAAACACCTGTTGCCAGGGGGTCCAGGGACCCGGTGTGCCCGGCTTTGTTAGCGTCAAACAACCGCTTCACAGCCTGCAGCGCGGCATTAGACGTCATCCCCATCGGTTTGTCCAGCAGCAATATTCCGCTGACATTGCGCCCTTTTTTATTTCGCCGCCCCATTAGTCACCCTCTGGCTTGCGATGGCTTTCATCTTCAGCGATGGCTTTGTCAATAGCCTGATTGAGCCTGGCGCCATTCTCGATGGTAGTGTCGTAATGAAACCGCAATTTTGGCGTTGTTCTGGTGCTGAGCACCCTGGCAAGTTTTGATCGCAGGAAGCCGCTAGCCTGATTGAGTACTTCCTCGACACCTTTGGTATCTTCTGCAGGCAATACGGTGAAATAGATATCGGAAAATGCCAGGTCACGACTGACGGTGGCCTCATTAATCGTAACCATGCCAATTCGCGGGTCTTTAACCTCCCGCTGGATCAACACAGCCAACTCTCGCTGGATCATGTCGGCAATTTTCTTTCCTCGACTGGTTTGTCTTGGCATCGTATAAGACCGCTAAAGTTCCCGGGCTACTTCCCGAGTGTCAAATACTTCTATCTGGTCACCAACTTTGACGTCATTGTAATTCTTGACGCCAATGCCGCATTCGGTCCCACTGGAAACATTCTCTACTTCGTCTTTGAAACGGCGCAGCGACTCTAGTTCACCTTCATAGATCACAATGTTGTCGCGCAGCACACGGATTTTCTTGGCACGGTGGACGGTCCCTTCGACAACCATGCAGCCGGCTATCTGTCCCATCTTCTTCGAATCGAACACATCACGTACTTGTGCAATGCCAACAATATCTTCTCGAATCTCAGGTGACAGCATGCCTGAAAGTGCGTCTTTAACGTCATCAACAAGATCATAAATCACTTTGTAGTAACGAAGATCAAGACCCTCGGCTTCGATAACTTTCTTCGCTGAATTATCCGCTCGAACATTGAAACCAAATATTACTGCACCCGCCGTAACAGCATAGGTCGCATCTGATTCTGTTATGGCGCCGACACCAGACATAACGACGTTGACCATAACCTCTTCGTTGCCGATATCCTGGAGCGAAGAAACAATCGCTTCCAGAGAACCCCGGACATCAGTCTTCACAACAATGTTCAATCGTTTGGCTTCATCAACGCCAAAGTTTTCAAGCAGGCTATCCAGGGAGGTCCCTGTATTGAGTCTGGCTTCGTTCGCCCTGTGGGCGCGAAACTCAGCTACTTCTCGAGCGCGCTTCTCGTCTTTCGCAACGATGAATGAATCACCTGCGTTTGGCGTTCCGTTGAGGCCCAGTGCTGCAATCGGTGTCGCAGGTCCTGCGGAATTGATAATCTGGCCATCTTCATCATTGAGAGCTCTGGCACGTCCATAATATTGGCCGGCGACAATGACGTCGCCTTGTTTCAGGGTACCGTTCTGGATGAGTAATGTCGCAACCGGGCCCTTACCTTTGTCCAGCTCAGATTCAATCACTACACCCTGTGCAGGACCATCTTCAACTGCCGTTAGCTCCAGCAATTCTGCCTGCAACGACACGGCTTCGAGTAACGCTTCGACACCATCGCCAGTCAGCGCACTACAGGGAACGAACTGCGTATCACCACCCCAGTCCTCAGGAATGACATCTCTGGCCGCCAACTCATTCTTAACCCGTTCTGGATCTGCACCTTCCTTGTCCATTTTGTTAACGGCCACAACGATGGGTGCACCCGCTCCTTTCGCATGGAGAATTGCCTCTTCAGTCTGGGGCATCACACCGTCGTCAGCGGCAACGACAAGAATCACGATATCCGTTGCATTTGCTCCTCTGGCGCGCATGGCTGTGAATGCGGCGTGGCCTGGCGTATCAATGAAGCAGATATCGCCATGACTTGTCGCCACCCTATAGGCACCAATATGTTGCGTGATACCACCCGCTTCGCCACTGGCCACTCGTGAATCACGAATGTAATCGAGCAATGAGGTTTTGCCATGATCAACATGACCCATAACGGTAACAACAGGTGCCCGGGGTATCGGTGCGTGTTCATAGACCAATTCATCTTCCAGCGTCTTCTCGACAGCGTCAGCATCAAGTAACCTGACTGAATGCCCAAACTCCTCAACTACCAGTGTTGCTGTATCCTGATCAATAGATTCGTTGATTGTTTTCATAATCCCCAGACTAAATAATGCCTTGATGACATCTTTCGCTTTCACAGACATCTTCTGAGAAAGCTGTTGAACCGTGACATTGGCACCGAGTTCAACTTCTCTTTTAATCTCTTCGGTTGGTGCGTTGAATTTATGTTGCCTGGCGGGTTTGCCCCCGGAACGGCGGGCTCGGGGAGACTTCAATCCAAGTGGCGCAGCTTCTTCACCTTTTCCTGCCTCTGTAAGCTCTTCTGCCACAGGCAGCTCGGTTTCCAGAAGACCGTCGCCCGCTAGTTCCTCAACGCGGCGTTTCCGGTTTCCATGTTTGGATTTCTTCGCCTGAAGATCTTCTTCATCAAGATCGTGACGATCTCGCTTATCTTTGCGCGACGAAGCCTTTGATTCTTCAGTAACTTCTTCCTTGGCGGCAGGCTTTTCCTTTTCTGTCTTGGCCGCCTCTTCTTCAAGCCGCTTCTTCTCTGCCTCTTCCCGAGCCTTCTCTTTTTCGGCCTGCTCCGCTAAAAGTTGTGCTGCAACCTGCTGGCGTTTCTTCTCTGCGTCATCAATTACAGGCGCCGGTAGAGTACTACTGGGCTGGGCATCAACCGGTGCGACAGCAGCTTCGGTTTGAGCATCGACCGCGCCGCGCCGAACATAAGTTCTTTTCTTGCGAACCTCAACGTTAACCGTTCGACCTCTGCCTGCACTTCCGCCGGTCTTCAGCGTCGACAGGGTTCTTCTTTTCAGGGTGATTTTCTTCGGCGCACCTTCGTCCTCTCCATGGCTTTTCTTCAGGAAAGCCAGAAGCTGTTCTTTCTCATCTTCTTTAATTTTATCGTCAGCTAATCGTTGAGCGAGACCTGCCTCTTCAATTTGAAGCAATAGTCGCTCAATCGGAGTCCCGATGGTCTCCGCTAATTGTCCTACTGATTCCTCAGCCATACCTTTACCTCTTTGTTGTGCCTATGCACATAAAGTCGCCTAAATAGCCCCCTAAGGGTCTACTTATTTAGCTTCTTCGATTTCCGACTCTTCATCTTCAAACCAGGGCGCACGCGCCGTCATGATGAGCTCGCCTGCACGCTCGTCAGTCAGATTCTCGACATCTGTCAAATCGTCGATCGCCTGTTCTGCGAGATCTTCCATGGTGACAATGCCCATACCTGCAAGCTGATAAGCCAATTTGGTGTCCATTCCCTCCATCGCCAGAAGATCTTCAGCTGGTTCTGTTTTGCCTACCTCTTCTTCACTTGCAAGCTCAAGAGTGGTGAGTGCATTCTTCGCTCTAGATCTCAATTCTTCTACGATGTCTTCATCAAAGCCATTGATCGCAATCATTTCTTCAATTGGAACGTACGCCACTTCTTCCAGGGTGGCGAAACCTTCCTCAACCAATACAACTGCTACATCCTCATCAACATCGAGTTGCTTCATAAAGCTTTCTATAATATTTCCAGCCTCATCCTCGTGTTTCTGTGCGGCTTCTTCTTCAGTCATAATATTGAGTTCCCAGCCTGTAAGTTCACTGGCTAGCTTCACATTCTGGCCGCCACGACCAATCGCCTGGGCAAGATTGTCTTCGGAAACAGCGATATCCATGCTGCGAGTTTCTTCATCTACCACTATTGATACAACTTCTGCTGGTGACATTGCATTGATTGCAAGCTGAGCTATGTTGTCATCCCACGGAACGATGTCGATACGTTCGTTACCCAGTTCATTCGAAACAGCCTGAACTCTGGAACCACGCATACCCACACAGGCACCAACCGGGTCGATGCGTCCGTCATTGGTTTTTACGGCAATCTTTGCTCGGGACCCAGGGTCCCGGGCGCAACCAAGAATTTCAATGACACCATCGGCAATTTCGGGCACTTCGATTTTAAATAACTCGACAAGAACCAACGGGGAGGTTCTAGTCAGCGCCAGCTGCGGACCACGCGCTTCCGGTCTGACTTCCTCCAACAAACCACGTAATCGATCTCCTATGCGAAAAGTTTCTCTCGGAATCCATTCTTCTCGCGGCAAGATCGCCTCGGCGTTGTTACCCAGATCAACGATGACTGCTTCTCTGGTCACCTTTTTTACCTGACCATTAACCAGTTCACCGACTCGACTGCGATAGGCATCTACGACTTGTGCACGCTCAGCTTCCCGAACTTTCTGGACAATGACTTGCTTCGCTGTCTGCGCAGCAATTCGACCAAATTCAACCGAGTCAACCGGGATTTTATAGACCCCGCCGATTTCTAACGATGAATCCTTTTCCTTGGCTTCTGTCACAGTCATCTGCGCTTCTGGAAATTCCATTTCTTCATCGTCAGAGACTACATCCCAGACCCGAAATGTTTCATATTCCCCGGATTCTTTATCAATGATCACACGAAGTTCGACGCCTTCGTCGTAACGCTTTTTCGTGGCAGTCGCCAGCGCAACTTCCAACGCATCGATGATGACCTCTTCCGGCACACCTTTCTCGTTAGATACTGATTCAACAACCAACAATATTTCTTTGCTCATCGCTCCACCTCAGTCGCTCCAGTTAGTCAGGAACAACATTTGCTCGATCAATTTCTTCAAAGGGAATGAGAACCTCTTCATCATCTTGATTAAGGATAATCTCATCTCCTTCAATACCACTTAACTGCCCAGAATACTTTCGCCGCCCCTCATAGGGTCGCTTCAGCTTGATCCGGATCTTCGCTCCAATAAAATCCCTATATTGATCCAGGCAAAACAATCGCCTGTCTAACCCTGGGGATGACACCTCAAGCGTGTACTCCCCAGTTATCGGGTCTTCTACATCCAGCAGGCTACTCACCTGTCGGCTAATCCTTGCACAATCTTCAACATCTATTCCTTTTGGGGAATCGATATAGATCTTTAGCATCGAGTGGCGCCCCATAGACAACTGTTCGATACCCCAGAGTTCACACCCCATTTCCGTCACTATCGGTTGTATCATTTCGGACAGCAAATCACTCATCTAGCGCCTCGCTAATCTTCCAATACCTTTCGAACAAACAAAAAATGGGCTTAGTGCCCATTTCAAAAATCGATGGGACTTATCGCCCCACCGTATTCTCCGGTGTCTGAATCCGGAGTTAATAAAAAGCCCCTTAAAAGGGGCTCAACACAATTGCGTGGTAGCGGGGGCAGGATTTGAACCTACGACCTACGGGTTATGAGCCCGTCGAGCTACCAGACTGCTCCACCCCGCAACAACAAGGGGCGAGATTATAGGGGCGCGGGCGAGTGGGGTCAACTGAAGATACGCGCTGAAAAGGGATTGCGAAAAGGAGGTAATTTCTTGTTTTTACAAAGGAAATGAAGTTTGTAATCCTCAGGGTACCAAAGCACCACCTAATTACGCGGTAAAAATGTGCCCGCATCACGCCCCGCTATGGAAGATGACTGCGTTCGATGTAACTTTCGCGCAACTATTTGATTGCGCTGATTCTGGTGGAGCGGGGTGCTTTGATAGCGTTTTACTTGCTGGAGGAGCTCCGCTGCGGCACATCACCGATGCGTCGAACCGTTCGATGTACCTTTCGCGCGATATTTCGGCGGAGCCGAAATATCGTTGGTGCCGAAGAGAGGACTTGAACCTCCACGGGGTTTCCCCCACTACCCCCTCAAGGTAGCGTGTCTACCAATTTCACCACTTCGGCGTTAACTATTACTGCTTACCGTCAGTTTATCCTTCCGGGATCTCAGAGTCTGATTCAACGGAGTAACTATCCTCAAATACTGGCAACTCACTGGACTCATCAATCTGTTCCACAACCCGATCTACGACTTGTTCTACCACGACCGGAATACCCAGTTCTCTTACAGCCTGGGATTTTTCCTTGGCGAAGAAGGCCAATCCGAAGCTGGTGGCAAAAAATGCGATGGCAATACCGGTTGTAAGTCTAGACAGAAAGTTTCCTGCACCTCCGGAACCAAATACCGTCGAACTCGCTCCACCACCAAAGCCGGAGCCCATATCGGCACCTTTCCCATGTTGGATGAGCACCAGGCCAATAATGGCCAGGGCTGCCAGTACATGAAAAGTAAGAACCAGTGTTTCAATTGTTTCCATATCTATTACGACTCTTCTCCGGCTTTGCAGATTTCCGCAAAGCTCTTTGCTTTTAAGGACGCACCACCTACCAGCGCGCCATCGACATTCTTCTGTGTGAACAGCGCCTTCGCATTTTCAGGCGTGACACTGCCACCATAAAGTATCCTTATTGACTCCGACAATTGGGCATCGAATTTCTTCATATACTGCCGTAAGCCGAAATGGACTGCTTCCGCTTGTTCGGGGGTTGCACTTTCTCCCGTTCCGATAGCCCAAACGGGCTCATAGGCGATCATGGCGTCGCCGAACCTTCTGCTTTCTATCCTGTCAGTAATCGCTCGAAGTTGCCTGGTGATTACTTCCAGCGTCTTATTCTGCTTTCTTTCTGCTAGCGTCTCGCCGACACAAACAATCGGGATCACCCCACCTGTTACACATTCCTCAAACTTCCTGGCGACCGTGTCATCATCTTCCGCGAACAAGGTTCTGCGTTCTGAATGTCCAACCAGAGCATGAGTAGCCCCCAGGTCCTTGACCATTTGCACAGAGACGCCACCGGTTACGGCGCCCGTCCTTCGCTGATCTACATCCTGAACGCCAACGCTGATGGCGCTACCCTTAAGTTTTGCAGCAACTTGTCCCAGATGAACGTACGAGGGGAAAACGAGAAGGCTACAACGCTGTAACGCCAGAATTGCACTTTCCACCAGAATGCCATCAATAAGCGAATCAACGCTGGCTGTATCACCGTTCATTTTCCAGTTGCCAGCGACAACGGGTGTTCTCAATCCCAACTCCCTGTAACAGCCTCCAGAAAAAGGCGGCAAATGTTAACGGCTTTATCAGTAACTTTCAAACTGGCACGGCTAATCCACAATACCTGCTTCCCGGGACACTACTTCCGCCAGTTGTTCTGTCAGACTTGTCACGATGTGATCATCTTCACCTTCGACCATCACACGAACCACCGGCTCTGTCCCTGACGGACGCAAAAGCACTCGGCCGCGTCCCGCTAATTGTTGTTCTGTATCGGCGATAGCCATTGACACCGGCCCGCCTTCGCCAAGATCGATTTTTTTGTGACAGGTAACATTAATCATGTGTTGCGGATATTTTTTCATGACGGATTTCATCTCATGCAGTGATGATTCCGTTTGAAGCATTGCCGCAAGAACCTGTAAGGCTGAAATGATGCCATCACCCGTTGTGGTTATATCCAGACAAAGTATATGACCCGAACTTTCACCACCCAGCACCCATTGCCTCGACAACAATTCCGCGAGCACGTATCGATCGCCAACCGCTGCCCTGGCAAACGGGATCTGCTGTTTTGCCAATGCTTGTTCAAGACCGAAATTACTCATGAGCGTGCCCACCACGCCACCGTTCAATTGTTGGTGTTGATGCCTGGTACTGGCAATAACATAAAGAAGCTCATCCCCATCAACGACTTCTCCCTGCGCATCTACCATAATGACTCTATCGCCATCACCATCGAGCGCTATACCTACATCTGCCCCTTCTTCCAGAACGATCTGCTCCAGCGTGGCCGTGTTGGTTGATCCAACTTCAGCATTGATATTAAAACCATCCGGATCAGTTCCAAGTTCAATAACGCTCGCGCCCAGTTCCCTGAACACGTTGGGGGCAATGTGATAGGTCGCTCCGTGTGCGCAGTCGAGCACTATCTTTAGCCCGCGTAGGTTAGTACGTAGTGGAAAACAGCTTTTGCAATATTCAATATATCGACCAGCCGCATCACTAATTCTGGTCACTTTTCCGATCTGGTCTGACGGCACCATTCGCATGTGGGACTCAAGTTCAGTCTCGATAGCGCTTTCTATTGCATCGTCGAGCTTGGCACCTTCGCTGGAGAAAAATTTCACACCGTTGTCATAGTAGGGATTATGCGATGCACTGATGACAATACCCGCACTGGCATTGAACGTACGAGTAAGATAAGCAACCGCTGGTGTCGGCATGGGGCCCAACAAAGAGACATCAACACCCGCCGAAGCAAGCCCTGCTTCAAGGGCCGATTCAAACATATAGCCAGATACTCTTGTATCCTTGCCAATGAGTATTCGGCCTCTACCGTTGCGGGAAAAGACTTTGCCCGAGGCCCAGCCAAGCTTCAACATAAATTCTGCTGTTATCGGTGGCTCGCCTACCTTGCCGCGAATACCGTCAGTACCAAAGTATCTTTTTGTCATTTGACCATAATCGTTAGACGTTGATTATTTATGCGCTGATTGTTTACGCATTGATTATTTATGCGTTGTTTGTTTACGCGCTGATTGTTTAATCTTTGATTGTGTAAACCCTGATTGTTTACATCTCCCATCGTTCTAATCTATCACGCGTTCCGCAGCAATTGATCGCCAGACTTTGATGGCGGTCACTGTCGGGCCAACATCATGAACACGAACAATATGAGCGCCTTTGTTAATTGCCGCCAGTGCCCCGCTAACACTACCTATGAGGCGATCATCTACAATCTTGCCAATGGTACTCTTTCTGGAGAGGCCCACCAATAGCGGCAAACCCAGTTCCGCAAACCGATCAAGCTTATTGATCAGTTCCAGGTTGTGAGCGGCGGATTTCCCGAAACCGAAACCAACATCCAATATTATTCGACTCGCATCGATCCCCGCTGATCGACAAGCCTTGATCCGCTCGTTAAAAAAAACAAGCAGGTCCTCTATCAGATCATCGTAATAGGGGTTGTCCTGCATCTTCCCGGGTTCACCCTTCATATGCATCAAGCAGACCGGCAAGTCCGTTTGGGCAATGACTTCGAGCGCCCCAACTTCGGCTAACGCCCGCACATCATTGATCAAATCAATATCGTGTCGAGCAACCTCTTCCAGAACTTCTGCCTTGCTCGAATCAATCGATATAGCGACATTGGACATCGTACGGATCGCCTTGATTATCGGTAGTACGCGATTGAGTTCATCACCTGCTGAAACGGATTCAGCGCCAGGTCTCGTGGATTCGCCGCCAACATCAATGATATCGGCACCCTCATCTATCATCTGTTCTGCATGAGCCAGTGCATGGTCCAGGCGCAGGAAATCGCCGCCATCATAAAAGGAATCAGGCGTCACATTGAGAATCCCCATTACCAGGGGACGATCTGATTCCAGCAGACTTGCTAGGCGAGACATTGCCGCAAGAGGCTAGTGATCCGTGGCTGGGTCGCCTACCGGACCAGAACCCGTCGCTCCGCCGGATTCAGTCTTGCTCTCGTCAGTAGGAGGTGTATCGGTATCGGGATCATCCCAGTTTTCTGGCAGACTGGGCTTGCGCCCTGCCATGATGTCATCGATCTGTCGTCGATCAATAGTTTCATACTCAAGCAGCGCTTCAGCCATAGCTTCGAGTTTATCTCGATTGTCTTCCAGTGTTCGTTTTGCGTCGGCATAGCAGTTATCGATGATCGACCTGACTTCGAGATCAATTTTCCGTGCAGTATCATCAGAAACCTGAGGACGAGGAGAGCCTGCAGACAGGCCAAGGAAAACTTCCCCTTCTTCTTCTGCATACATGAGAGGACCCAGAGTTTCGGACAACCCCCACTTGGTGACCATCGATCTGGCCATTTTGGTCGCCCGCTCAATATCATTCGATGCACCGGTGGTTATCCCGTCAGGTCCAAGAGTGAGTTCTTCTGCAATTCTGCCACCAAACAGCGCGCTTATTTGGCTTGTGATGGATCGTTTACTGAGTGAATAACGGTCTTCTTCCGGTAGAAACATCGTCACACCCAGCGCTCTGCCCCTTGGTATAATCGTTACCTTATAGGTAGGGTCATGCTCCGGCATCAAATAGGCAACAACACAGTGGCCTGCTTCATGATAGGCCGTATTACTTTTTTCTTTGTCGGACATCACCATGGACTTTCTTTCAGCGCCCATCATGATCTTGTCTTTCGCCTGTTCGAACTGGCCCATCGCGACCGTTCTTCTGTCTTGCCTCGCAGCAAACAGGGCTGCCTCATTCACGAGATTGGCCAGGTCTGCACCGGAGAAACCTGGTGTGCCACGAGCGATAACGCTTGCATCAACATCAGTTGCCAGCGGCACCTTTCGCATATGGACTTTGAGGATCTGCTCCCGACCCCGAATATCCGGCAGGGAAACGACAACCTGTCGGTCAAATCTACCAGGGCGCAACAGCGCTGGGTCAAGCACATCTGGCCTGTTCGTCGATGCAATGACAATGATTCCTTCGTTACCCTCGAACCCGTCCATTTCTACCAGCAGCTGGTTAAGCGTTTGCTCCCGCTCATCATGCCCACCGCCAAGCCCGGCACCACGGTGCCGGCCTACCGCGTCAATTTCATCAATGAAAATAATACAAGGCGTCTGCTTTTTCGCCTGGTCAAACATGTCTCGAACACGCGATGCACCCACGCCGACAAACATTTCGACAAAATCCGAGCCCGAGATACTAAAAAAGGGCACCTTGGCTTCACCGGCAATGGCCCTGGCGAGCAATGTCTTACCCGTTCCAGGCTGACCCACCATCAATATTCCCCGGGGAATTTTACCGCCAAGCTTTTGGAATCGACTGGGATCCTCCAGAAATTCAACAAGTTCCTGGACATCTGCTTTTGCCTCGTCAACGCCTGCAACATCGGCAAAAGTGGTTTTGATCTCGTTCTCGCCAAGCAGTTTGGCTTTACTCTTGCCGAAGGTCAGGGGACCGCCACGGCCACCAGCGCCGCCTTGCATCTGTCTCATAAAAAACATGAATACTGCGATGATGACAAGAATCGGGAAACTGGCGACAAGTAGTTGCGTCCAAATGCTTTGTTGTTTCGGACGATTACCCTTGAAGTCCACATTGTGATCAAGCATATCGCCGATGAGCGCACTGTCAGTTATCTGCGGCTGGATTGTTTCAAACTTTTCACCGTCATAACGTTCACCCACAATGGTCAGACCATCAACCTCGACGCTTCGCACCTGGTTCAGGTTGACCAATTCCAGGAAGGCGGAATAGTCTATTTCTTCCGTTTCCGGGCGAATGTTGAAATTCTGAAAGACCGTCAGCAACACTGCTGCGATGATCAACCAAAGTAATAAATTTTTTCCCATGTCATTCAATACTCTATCCTCAATAGCACCTAAATCACCTGATTTGACCCCGTCATTCAGGGTTAGGGCTTGCAGCGCCTGGCCATAATTGACCGCAGAACCGTACAGTATACTTCTACAAGCTTCTCAGTTCATTCGACCACATAAATGAACATTTGTTGCCTGAATCAAGAAGCCCCCTGGCCTCTGTAATCTCTTGCCAAGAGGTAGATTTCTCTCGATTTATTTCGTGACGCTTTCGGCTTAACATTATTTAACTTGCTGAAATTGCTACGAATTAAAGCTCGCACCTCATCAATACCGGCACCTTCGAAACATTTCATGAGCAGCGTCCCTCCTGGTTTCAATACCGACCGGGCAAACTCATAAGCCAATTCAACCAGATATATCGCGCGCGGCTGATCTATTTCCTTCATACCACTTAAATTGGGGGCCATGTCGGAAATTACAAGGTCTACTGGCCGGCCGTCTAACGCCTGCATGACCAGGTTAAGAATCGCATCCTCGCTGAAATCACCTGTAATCAGCTCCGCACCTGGAAGTGGCACCATTTCAAGGAGATCCAGTCCCAGTACAAATCCCCCTGGGGACGTCTTTTGCACAGCAATTTGTGTCCATCCCCCCGGCGCTGCACCCAAATCAACCACCGTCTTCCCTGATTTCAGTAATTTGTACTTATCGTCTATTTCCAGCAATTTGTAGCTGGCTCTGGAGCGATACCCCTCCCGACGTGCGCGCTGCACAAATTCATCATTCTCGTGATCGCTTAGCCAGCGAGAACTGGACTTGGACTTTTTCATATGAAGAACCTCTGATTCAGGGAGCCTCTCTCCAAGTATCGCAAAACCTGGTATTGCAACAAATGGTATCGCAAAAAATGGAGAAGCTGGGTACAATCGCCGCCCGCTTCACCTGAAACAAATATGAATTCAAAACAAAAAAAACGATTCAGAACTATTGGCCATGATCTCAAGCCCGTGGTGACAATTGCAGGCAAGGGATTATCTGAGAATGTGCTAACCGAGCTCAATCGTGCCCTTGATGACCATGAACTCATTAAAGTAAAAATTGCCGGTGATCGGGAGGAACGTACGGAAGTGGTGAACCAACTCGGTAAACTTGAAGAAACCGAGGTTGTACAGGTCGTAGGCGGTATGGCACTAATATATCGACCGGCTCGAGAACCTAACCCTGCTTTGTCCAATATTCTGCGGACGAAGCTCCTATAGACAAAATTTCGCTCTTAATTTCAAAGATGCTTCACGGAGCAAATTTCGTACTCCACTTCCCCGCTGGGTGTCTTGACCAATACAACATCTCCAACCTCTTTGCCAATCATGGCCCTGGCGATCGGCGAATAAACCGATAATTTGTTCTTTTTGATGTCCGCCTCGTCATCACCAACAATCGTGTAGATAAGCTCTTCGTCCTTGTCCAGATTGAGTAATTCAACGGTGGTGCCGAAGATAATCTTCCCGGATTCCGGGATGAGTGTGACATCTATGATTTGCACGTTGGACAGTTTGCCCTCTATTTCCAGAATTCGACCTTCTATGAAACCCTGCTCTTCCTTGGCGTATTGATACTCGGCATTCTCCCTGAGATCACCTTGAGCACGCGCCTCGGCTATTGCCTGAACAATTCTAGGTCGTTCCTGACTCTTCAATCCATCAAGTTCCTGGCGCAGTTCTCTTTCGCCATTGATTGTCATTGGAATCTTGTCCATCACACCTTTACTCTTGAGTTAATCACCTGTCCGCTCGACCGTAGAATGCGGTCACTGGTGTCGAGAAGAATCCCGGCTCTGTCTAGTCTAACCTTTGTGCAGGTCTTGTATAGATTGCACAGAAGTCTCTTCACCATGGCGTAGCGCCTCAACACTGGCTCTTCCTCCAGCCATCGTTGTCGTGTAGCAGACTTTGTTTTGTAGCGCCGTGCGACGAATCATAAAAGAGTCGGCAATAGCCTGTTTACCTTCTGTGGTGTTTACAATGAAATCCACTTCGTGGTTTTTCAACATATCGACAATATGCGGTCGCCCCTCCTGGACTTTATTGACGACCTGCACTTCCAGACCGGCATCCTTGATCACCCGCGCACTTCCACGGGTCGCGACCACAGAAAATCCAAGGTCGATTAAACCACCAGCGAGTTCCGGTAACTGATCCTTGTCCGCATCCCTGACACTCAGAAAAACGCAGCCTTTACTGGGTATAGTATCGCCCGCAGCGGTTTGCGCTTTACCATAGGCCTCGGCAAAGCTCTTGCCTACACCCATCACCTCGCCTGTTGATTTCATCTCCGGACCTAGAATCGGATCAACACCAGGAAATTTTCCGAACGGGAACACCGCTTCTTTTACGCTATAAAAGTCAGGTACGATTTCACGGGTGAAGCCCTGATCCTCGAGTGAGACACCAACCATGCAACGAGCAGCGATTTTCGCCAGGCTCACCCCAATACACTTCGAGACAAATGGCACCGTTCGCGATGCTCGCGGATTCACTTCGAGCACATAAATGACATCATTTTGCACAGCAAGCTGAACGTTCATCAGCCCTATAACCCCTAGCTCTAATGCCATACGTTTAACCTGATCACGCATCTCGGCAATCAGTTCCTCTGACAGGCTATAAGGCGGCAGGGAACAAGCGGAGTCGCCCGAATGAATACCTGCCTGTTCAATGTGCTGCATCACAGAACCGATGACAACATGTTGGCCATCTGATACCGCATCAATATCCACTTCAATCGCCTGATCGAGGAATCGATCCAACAAAATTGGTGAATCGTTGGAGACCTCAACGGCTCTTCTCATATAGGACTTGAGTTCATCCTGATCGTAGACTATTTCCATGGCGCGACCACCCAGCACGTACGACGGTCGGACGATCAATGGAAAACCGACTTCATCTGCAGCGATGACAGCCTGGTCATGGTTTTTGACAATACGATTGGGCGGTTGATTGAGGTTAAGCTTCTGAATCAGTTTCTGAAACCGTTCCCGATCTTCTGCTTCATCAATGGCATCCGGTGACGTGCCAATGATGGGCACACCCGCAGCTTGAAGTCGATTCGCCAGCTTCAAGGGTGTCTGACCCCCAAATTGCACAATCACACCGGTGGGCTTCTCGATGTCCACCACTGCCATCACGTCTTCGAAGGTCAAGGGTTCAAAGTACAGGCGATCCGATGTGTCGTAGTCCGTTGATACGGTTTCGGGATTACAATTGATCATGATCGACTCGTATCCTTCCTCTCGCATCGCAAGGGAAGCGTGCACACAACAATAGTCAAATTCAATTCCCTGGCCGATTCGATTTGGGCCACCGCCCAGAACAATTATTTTTTTATTGTCTGTAGGCTCGGCCTCGCATTCATCTTCGTAAGTTGAATACATGTAGGCAGTTGCGGAACGAAATTCAGCAGCGCAGGTATCGACTCTCCGAAAGACCGGTTTTACGTCCATCGATAATCGATGATGCCGAACTTCGTCTTCCGTGCCGTTAAGTAACGTGGCAAGCCTCGAATCAGAAAAACCTTTCTGCTTTAGCCTGAATAATTCATCTTTCTGCAGATCAGTTATCGAACGGCCAACAAGCCTGTTTTCAGCGTCAACCAAATCCTGCAGCTGCGCCAAAAACCAGGGGTCCATGCCGGTCAGCTCGCGGATTTCCTCAAGCTCAAATCCCTGACGCATGGCGTCGGCCAGATAACGCAATCTGTCAGAACTCGGCACACTCAGTTCCTTGCGAAGCAGACTGTGCAATTCTTCTTGATCTGGCTTGATGATCGGTGTCAGTCCGTCAATGCCAATTTCCAGGCCTCTGAGTGCCTTCTGCAAGGACTCCTGGAAAGTACGGCCGATAGCCATGACCTCTCCCACCGACTTCATTTGAGTCGTCAATATATTTTCGGCCTGAGGAAACTTCTCAAAGGTAAATCTGGGGATCTTGGTAACGATATAGTCGATGGATGGCTCGAATGAAGCGGGTGTGACCCCGCCAGTAATATCATTTCTCAATTCATCCAGGGTATAGCCAACAGCCAGTTTTGCTGCCACCTTGGCGATTGGAAAGCCCGTTGCCTTTGATGCCAGCGCCGAGGATCTGGACACCCGGGGATTCATTTCGATGACAATCATTCGGCCGGTATCTGGCTCGACCGCGAACTGCACATTCGAGCCGCCGGTTTCAACGCCAATAGCGCGCAACACATCTATCGATGCATTTCGCATAATCTGGTATTCCTTGTCGGTCAAGGTCTGTGCGGGCGCGACGGTAATTGAATCGCCAGTGTGGATACCCATAGGGTCGATGTTTTCGATGGAACATACAATGATGCAGTTGTCGTTTTTGTCTCTGACAACTTCCATTTCATACTCTTTCCAGCCGAGTAACGATTCGTCGATGAGCAGTTCGTTTGTGGGAGATAGATCTAACCCCCGAAGGCATATTTCTTCAAAATCTTCCTGATTGTAGGCGATCCCACCGCCAGACCCACCCATGGTAAATGAGGGCCTGATCACACAGGGAAAACCCAGCATGGCCTGGACCTGCCTTGCCTCTTCCATAGAATGCGCGATGGCATTTCGTGCAGTTTCAAGACCGATGGATTTCATTACCAGGTCGAACTGTTGTCGGTCTTCGGCCTTATCAATGGCCTCTTTCGACGCACCAATCAATTCAACGCCGTATTTTTCAAGAACACCTTCACGTGCGAGATCGAGTGCGCAATTAAGACCAGTCTGGCCACCCATGGTCGGAAGAATCGCGTCGGGTCTTTCTTTTGCGATAATACGTTCCACATACTGCCAGGTAACGGGTTCGATATAGGTCGCATCCGCCATCCCAGGATCAGTCATAATCGTTGCGGGATTCGAGTTCACCAGGATGACCCGGTAGCCCTCTTCGCGAAGCGCCTTGCAGGCCTGGGCTCCTGAATAATCAAACTCGCAGGCCTGACCGATAACAATCGGCCCTGCGCCAATAATGAGAATGCTTTCAATATCGCTGCGTTTTGGCATCTACTGCTTTCGCTCTTCCATTAACTCGATGAAGTGATCAAATAAGGGCTTCGCATCATGCGGACCAGGGCTAGCCTCGGGATGCCCCTGGAATCCGAACGCGGGGCGATCAGTAAGGTGTATTCCCTGGATAGAGTTGTCAAACAAAGATCGGTGGGTCACGTGGACGTTACCGGGCAACTCAGCCTCATCAATACAAAAGCCGTGATTCTGGCTCGTGATCAGCACGGTCCCATCGTCCAGGTTCTTCACCGGATGGTTAGCCCCGTGATGACCATGGCTCATTTTTCTGGTGAGCATTCCGACTGCTAGTCCCAGCAACTGCAAACCAAGGCAGATACCGAATACGGGAATATCTGCATAAAGAATCTCTCTAATCGCTCCGATGGCGTAATCGCATGGATCCGGGTCCCCAGGGCCATTGGACAAGAAAATGCCATCCGGAGACATGGCCAGCACTGCACTTGCCGTTGTTTCAGCGGGAACAACGGTCAACCGGCAACCACGATCCGCCAGTAAGCGGAGAATATTCTTCTTAATACCAAAATCGTAGGCGACAACATGGAATCGGGTATCCTCGATCACCGGGTAACCCTGGCCAATCTTCCAACTGCCTTCCTTCCAGGAATAGAGTTCTGGTGTTGTGACTTCCAAGGCGAGATCCATACCTTTCAATCCAGCAAAACTTTTTGCTGCATCCACTGCCCCGGTAATGTCTGCCTCGCTAAGGGCATCTCCAGCGATGATCGCACCTTTCAATGAGCCCTGGTCCCGAAGAACACCGGTCAGCTTTCGGGTATCAATCTCTGCAATCGCTACGACATTTTTTAATTTCAGGTATTCGTTCAGCGACATTTCCTTGCGCCAGTTGCTCGCAAGTAATGGCAGGTCGCGGATGACCAACCCCGCTGCCCAGATCTGACTGGATTCCTCATCCTCGGTATTGACGCCAGTGTTGCCAATGTGGGGATGAGTGAAAGTGATGATCTGTTTAGCGTAAGACGGATCGGTAAGAATTTCCTGGTAGCCAGTCATGGCGGTATTAAATACGACTTCTCCCACTGACTGCCCACTAACACCAATAGCAATACCCTCGAACGTCATTCCGTTCTCGAGTGCAAGTACTGCTCTACCGTTCAAGTGTCAGTCTCCGATAATAAAGATGAGTGAGATTGCGTAACCCGGAAAACGCTGAAAAGCTGATCGAAAAAAAGCGAGATGGAAATTGCTTCCATCTCGCTTTCAAATCTGTTCAAACTGGCGTGTCATCCTAAGCGCAGCATTCTAATGGAGCTGCACTTTTGTTTCCAGCAATTCCTTGTTATTTGCTCGAGGGATCCTTTTAGGGAAGCTTTGATTAATTGGATTTTTGCGTGAGGACAAGGCGAACTCGCACGGAGATTGATTACGGGTTCAACGCAGTCATCGCGGGAAAAGACATTAATCAGAGGTTCCTTAGGAAATCAGTCAGGGCTTCCCTCTAGGCCCAATACAGCCAACATGTCATATAAGTCCGGCTGCTGGTTAACGACCCACTCTGCGGCTCGAACAGCGCCTTCGGCAAAATTGACCCGGCTCTGGGCCCGATGGGTTATCTCCAGTCGTTCGCCACCGGCAATAAACATGACGGTGTGTTCACCGACGATTTCTCCACCCCTGATGGCGTGAAAACCAATGGTTTCCCGGTCTCTTGTACCGGTCAATCCCTGACGCCCATGCATTTCGACCTCTGACAGCTTTAGTCCCAGGCCCCTGGCAACATGCTCGCCCAGGCTCAACGCCGTACCGGATGGGGCGTCGACCTTGTGCCGGTGGTGTGCTTCAACAATCTCAACATCCACCGAATCGCCGAATATCTCCGCCGCGGTTTCAACCAAACGAAACATCGCATTCACACCAATGCTGTAATTGCTCGCCATGACGATGGAAATTGAATGACTGATCTGCCTGATTCTTGCCTGCTCGGATTCTGATAACCCGGTGGTGCCGATGACCATTTTCGTGCCGAAATCGTGACAGATTTCCGCGTTGGCAACGGTTGCTGTTGCAACGGTGAAATCAATCAGTACATCGATATCGCCTGCAGCCCCGGCCAGATCGTCTGTAACCGGAATCCCTATCTCTGCGATACCTGCAACGATTCCAGCGTCAGTGCCAATTGATGCCAAACCGGGTTGTTCAATGGCTGCACCCAGGGTGAGCTCCCCAGATGCCTCAATCAAAGCCACTAGGGTCTTGCCCATTTTCCCGGCCGCGCCGACTACACCAACATTTATCACGATATCTTCCTGGAATCAGTAGTGAAATCCTTCGCCCGGTAAGCATCTGACTTAAGGTCTGTTTACGTCTACTCGCAGGGCATGATCAAGAATAGCTAATTGCCGTGGATGGTGTCTAATCTGTCAGGGAATCAACGAATTTCTTTACCCCTTCAAACCAGCTGGTTTGCTGAGGTCTTTGGTTCTCACTGGTTTCATTGGCAAACTCATGGAGCAGCTCTTTCTGCCTGGCATTCAGGTTCACCGGTGTCTCGATGATGACGCGGCAATAAAGATCGCCAGTCCCGCCGCCGCGAACCTGGTTAACATTTACCCCTTTACCGCGTAGTCTGAACTGTTTCTCTGTCTGGGTCTCAGCCGGAATCTTCAGATTTACCTTGCCGTCCAGTGTTGGTACTTCGAGCTCTCCGCCTAGTGCTGCATCCACAAAGCTAATAGGCACTTCACAGAACAAGTGTTCGTCCCGACGGGTGAAAATATCGTGATCCCGCACCTCTATCTGGACGTACAGATCACCGGTTGGCCCACCCATGGACCCTGCTTCACCCTGACCTGCCAGTCGAATTCTATCTCCGGTATCAACACCTGGCGGGACTTTTACCGATAAAGTTTTCTGTTTCTGAACGCGACCCTGACCACGGCAGGGGTTGCAGGGATCGGAAATGACCTTACCCTGGCCGCGACATCTGGGGCATGTTTGCTGGATCGAGAAAATCCCCTGACGTGCGGTGATCTGGCCCATGCCACCACATTGCACACAGTCGGTTGGCGACGTGCCTTTCTTCGTACCCGATCCGAGGCATTCCATGCATTCAACCAAAGTGGGTACTTTTATCTTGGGGTTACACCCCTTGACAGCCTGTTCCAGATCAAGGGTCAATACATAGCGTAGATCCGCCCCCCGACTCGCACCTGCTCTGCGACTACCACTTGCGCCGCCGAAGATATCTCCGAATACATCTTCGAAGATAGAGCCGAAACCGCTTCCTCCACCAAACCCCTGACCACCAGCAGAGCCATCAACAGCTGCGTGTCCGAACTGGTCATAAGCCTCTCTTTTTTCACTGTCGGTGAGTACTTCTGCGGCTTCGCTCGCTTCTTTAAACCTGGTTTCTGACTCTGCATCGTCTGGATTGCGGTCCGGGTGATGCTTCATGGCCAGACGGCGATAAGCCTTCTTGATGACTTGCTCCGATGCATCCCGTGTGACGCCGAGTACTTCGTAATAATCTCGTTTAGCCATGATCCTAAATCATCGTGTTAGGGAACTTCCGAATTAAGGCCGATTAATCAGAAGTTCCTTAGTTATCTGTGAAACGAAACAACGCGGGAAGCACCCGCGTTGTCCGTGGTACTGCAAATTGGCCTGATTACTTGTCGTCCTTAACCTCTTCAAATTCAGCGTCTACTGCATCAGCATCACCACCATCGGTGCCGGCAGCTGCGTCTTCTGGCGGCGCCGCATCCTGCTGTGCTTCTGCGTACATACGTTGAGCTAATGAAGAAGAAGCTTCCGTTAGTTGTTGAGTCTTGGCTTCTATTGCTGCCTTGTCATCAGACTTAATGGCTTCTTCAAGTTCGCCAATGGCACTCTCAATCGTTGCCTTCTCAGCTTCCTCTACCTTGTCAGCCGCTTCCTCAAGTGTCTTCCGGGTGGCATGGATCATTCCATCGGCCATATTTCGAGCGCCAACCAGCTCCTCAAACTTGAGATCCTCTTCAGCATGCGCCTCGGCATCACGCACCATCTGATCGATTTCTTCATCAGACAATCCACTTGAGGCTTTAACAATGATCGACTGCTCTTTACCGGTCGCCTTGTCCTTTGCGGAAACATTCAATATGCCGTTGGCATCCAGGTCGAAACTTACCTCGATCTGCGGCGTACCGCGTGGCGCCGGTGGTATGTCTGCCAAATCAAATTGGCCCAGGGACTTGTTTTGCGTCGCCTGCTTACGCTCACCCTGCATGACATGAATGGTGACTGCCGGCTGATTATCATCAGCAGTCGAAAAGACCTGTGACTTCTGGGTGGGAATTGTTGTGTTCTTTTCGATCAGTGAACTCATCACGCCGCCCATGGTTTCGATACCCAGCGACAGAGGCGTTACATCGAGTAACAATACATCTTTCACGTCGCCAGAGAGTACCGCTGCCTGAATCGAAGCGCCCATCGCTACTGCTTCATCCGGGTTCACATCTCGTCTTGGTTCCTTGCCAAAAAACTCCTGAACCGTTTTCTGGACTAGCGGCATGCGCGTCTGACCACCCACCAGGATGATGTCATCTATCTGGGAAACACTGACATCTGCATCCTTCATTGCTGTTCGCAGTGGCCCAAGTGTGCTTTCAACCAGTTCTTCTACTAAAGATTCCAGTTTCGCCTGGGTGACTTTGATCACCAGGTGCTTCGGGCCCGTGTTGTCCGCAGTAATGTAGGGCAGATTGACTTCAGTCTGACCGCTGGTCGACAGTTCGATCTTGGCTTTTTCAGCAGCCTCTTTCAGTCGTTGTAATGCAAGGGGATCGTTATGCAGATCCATACCGTGCTCTTTCTTGAATTCATCAGCGAGATAGTCAATCAATCTCAGGTCAAAATCTTCACCACCAAGGAATGTATCACCGTTGGTTGAAAGTACTTCGAATTGCTTTTCACCATCAACATCTGCGATCTCGATGATGGAGATATCGAAGGTACCACCGCCCAGGTCGTAGACAGCAATCGTCGAGTCGCCGACGGCCTTGTCCATGCCGTAAGCCAGGGCTGCGGCTGTCGGTTCATTGATAATCCGCTTGACCTCAAGGCCTGCAATCCTGCCGGCATCTTTCGTTGCCTGACGTTGCGAGTCGTTAAAGTAGGCCGGTACCGTGATAACCGCCTCGGTAACAGCTTCTCCCAGGTAGTCTTCCGCTGTCTTTTTCATTTTGGTGAGAACCTGGGCGGAAATCTGTGGCGGTGCCATCTTGTCACCTTTCACTTCGACCCAGGCATCTCCATTGTCTGCCTTGGCGATCGTGTAGGGCACCATCTTGATATCGCGTTGTACGACATCATCTTCAAACTGACGACCGATGAGTCGTTTTACTGCAAACAGTGTGTTTTCAGGATTAGTGACTGCCTGTCTTTTCGCGGCCTGACCCACGAGTACCTCGTTGTCGTCGCTGTAGCCTACGACCGATGGTGTTGTTCGATCGCCTTCAGAGTTCTCAATAATTTTCGGTTTGCCACCTTCCAATACGGCGACACACGAATTCGTGGTTCCGAGGTCTATACCAATGATCTTGCCCATGTTGTTTCTCCAGTCTCTCCGCCTCACCGTTGGTGGGCGTTCAATACAATTTGTCTGTGTTCTTTGTCTGTAGTCTATATTGGCCCAACACCCGGAATTTCAAGGTTATTGGGAAGTTTTCTCGTTTTCATCTGATGATTCGGTAGGCTCTGCTGGCGCCTTGGTCACCATGACCATGGCGGCGCGAACGAGCCTGTCATTGAGCTTGTAGCCTTTCTGAACGACGGCGAACACGGAATTTGGCTCCATATCCGGATTTTCCACCATGGACATCGCCTGATGTTCATTAGGATCAAAGGGTTCACCCATGGGGTCGATAACTTCAATGTTTTCCCTGCCAAGTACATCAACTAAAAGCTTATGGCAGAGCCTTATGCCCTCTACAGTAGATTCATCGGAATCGTCATCGAGTTGTTCGGTCACTTCAATCGCCTTCTCAAGGCTATCGATGACAGGCAGCAAATTTTGCAGAAATCGCTCAAGACCAAACTTATGGGCATTTTCTACATCACGCGCCGTGCGACGCTGCATGTTCTGCATTTCAGCTTCCGCACGCATGGCCATATCCTTGAATTTGACAACGTCTTCCAGGGCTTTTGCCAGCGCATCTTCGTCTGATAATTCGACTTCGGAATCCGATTCTTCTGATTCCTTTTCTTCTGATTCCTTTTCTTCTGATTCCTTTTCTTCTGATTCCTTTTCTTCTGATTCCTTTTCTTCTGATTCCTTTTCTTCTGATTCCTTCTCTTCTGATTCCTTCTCTTCTGATTCCTTTTCTTCGGCTTCCATGGTTTCTTGATCAACTTCGTTCACCTCAAAGGTTTCATCCTCTGGGGTAAAGTCCTGATTCGCCTCATCTTCAGGCAACGACATAGTTCACTCCTGGCTGTTTTCAATCGAATTACGCGTTCAGCTTATATGGGGGTAGAACCCCCATCATTCAAGAGTAATGAAGCATTACGAATTGAGAAATTATCGGCGGTTGTTATCTAGCGCTGCGCTCAACAAACGCGCTGTGGCATCAACGATTGGAATGACTCTGTCATAGGCCATTCTGGTAGGGCCAATCACGCCAAGCACTCCCACGAGATTCCCGTCCACATGATAGGGCGAAGTCACCACCGAGCACTCATCCAGGATTTCATAACCGGACTCATTCCCGATAAACAACTGCACACCATCTGATTCCATGCATCGGTCAAGCAGATGCAGGATATCTCCTTTCATTGAAAATGCCTGAAACAGCTGCCGAATGTCATCCAATGCCTGATTAGTCGCCAACAGGTTTTCCTGGCCCTTAACGACAAAATCGCTGATCTCCTCTCGGTCAAACGCCTTATCGGTCACCTCAAGGGTGGTTTGCATCAACGAACTCATACTTTCCCGATCCAGTCTCATTGCTGAAACCAGTCGATCACGAATGTTCCCCAGGGCTTCACCGTTAAAATTCTGGTTGATGAAATTCGATGCTTCCCTGAGCTGAATCTCAGAGTAATCCTGTTTGGTATAGATCACCCGATTCTGAACTTCATGATCATCCAAAACCAGGATCACCAAAACCCGATTACCTTCGAGGCTCAGAAAATCCACATGTCGCAGGGTGGCCTGGTCTCTTTTTGGGATGGTGACAAGCCCGGCCATTCTCGTGAATTCCGATAAGATACCTGAAGCAGACTCGACCAGCTCCTGCGAGGACATGTCGGGGTCCAACGATCGGTTCAAGCTCGCCAGATCAAACGTATCCATCGGACTCACCTCAATGAGCGTGTCGACAAAAAAACGGTAGCCCAGTGCTGTGGGTACACGTCCTGCTGAGGTATGGGGCGAGCTGATATAACCCAGGTCTTCCAGTTCAGACATGATATTGCGCACGGTCGCCGGGCTAACACTGACGCTCGCAGAGTCTGCAAGCATCCTGGATGCAATCGGCTGACCATCGACGATGTATTGCTCTACCAACGTCTTCAGGAGTAGCTGCGACTTTTCATTTAGTGCCCGGGGATTTGCCATACCTTCTCAAATTGGGTTAATCGGCATCTCATACTAACCAAGGTCTGACACTGACTCAATTGGCCTGTTCCTTGACTATTAACTTATATTGCCTAAATCCTACACTAATTCAGGCATACGCCGATTGCTTCATCCACCGACATCAGGTTTAAATACCCCATGTTAAATCATCTTTCTATCCAGTCTCTCCCTCTGGTCGATCATCTGGACCTTGAATTTCACCCGGGTATGAGCGTCATTACCGGTGAAACCGGGGCTGGAAAATCGATATTGCTGGGCGCCCTGGGACTTGCCCTGGGGGACAGAGCCGATTCTTCCTTTATTGCCGCGGGCGCTGCCAAAGCAGAAATTAGCGCAAGCTTCGATCTGGCAAACAACAAAGATGCGCTGGCGTGGCTACACAACAAAGATCTGGGCGATGGCGATCAATGCATCCTGAGGCGGGTTATCTCCAAAGATGGCAGATCCAGGGCATTTATAAACGGCAGTAGTATTACGCTCGGCGAGCTCAAGAATTTAAGTGAAATGCTGCTGGACATACATTCGCAACACGAACACCAGTCATTGTTAAAGAAAGAAACCCACCGTCGCCTACTGGATGAGTTCGGTGGGCTGGGCGATGTGGTGGCGCAGGTCGGCGACCTGTTCGACGAGCTTGATCTGCTCAGCAAAGCCCTGAATCAACTCAAGGCAGATACGCAGGAGCAATCTGCCCGGATGCAACTACTGAGCTATCAGGCAGAAGAACTCACCACCCTTGCCATTCAACCGGGAGAAACCGAGGCTCTGGAAGATGAACAAAAACGATTGAGTTCCGCAGATATCGTTCGCGGCAAACTCGATGAAGTTGCACTACTGTGCAATCAGGAAAACGAGGCCAGCGCCTCATCCTTTGCTTCAAGGGCCCTAAAACTGCTTGAGGGGATTACCGATGAGGCCATCACGCCCATCAGGGAACTATTATCCACAGCGGTCATTCAAATCGATGAAGCCATGAGCGATCTTGGCATGACCATAGATAAATTCGACTCCGACCCATCGCGGCTCCAGGAAGTTGAGCAACGGCTTGGAAGCATCTACGACACGGCAAGAAAGCACCGGGTCCAACCGGGCGAACTGGTGCAGCTAACCATGCACATTCAGGCAGAACTTGATGACATGGTTCATGCGGACACTAAAATCAGCGAACTGGATGAGCAAGTCCGGAAAGTCGAGGCAAACTACAAAAAACAGGCCATGAAATTAAATCAGTCTCGATGTAAAACAGCGGAGCTGCTGGAGACAGACGTCATAGCACAGCTAGCGGGGCTGGGGATGGAAGGCGCTGTGTTCGTGGCATCCATTGCTGAAACCCAAACACCCGGACGCAGCGGCATGGACAATATCGAATTTCTAATCTCCACTATCCCTGGTAAAGAACCGGATTCTCTGGCCCGCATTGCCTCTGGTGGTGAACTATCAAGAATCAGCCTGGCCATCCAGGTCATTACGGCCAAAACATCAAATACCCCAACCCTGGTTTTCGATGAAGTTGATGTCGGCGTCAGTGGTGCGACCGCAGAGGTTGTAGGCGCTCTGCTCCGCCAGCTGGGCAGGGACGCACAGATCATTTGTGTCACCCACCTTCCCCAGGTTGCCGCCCAGGGTCATCATCATTACGTGGTCACCAAATCAACGACGACGAAAAGCGCACGGGCAAACGTGACCAGGCTATCGGAAGAAGAAAAAATCGATGAAATTGCCAGGATGCTGGGGGGTATAGAGAAAACCGATCAATCCGTCGCCCACGCGCAAGCTATGATCCGTGGTGTGGGTCAACGCTAGCGGCAGGTCGCGCACAATCCATATAAATTGAGATGGTGGTCGGTCAGCTCAAAGTCCAGCCTGTCAGCAACTTCTTGTTGTCGCCTTTCGATTTCCTCATCGGTAAACTCTTCCACACGACCACATCGAACGCACACGATATGATCATGATGCGTTTCTGTCGACAATTCGAAGACGGAATGGCCGCCCTCAAAATTGTGGCGAATAACCAGCCCGGCTTGTTCGAACTGGGTGAGGACACGATAGACAGTCGCAAGGCCTATCTCCTCGCCATTTAGTAACAACAATTTGTAGACATCTTCAGCACTGACGTGATGTACTTCGTTGCTTTCGAGAATCTGTAATATTTTGATTCTCGGAAGTGTGATCTTTAGACCGGCATCTTTTAGTTCTTGAGATTCAGCAGCCATGATTGCTCGATAAAGGTTTACTCGAGAAAGCTTTACTCGAAAAGGGTTTGCTCTAGTGGTGCTTAATCCAGAGGTGTTTGCGCAAGACGCGCTTTCGCAAACCAGGGTTTTTGTTTAAAAGTGATGTGAACTCCCTCAATGGGATAGAATGAAGTATGGTTAATTTCATACGCAATTGAAATAGCAAAATAGTAGATAGTCCATTGTCACGAATTCTGATTATTCTTATGTTAGCAAGCCTGGTTACTGCTTGTTCGTCCTTCCGATTCCCCGGGGTGCACCGCATCACCATTCAGCAAGGAAACGTCATTACCCAGCAGATGATCGATAAACTGCGCCCTGGCATGAGCAAAAGTCAGGTCCGTTTTGTGCTGGGTAATGCGGTGATTGATGATTCACTGAATGCAGACCGGTGGGATTACGTCTACACCATTCAATTCGGCGGTGGCGACATCATCCGCAAGGTCCTGTCTCTATATTTTGTTGCAGAGCGGCTTAGCTATTTTGAAGGGGATTTCATTCCCACCGAAGAATATAAGGCATTGACCGCCAGCGCAGAGTAGTCACTCTGACTTCCGCGCTCTTTTCCTTCTCGCCTCTTTGGCATCAGTGACAAGCGGACGGTAGATTTCAATCCGGTCGCCCTCGCATACCAGATAGCTGTCAGGTTTCACCTGGCTCCAAATGCCCTTGGTCATGCTCTCGATCTTCTCATCGGGAAATAATTCGGGCAGGCCGGATGCCGTCACTGCCTCGGCGATGGTCGTGCCAGAAGAAACCTCAATACTGACTAATTCCTGATGTTTTGCCGTACCGAACGCCACCTCAATGGAAATAGATTTATCGGGCATCTGAATAAATCCTGGAAGCTCGCTCGCAAAATGCATCTACCAGTGTATCTGCCGCATGTTCGAAGGTTTTACCAATAACGAGATTCACAAGCCGGGTACTAAAGTTGAATCTCAGGTTCATTTCTATCTTGCAGCCGTCATCCCCCAGTTGAACAAATTTCCATTTGCCTTTGAGTGCCGTGAACGGCCCCTCGACCAAATCCATATCAATACCATGGGGGCGGTGCAGGGCGTTTTTGGTAATAAAATCCTGACTGATCGCGCCTTTGGATATCGTTAACCTCGCCAGCATGTGGGCGCTCGACGCTTCAATGATCTCACTGCCGGAACACCAGGGTAAAAACTCCTGATAGCGGGCGACATCATTCACCACATCGAACATCTGCTCAGCGGTGAACGGAAGCATTGCTGAACGAACGACGCTCTTCATTTCACCCGAACAGTCACACGAATGACATGACAAACACGATGAAGACAGCTGCTGGCGCCACAACACGTATCAACAGTTTCAACACAGTCCGTACCCAGGGGGCAATATCGATGAGTTCCTCATCGAATATTTTCTGGTCAAGAAACCAGCCGGTAAACAGGGCAATCAAGACACCACCGATGGGCAAGATAATGTTGTTCGAGACAAAGTCCATGGTATCGAAGAAAGTCTTACCGGGCAGTATGGTCACATCCGACCAGATGTTGAACGAAAACGCACTACCCAATCCGCAGAACCAGGCAAGCCCACCCACGATGATCGCTGCGGTAACACGGCTCACCGCAACTTTCTCGATCAACCAGGCAATAGCAGGCTCGACTAATGAAATGGCAGAGGTGATCGCCGCAAATGAGACCAGCAAGAAGAACAAGGTGCCGAAAAACTGCCCGCCTGCCATCTGGCCAAAGGCAAGGGGAAGTGTGATAAACATCAGGCCAGGACCTGCCGACGGTTCCAATCCGTTGGCGAATACGATCGGAAAAATCACCATGCCAGACAAGAGTGCAACGATGGTATCCAGGACAGCAATGGTCACAGCAGCACTAACAATGGAGACTGATTTCGGCAGATAGGCGCCATAGGCCATGATGGCGCCCATGCCGAGACTCAGGGTAAAAAACGCCTGACCCATCGCCATGAGAATTGAGTCGGTCGAAAACTGATCGGCTTTGAACGAGAACAGGAACGCCAAGCCCTCGACAAAATGACCGGAGGTCATAGCAGCCCAGGCAACCAACATTAAAAGAAGCACAAATAACGCCGGCATCAGGTATTTCACCGTAACCTCTAATCCCTTGCCCACACCTCGCGCAGCAATGAAGGTCGTCGCCAGCATAAAAAGAGAGTGCCAACCGACGACTTTCCAGACGTCACCGGTTAAGTCGCCAAAAGCCTTGTTGGCGTATGCTCCGTCGCTGCCAACGAACGCGCCGCTGGCCATTTCATATAAATAGGCAAGTGCCCAACCAGCGATGACCGCGTAAAAGGACAAAATCATGAAGCCAGCGAGTGCGCCCATCCAGCCGACCAGTTGCCAACCGGCCCAGGCATTCGAGCGGGCGGCTAGATCCTGCATGGTGTTAATGGGGCTTTTGCGACCGGCTCTGCCGAGCGTAATCTCAGCGATCATGATGGGCACGCCGATCAGAAAAATGCAGACCAGGTAAGCCAGTACAAACGCCGCGCCGCCATTTTCCCCGGCAATATAGGGAAATCGCCAGATGTTTCCCAGGCCTACTGCCGAACCTGCAGCCGCCAGAATGAACATCATTCTGGAAGACCACATACCATGCATGGATTCGGACATATTTAGCCTCTCGTAGTTTTAAAACAATTTTGTATCAGGAAGATTGTCGCACCGGACGGCTTTATGGCAAACCTCTGAGCATCGCGCCTTCTGGTTCAAGACCGAGAAGCGCTCGACCGCCATCTTCAATATGGAGGCTGGCGACTGTCAGGTGTTGCCGCACCACCCTCACATCGCGACTAATTCGCTCCAGTGGATTTGCCTGGAAGTTGGCAGAGGTTCCAGCCGCATCGGCAACCAGATCAACAGCCTCAACACAGCCTTTGACCGCATCAGAACAGGCTATCTGGAACAGTGCGCGCGCTTTCGTTGTTATATGCCCTCTAGTTAAGACCTGCTGCCAGAGTTCATCGACCAACTCCATCACCAGTGCCCGCGAGCTCCTGACTCTTACCTCTGCTTCTGCAATGGCCCGGTGGGCACTTGGCCGCTCGCGCAAACTCTTCGAAGAGAATCTCGGCATCTTGCCTTCTGCAAGATCAACGAAGGCATCCAGGCCCGCGCGAGCCAGACCTAGACTCACCGCAACCTTGTTGTAAGCGAGCCTCGCGCCCAAAGGAAATCGCATCAGCGGCTGATCAGAATCCGCCGTGCCCAGGAATGGAATGATCTGTGTTGCCGGTATCCACACATCGGTTACCGTGACATCGTGAGAACCTGAACCCCGCATGCCACCCACATGCCAAGTGTCCTGAATATTGAAATCAGGTGACCCAATCATGGCGGAAAAAGTTTGCGATCCTGGTTCACCGTCCTCATATAAACGCACTGTCGCGCTGAATACCGAACTGTTGTGGCAGCCCGATACAAACTGCCATTCGCCGTTAATTCGGTAACCATCATTTTCCTTATCGGCTCTCCCCACCGCAGCAGTGGATCCACACATAACGACCATGGGATCTTCAATGAGATCTCTACAAGGGTCACACCCTGGTGAGACCAAACCAAACACCTCAATACCGATCATCAGGTTCCAGCCAGCAGAACCATCAAATCGCGATATGGCCTCAATGGTTTCAATCTGCGTCATCGGGTCTGATTCTTCGCCCGAAAATATTTTCGGCGCCGCAATCCGATAGAGGCCATTTTCGGCAAAGGCAACCGCCACCTCTTTCGGGAGACGACGATGCTCATCGGCTGAGTCGGCGTGTTCACGCACCAACGACTCCAATGAAAGAGCGCGATCTACTGGTGATAAATGTCTTGATTCCATTGATCGATGATAACACTGGATTGGCCGGACGCCTGTACAATGGCCTGTTCAGGCCTATAATGTCGGCCCCTTGAAAGCCATCGGCGAGACAGTGGGTAGCCTTGAGCTACAAGACGGCAACAAGCAATGAGCAAGAAAAAACCAAAAGCACATTCCAACACCATCGCCATCAACAAGAAGGCGAGATTCGACTACTACCTGCATGATCGATTTGAAGCAGGCCTGGTACTCGAAGGCTGGGAGGTGAAATCTTTACGGGCCGGAAAATGCCAGCTCATGGACACCTATATCCTGTTGCAAGGTGGTGAAGCCTTTCTTCTTGGGTGCAACATGACGCCTATGGCAGCGGCTTCGAGTCACGTGACTGCCGAGCCACAACGCACCCGCAAGTTACTGCTGCACAAACGCGAAATAGCGCGATTGATCGGCGCGGTCCAGCAAAAGGGCCAGACGTGTATCCCCGTCTCTCTGTATTGGAAGGACAACAAGGTGAAGTGCGAGATCGCGCTAGCGACCGGTAAAAAAGACCACGATAAGCGCGCCACCCTGAAAGAACGTGACTGGGGCCGCGATAAATCCAGGATTATGAAAATCGGTAATCAATAGGCCTGGAAAAGGATAAAAATGAGCACACATAAAGAGGTGTATAATAGGTAGTGTGGTAACTGGTAGCGACCTAAGGTCGCACCAGGTATTTTCAAAATGGGGGCGACTTGGCTTCGACGCCGGTTGCGAAACCTGAAGTGCATGTCGAGAGGGTAGTGACTCTCGTAAAACAATCACTGTAACTTTTATAGTTGCCAATGACGAAAACTACGCACTAGCTGCCTAAACCTACTTTTTTTAAAGAAAGTTTAAGTTAGCTTGACCCGGGGCGAATGTGCCCATGTATTCAAACCGGGTGCTCGACTCATGGGACCGCTGCCAGACCCCGCTTGTGGTTAAAGCAGTTAAAACTAAAGCAGGCTCGCCTTCCGAACCCTGTTTGCCGGGCTAGCGGAAGGTTAAATAATAGACAAACTATACATGTAGAGCTGAAGGCGGAGAACTGACGGACGCGGGTTCGATTTTAAATGGTCGCCTTGGAGAGCAATCTCCAATGGAAAAAGAGGGCTCATACGGTGAACGCTAAGGGAAGACTTCGAAATTTGAAGTTGCCTAGGCCAACGCCGTCCGGTGAATGGGAAACCAGTAAGCCGGCTAGAGACTCATAGGCTTCTACCGTATTCACGACGAATACCAGGAAGTACTAGGGTGGGTAACACCACAACACGCTCTCCCCTGCACAGCCTCGGGTTTCCGAGAATGCAGGTGAAGGAATAGTCCAGCCCATATCGAAAGGTATGGACCAGCTGTCCCGCCGCCTCCACCAATTCGTTTTGGCTGGCATCTTGCCAGCCAGGACGTTGGACTTGGTTCACTACCAGAAACTCCAGGGAGACAGTTCGTAAAATACAAAATAACTAACACCTTGTCGGTCAAAGATGCTGCTTACATTGCCGGCTTAATAGATGGCGAAGGCACCATCACCTTGCAAAGAGTTTCACTTACGCAGTTTATAGCCGCCAAGCGCTCTCCTTGTTAAAGCAAATCCAGATCTATTTATTGTCCTACAAAAAGAAACGGGGCGAACTCATACTCAAAGAGTATCTGCAGCTCACGCCAAGAAATGGGAAATACAGTGCTTCCCTAAAGGCACAGCGGACTGAGTTTGAAGAGAAATTCCTCGGGATAAAACCGCACCAAATCAGTGAGCCAGGATGTACCTACTACACATGTAATCTTGCTTAGCGACCGCGTCCATCATCTATTGGGTTAGAAGTTACCGGCAGTCCCAGTTGCCTGACGACCGGAAAGAACATACCCAACACACATAAACAGATCAGAACGAAACCAGCACCGAGAAACGTCCACTCCAGTGATAGTGTGATTAACCAGTCCGCACCTGCTGCTGATACAGGTGCCAGACCATTGTTAGAAAACATAATCACGAGGTGTAGGAAGTGAGCCAGCAGCGATTCCTGGAATCCTGCATGCAATGATACTGCGGAACCTGAAGTGAGCAGGCTGAGCACTCGTCAGGTTTCAAAATTGAAATGCAACACACAGCAAACCGGCTCTCTTGGTGGAGATGAAGTTCCGCACCGAAGATCAGCGATCTGAACAGCAGCTCCAGTAGAGGTTTATTCCGGCTCTTTACTACAACCCCAAATTTTATGGATCGCCAACTTTTGGAGCGCCATGAAAATTGTGGATATTGGTAGTAAAGAGAAGTAAATTCACATTCAAGAGACCACAGAAGTGGCCATGATGACTTGGACAAACATGGTGCATCCTGAGTAACAGTATCTGGAGCCGACCGGACTTTCGCCGGGAATTTACCGTCGTTGGTTGCATGTGTTTAGGCTACGCCGCACTGATGCTCTGTCGGACGACGGTTGGAATCGCGGGACCGGCAATGCTTCTGGATCCCGACTTACATCTGGATAAGACCTCTTTTGGCGCTATTCTTGGATGGGGTACGGCCGGTAATCTACTGGGCAAACTCACCAATGGCGTTCTGGCAGATAGGCTGGGGGGGAACAGGGTCTTTATTCTTGCTATCTCTGTCGCGGCATTAGCCATTTTTTGTTTCGGCACTACATCAAGCATAAACGCGTTCTTCGCGCTCTACTTCATCACGGTATTTGCTAAATCAGCAGGCTGGCCATCGATGGCCAACATCATCAAAGTCTGGTTTACGCACTCCAAACATGGTCGGGTATGGGGCATTATTGCCACCAGTTCTCGTGCGAGTTCTGTTGCCGCAACCCTGCTGCTGGGCAGTTTATTACTCGTCACGTCCTGGCGAGGACTATTTTACGCGGCGGCTTTAGTAGCAGCGTTGATTCTCTTGCTGTTGATTAGATTCTCAAGAGCTACACCATCAGACATTGGTGAGCTTTCAGTCCAATCGGACGAGACGTTAAGTTCGTTATCCGCATGGGCGAAAAACCATCCGTTAAACGGACTGAAAACCTTTGACGCTTTGACTTTCTTTCTTAGGAATTCTCGCTTCTGGTTAATTAGTATTAGTGTGACATCGCTGGCAATTTTGTTTGAGTTCCAGGTTTTTATCCCCATATATCTTAGCGAATCTTTCGGATTGATACCCGCACAGGCGGGCGTAGCATCTTCTGCTTTTCCGTTAGGGTGTCTCATTGCCGTATTCGGGGGAGGATTCGTCTTTGACAAGCTTTCGAAGAAATCCTTGATTTTCGTTTTGGGTGGTATGTTGGTTTTAGCCGTTTCTTGTCTGTCGCTGCTATGGTTACTTGCCAGTGCCAGCCTGAATTCACAACCGGCATTGGTCCTCACGGTCAGCATAATTTTTTTATTCGGGTTTGCTGTCGCACCAGCGTACTACTTGCCCATGAGCGTTTTTTCCATCGACTTTGGTGGCAAGCATTGCGGTTTATTGGTGGGTCTTATCGATGCCGTTGCCTATTCGGGAACGATGATATTTGACTTTGTGGGAGGCTATGTAGCTGACCAAGAAGGAGGATGGCAGAATTTCCTCATGATACTTATCGTATCTTCCGTAATAGCGACCGTAACCATGGTGCTATTTCTTTATGCCGACTTTCGTGATTCGGCCAAAAGTAACTGAAGTACCTGTACGACGGACCTCTGTTCCGGGTCGAGCTGATGGGATTGTGTCTGGGTTTTAGGGTCAGGGGCGAGATCCCTCGCTACGCTCGGGATGACAAGGTGGGCTTACTCAGGATGCCCATAGAACTAATGGCCTATTGAGAGAAAGCGCTCACAAACAGCTTCAGGGTTTCCTTCGCATTTTCAGGACCGGTCACGGAGAGATGGAGCTCGTTACCCGAAACATTTGTGTCAAACGACAGAAAGCCGCAACACGCCTGCTCTAATTCCACAAACTCGCTCACTTTTTCTGATAAATCTGCCGGGAAGATCACCTCCAACCCATTGCTGAGTTCTGTAAAGGAGTTCATTTTTGGCAGCAGCTCAGCCCTGACTAATTTTCGGCGTTCCTTCATTTCTGCGTCTGTTAGCGAACAACTGAGCGTGGTTTCCTGAATCGACATGGCGAAAGCTTAAACAAAAACTTCGGGTGTATAAAAACCATGGAACTGATGAGGCACATGGTGTTTCAACTTCAATGAACACACCTGGTCGTTGATATCATCGGCGCGGTATATCTGCAGCTCGCTCAGGTGATCGAAGCCGTTGTAGACCACTTCCATCAGGTAGCCGTCATCTTCTTTGGTTGCACCCACTTTTGGTACAAATACGGGTTCAGAACCATAGTAGCCTGGCGGTAGAGTCACGACCGTTGCATCACCATCGAATGTCACCCGGGAAATGCCATTGAAAAAACTGTTAGATCCATTGTCAATAGAACAGGCGGTGTAGGTCACATTGTTTCTTTGGCCGACCAGGTCCGTATTAAACGTCGGGAACTCGCACTCGGTATCCATCACTTGCTCTACCCGCATCTCGCCGGTCTTCATATTGAGGTGGTATCGCTGGTAATAACCACCACCAAATCGACCATCTGGATTGAAGACATCGCTCAGCGTATCGTTCGCAGCAAAGTTATCCTGGTACATGCCATCAATGATGAGCTCATCACCCTCCTCAAAGGCGTTACCAAAATGAATGATCGCACCAGGCTCTGTTTCAAATCGTTTGACCTCGGTGAGCGTATCCAGATCAACCACGACGATCTGCATCGAAATATTGTTATCGAACATGATCTGGTCAGAGATCGTCTTCGACCCGAAGATCACTGGCAGCATATTGCCGAACACTATTGAGCCAAGGAAAAAGATCGCGTACTTATCCGAGAGTGCGTAATCGTGGCAGAAAGGAAATGTATCAAGGGGTATCTGCGCTTTATTGAACAGTTTTCCCTGTGGATTGATTCGGTACATATTGATGCAGGGTTTTGGGCCCTTTAAGCCAAAACCGGATACACCGGCACCGAAGTTAATATAGTCACCCGTTTTAGGGTGCACTTTGCCATGGGCACTAAAGACCATTGAAGCTTCAAGCTCGCCGTCATAAGTGAACTCACCGATGGTTTCCAGCGAGCCAGGGGTCAGTTCCCAGGGTTTGCCCCCCTCGTTAAGTGCCAGCAGATGACCACCATGATAAATCGTGTTGGTGTTTGCCGGGTTTGCCGGCATCTTGAAAATGTTTGAGGTCAACCCACCGGGGATCTGCGTGCCGAAACCACGGTAGAGCACCTTTTGTGCAGCGGTTTCTTCAATGTACTTCGGCGTGCGCACATAGCGATTTCGAAAGTGTGCCTTACCTTCATTGAAGGTAAACGCGCAGAGCATACCGTCGCCATCAAACCAGTGCCCATACTTGGCCTCACCAATCTTTTGACGTCCAGGACCGTTTCTAAAGAAAGTCCCTTTTATATCGGTGGGTATCTCACCCTCGATATCATCGAAGTCGTAATCGTACTCTGCGTCCAGATTTTCAAGGCCACCATGGCAAGTTGGAATCTCGTTTGCGCCTAATGCTTGTACACTCATCTCACTCTCTCTTTTTCATCTTCTCTATGCTGCGAACAACCGTTTAAAATTACCGGCATAGAATTTATCCTTAGCCCCATCACTGGCATCGCCCAGGAAGCCTTCAAAACGTTCAATTGGGTTGCGACTGCCTTCAAAATGCGGGTAGTCACTGGAGAACATATACAGCGAATCATCGGATTCACTGATTAATCGGCCGACATCTTCATAGACATAGGGCGTAAATGCCAGGTGTTCCTGCACGATTTCCGATGGCTGGCGCGTTAATCTGCCCAGATCGTCTTCTTTTTTCCAGATCGACGCTGTCCAATCGAGTCGCCTCATCCAACTCGGCACCCAACCTGCACCCAGTTCAATAGCACCACCTCGCAACCTGGGATGCCGCTCAAACACACCATCAAAAATCATTGCGCCCAGAAAAAGTTCCGCATAATGATGTAGAGCAATCATATCCTTGCCCCGGATATTCTCTCCACCACCCTGCCAATCAAGAGGAATCGGCCTGCCAGTGTTCATCCAGGGCTCTGAAAGTTGTATCGGATAACCACCCACATGCAGTACAAATGGAATATCTGCATCGACAAGACTTGCCCAGACAGGGTCCAGCTCATCATGACCCGGAGACCTTCCACCGCAGTGATCGTGAGAAATCCAGGCAACTTTCAGACCAAGCCTTTTTATCTGTTCAACTTCCTTTACGCTTCTCGAAGGATCATCCATCGGCAGATTCGCCACCCCAATGAAACGTGAATCAGCAGAACAGAAATCAGCCATTGCCCTATTGTGCGCAGCCGCTGCGCCATAACGGAGATCGATATCTGGATGCAACAACGTCTGCTCCGCACTATAGGTGGCAAAGACCAGTTGCTGACTAAAACCCAGTTGATCCAGTGCCTGGGTTCGTTCCTCTTTGTTAAAGGCGCCGAGAGCCAGGTAACCCTTTGGCCCGGAGATCAGTGTGTCACCGAGTTCAACCATCTCGCGCACTCGCTCGGCCGTGTGACCGGCTTGTTTGACAACCTCATCCCGGAGGTTGGATGTCTTACCCTGGTTGTCGCCAAAAATCGGCGGCAGGGCGGCTCTGGTCGACTCGTCTGCAAAATCCCGGATAAAGTCGGGTCGCTCCATAATGTGGCTGTCGGCATCCAGAAACGTACGGCCTGTAGCATAGGGCATGATTGAATCCTCTTATACGCCAACAGTAAATCATATTTGACGCTGGAACACATGATGGACGCTCATGACAGAGGTTCCTGCGGAAAGGTAGCGCCCAGTAATAATCTTCTGGTCTGGCTACAAACAACAGCCGAAAAATGCTATTAATGCCCCCGTCAAAATAACCAGGTAAGTTAAGAATGTCTGAAGCTGTGGCAGAGAAAACAGAAATCACTCGAGATATGACCTATCCACCGGTCTTCGCCAGTACCACAGAGGAAAGGCGCGAGCGAAAACGCAAGCTCGCGGCAGCACTCCGAATTTTCGGAAAATTTGGATTCGATGAAGGCGTGGCCGGACACTTTACGGTGCGAGATCCCGAGAGAACCGATCATTTCTGGGTCAACCCATTTGGCAGATCCTTCAAGCAAATGCGTGTATCGGACCTGATTTTGGTGAATCATCAGGGTGACATCGTCGAAGGTAGTGGCCTACTGAACCTGGCTGCATTCGCCATACATTCGCAAATTCACAAAAACCTGCCCCATGTGACAGCCGCAGCACACACACATTCGCTGTACGGGAAAACATGGTCATCTCTTGGCCGGATGCTTGATCCACTGACTCAGGATTCCTGTGCTTTTTACAATGACCATGTTTTATTCGATGATTTCACCGGTGTCGTGCTAGACACCGCTGAAGGCGAACGGATATCAGCTGCTCTCGGCCACAAGAAAGCTGCAATTCTTCAAAACCACGGCTTGCTTACGGTCGGCCAGACAGTCGATGAGGTCGCCTGGTGGTATATATCGATGGAGCGGGCCTGCCAATCCCAGTTGTTAGCTGAGGCTGCCGGTCAGCCGATAAAGATTCGTCCCGAAATTGCCGAGTTAACCGCTGGGCAGGTCGGCCAGCCAGCGGCTGGATACTTCAGCTTTAAGCCCATCTACGATGTACTTATGCAGGAACAACCTGACATCTTTGACGACGATTAGGGAAGCTCTGATTAGGATAGACTGACATCTACAGTGGGCGCGCGGTAACACAGGTGCAGCAAAAAAAATCAGCGATCTTACTGGTCAATCTGGGCACGCCAGATCGGCCAGACGAAGAGGCTATTCGAAGATATCTGAAACAGTTCCTATCGGACCCACGGGTTGTTAAGTTGCCTCGCTGGTTCTGGTTATCGATCCTCAACCTCATTATCCTGCCAACCCGCCCGGCAAAACTGGTGGAAAAGTACCAATTGATCTGGGGCACAAAAGACGGGCCAATCCGAAACATTACCCAGGCACTCGCAAGGCGGCTGCAAACACTACTGCCCGACAAAAAGGTCATCTGCGCTATGACCTATGGCAAACCGTCTATCGCCGGTGCACTCGATGAGCTCATCGAGTGTCAAAATATCATGGTTGTTCCACTCTTCCCCCAGTATGCCAGTACGACAACCGGTGCAGTGCAAGACGAATTGAACCGCGCACTTCTCGAGCGCGAACCGACATGGCAGGTGGATCTGCTCAATAACTACCATTCAGATCCTGGCTACATAGATTCCCTGGCCAGTTCCATCGGTGAGTCAATGGCATTTCGCGAGCGCTCGCCAAAGGTAGTTTTCTCGTTTCATGGCTTACCAAAAATTCAGGCCGAGCGTGGTGATCCTTATGCACTGCAATGCCAGACAACCGCATCCCTGGTTGCGGCGACTCTCAACCTGCCGAGCGACAGGTGGCTCGTGACTTATCAATCAAGATTCGGCCCTTTTACCTGGCTAAAACCTTACACAGCGAGTGTAATGAAGGATCTTCCGGGTCAGGGCGTAAAGGATGTGCTGGTGGTTTGTCCTGGATTTGCGGTCGACTGCCTGGAAACCATAGAGGAAATTAAAGTTCTTAACCGTCGACTCTTTCTTGCTGCCGGTGGCGAATTTTTTCAATATGTTAAAGCACTAAATGCTTCCTGGGCGCATGCCAAATTACTGGCAGATCTCATCACCAGGAGAAACAGTTCGGGAAGCTCTGATTAAGAGGATATTTTTAGAGGCACAATCCATCCGTATCATTAAGGAGAACGCCCCATGCAGAATTTCAATCAATCTCAACTGACAGACTCAATGCAGGGCGATCCGATTGAGTACCTGGAATTTTTCAGAGCAAGCTCTCTAAGCACAGGTATCTATCACCTGGATACCGGCTCAGTCGATCCTCAAAACCCTCACGATGAGGACGAAATATATTATGTCCTTGCGGGCGACGCGTCATTTACGAGCGGGGCAAAAACAATTCTGATCAAGCAAGGGGATATTCTTTTTGTTGCCAGTGCAGAAAAACACAAATTCCATGACATCACCCAGGACCTCACCTTACTGGTGTTTTTCACAGCAACAAAATGACGACTAAGGGACGTCTGATTAGGGTCGGTGTGCCGGACCACTTGTTCTGACAAAAATATCCTCTTAATCAGAGGTTCCCTAGTTATTGGGTGTATCTTCTTCGACGGGATCCGCTGAATCTTCCGTCGTCTCTTCTGGCGGCTTGTAGTTAAAACCAGCGACTCGATCTCTGCCTTGATCCACGGCAAATTCAAGCGCCTTGGTCGCATTAATAATAAGTTCGTCAACGGACTCTGTACTATGGAAACAGGTAATCCCGCCAGAAGTCGTGACTTTTAATTCTTCATCGTCTTTGATCTGTATCTGGCTGATGAGTTGACTGATTCTGTTGATAATCATTACGGCGTCATCTTCACCAGCGCCGGATAGCAGCATGCCAAATATGTCTGGACCCATCCGGGCTATCACGTCAACTTCACGCAAGGCGGCTTTTACAATTCTACAGAACAACTTTAGGGTTTCGTTCGCACTCGCCAGGCCATGGTTATCCACGATATGTGCGAACTGGTCCACCTGAACCACGGCAACGGTGAACTCATAGGAGCCTCGAGTGCTCATGGCGGAATGCTGTAGCAAGAGATCCCTGAAATGGGCTTCGTTGTAACACCCGGTTAGTTCGTCAATGGTAGTCACTGACGAAAACTTCTCTTTCAGTGCACTGAGATCTGCCTTCACCGATTCAAGCTCTGATTCCGCTTCTTGCGCTCTGCCCTCAAGCGCGTTCAGTGCTCTGCTGATAATCAGTGATTGACCAATCATCATGGCTGCCATGGCAACACCGATGACGAGCCATTGCTCAAAGTTACCTTCGGGCATCAGAAACAAAATCAGCCCGTAGATAACCAGCGTAATAGCGCCAAGTACAAGATGGATTCTTATTTTATTCATCTGCACTCGCTCGACCCGCCGAATACTACACGACGACACTGGCCCGACAATGTTGGATACGTGATAATAATGGAATCGAGGCAATCCATAAACCTCTGGTCACAGTATAGGAATCAACATCATGACGACCCTTTTCTTCCTTACGTCGCTTTTATTCGGCTGGATAGCCTGGAATCTCTATCATCCGAACTTTACCAGTATGAGATTGGGCCTTGTCAGCTTTGTGGCAGGTCTGGTCGCTGGAGAACTGGCGTTACACACAATCTTCTGGCAGGTCATGATAGTCGCATTTTTCGCACTGTTTGGCGCTATCTCCGGGTTATTCGGCGCCCTTGGCTTGTTGATCGGTATTGCCTCATGGGCTGCTATTGCGTTCAAGTATTACGAGTCGACATATTCTAAAAACGAAGTAAAACAATCACTTATCGACGGCCTGGGTGAAGGTTACGAAAAGGAAATCGACGAGGAATTTCGGCTTAAATTTGGCCAGGATCCTGATAGAGACTTAATTCGTCACCCCCTCAGGCGCGATGATAGCCAGGTTGAATTGATCGCTGGCGTACCCTTTGGCGACTTCGGCAGGGCATTGGATATACGACGAGGTAAATCTTCGACGGCTGAGCGATTGAAACCGGTGCTCCTGCAGATTCACGGGGGCGGCTGGACCTACGGGCGACGCGACGACGGGCAAGGACTGCCATTAATGAACCATATGGCAAAGCGGGACTGGATTTGTGTCGCGAGTTCCTATCGCTTAAGTCCAATGGCAACCTTTCCGGATCACATCATCGACTGTAAACAGGCACTGGTCTGGATCAAAGATCATATCGAAGAGTACGGCGGAGACCCGAATTTTATCGTGGTAACAGGCGGCTCTGCTGGGGCCCATTTGTCCTCTTTGCTGGCCTATCATCCTAATCACCCTGAATTTCAGCCGGGTTTTGAAGACCGGGACACAAGCGTACAAGGCGTTATTCCTTTCTATGGCCTATATGACCTGACCGATAGCGACGGACTTCAGCATCATGAAGGTACCTTTGAGTTCCTGGAGGACTCCATATTCAAACTGGATATCAGCGGCAATGAAGAGACTTATCAGCAGGCTTCACCCTGGTTTCATGTAGACGAAAATGCGCCACCAAGTTTCGTGATACACGGGCAAGACGACACATTGATACCCGTTGAGTGCGCGCGGTCATTCACTCAAAAACTGTCTGGGGTCTCCAAAAACAAGGTTGTTTATCTGGAAGTTGCAGGTGCTCAACACGCATTCGACGTATTCCCTTCCATGCGAAGTGAATACGTCAAGTTCGGCGTGGAGAAGTTTCTGGCCTGGACTTATAGTCAATATTTAAAGTCTGTCTGAGGGGTACTGACCGACAGTTCCTTGTCCGTAATGAACTCAAGCAATGCTGCCTGCCCGGCCTTATTGGCCTCGATACCGCGCCTGATCGCATCAGCAATGTCGTTCGGGTCTGTAATTCTTTCGCCATAACCACCAAATGCCTTCGCCATATCAGCGTAGTTCCCGGAAATATCGGTGCTTCGATATTTCTCAGTCGCAACCTGCATAATCGGCAATTCAATCGCCATTGAGAAGTTATTGAACAAGATGGACAGAATCGGAATGTTTTCCCGAACTGCCGTCTCGAAGTCCATACCCGTAAAACCAATGGCTGCGTCTCCCCAGACGTTGATGCACAAGGCATCAGGTCTGGCGAGTTTGGCCCCCATGGCCAAACCCAGACCGTAACCCAACTGGGTCGTTTTCCCCCAGCCAATATAGCTAAGGGGTTTGGTGCTGACCCAAAATGGCGACAGCTGGTCACGTGGACTTCCAGCGTCATGGGTTATCACCGTGTTGTCCAGATCTACCGCCTGCATCAGCTCCCAAATGACCCGATAGGGACTGATCGGCGCATTGTTGTCAGTCAACTTCGGCAGCCAATTGGCATGCCATTCGTCCCTCAGCGTCTTGATCTGTGCGGGCACGTTTTCCCTCTGCACAGCCTTGCCCTTATCTAGCGCTGCCATGGCCTGGTTCAGTGATTGCAAAGTGAGTTTCGCATCACCGGTTAAAGTGTATTGCGCGGGCACATCCTTGTTCAGGTCCATGGGGTCCAGCGTCGCATGAACGATGGTTTTTCCTCGCGGCATCTGCACGCCAAAACCGGTTAAGGCAAAACTACAGCCGATGCCGAAAATCACATCAGCATCCTGCAAAAATTGATGTACCGCTTTTGGCATCGAGCGCCCGCCTGAGCCCAATGACAAAGGATGATCTTCGGGAAATGCACTTTTACCCTCAAGGCTGGTTGTGACCGGAATATTCCAGTCTTCCGCCAGTTGTTTGAGCTCATCCCATGCTTTTGCATAGTGCACACCCTGGCCAGCGTAAATCACCGGATTATCCGCCTTCGCCAGTAAAGCGGCGACGCGATCCACGTCTGCGGGATCAGGGGCCGTTCTCGATTTGATGCTGGGCACATACACAAAGTCATCCGGCACTTCTTCCCGAAAGACATCCACAGGCACTTCAATCAAAACAGGACCACCACGACCATTTCTTAATTGGGAAAAAGCCCGACGCATGACTTCCGGTAAGGCTTTCGCCATGGTCAGAGGTTCTGCCCACTTGGTCACATGCTGCATGTTGAGTGTTGAATTGAAGTTCGGAAAGTAATTGGCCAATCGACGTTGATAACCCGCTGGCATCACCAGGATGGGCACAGATTCGCTATAAGCCTGCGCGACGCCGCCAAAGGCATTTTCAGCACCTGGCCCATGCTGCATGACGAAGACGCCGATGTCATCGCCGGAGCTCAATCGGCTCACCGCATCTGCCATGTGCAAGCCGACACGTTCCTGCCTGACAATAATGGTTCTGATATCGGCTTCCGCGGCCGCTTCAATAATCGGATTAACGGGATAACCGATAATGAATTTAACGTTTTCTCTTTTCAGAACTTCAGCAATAGCATTGGCAACTAACATGTGTTTTCTCTTCTGTTTTTACGAAAGGGGTTTAACGATTGGGCCCACGGGTCATCGGGTAAGGTTGCCAGCGCTCCAGGTCAACTTTGGGTAACACCGCCGGGTTAACACAGCTCATGGGCCATTTACCGTTGAGCACGAGTGCCACCTCACGGCCCACTCGCCTGCGGGTTTCGGGCCGCATTCTGTCTGTAGCAGATGCCGCGTGAGGCGTCAGGATAACGTTGTCCATTTCCAACAGCGGATTGTCGCTTGCGGGGGGCTCCTGCTCAAGTACATCCAGGCCGGCTGCTGCTACTTCACCCCGTTGTAAGGCTCGGATTAACGCCGACTCATCAATCACCGGTCCCCGGCCACAGTTAATAATGCTGACGGTATTTTTCATGGCGGAAAATTCCGCGTCACTCAACATGGCCCTAGACGAATCATTGAGTCCCGGGTGCACCGAGATGTAATCCGATAGTTCAAGGAGTTCCGGGAGTGTTACCGGCCTTACCCCCTCAGCCGTCATCTTCAGCTCCGTCACATAAGGATCATAAGCAATAATATTCATCCCGAAGGGCTGGGCTCTTCTGGCGACCGCTGTCGCCACATTACCAAATGAAATCAGGCCCAATGTCTGCCCCCATAGACGAGGGGTCTTCTCAAGTACCGGGCGGCCTCTGTACCAGTCTCCGGCCTTCACCATCTTGTCCATCAACTTGACCCGTCGTGAACACGCAAGCAATAACATTATGGTGTGATCGGCAACTTCCTCAATGAACACATCTGGCACGTTGGTCACCACAATCCCGGCTTGCGTCGCTGCATCAACATCCACCATGTCAACGCCAACACTACCGACGCCGATCACCACACATTGATTGAGACCAGCAATAATCTGCTGGTCTATCTTGATTCCCCAGGAGGTAATGAGTGCATCGGCGTCTCTTGCGCCTTCAACAAAGCTACTCGGGGTCTTGCCATCGATCTCGACGATCTCAGCGATCTCATGCAACGCCTCTAATTCCAGCGAGTAACGCTGCTCAAGTGACACCTGTTTAGCAACGGCCGGTAATTGTACGACGACTTTCTTTCTAGACATGTTTAGCTCCTGACTGCACTGAATCCTCTATACTGAGAATCATCTGACCCCAACATACCGTAAATTATTGCGAGGTGCATTCGGTGGAATGGCAAATAGGTAATGTGCGGATCACTCGAATCGAGGAATTGATCGGTCCGCTATTCGACCCGGTTCAGTTTTTCCCTGATTTCAACCCAGAGTGTTTCGACAAGCATCGAGATTGGCTGTACCCGGACCATGTTGATCAGAAAACCGGTCGCATCATTGCCAGCATGCATGCCTGGCTAATCGAAACATCTCACCACAAAATCCTGATCGACACCTGTATCGGCAACGACAAACAACGAATGCCCTATCGAGACTGGCACGAAATGCAAACGCCATGGCTCAGCAATCTTGCCAAAGCAGGGGTTGCGCCCTCAGATATCGATTACGTGATGTGCACGCATCTGCACGTTGATCATGTTGGCTGGAATACCCGCCTTGAAGACGGGCAGTGGGTGCCTACCTTCCCGAACGCCAAATACATTTTCTCGAAAGAGGAATACGAATTCTGGAAGACACAACGGGCACGGAAGGATCCGGACACTTTTGCCGGCGTCAATAACCAGACCTTCGATGATAGTATCCTGCCTATTATGCATCTCGCAGAGCTGGTTGAAGGTGAAATTGAACTGATCAGTGACCTGCTCGCTATCAGGCCTGCGCCGGGACATACCCCAGGGAGTGTCGCCATCGAGCTGACCGACAATGGCGAACTGGGCATATTTACCGGCGACATCTGTCATCATCCCATCCAGGTGGTTGAACCCACCTGGAACAGCGCTTTCTGTGAGATTCCGGATCTGGCCAGGACGACACGCGCGCAAATATTAGCGCGCTGTCAGGATCACAATGCGCTCATGTTTCCCGCACACTTTGGTCCTGGCTTCGCAGGACACATCAGGGGAAACGACTCGGGATTCATGATTGATTTTGGCTAGAGAACGTCTGATTGATCATCGCTCTTCCCATGCCGGATCCAGCATGGCGAAAAACTGATCGAGCATCCGATAGGTAAGTCCCCACACAATCTCACTGCCCACCCCATATCCCGGGTATTTAACGGTTTCACCGCTAATCACAAACTCACCCATAGTGTGCGAATGCCCGGAGTGCATGTCATTGAGAGAACCCCAGAGAACATCCGCCACTTCATAGTTAGGCTCAAAAGACACTTCACTGTGTTTCAATACATAGGCAAATGGCGTCACGACCATATCAAGGCTGCTGCCTCTCGGGTTCGCCTGGATGGCATCGAGTTGGCCAATGAAGTCACTGGTCAGGGTCAGATCCAGGCCAATTTCTTCCAGGGTCTCTCGTTCTGCCGCATGCCGCAGCGATTCATCCTCAGCTTCCAGGTGGCCGCCGGGAAAAGCCATGTGGCCCGACCAGGGGTCACCTTCTTTGGTCGCACGCAGAATAAACAAGGCCTGCGTATCACTCTGGCCGGGACGCAGTACCACGGATACCGCGGCCTGCCGTGTTGATTTACTGACAGCATAGCGTTTCGGCGAATGATCATTAATCGATCGCCGAATTTCTTCAATGGTGAGCAAAGACATCTGGAACGTTTACCTCTTTATCAGGACTAATTGTAACAAGGTTTGTAATACAGCAGATGTGCGCGCCAGATTGCGCCGGGCCGGAGATTCCTGCTTCCCATTGAAGCGAGATTTACGCGGTCCACATTTAGCTGCACACTTAGCTGCACACT
>Ga0209554_1000106_pt1 | contig 64224 bp, 55 predicted proteins | sample MarorgKNORR_S2LV_5_FD_188221 | JGI IMG/M metagenome (GOLD analysis project Ga0209554, IMG submission 188221) | Marine microbial communities from the Southern Atlantic Ocean, analyzing organic carbon cycling - Bottom_A/KNORR_S2/LV (SPAdes) (version 2) | ecosystem: Environmental > Aquatic > Marine...
AAAATAGAAAAGCCTCATCTATTTGATGAAGCTTTCTGTCTTAGTAGCGGGAGCAGGACTCGAACCTGCGACCTTCGGGTTATGAGCCCGACGAGCTACCTACTGCTCTATCCCGCGATCTTAGTCTACAAATATACAACCCTTTTTGTACATTTCAATACTATTATAATTCTTTATAAGATGTAAAAAGCGCTTATTTAATAAGCGCTTTTTATAAATATATTTTAGTTAATTCTAAATTACCAACTCCACATATCATGTTCAAAATTTCTAATTTTTTCCTTAATTCTCTCTGATTCAAGTAATCTCATAAACGCATTGTTTGGAATGTAATCTCTAATATACCTATTCTCATATACGTTTTCTTCTTTATATATTACTGCACTAAATCTTCTTGAATTAATTATATCATCAAATGATTTACTAACAGAACTATTTCTATCGTTAAATATTTTACCTTTTTTAAGAATATCTCTTGCGTGAGGATAGTATACCCAAAATAAAGGAATTGTTTGTTCTACATCTTGTGAGCTTCCGTTATCATCAAATGCGTCATCACCGCCGCTACCAAATGGGTCATCAAAACTATCATCGACAACAGCATCAATATCAGTATCAGCAGAGTCACCACCTCCAAATGGATCAGAATCATCACTACCACTGCTACCAAATGGATCAGAATCATCTCCACCACCAAAATCATCACTACCAAAATTACCTCCACCAGCTATCTGTTCTGCTTCTATCTCTTCAAAAGTTAAAATCTCTGTTGCTACAGGAGCAAGGCCTATGGGTCTGTATATTAATTCAGCATATTTTTTGTCAAAATACCATAATCCTTTAATTAACCATTTTTTAACTTGATCAAATTTAAGATCCTCCCATATAAAATGAGTGTCCTCTATCCAATAATCTCTAAGTAATTGTAAACAAATTCTTCTAATATCTACAATTTCTTCAGGTTCAAGTGCTGATTTTTCATAACCAGGCATTACCTTTCTAACAGGTATATCTTGCCTAAATCCATTGTATAATTCAAAGGATATAACTGAGTCAGTATAAACATTAAAATTTAGTGTAGTGGGATTCTTAATTATATAAGGGAAAACTGTTCCTATTGAATCCGCTCTAATTTCAGCTTTCTGTTCTTCTGAAAGAATAACAAGTTCTTCAATTTCAATATCATAATATTCATATGGAACAAATCCAAACCTATCAAATTCTTTTGTTAAAACATCTTCGTCAATAAAGGTTTGAAAATCCTCAATAGTAACTTTTCCTGCTTCTAAAACTGATTGTTCTCTCCAAATATTTTCTAACTCTAATGGATCAGTTAATTTTCTCCGAAATTCACCATCTTCAGACTCGGGGTCATATACATCTAACCTTCCTCTAGTAATCTCTTGCTTTAACCACCAAAGCATTGGCCTTCTCTCAGGACCTACTACAGTAGTATCGACTGGGTATAGTAATGGAAAATTAATTCTTTCATCAAGATCTATAACTTCCCAAATCATTGTAGACCATAGAATGTCCTTATCATCAACATATCCATACTCCAATGGTTTTTGTTCATCTGCATTTATTTGTTGAGCAGTTCTTATCCCAACATCTTCAGGATTCTTTGCATTCAATAAGTTACTTGTCCCAGATCTATACTGAGCGTAGATTGCATTTGAGCAAAATAAAAAAACAAATATGTATGCAATACTTTTAATTTTCATACTCTATAATTAATCAACAACCTCCATAGATATTGGCAAAGGAAGGAAATTCTTCTTTGGATACTTTTTTGAAGTACAAACAATATCTTTGATGGTTATAATTGAATTTTTTCTCGCATTTTTTACTATAGCATCTCTAATAGATTTAGGAAAAGATGAACTACCGATTACTTTTTTCTGAGCAGTACCTATCTTAACTACAAAACTCTCAATATCTAGTTTTAATGCCTTTGCTAATTTTGGGTCAGCAAATGAAGCCTGAATCCTACTAGTTGCTATTCGTTTTCTAGATGATCTTGTTACTTTTGGCTTTCCGTTAAATGAAGCTATTGGATCAGGAATTTTTAGAACCTCAAATTGAACTGTACTTATTATATTACTTCCTTTAACTCCAACAACTATATCAACTACATTCTCTCCAGATTTATTCTTTTTCCCCTTTTCTCCTTTCATTATATATATACCATCAGATTTCTTTTTAAGGGTTTTAGGATTTAAAATTTGTAACCTATTATCTGCAACACCAGCCATAGATATATTTAAAGTGTTTTCTAAATCCTTGTATACTACATACATATCAGGATTACTAATATTTGCAAGAGATGGGACAACAGCATATTTGTGATCCATTTCTATGACATAGGTTGTATCCCTTTTATTTTCAAATCTATCAAATTCAAATTTTACCTTTAATGATTTCTCACCTGGTAATCCACCAACATTAATACCTAATTTCTCAAGGTTAACTTGTCCACCTTCCATTACTTCAGGTCCTGAATATTCTTTTCCATTAATAGTTACTCTGTTGGCAAATAAATTATCATCATACTTTCCTAGAACAACTTTGCCATCTAATATTTGCCCCGTAAAAAACACATCAACCCCTTGTGCAAATGCTATTTGTTTATTTGCCTTAGTTATTTCAGTTAATGTCTCACCTCTTATTGCAGCAATTAATCTAGCAATAATATTCTGTGCATTTTCTTGCATCAATGTTAATTTTGTAGTAGATGCTATTTGAGGGAAATGCTCGAAATTGTATTTTAACCAAGCTTTTTCTATTCCTCTACCATCAATCACATCATCTGTTGAGAATTTTTCTGTAATTAATGCTTTAATTTCATCTTTTACACTCTCTGGTTGTATTCCATCCTTTAGACTGTCTAATGCAACAATAGATTCTTCTCTAAATCTATCAATATACATCACTAAACTATCTCCTGTAGAGGTGAATTTATCACCCTTAAAAAATAGTTCATCATATTCCTTTGCATTATCCATTACTTCATAATCAGGAATTAAATCCTTTGTATTTCCATCTCTGTTTTTATCATATTTATCCTCCTTCATATCAATAGGAAATTTCACCTCATCATTAATATATGTATCTAATTCATTAGCTAAAACTGATATTTGATTCACCATATCATATGCATCAGCCCAATTTGATGCATCATTTGCTGCATCTTTCTTAAGATCATCTAAATCAGAAGCATTTTTAGCTTTAATATTCGTAGTAGATTTACCAACCTTTGCATCAATTTCTCCAAAAGTTGTTAAAACTTCTTTTGACATATTTAAAGCAAGCATTGCTATAAATACTAAATACATTAGATTAATCATCTTCTGTCTTGGAGTTTCTCTGCCTCTTGCCATAATTTTATTTTTTTAAAAAATTAATATTTTTTATTACTTTTTATTCATAGCGCTAAGGACTCCTCCATATACACTGTTTAACGATTCTAAGTTAGTTGCTAATGACTCCATTTGTTTTTGAAGCTGAATTGCATTGTTTGCAAATTCTTTATTTATTTTAGCTAAACTATCGGCACTATCGGCACCTGATTTAGCAGATGCTTCAAAATCCTTAATACTACTTGTTAAACTTGACATTAGCCTTACATCTACTTTAGCTTCCGCTAACATAACATCTAATTTTTTAGTCAATAAACCTTGAGGGGATTCTTTCATAGCAGAAGATGCTCCACCTGCTAATTCAGGATATACCTTTGACCAATCAATATCTTCACCAGGAGGATCGAAAGCAGATAATGCAAATATTAATGCCTCTGTTACTAATCCTATTGTCAACATCAGGTTTCCGCTAATTGGTCCTAGATCTTGATGAATAATTTTCATTAATGCTCCAATAATTACTATTGATGCTCCAAGGCCATAAGCCATATTCATTGCGTTTTTACTTAGTCTTAATGTCATAATTTCTAATTTTTAATTTTAAAAAAATTTATTTATTGTATAGTTATTATTTAATAGAACTTCTCCTATTATTTCGTTTTGTTGTTGCTGTATTTGTCATTGCATTAGCAGTTAAATCTGCTCCTAAATAATCATGAACAGTTCTAAAACCAATATAACTTCTAGGTTGATCTTTATATTCATAGTCTCTAGTGCTAACCTGCAGAAAATATTTTACATCCTTCCAAGAGCCACCTCTAATAATTTTCTTTTCATTATAAAGATTATTTACATTTGGATTCATAGATGCTGAATACTCATAGGCGTCTTGTTCATAGGAAGAATCAACCCATTCAGATACATTTCCTGACATATTAAATAAATTATATCCATTTGGATCATATGCATTGGCTTCGACTGTATATAATGCCTGATCCACTGCATAGTCACCTCTCATTGGCTTAAAGTTAGCCATAAAACATCCTCTGTCATTTTTAGTATATGGACCTCCCCATGGATACATAGCACTTTGAAGACCTCCTCTTGCAGCATATTCCCACTCTGCTTCAGTTGGCAACCTGAATTTTGGAACTAAACTTTTTTTCTTTTTTGTTCTTTGATAAGCATTTTTTGTGTTTGTTCTCCACTGACAAAAAGCATTTGCCTGTGTCCATGTAACACCAACTACAGGGTAACTACTATATGCATCATGCCAGAAATAATCATTATGCATTGGTTCATTATATGAGTATTTAAAATCAGTAATCCAAACAGTTGTATCTGGATACACTTGGACTGTTTCTCTAGTTATAAAATTAGATCTTTTAAAACCAGGAAATTCTTCCTCTAGTTGCTTATCAGTTGGATTATATATTGGAGCAAGCTCATCATTTGCAAGCGCGTCTATTAATATTTGCTTTTCTTCTAAATACTCCTGAATTCTACTGTCTAAATATGAAAACTTAAAATTTGTAACATCCCAGGTTCTAATATTGTTAAAAACTTCATCTTCAGGTATGAAAAAATCCTCCATTACTTCTAGATAATCCTCATCAGGGTATTCTGCTCTATCAAAAATTAAATCTACATCCCAATTTAGTTTTCTTTTATCATATACATCCTTCATGTATTTATCATAAACACTCAAATCAGAAGTATCAGCATCAATATATGCATATTCGACAATTCCCTCTACATTTCCATCAGCAGGTTCACCACCCAAAATATCATCAGCTCTATTAGCAAGTGCTGTTCTGATTATAGAATCTCTTACCCAATGGACAAATTGTCTATATTCAGAATTTGTTACCTCTGTTTCATCCATATAGTAAGATCTAACAGTAACTGTTTTCGTAGGAGCGTTTTCTAAAGCTGGAAGATCATCATCAGATTTCCCCATAATAAAAGAACCCCCTGGAATTAAAACCATTCCAAATGGCTTCTCGGGGTAATATTTTTTTCCTTTTACTCCAACAAGTTCCCCTTTTGAGCCTTTTGATCCACTTTTTGATCCACAACTCAGAGCAAAAATAAATAATAAACTAAGTGCTAATAATTTCCTCATATAATTTTACTTTTTTCTGATAAAAAAAGTGGGTAAACATACCCATATTTATTCAAATAAGCAAATATTAATTGTCAAGTTAAAAAAATTAATCTTAACTACATTATATTTTTTTTGTGTGCCTTATACCATCTCTCTGGTATAATTCCCTCATTTGCATTTTGATAATCATCATTCGTACAGGGTAATAACGAGTGTTCCTTAAGTTTAGTATCTTTTTTTGAAGAATTTGGTATTTCTATCCACCATCTGGAAGTTTTTACATTCCTATAGAAAACAAGTTCATATTTCTGAACTATTACAGTAAATTTTTGAAAATTAGAAATATTTTTAAAATCATCATCTATAATTCTACAGTTTACACCTTCAATAAAATACCACAATATTTGAGCAATTAACATTTCTGTTATTTCGTCTTCATTAGAGGATTTATACTCAAAAATACCAAATGATGAGACCTTATTGCTTATTCCTGCATATCTGCTTATTGAGCATATTTCGTTGCCGTCAAAACCGTTTGGAGATAATTTTTGTCTTGAACTTAACTCAGAAGATTTAATAGATCTTAAATCTATAGTCACAATATCAGCATCTCTCATTACAGGTTCAACTGAATTTATGTTATTACGTACTTCTCCCAACCTATACGCCTCAAAATATAGTTTTTCCATTAAATCTATCTCAATTTGAGAATTATAGTAAGTTTGATATCCTATAGTAGTATAATTAAACAGATTATGTGGTTCCTCAAGAATTATCTTGCCAAGATAACTATTGTTTTTTATTGGTTTTGAAGAGTCTCCTAAATCAAAATTAGAATCAACATTTACTATATTAATAGTCTTCTTAAAATCATCATACGCTCTATAATTTGCATAAGTCAAATCTTGACTTCCGCCAATGATAAGTGGAATAATATTGTTTTTAACAAAATATGAAACAAGAGATGTTAAATTCTGATAAGTATCTTCAATTGATTCTCCTGGTGCTAAATCTCCAAAATCTGCTATTTTAATTGACCAATTACCTGGGTAAAGTGTATAAAATGATTTTCTTATTTCACTAAGATTTATTTCTTCTCCTATATAATTAATATCATTCCTATTCTCTGGAACTCCAATAATTGCAATATCAATTTTTTCAATATTAGGAACGCCATTTTCCTTAGTATGAACACTGATTTTGTTTCCTAAAATTAATGATGATATTATCTTATTATGAGACAGGATATGATCCTCGACTGGGGTTAAAATATTGTCTTGAACTGAAGTTAAAAAGTTGGGATCCATTATACGGCTAAATTAATCTATTACTTTTTATTATCTAGCATCTGTTTTGCATCATCAAGAGTTAATGCATTAACATCAATAGCTTTTGATATTTCTTTTCTTATTTTTCCTTTAATTAAATAGAACTTTCCCCATTTTCCTTTCTCAACTCTTATATTTTCATTAGACCAATTATGTATGACTTTCTCTTTCTCTTTTTTCTTTCTTTCCTCAATTAATTCAATAATGTCATTTTCAGACAAGTTTTCCCAATCATATTTTTTTCCAATATTAATAAATATGTTATTCCACTTTATAAAAGGACCAAACTTTCCTTTTCCCTTTTGTACATCTATACCTTCATAGTTATATATTGGCTCCTCCGATTGTTCCTTAATTTTTATGAATTCTAATGCATCATTAAGTTCAATTGATAATGGAGATATTCCTTTTGGAATTGAAACAAACTTTTTTCCATATTTAATATATGGCCCATATTTTCCATTATTAGCCAAAACAGTTTCATTTTTATATTCTCCCAATTCTCTAGGTAGAGAAAATAAATCAAGAGCCTGTTCTAATGTTACTGATTCTATTTGAAATTCAGCTGGCAAACTAGCAAATATTGGTTTTTCTTCATCTTCGACTGTTCCTACTTGAATCATTGGGCCAAATTTCCCTAATTTAACACTAATCTCTCTTTTATTTTCAGGATGAACTCCTAATACTCTCTTACCAGATTCTCTTTCAGCATTTTTATTTACATTTTCTACTATTGGATGAAAACTTTTGTAAAATTCTTTCATCATAGATGTCCATTCCTGTTTCCCCTCTGCTATATGATCAAAACTTTGTTCAACATTAGCTGTAAAATTGTAATCCATAATATTTTCAAAATGATTCATCAAAAAATCTGTAACAATCATTCCTGTGTCTGTTGGAACTAATTTCCCTTTATCTGAACCTACTTTTTCTTCTAATAGGCTTTCTCTTATCATATTATTAACCAATGATAACTGAATATAATTTCTTTTTTCTCCATCTATTGTTCCTTTCTCTACATAACCTCTATTTTGAATTGTCGAAATTGTAGGGGCATAAGTTGATGGCCTACCAATACCCAAATCTTCTAATTTTTTTACTAATGAAGCTTCAGTATATCTAAAAGGTGCTCTAGAAAATCTTTGAGTTGCATTAATATAATTCTGTGCTAAATTCTCATTTATTTGAATATTTGGTAAAATACCATTATCCTCATCAGAATCATTATCCTTACCTTCATTATAAACTTTTAAAAATCCATCAAATTTTACTATTTGAGCAGTTGCTATAAATAGATTTTCAATATTTGAAGATTTAATTTTAATATTAGTCTTTTCCAAAGTTGCATCTGACATTTGAGATGCTATAGCTCTTTTCCAAATTAGTTCATACAATCTTTTTTGATCATTATCTGAAATTTTATCAGTTAAAGTTGAAAAATTTGTCGGTCTTATTGCTTCATGTGCACCCTGAACACCTTTAGATTTTGTTTGATATGATTTTGTGCTAGAATATTGATTTCCATAAGCACTTATAATATGTTTTCTAGCTGAATCCTTTGCAAAATTTGAAAGATTTACACTATCAGTCCTCATATATGTTATTAATCCTGATTCATATAGTTTTTGAGCAACAGTCATTGTCTTTAATACAGAAAAATATAATTTTCTTGAAGCCTCTTGCTGTAAGGTAGAAGTGGTAAATGGTGGTGATGGTGATTTCTTTAAAGGGTTCTTTTCTAAATTCTGAACAGAGAAATCAGAATTTATGCTGTTATTTAAAAATGATTCCGCTTCTTCTTTAGTTTTAAAAATCTTATCAAGTTTTGCTTTAAAACTATCTTCATTGGTTGTTTTGAATTCTGCGTCTATTCTATAGAGACTTTCAGTATTAAAATTTTTAATTTCCCTTTCCCTTTCAACTATTAATCTTACTGAAACAGACTGAACTCTTCCAGCTGATAAACCACTTTTAATTTTTTTCCAAAGTACTGGTGATAGTTCATATCCCACAATTCTATCTAATACTCTTCTTGCTTGTTGGGCATCTACTAAATTATAATCAATGGCTCTTGGATTTTCTATTGCATTTTGAATAGCAGATTCTGTAATTTCATTGAATACAATCCTTCTTGTTTTATTTTCATCTAATTTTAATAGTCTAAATAAATGCCAAGCAATTGCCTCTCCCTCACGATCTTCATCACTAGCTAGCCAAACAGTATCAGATTTATCAGCCAAATCCTTAAGATTTTTAACTATAGCCTTTTTATCCTTTGCTATCTCATATTTAGGTTTAAAATCTCCATCAACATCTACTCCTAAATCTTTTGAAGGCAGGTCCGCTATATGTCCAAAACTTGAAGCTACTTTAAAATCACTTCCTAAAAATTTTTCAATTGTTTTGGCTTTTGCCGGAGACTCAACTATAACTAAATTCTTTGCCATTTTTTTTAACTAAGAAGTACAAATGTAGAAGAATTTTTTAATATCAACCTATAAAGTAAAATCATATATGAAGAGAGATAAATTTAAAAACATGACAAATTGACGTATTTTTAATATATTTGCATCCTGTCTTAAATATTACTCATGAGTAGTGATTTAAAAAAAATAAAAAAAAATCCGTATCGACATAATGGAGAATTTACTCTATTAAGAAATAAAAGGGGTTCCAATAATTTATTAGAAAAAAAACTCTATATAGAAAGTTATGGTTGTGCAATGAATTTTAGCGATAGTGAAATTGTTGCTTCTATATTATCCAAGAGTGGCTATAGCACCACTAATATTCTAGAGGATGCAGAATTAATATTATTAAATACCTGCTCTATAAGAGAAAAAGCTGAGCAAACTATCAGAAAAAAATTAGAAAAATTCAATTCCCTTAAAAAATCAAATAAACAACTAAAAATTGGAATACTTGGATGCATGGCAGAACGATTGAAAAGCAAATTAATTGAAGAAGAAAAAATTGTTGATCTGGTTGTTGGTCCCGATGCATACAAAGACTTGCCAAATTTAATAGATAAAGTAGAAAGGGGTCAAAAAGCCATAAATGTACTCCTATCAAAAGATGAAACATATTCAGATATTTCACCACATAGATTAAACTCTAATGGAGTTAATGCATTTATTTCAATAACAAGAGGCTGTGATAATATGTGTACATTCTGTGTGGTTCCCTTTACTAGAGGTAGAGAAAGAAGTAGAGATCCTCAAAGTATAATTGAAGAGTTAAAGGATTTAGAAAAAAAAGGCTATAAAGAAGTAATTCTCCTTGGACAAAATGTTGACAGCTATTTGTGGTTTGGTGGAGGTTTGAAAAAAGATTTTAATAAAGCCTCAAAAATTCAAAAAACTACAGCTATTAATTTTGCAAAATTATTAGAATTATGTGCTATTAATCATCCTAAAATTCGAATTAGATTTTCTACATCTAATCCTCAAGACATGTCAACAGATGTAATAAATATCATGGCTAAATACGATAATATATGCAATCACATACATTTACCTGTTCAAAGTGGTAGTAACAAAATTCTAAAAGCAATGAATAGGCAACATTCAAGAGAAGAATATATTGATTTGATCGATAGAATTAAACAAATTATTCCTAACTGCAGTATAAGTCAAGATATAATTGTAGGCTTCCCTGGTGAATCAGAAGAAGATCATAAACAAACATTAGGTCTAATGGAAACTGTAAAATACTCATTTGGATATATGTTTAAATATTCTGAAAGACCTGGAACTCTTGCTCAGCGCAAATTAGCAGATGATGTTGATGAGGCTACAAAAAAGAGGAGATTAGAAGAAATTGTAGAATTGCAACAAAAACATAGTTTACACAGAACAAAAGAATTTTTAAATAAAGAAGTTGAAGTTTTAACAGAAAAAACTTCAAAAAAATCACAATTGTATTGGAGCGGTAGAAATAATGAAAACACAGTGGTAGTTTTCCCTAAAGAAAATTACAATGTTGGAGATTTTGTCAATGTAAAAATAACTGATTGTACTAGTGCCACCTTACTAGGAAGTGCAATTGGATATTCAAAAAATAACTAAATATTATGGAATCAATTCAAGCTATTAAACAGAGATTCAGTATAATTGGCAATGATACTGGCCTTAACAGAGCACTGGAGAAGATAAAACTGGTTGCTCCTACTGATATTTCAGTTTTAGTTACTGGAGAAAGTGGAGTTGGCAAAGAAAATATTCCTAGAATTGCACATCAATTATCTCATAGAAAACATGCAAAATATATTGCTGTAAACTGTGGAGCTATTCCTGAAGGTACTATCGACAGCGAGTTATTTGGACATGAAAAAGGTGCTTTTACGGGAGCTACTCAATCAAGAAATGGGTATTTTGAAGTTGCTGATGGCGGAACAATATTTTTAGATGAAGTTGGAGAACTCCCTTTAACTACTCAAGTAAGGCTATTAAGGGTTCTAGAAAATGGTGAATTTATCAAAGTTGGATCAAGTAAAGTCCAGAAAACTGATGTAAGAATAGTAGCTGCAACAAGTCTTAATATGGAAAAAGCAATTAAAAATAATAAGTTTAGAGAAGATTTATATTATAGGTTAAGTACAATTGAAATTAACATTCCCCCGTTAAGGGAGAGAAAAGATGACATACATTTACTATTTAGGAAATTCTCTAGTGATTTTGCAAAACGATATAGCATGCCTTCAATAAAATTAGCGGATGATGCTATAAAAACATTGACAAATTACAGATGGAATGGTAATATTAGGCAATTAAAAAATATAGCTGAGCAATTATCTGTTTTAGAAAAAGATAGATCCATTAGCAATCAAACTCTTATAAATTACTTGCCAAAATGGGCAGATAGCAGCTTGCCAGCAATAATATCAGAAAAAGAAAATTCAAATGATTTCAACTCAGAAAGAGAAATTTTATATAAAGTTTTATTTGATATGAAGGGCGATCTAAATGATTTAAAAAAGCTAACTATGGAATTAATGGAATCTAGTAATATTTCTGAATTTAAAGAAAACAATGAACATTTAATAAAGAAGATTTACAACTCTAGAGCTGAAAAAGAAATAAGTGATGATCAAATACAAGTAGTGCCAATTACTGAACAAAGAAATAATAATGAGAAAAAATCAGAATTTGATTATGCTGAAGAAATAAATGCAGAATCTCTTTCGATACATGATAAAGAGTTAGAATTAATTAAAAAATCTCTTGAAAAACATAAAGGAAGAAGGAAACTTGCTGCTAAAGAACTGGGTATAAGTGAGCGTACATTATATAGAAAAATAAAGCAGTTTAACTTATAAAAAATTATATTAGTCACTATGATGAGAACTAACTTAAAAATCGTATTATTTATACTCTCTCTAGTATTCTGGAGCTGTAGTGTTAAATACTCATTAACTGGGGCATCAATTTCTCCTGAGACAAAGACATTTCAAGTAAATTATTTTCAAAATAATTCAACCTTGATAGAACCTGGTATTGATAGAGATTTTACTAATAAATTAATAGATTTATTAATTAATCAAACGAGTCTGGATCTTGTTAAGTCAAATGGAGATCTTTTATATGAAGGAGATATCGTTGAATACAGAATATCTCCAACAACTGCAACTGCAAATAATACTGCTGCACAAAACCGCTTAACAATAGGTGTTAATGTTAGATTTTTTGACAAAAGTGATCCCAAAGCTGAATTTGAAAAACGATTTTCATTTTATTACGATTATCCGGGAAGCTCTCAATTAATCGGATCACAAAAAGATGCAGCAATAGATGAAATTTTTGAAAGGATTACTCAAGATGTATTTAATGCTTCATTAGCAAAATGGTAGACTATGAATAAAAACGAATATATAAATATATTGCAGAATCCAAGTGAAATTAATAAAGAGCAAATAGGGTTTATTAATTCATTAATTAAAGATTTTCCATTTTTTCAATCTTCTAGAGTAATCTATCTAAAGGTTTTAAAAAACAGTGAAAATTTTAAATATAATCAAGAACTAAAACTTACTGCAGCATATACTACAGATAGAAGTATATTGTTTGATTTTATAACATCTAATGAATTTCAGCAAGAGAAAATTGTATTTAATGAAAATGAACTAAAAATTGTTGAATTACTTGATAAAAAGAAAGAAAAAACAAAGAATCAAATTGTAGAATTTAAAAAAGATGAGATGCATCCATTTGCAGAATGGCTTACCATATCAAAATTTAAACCTATTAAGAGAAATTCAAAAAAGGAAAATATTTTAAACAAATTTATTAGCTCTAATCATAAAATTATACCAAGTGATCAAATTGATAAAAATTATGATCAAGATGTTGTTTATAAAGACAATCACAATAATTTGATGACTGAAACTCTAGCAATACTATATTTAAGTCAAAAAAATTATGAAAAAGCAATACAATCCTATAAAATATTAAGTTTGAAATTTCCAGAAAAAAGTAGTTACTTTGCAGATCAAATAAAAAAAATAAAAAAAATAAAAAAATCTAATTAATCAATAGATGGGAACATATTCAATTTTTTTGATTCTTATTGTACTAGTAGCATTCCTGCTAGTTCTTGTAATAATGGTTCAAAATCCTAAAGGTGGTGGACTGTCTTCATCATTTGGTGGAGGTGGCACTCAACAGCTAGGAGGGGTTAAACAAACTACCGATTTTTTAGATAAAAGTACCTGGATATTAGGTGGGTTATTGCTAGGTTTAATTTTGCTCTCAAATATTGCATTTAACCAATCTGAAATCACAAATGATTCTAAGGCTTTAGACTCTAATGAAGTTTTTGAAGAAGAATTACCTCTCCCAAATCAAGATAATATCCTTGATATTGATAAAGTAGATCAATAAGAGCCTTTTTTAATGTTTTTATAAACTGCAAGTTTGTCAGCTAAACTGCAAGTTTGTCTGCGTTTTATTTCTGGCATAATTTGTGAACATAGTATTGAAAAATAAAATATATAATTATGAAGTTAAACATTAAACCTCTTGCTGATAGAGTTCTAGTAGAAACAATTGAGGCAGAAACTAAAACAGCCTCTGGAATTATAATTCCAGATAATGCAAAAGAAAAACCTCAAAAGGGTAAGATTGTGGCTGTAGGTAAAGGAACAAAAGATAGTTCAATGACAGTTAAAGTAGGTGATTTAGTATTATATGGAAAATATTCAGGAACTGAACTTAAACTAGAAGGAAAAGATTATTTAATTATGTCAGAAAAAGATATTCTGGCTATTGTATAAATAAAAAATAAATAAAAAATAAAATGGCAAAAGATATAAAATTTGATATTGAAGCTAGGGATGGGTTAAAACGAGGAGTAGACGCCCTTGCAAACTCTGTTAAAGTAACTCTAGGTCCAAAAGGAAGAAATGTAATTATAAGTAAGTCTTTTGGAGGCCCACAAGTTACAAAAGATGGTGTTCAAGTTGCTAAAGAAGTAGAACTTGAGAATGAATTAGAGAATATGGGAGCTCAAATGGTAAAGGAAGTTGCATCAAAAACTAATGATTTAGCTGGAGACGGAACAACAACTGCAACCGTTTTAGCTCAAGCAATCGTTAAAGAAGGATTAAAAAATGTAGCCTCTGGCGCAAATCCAATGGATCTAAAAAGAGGAATTGACAGTGCTGTTTCTACTATAATAAGTGAATTAAACAAACAAGCAAAACAAGTTGGAAATTCTTCTGAAAAAATTAAGCAAGTTGCATCAATTTCAGCAAATAATGATAACACCATAGGTGATTTAATATCACAAGCATTTGATAAAGTTGGTAAAGAAGGTGTTATTACTGTTGAAGAAGCAAAAGGAACTGATACATATGTTGATGTAGTTGAAGGAATGCAGTTTGACAGAGGATTCTTATCTCCTTATTTTGTTACCAATGCTGATAAAATGATAACTGAATTGGAAAATCCATACATATTATTGATTGATAAGAAGATCTCTAATTTACAAGAGATGCTTCCAATATTAGAAACAGTATCTCAATCAGGAAGATCTCTTTTAATAATTGCTGAAGATGTTGAAGGTCAAGCTTTAGCAACACTAGTAGTTAATAAACTTAGAGGTGGATTGAAGATTGCAGCAGTTAAAGCTCCAGGATTTGGTGATAGAAGAAAATCAATGCTTGAAGATATAGCAATTCTTAGTGGAGGAACTGTAATTTCAGAAGAAAGAGGTTTTTCATTAGAAAAGGCAGATTTAAAAATGCTTGGAGCAGCAAAAACTGTTACTATAGATAAAGATAATACTACTATTGTAAATGGTTCTGGAAAATCAGAAGATATTAAAGCAAGAGTAAATCAAATAAAAGCTCAAATTGAAACTACTACAAGTGATTATGATAAAGAAAAACTGCAAGAAAGACTTGCTAAATTAGCAGGAGGAGTTGCTGTATTATATGTAGGTGCTGCTAGTGAAGTAGAGATGAAGGAAAAGAAAGACAGGGTTGATGATGCATTAAATTCTACAAGAGCTGCTGTTGAAGAAGGAATAGTAGCAGGTGGTGGTGTTGCTCTAGTCAGAACTAAAAAAGCTTTAGATAAACTAAAGGCAGAAAATACAGATGAACTAACAGGAATTCAAATAGTAATAAGAGCTATAGAGGCTCCACTAAGAACTATCGTTGAAAATGCTGGTTCTGAGGGGAGTATTGTTGTAGCTAAAGTAATGGACGGAAAAGATAATTTTGGTTATGATGCGAAAAGGGGGAAGTATGTTGACATGTTAAAATCTGGAATTATTGATCCTAAAAAAGTAACTAGAATTGCATTAGAAAATGCAGCTTCTGTAGCTGGAATGATTATAACTACTGAATGTGCATTGGTAGACATAAAAGAAGATTCGCCTGCTCCAATGCCACCAATGGGTGGAGGGGGCATGCCAGGAATGATGTAAGATTATATCTTATAATATAGAAGAAAGGGTGTTAATTATTATTGATACCCTTTTTTTTATGATCTATTATTATACTCTCATCACGATATTTACAACACTCATCTAGTGAGTTATATGATTTTTCTGATGCCTTTATCATATCAGTATCATGGCCTATAGAGGCAATAAAACTATGTATTTGTGGTAAATCAATTTTCTTTTTATTGTAAATAACTTTAATCTGCCTGTTGTCAAGATTCCAATTTACCATCTTAATCCCTTCAACTTTTATACAAGATTTTTCAATTCTATCTTTACACATTCCGCATACTCCATTAACAAAAAAGGTTTCAATCTGTGTTTGTGAAAATATTGAACTACAGCTCAATATAATTAGAGCAAAAAGTATGTTTTTCATGAATTAATTAATTCTATATCTAAGTCCAAGATAATACATTCTTCCAAATATTGGACCATAAACAAATGTTGAATCAAAATACTCCCCAAATGGATCATCATTTGCTATTATTGGATTCATCTGCTTATAATTAGTTAAATTTTCAACTCCCAAATACGTCTCAAAAGATTTACTAAAGACTTTGGTTAATTGAGTATTTATTAAATTAATCTTTGGTGCAAATTCACCCATTCTATATTCAATTGGATTATCTTGTGTAGATGCAAAACGTTGTTTACCAAGCCTGTTATAAGTAAAATCATATTTCCATAAAGAACCATTACTTTTTCTATTACTCTCATAAGACAAGTTAAAGAAAAATCTATTTTTCGGAGTTAAGGGTTTATCTAGTCTTCCAGAAATATAATCAGTCTTAACTTCAGAAATTTTATAAGCTGAAAGTATATTAATATTGCTTGTAAGTTCATAGCTGAGTTGAGCTTGAAAACTCTTTGCAAAACTTTTTCCTTCTAAATTGTAAAACCAAATTTCAGATGGAGTTTCCCAGTCTACAACAACTTGGTTTTTAAAATCTGTGTAATAATAGTCTAATACTAATTGTGCATTATTGTCAAACAATTTAAAACTATTTGTCAATGAAACTCCATAGTTCCAAGCAGATTCTGGTTTCAAATCAAAATAATTTGCTGTATTCCATACATTATCAAGAAGAGAGTTTCCAAAATAGATAACTCTAGAGCTATAAAAAAGTTTTTGATTTTCAGAAAATATATTTGCCATTCTAGTACCTTTTCCTGCTGATATTTTCAGTGAGGTTTTAGGAAAAATTAAATAATTTAAATGTAGTCTTGGAGTTAAAAATCCTCCTATCATATTGTGATCATCATATCTGATCCCAGCAGACAAATTTATTTTATCCAAATCATCATAACTATATTCAAAATAACCTCCATAAGAATATTCTTTTCTGTCTAAATCAAAATTTTGAATTCTCAAATTATTTACAAACTCATCATATTTGTCATAACTAAAAGAAATTCCAGTTCTAATCTTATGTCTAGTATCTCCAATTATAGAATTGTAGACTAAATTTGCATAAATACTCTTCTGATCTACATCATGAATATTAAATCCAAAATCTGAACCTTGAGAAAAATTAGTGTATGAAAACTGAAAACCTAAGGATTGATATGGAATATTAGGATTTACATATCCCAATTTAAAATTGGTTTTAAAATTTGTAGAATTTGTATTTCCTCCCCAATATGGGTATGGCAAGCCTAAATTTGATGCATCATCTATGTACCCGTTTTGTCCAAAAACCCTATTATCATTTACAAAATTAAAATCAATGAAACTTATCAGCCCTTTTTCAGTACTTGTATATTGAAATCTGTTATAGATGTTAATTTGATCACCGGTTGGTTTGTCTCTAAATCCATCATCATTTCTATCATCACTACTGTTTTTTGTATTAGCATGAAAATACAATCCATAGTTCCAATTATTTGACAATTTAGCATTGTAGTGAGTATTTAGCTCAAATCTTTCCATTTCTGAAGCGTAAAGATTTACAAATAACTTATCATCATTAATAGGTTTTCTAAGTTCTGCATTTATTTGTCCTGTGATACTTTCAAATCCATTTACTACACTACCAGCTCCTTTAGTTATTTGAATACTTTCAATCCACGTGCCAGGAATATAATTAAGGCCATGAGATTGAAGGGCTCCTCTTATTGATGGAATGTTTTCAATAGATATTAAAATATTTGGACTACTTAATCCTAACATTTTAATTTGTTTAGTTCCAGAAATAGCATCAGAAAAATTAACATCTATTGAAGGAGTTGTTTCAAAGCTTTCAGATAAATTACAGCATGCTGCTTTTAATAATTCATCGGAACTTAAGGTTGTTATATTTTTTGAATTTAAAAAAGAAACCTTAGATGATTTTTTATTATAACTCAAAGTAACTTCATCAAGATTAGTTTCATCGTCAGATTGACCAAAAGATAATAGTGATAAAAAAAATAGAAAATTTAATAAATAGAGCTTTGTTTTCATTGGAATACAAATTTACAATTACTAAATTTAGTCTGCTACTAAATTAACATTTTGTTATCTAAAAAATGAGTGAAAAAAATATTGAATCTGCATTAATTTCCGTTTTTTCTAAAGAAGGAATTGAGCCTATAATTAAGGAACTTAATAAAAGAAATGTTAAGATATATTCAACTGGAGGCACCTATGAATATATCTCAAATTTGGGATACAATACTATAAAAGTTGAAGACATTACTAATTACCCTTCAATTTTGGGTGGCAGAGTTAAAACATTACACCCTAAAATTTTTGGAGGTATACTCTCAAGAAGAGAATTAGCCCAAGATATGCGGGAAACTAAAAAATTTGAAATTCCTTCAATTGACTTGGTAATTGTAGACTTATATCCATTTGAAAAAACAGTTCAAGCAGGGGGCTCAGAAGATGAGATAATTGAAAAAATTGATATTGGCGGTATAGCATTAATAAGAGCCGCTGGAAAAAACTTTAAGGATGTAACCTGCATATCATCAATCAATGATTATTCTAATTTCCTAGAATTATATTTAAAAAAAGACGGGTCATTATCAATTGAAGATAGAAAACAGTTTGCGCTTAATGCATTTAAAAATTCATCTAAATATGATAGAGCTATATATAACTATTTTAATAATAGCAAAGATAATTTTAGTTTAAAAGGCAAAAAAGAAATTACACTAAGATATGGTGAAAACCCTCATCAAAAAGGATGTTTCTTTGGCGATATAGATGATATAATTGAAAAAATTCATGGAAAAGAATTAAGCTATAATAATTTATTAGATATTGATTCTGCAATTGATTTAATTGCAGAATTTAAGGATGAAAAGCCAACTTTTGCCATTCTAAAACATAATAATGCCTGCGGACTTGCAATAAGAAATACAATTGAAGATGCATATAAAGACGCCTTGACTGCAGATCCAATTTCAGCTTTTGGTGGAGTATTAATATCTAATTCTGATATTAATAAATCAACTGCATCTTCTATTAATGATTTATTTTGTGAAGTAGTAATAGCTCCGAAAATTCATCAAGATGCATTGGAAGTTTTAAAAGAAAAAAAAAATAGAATTATTATAATACTAAAGAAATTTCCAGAAAAAAAATCTTTAATAAGATCTTGTTTAAACGGCTTCCTTCAACAAGATTGTGACGCCATTAGTGATTCCCAAGAAATTTTGAGCTATCCAACCTTAAAAAAGCCTAATCAAAATGAAATTCAAGATTTATTATTTGCTTCAAAAATTTCTAAAAACACAAAATCAAATACTATAGTTCTTGTAAAAAATAAACAATTATTAGCAAGTGGAACCGGCCAAACTAGCAGAGTTGACGCTTTAAATCAAGCCATCAATAAGGCAAAGAAATTTAATTTTGATCTAAGCGGTGCTGTTATGGCTAGCGATGCATTTTTTCCATTTCCTGACTGTGTTGAAATAGCACATAAAGCTGGTATATCGTCAATTATTCAACCTGGAGGATCTATAAAAGATAATCTCACTATAGAATATTGTGAAAAAAATAATTTATCAATGATTTTTACTGGTATTAGACATTTTAAACACTAATAATTTTTAATTGTTTTATAATTGTTTTTTTATTAAATTACTACTGCTAGATTTACATGAAGTTGAGGGCTTGTTAGGAGAACCTAATTCATCAAATTAATTATGGGATTTTTTGATTTTTTAACGGAAGAAATTGCTATTGATTTAGGCACAGCTAATACTCTTATTATACATAATGATAAGGTTGTTGTCGATAGCCCTTCAATAGTTGCTAAAGATAGAAGAACTGGTAAAATTATTGCAGTTGGCAATGAAGCTGCCCTAATGCAAGGAAAAACTCATGAAAACATTAAAACAATTCGTCCCTTAAAGGATGGTGTGATTGCAGATTTTGATGCATCTGAGCAAATGATAAATTTATTTATCAAAAGCATTCCTGTTTTAAAAAAGAAAATATTTTCACCCTCCTTAATTATGGTGATTTGTATTCCGTCTGGAATAACTGAAGTTGAGATGAGAGCAGTCAAAGAATCAGCTGAAAGGGTAAATGGAAAAGAAGTCTACTTGATACATGAACCTATGGCTGCAGCTATTGGAATTGGAGTAGATATTATGCAGCCTAAAGGCAATATGGTTATTGATATTGGTGGAGGGACTACTGAAATAGCTGTAATTGCTTTGGGGGGAATTGTTTGTGATAAATCAATAAAAGTAGCTGGTGATGTCTTTACTAATGACATTGTTTATTATATGCGAACAGAACATAATCTTTATGTTGGAGAGAGAACTGCTGAAAAAATAAAAATCCAAGTTGGGGCTGCAACAGAAGAGCTGGATTCTCCTCCAGAAGATATGAGTGTACAAGGTCGTGATCTTTTGACAGGTAAGCCAAAGCAAATTGATGTCTCCTACCGTGAAATTGTAAAAGCTATTGAAAAATCTATTTTAAGAGTTGAAGATGCAGTAATGGAAACACTTTCAAAAACTCCTCCTGAACTAGCAGCAGACATATACAACACTGGGATGTATTTAGTTGGAGGTGGTTCAATGTTAAGAGGTCTTGATAAGAGATTATCAAGAAGAACTGATCTGCCAGTATATATTGCAGAAGATCCTTTAAGAGCTGTAGTAAAGGGTACTGGAATAGTATTAAAAAATATTCCGAAATATAAAAGTGTATTGATTAAATAGAATTAAAAATTTATGCAACTAATTATTTATTTCTTCCTAAGAAATAAAAATTTCCTTTTGTTTCTTTCTCTATTCTTATTATCCATATTTATTAACTTCAGATCTAATTCATATACAAGTAGTAAAATTATTAACTCAAGTAATGTGGTTGTTGGATATCTATATAATAATTTAACTAGCATAAAGAACTACTTTAATTTAATTGAAGAAAATAAAAAGCTAATTGAAGAGAATCAGTTTCTTAGATTAAGAATAATAAATACTAAATCTGATACAATTTCAAATTCTATTAATTATAATATTACTAATGGAAATGTTATAAAAAACAGTTATAATTTAACAAAGAATTATATTACCCTTGACATAGGAAGAAATCAAGGAGCTGAAGTAGATTTTGGAGTAATTTCTTCTAATGGTGTTATTGGGATAGTTGACAGAATTTCAAGTAATTACTCTAGGGTTATTTCAATACTAAACACAAATATTAATTTAAATGCAAAATTAAAAACAAGCAATCATTTTGGGACCTTAAGCTGGAATGGAGAGAATCCCTTATATGTTCAGCTAAAAGATCTGCCTAAACAAGCTATTTTAAAAATAGGCGATACTATTACCACAGGGGGAAATTCCCTTATTTTTCCTAAAGGTATTTTGATTGGATCAATTAAATCATATAAGCTTGATAATAGTCAAAATTATTTAGAATTAGAAGTTGAACTCTTTAATGATATGAGTAATATTAATCATGTATATATTATTGAAAATAAAAAAATTAATGAAATAAGAAATTTAGATGAATAACATAATAAAAAATATTATTTCTGCAATAGCATTTATTTTAATACAGTGTTTAATATTAAATAATATTAATTTCTTAAATTCAATTAATCCATTACTTTACATATACATAATAGTTTATTTTCCAATAATAAATAATAGGATAATCTTTATTTTATTTAGCTTTCTATATGGATTGTCAATAGATATTTTTACTGATTCAGCTGCAGTTCATGCTGCTGCTTGCGTGTCTCTTGCTTATTTTAGGCCCATATTTTTAAAACTAATTTTTGGAATGACATATATTCATCAAGTTGTTAAGTTTAAGAATATTGATTTAAAGCAAAATCTATTTTACATATCTTCACTAACATTATTTCATCATTTTATTCTATTTTTTATTGAAGTTTTTGATTCTTCAAAATTAATTTTAGTTTTTGAAAAAGCTATCTTCACTAGTATATTTACAATATTACTTATTATTCTATTAAATTTATTTCTAAAAAATAAATGAGAAAATCTCTGTTTCCAATAATAGTATTTGCCACTGGAATAATATTTATTATTAGATTATTTTACCTACAAATATATAGTTCTGAAAATTATGACATCTATGAAGACAATGCTATAAGAAAAGTGTTTACCTATCCAAAAAGAGGCTATGTTTATGACAGAAACAATATTCTATTAGTTTCCAATCAGCCATCCTATGATATAATGATTATCCCTAGAGAAGTTAAAGAAATAGACACATTAGAATTTTGCAGTTTATTAAAAATCTCTAAGGAATACTTAATAGATAAATACATAAAGACATCAAAATATTCAACTAGAATTTCATCAGTATTTCTAGCACATCTTTCCAAGGAAGACTATGGATATCTTTCTGAAAAAATCAGAAAATATAAAGGCTTTTACATACAAAAAAGAAACTTGAGAGAATATAATACAAGGATTGGAGCAAATGTGCTTGGATATGTTGCCGAAGTAAATAGAAAAAATATATTAAATGATAATTATTATATAAAAGGAGATATTATAGGCAAACAAGGTGTTGAAATGTCTTATGAAAAATATTTAAGAGGAATAAAAGGAACTGAGTTTATTCAAAAAGACAGGTTTAATAGAGATATAGGAAAATACAAGGATGGGGCACTAGATATTCCTTCTATATCAGGGAAAGATTTAACTATTACAATTGATTCAAAACTTCAGGAATATGGGGAGATTCTTATGAAGAATAAAAAGGGTGCAATTGTTGCAATTGAACCAAATAGTGGAGAAATACTCTCATTAGTTTCATCTCCTTCATACAATCCAAATCTTTTAGTTGGAAGAGAAAGATCAAAAAACTACTTTGAATTATATAAAGACAGTATATATAGGCCATTAATTGATAAAGGTCTCTTATCCATGTTCCCCCCAGGTTCTACATTTAAAATATTAGTTGGTCTTACGGCATTACAAGAAGAAATAATTACTGAAAAGTCAACAATTTATTGTAAAGGCTACTATATATATGGCAAAGAAAAAAGGAAAATAAATTGTCATTGTGGGGGTGGCTATCGAAATATATATAATGCTATTTCACTATCATGCAATTCTTACTTTGCAGACATATATAGAAAGACTATTAATTATCAAAACAATACTAAGGAGAATTTTAACAATTGGAGCAATCATATTAAAAGCTTTGGTCTAGGAAATTATCTTAATAATGATTTACCAATTGGCAAAAAGGGAGTTGTTCCCGATTCTGAATTTTATGATCGATGGTATCCAGATTTTAAATGGGGTGCAACCACCACTATTTCTAACTCAATTGGGCAAGGTGAAATTTTAACTACCCCAATTCAATTAGCAAATATGACAGCAGCTGTTGCCAACGAAGGTTATTATTATACCCCACATATAATAAAAAAAATAGATGGAGATACTATTGATGTGAGATTTAAAACACCTATTAAAACATCTATTGATAGCACACATTTTAAAACTATGAATAAAGCTCTATATAGAGTTTTTAAATCAGGAACAGCGAAATTATTAAATGTTCCAGGAATTGAAATTTGTGGAAAATCAGGTACAGTTGAAAATTTTACGAAAATTAATGGAATAAAAACTCAACTAAGTGATCATTCAATTTTTATTGCGTATGCTCCAAAAGAAAATCCAACAATAGCTATTTCTGTATTAGTAGAAAATGCTGGATATGGATCTGTATGGGCTGGAAGAATAGCTAGCCTAATGATTGAAAAATATATAAATGATAATATTTCATTAAAGAAAATGGAAAAAATAGTATTAAATAAAAATTTAGAAAAAGAATATTTAAAGCCATATTTGAGCAAAGCATTTAACATAAATGAATAATGTATAGCGAGAGGAAAAATATTTTTAAAATTGATTGGACACTATTTTTGGTGTATATTTTTCTGGTTGGATTTGGCTTGGCTAATATTTTATCTTCAAGTATTAGTAGAGAAAATATTTCATTATTTGATTTTAATACTCTGTACGAAAAGCAATTTATATTCATATTATTATCGCTGTTAGTTATTATTATTACTCTTACAATAGAGGTTAAATTTTATGAAAGATTTTCAAGTATATTTTATTTAGTTTGTATATTTTTTGTTTTAGGATTATTCATTTTTGGCAATAAAGTTAACGGTGCATTATCATGGTATTCATTTAATAATTTAACAATACAGCCAAGCGAATTTATGAAAGTAGGAACAGCTCTAGCTATTGCTAAATTTATTAGTGATATTCAAACAAATATGAAAAAATTGTCTGATCAGTTAAAGCTATTGCTAATCATTATATTGCCTTTAATGTTAATCATATTACAAAATGATACTGGAACATCAATCGTTTTTTGCTCTTTGTTTTTTGTTTTATACAGAGAAGGTATTTCTCAGATTTATTTATTAATTGCCTTTATAATTTTAAGTATTTCAATTCTTACTATAAAAACATCAATTTCAACTGCTATATTATTATCCCTAATAATTATATTATTGAATTATTTATATAAGAAAAAGAAATCAAGGAGGTTTATAAATTCATCAATGATTTTTCTGTTCTGTATATTCATAAGCTTCTTAACAGACTATAGTTATAAAAATATTCTGAAAACCCATCAAAGAAATTATATCTCTGTTTGGCTTAATCTTGAGAAAGATCCAATAAAAATAAAACAAATGAAAAGAACTATACTTTATAATCTAAATGAGTCAGAAAAAGCTATTAGCTCAGGTGGATTGACTGGGAAAGGGTATCTAGAAGGGACTCGAACAATTGGAAATTTTGTCCCTGAGCAACATAGTGATTATATATTTAGTACTGTTGGTGAAGAATGGGGTTTTGTAGGGAGTTCATTTATAATTATACTTTACATAATATTAATCCTTAGAATAGTTGCTTTGTCAGAATTGCAAAAAAATAATTTTAGCAGAATATATGGATATTCAGTAGCTTCAATCATTTTTATTCATTTTATGATAAATATTGGAATGGTGCTTGGGCTAACTCCAACAATTGGGATACCTCTGCCATTTCTGAGTTATGGTGGTTCTAGCTTATTAGCATTTACTCTATTATTATTTATTTTTATAAGACTAGATGCTAATAGGATAAATGAATGGTAACTATTTTTTTGACAATTCTAACTTTTCAGCAAAAAAATTGCAAAAATCCTTCATTGTTTTAGTCATTTCCTCATCATGAGTTGCTCTTTCGTATGTGTCAGTCATAGCACTAAGGGTCTGATAAAAAAACATTTTCATGTCATCAATTGGCATATCCTTTGTCCATAAATCAATTCTTAAACTTTCCCTAGATTCTGAATCCCACAGAGATAATAAAGCTACTTTTGTTTCCTTCTTTGAAATATTTCCATCTTCAGCAGTCCAATAAATTTTCTCTGGAATTTTGTTTTCATCTAGTTCCACTAGAAGTTCTATTCTTGATGTATTTTTTTTTGCCATTATTTCTGAGGTTTATATTTAGATTTATTATATATATCTATTGGATTCATTAAAATCATTTCAATAAATGAAGTGTTATTATTTTTCATATAAGATTTGACTATTTCCCAGCCAATAAATCTTCCAATCATACCAGGTGATTCATTGTCAATTGACAAATAAAATTTAGAAAATGGGGAATTATTAATAAATCTAGTAATTAATTTATTCTCTGAGCTAAATAAAAGTTCCTTTTCAACAAAATACGTCCAAACATAATGCTCATTTTCTTGGGCCCAATCCATGCTCAATTTTGAATATCCAATTTTATATCTATCCTCCAATTTGGGTATCATAATATCCTTAAAATATAGAACCTTGCCATAAAATATTATTTTCTCTAAAAAAGTGTAAAAATTGGATCTTGGAATTACATAATAAGCATATTCTTCTGCTATATCAGAGATGATCATTCTAGGAATTAAATTATCACTAATATATTTAGGCATTGAACTATAAAAGGGATGATCTGATCCTAAATAATTATCTAGTCCAATTAGTAAAAGTGAATCAGCAAGAATTACTCTATTTTCATATTCAACATCAGAGATTAAAGTAATTACTCTTGGTAATTCATATTTTGGAAAATAGAAAGTAAAATTTTTGTAAAAAGATTGTATCTCCTTTTTTTCATTATCTAAATTTGAAAAAACAAGATTAACTTCACTATATATTTCTTTTTGAACAGAATCATTCAATCTATTTATCCATACTTTATTATCGTAGTGTTCTGGAAATAGAAAAGGATAGTCTTTTTTTAAATCAAATAAATCATTTGGGGTTGATTCATAAAAAAATTTATCAAATCTTTCAATTGTCAATTGATATCGATTATCAATTTTATTATCATTAACATTACATGAATTTAATAAGAGTAAAAAAATTATATAAAAAATATATTTTTTCAAGAAATTAACATTTATTGATTGCGAGTATTAATATATTTATGCATTACAAATATAATATAGTTATTAATCAATATAGAATATATTAATGAATACAAGGAAAGTTGAGGAATATATTGTCCAGTGGTTAATTGATTATAAAAATCAAAATAACATTAATGGTTATATTATTGGTGTCTCTGGGGGGATTGACTCTGCAGTTACTTCAACTCTTTGTGCAAAAACTGGATTAAAGACTCTATGTCTTGATATTCCAATTAAACAAAATTTATCTGAACATTCTCGAGCAAAAAATCATATCAAATGGTTGAAAGAAAAATTTGGAATATCAGTATATTCAAATGCTATGGATTTATCAAATGTGTTTAAGGAATTTGAGAAAATAATGCCTGAAGAAAAAATAAAATTTCTTAAAACACATGCTCTTGCAAATACAAGAGCACGATTAAGAATGTTAACATTATATTATTTTGCCTCCTTAAACAACTATGTTGTTGTTGGTACAGGAAATAAAGTTGAAGATTTTGGAATTGGATTCTATACTAAATATGGAGATGGTGGAGTTGATATCAGTCCAATTGCAGACCTAAGCAAAAGTGAAGTTTATGAACTTGCAGAACACCTAAAAATTGGCAATAAGATAATAGCAGCAAAGCCCACTGACGGTTTATGGGATGATAATAGAACAGATGAAGAACAAATTGGTGCTAGTTATGATGAAATTGAATGGGCTATGCAACAAAAAGAATTAGGTAAAAAATTAAAAGATTTTAATGGTAGGGAAAAAGAAGTATTTGAAATCTTTGAAAAACATCATAATAATAATCTACATAAAATGAAACCAATTCCTATTTGTAAGATTCCGAGCAAATTAAAATAATTTAAATCACTCTATTTAACTTTCTTGAAAGAAGTATTTTTAGATTTGAATAATTTACTACATCTTCTAAGACAGATTTATTATCCTTGTTAATCGATGTTTTATCCTTAAATTCATTTACTTTTTGATCAATTAAAAAACAACGTAAATTTAGAATTGTTTCAATTACTAATTGAGAAATTGTTTTGTTTTTTGATTTTGGAAAAATGCTCTTACGTTCCCAGTCATGCAATGAGTACTTCTCATCATTCATCATTATATTTGTTATCTCCATTTCAAGCTCTTTTGGTAATATATTTAAAAATTTATTGGTAGTAATCTCCTTATTTTCATTATAACATTCAATAATTTTGTAATATATTTTTCTAAAATTATCATTTGAAAATTCCATTTCATCCTCATGAAGATCCATATATATTTTTTCAAAAACCTTAGCACGACGATTAACAGGACTTAAAACTAATTTCCCCTTTTCATCTTCTTTTAAAATTAAATCTTCAAAATCTTCAACATTATTTCCATATAATAATAAGATCTCTATGATTTTTTTTTCTAATTCATAAAGAAGATTTGTCCTTATCTTTGTATTATCAGGCTTTACTATACTAAAAGAATCAAAATTATCCTTTGAATCATTTATATTTTTTTTAAGTACTTTTTTTTGAATCTGAGCTAAAGTGCTGTATAAAACTTGCTCACTTATCCCCATAATTGATGAACATTCCTTTATATAAATTTCCTTTTTTATTTGATCACTGATTTTAGAAATACTTTCAACCATATTTCTTACCACAGAAGCTTTCTTTACTGGGTCATTATCAGCTTCATCAACTAATAAAGATGCTTTATATTTTATAAAATCTTTTGAATGTTCATTAAAAAAAGATATTAATTCATCTGTTTGTTTTGAATTTGCAAAACTATCTGGATCCTCACCTTCAGGTAGATTACAAATTCTAACATTCATTCCTTGCTCCAAAATGATATCTATTCCTCTTAAAGCAGCTCGAGAACCAGCATTATCCCCATCAAATAAAATTGTTATATTTTTGGTTAGCCTACTGACTAATCTAATCTGATTTTCTGTCAATGCAGTTCCAGATGATGCAACTACATTTATTATTCCTTTTTGGTGAAGTTTTATAACATCTGTATAACCCTCAACCAAAAAACAATTATCTTCCTTTACTATACTATGTTTTGCTTGAAATACACCATATAGAACTTTACTCTTATGATAAATAAGACTCTCAGGTGAATTAATATACTTTGCTGTATTTTTAGAGGATTTAAGAATTCTACCACCAAATCCTAAAACCCTTCCTGACATACTAAGGATTGGGAACATAACCCTTCCTTTGAATCTGTCAATGTTTTTAACATCCTTTACAATAGTAAGTCCAGTTTTCTCTAAAAAATTTAATTTGTATCCCTTTTTTAAAGCCTCTTCTGAAAAACGATTAGATTTATTAAATGAATATCCAAGTTCAAATTTCTCTATAACTTCATTTGAAAATTCTCTTTCCTTGAAATAAGATATTCCAATAGATTTCCCCTCTTCAGACTTAACTAAGTTATCTTGATAATACTCTTTTGCAAATTCAGTAATTAAATACATACTTTCCCTTTCACTATCCTCGAATTTTTGCTCAGAAGTTTTTTGTGTCTCTTCAACCTCAATATTATATTTTTTTGCTAAGTATTTAATTGCTTCAGGATAAGTAAAATGCTCGTGTTCCATAAGAAATGTCACAACAGTTCCACCCTTACCGCTCGAAAAATCCTTCCATATTTGTTTTGCTGGAGAAACCATGAAACTAGGAGTTCTTTCTTCAGTAAATGGACTTAAACCTTTATAATTTGAACCTGACTTTTTTAATTGAACAAAGTCTCCAATAACCTCCTCAACACGAGATGATTCAAATACTTTTTCTATAGTAGATTTTGCTATCAATTTCTTTAAATATAGTTAAGATTTAGAGAAATCAATTTAATAATTTATTTATAACTTTTGCTAAAAATTTAAAGAGAACTTTTAAAATAATTATTAATTAATTTAAAGAAGGTTTATTTGCTAGTTGGCCACAAGCAGCATCTATGTCTTGACCTCTTGATCTTCTAATGGTTACATTAATATTATTTTTTTCAAGAATGTTCTGATATAAAGAAATTTTTTCTTTTGATGCTTGAAAAAATTTATTGTCATCTATTGCATTATATTGAATCAAATTAACCTTACTCGGGGCAAATTTGCAAAACTCCACTAGAGCATTAGCATCTTCAATTGTATCATTAATTCCTTTCCAAATTATATATTCGTAAGTAATTATTCTTTTGGTCTTTTTATACCAATATTTTAACGCTAGCTTTAATTCAGATAGATTCATTTTTTCATTAAAAGGCATAATTGAAGTTCTAACATTATCTACTGCTGAATGCAACGATACTGCAAGTTTAAATTTAACGTTTTCATCTGCCATTTTTTTTATCATTTTTGGGATTCCTGAAGTTGATACTACAATTCTTCTAGCAGAAATGCCAAGTCCTTTTTTTGACGTTATCATTTTTATGGCTTCTATAACATTTTTATAATTCATGAGAGGCTCTCCCATTCCCATAAATACAATATTTGTTAAGGGCCTATTATAATATTCCTTACTTTGTTTACTAATTAATGCTACTTGGTCGTAAATTTCATCTGGATTTAAATTTCTCATTCTTTTTAATCTTGAAGTAGCACAAAATTTACAATTTAGACTACATCCAACCTGAGAAGATATACAAGCTGTAATCCTTTTTTTTGTGGGTATTAATACACTCTCTACTATCAAATCATCAAATAATTTAATCCCATTTTTTATTGTACCATCCTTACTTTTTTGTATCGTATTTATTTGAACGTGATTGATTACAAAACTATCCTCCAAAATAGATCGTATTGATTTTGGAAGGTTAGTCATTTGTTCAAAATTTATAGCGGACCTCTCCCAAAGCCAGGAATATACTTGGTCTCCCCTATATTCTTTAAGACCATTTTCAAGAAAAAAATTTTTGAGTTGATCAAGTGATAGAGATCTTATATCTTTTTTTGACATTCTAAATTAGAAAACTTAAATTTTTAGATTATCAGCATTGCATCTCCATAACTATAAAAATTATATTTCTCCTTCATTGCTTCTTCATATGCCTTTTTAACAAAATCATTTCCCATAAATGCAGAAGCCATCATAAGTAAGGTTGATTTTGGCATATGAAAATTGGTAATCATAGAATTTGCAATACTAAATTTATATGGTGGAAAAATGAATTTATTTGTCCAACCATTAATTTCATTTAAAGTACCACTTGAAGAAACTGAACTTTCAATAGCTCTCATAGCAGTTGTTCCAACTGCACATATTCTTCTTTTATTTTGCAAACCATTATTAATAATATTGGCAGCATTTTCTTCAATTATTACTCTCTCACTATCCATTTTATGTTTTGACAGATCTTCTACTTCTACTGGATAAAATGAAGCTAAACCTGTATGCAAAGTAACTTCTGAAAATTTAATTCCTTTGATTTCTAAACGTTTTAATAAGTGTTTTGAGAAGTGCAATCCTGCTGTTGGAGCTGCAACCGCCCCTTCATTTTTTGCGTATATAGTCTGATATCTATGCTTATCTTCTGGTTCAACATCTCTATTGATATATTTTGGTAAAGGCGTCTGTCCTAAAGTAATTAACAACTTTCTAAATTCATCGTATTCTATATCACATAAAAATCTCAAAGTTCTTCCTCTTGAAGTTGTATTATCAATTACTTCTGCAACTAAGATTTGATCTTCTCCAAAATATAGTTTGTTCCCAATCCTTATTTTTCTAGCAGGATCAACTAATACATCCCATAGTCGTTGTTCACTGTTTAATTCTCTAAGTAGAAAAACCTCTATTCTTGCTCCAGTCTTTTCTTTATTGCCATAGAGTCTTGCTGGAAATACCTTTGTGTTATTTAAGACAATAACATCATCTTCATTAAAATATTCTATCATATCCTTAAATAATCTATGTTTAATAGAATAGTCTGATCTGTCAATGACCATTAAACGAGATTCATCTCTGTTTTTATTTGGATATTCAGCTACCAAATCTTTTGGGAGCTCATAATTGAAATGTGATAATTTCATTTGCATAATTTTAGAAAAGGCAAATATACAATCTCAGAAGTAGGAATGTCAAGGAATTTTAGATATTATTTTTTATAAAAATAATATCTATTTTAATTTTTTGTTTGTATGATGCCTTTTATGATCTCTTTTAGCCTTCATATCCATCATGCTATTAAAAGCTTTTTGTAGGTCTACTCCAGTTTGATTTGCTAAACACAAAACAACAAATAAAACATCAGCCAATTCTTGGCCAAGATCATTATTGTCTGATTTTTTCATGCTTTGTTCTCCATATCTTCTTGAAATAATTCTAGCTACCTCACCTACTTCTTCAGTAAGCTGAGCCATATTAGTTAATTCATTAAAATATCGGACACCATGTGTGTTTATCCAATTATCAACTTTTTCTTGTAACTTTTTTATATGCATAATTTTGAGAAGAATTATTATAGTAAACTTTGATCAATATAAGTAAAAAATGTTTATCTAATATATAATTAGTAGTATAATAATTTATAGATTTATATTAATTAAATAGCTATGAAAAAGAAAAAAATCTTACTCCTACTTATTTCACTAATAATATGTTTTTCATGTAATGTAAAATCTGCTGATTCTATAATAATTAATGCTAAAATCTACACAGTAAATAACCAAAATGAAATTGCAAAATCAATAGCAATTAAAGATGGGAAAATTTTAGACATAAGTAATTCTAATCTTAATAAAGAATACTATAGTAATACCATTATAGATGCTAAGGGTAAAACAATTCTTCCAGGTTTAATTGATTCTCATTGCCATTTTTATAATCTTGGATTAAATCAACAAGTTGTCAATTTACGAGGCACCAAATCATTAAATGAAATTTTAGAAAAGTTAATTGACTATGATAATGAAAATAATGCTAGAATAATTCTGGGTAGAGGTTGGGACCAAAATGATTGGAAAAATAAAACCTTTCCTAATAATTTAAAATTGAATCAACTATTTCCCAATAAAATAGTTGTACTTGAAAGAGTTGACGGACATGCTTATTTAACAAATAATTATACGTTAAATCTTGCTAGAATTAATGAGAATACTGAAATTTCTGGAGGTTCAATAATAAAAGAAAAAGGGAAATTATCAGGAGTTCTTGTCGATAATCCAATGCAATTAATTGATAAAATACTTCCTAAAAAATCTATATCTGAAAAAATTATGGCATTAAAAGAGGCTGAAAAAATATGTTTTAGCTATGGATTAACTACAGTTGATGATGCTGGTTTAGGTAAAGAAACTATTTTTTTAATTGATAGTCTACATAAATCTAATAATCTAAAAATAAAGATTTATGCAATGATAAGTGTTTCAAAAGAAAATATACTGTTTTTTAAAGATTATGGAAAAATTAAAACTCCTAAATTAAACGTTAGATCATTCAAAGTTTATGGGGATGGTAGTTTAGGTTCAAGAGGAGCCACTTTAAAAACCCCGTATTCTGATGATACCTTAAATTATGGGAAACTTGTTACAAGCATTAAAGATTTAGAATACTACTCAAAAAATATTTCTGAAATGGGGTTTCAAATGAATACCCATGCAATAGGAGACTCAACTATAAGTTTTCTAGTTAAAAACTATAATACAATTTTAAATAAAATTGAAGATCCTAGATGGAGAATTGAACATTCACAAGTCGTTGATCCCAATGATTTTAAATTATATAATAATAAAGTTCTTCCATCTGTTCAACCAACTCATGCAACTAGTGATATGTATTGGGCTGACGAAAGATTAGGTAAAAGAATATATGGCGCGTATGCATTCAAAGATTTACTTAATAGTTCAAAGAAAATTGCATTAGGGACTGATTTTCCTGTAGAAAAAGTTAATCCATTTCATACTTTTTATAGCTCCGTGGAAAGAAAAGATTTATCTGGATATCCTGAAAATGGATTCCAAAAAGAAAATAGTCTAAATAGAGAAGAAACATTAAAAGGAATGACTATATGGGGTGCATATTTTAATTTTGAAGAAAATGAAAAAGGAAGTTTAGAAATTGGAAAGGCAGCAGACTTTATTATTATTAATCAGGATATAATGGAGATAAATGCAAAATTAATACCGGAAACAAAAGTTTTAAAAACTTTTGTAGATGGTGAAATGGTATATAATTTAAACAATTAAAGTAACTGGCCCATCATTTACAATATCTACCAGCATATAAGCGCCAAATATTCCCGTTTGAACCTTATTATTAATTAGACTATCTAATTGTTTAATAAATAGATTGTATATAGGTTTTGCTATATCTGGCTTAGCAGCTTCTATATAGCTAGGTCTATTACCCTTTTTAACATTACCGTATAATGTAAATTGACTTACAACTAAAACCTCACCATTAACCTCATTGATATTCTTATTCATTATATCATTTTCATCATTAAATATTCTTAATTTTGAAATTTTATTAGTCATTTTTATTATATCTTCCTCAGAATCATCATTTGAAATACCTAACAATATTAACATTCCATTACTTATAGAAGACACCATTTTATCTTCTACCTTTACGCTTGCATTTGCAACTCTCTGTATTACTACAATCATAGTTTGATGTAATTATTATCTGTACTTTAAATCACCTTCCATTATTATTTGCTTATAATTTTCATAACGTGATATATCAATTTTATTCATTGAAACTAATTCCTTTATAAAACAATTTGGTTCATCTATATGCAAACAATTATTGAATTTACACTTATTTTTATTCTGAAAAAATTCTGGAAAAAAATCTCCAATTTCATTTTTTCTAAAATTTATGATACCAAATCCTTTTATACCTGGGGTGTCAATAACTCTAGCGCCAAAATCTATATCAAATAATTCAGCATGAGCTGTAGTATGCTTTCCTTGAAGATGTAGAGATGAAATATCTCTGGTTTTTAATTTTAATTCAGGTTTTATACAATTTATAATACTTGATTTTCCAGTTCCTGAGTGACCTCCAAACATAATTGTTTTATTCTTAATTAAAGAAATTATTTCCTTAATATTTAAGCTTTTAATGGCAGACACTTTAATACATTTATATCCAATGTTCTCATACAAATTAATCAATTTATCAAGCTGAGCTATTTCGTCTTTATTATAGCTGTCCATTTTATTAAATAACAGAATAGTATCAATAGAATATGCATTAGAAGCAATTAAAAATCTATCTATAAAATTTGTAGTTGTGATAGGGTTTTTAAGAGTAATAACTAAAAATAAAATATCTATATTAGCAGCCAAAATTTGTGTCTGCTTAGATAAATTAACTGATTTTCTTAATATATAATTCTTCCTTTCAAATACCTCAGTTATAATTCCAGTTCTTGAATCAGGACCATTTTCTAAATCAAATCCTACAACATCACCAACTGCTATTGGATTTGTACTTTGCACTTTATCTAATCTAAGTTTACCCTTAATTCTACACTGAAATTCAATTCCCTTAATATTTTTAACAGAATACCAACTTCCAGTCGATTTATATATAATTCCAGTCATTAATATTAAAAGTATAATTAGTTATTTGTTTTTTTATTCTTTTTTTTAAAAAAATTATTAATTTTTTTAGTTTAAGTTAAATTTAATATAATAATAAAAAAAACGTAATTTATTAATTATTAAAACATGTAGTTTGTTAAGTAAAAAATCACATAGAAATAATAAGCAATTATACTATTCTTTAAATTTTTTAAAATTATTAATACCAAATTTTTTCTATAGAAATAGTCTAAAGAAAAATCTAAAAGAAATTGACAAATACAATATAGAATACATTAAATCTCGTGTAAATTATTATAATAAGATAGATAGAGATATAAATCTGCCAAATCTCATTTCAAAATTATCAAAATTAAAAATTAAAAATTTTCATAGAACCTATTTTTTTGACAGTTATGAATTTACAAGGTATTTTAATCCAGGACTAAAGATAAATTTTTTATTTGGTGATATTACACATGTTCCAGATGTTCCATCAATTGTGAAAAGCAGACCTATAATGGGAAATCAGGAAAATTCAGTTTTATTTAAACTAAATAAAGTAAGACATTTTACATACACAAATGATTCAAATGAATTTCACAATAAAAAAGACATCTTAATAGGTAGAGGAGCCGTTTCAAAAAAACATAAAAAAAGAACTGATTTCTATAAAATGTATTTTGATCATAAATTGTGTGATTTAGGTCAAATAAATAGTAACACAGATCATGACCATTGGATTAAAAAGAAAATCTCAATTGAAGTTCATCTAAAATATAAATTTATTATGTGCATTGAGGGAGTTGATGTTGCAACAAATTTAAAATGGGTAATGTCTTCAAATTCGATAGCTGTAATGACTAAGCCGAAAATTGAATCTTGGTTTATGGAAAAAAAGCTTATTGCTAATTACCATTACATTGAAATAAAAGATGACTACTCTGATCTAGAAGAAAAATTAACTTTTTATATAAATAATTTAGATGAGTGCCTAAGAATTATTAAAAATGCCAATACCTATGTTAATCAATTTAAAGACTCTAAAAGAGAGAAACTTATTTCATTATTAGTATTAGAAAAATATTTTATAAAAACATTACAGATACCTAAAAGAATTAATTTATTATACTAATATCAATAAATTTTGAAATAAAAAATTTGCTACAAACTGTAAATAAATCTGAAAGTTATAAATCTAGGTTGTATGAAATATTCCGTATCGCTAATAGAAATATTAGAAGTACTTGAATTACTTTGTGATTTTGTGTCTAAAAGATTAGTGGCTTTTACTTCATACTCCCACTTACTATCCTTGTCTTTTCTATAAGAGAGTGAAGCATCCCAAAACTTATAACTATTTATTAAATTATCTTGATCACTAAATCTTGTCTGTGAGTAATTTGTTCTAAAAGTTAAGGCCTTCAAGATTAAAGCATCCATCTCTACATATGGTCTTTTAGTATAATATTTTATACTAGTATCTCCTATATTATTATCACTTAATGTATATGCATAACCTATTTCTACATTTGGTGCCGTTTTAAATAAAGTTCTAATTGACCCTTTATAATTTTGAGAAAAATTCTCACTTACGGAGCGATTATCTATACTTTGAATAAACTGATTAAATTTAGAGTAATTATAGTTAGTACTTAAGGTAGTTCTAACTTTCCCGAATGATCTTTGGTATCTAGCCATTGCAGAAAATATTTCATCAGCAAATGATGAATTAAAGGGTGAACTTGTTGCAATTACACTTTCAAAGGTTGTTAAATTTCTTATTTGATCTATAGATTTATTATAGGATAATCTAGCAAATATATTTGTGTAATTAAATAAATTAAAACTGTGGTAAATTAAATTAATATTATGTGATAATGCATTCTGCAACTCTTGATCACCACTAAATATGGAGTTATAATTATTCAATACCAGACCTCTTGCTAACTTTGTTACATCAGTAAATTGTGTTTGCATTGCATAATTAAGTCTTATACTCTCACTATTTTTTAATTGAAGGATTACATTAAAATCAGGCAATAACTTGAAAAAAGAATCAGAATAGTCAGTTCCAAATTGTGTATTTTTTGAATCATATGCATGCGCTGTAAAACCTGGACTAATAGTAAATTTTCCAGATTTTATTCTATAATGCACTCCCAAATATAAATCCGTAAAAGTATAATCTGTATCATTATAATCTAATCCTCCATTTATTACTGGGGTAGGATAAAAAATTCCGCTATCAAGGAATTGAAAAATTTCAGAGTCAAATTTTTGATTACTATAAATAGCCCCTAGAGTAAAATTCAGATCACTCTTAATATTCAAAATATTCCAATAATCCAATTTTGCATCTAGTTGGTTAGATTTTACCTTTCTCTCCTGGGCAAGATTAAAATTTGATTCTGAATCATCAAGACCTAAACCAATAGCAGTTGGCTGATAATATGAATTATTCTCCAAAATTGCATTATAGAAAGGATCTTCATTCTTAATTACATGTTGCGCTTCAAAAGCAAATATATTTTTATCGTCAAGGGTATAATAATAATTTAAATTCTGACTGATGTTATAAGTTTCAACATCTTCATTTTGATAAATTTCTCCTAATAGATCATTATCCGTTCCGCCAAGAAGAGATGTATATGTCTGATCCTGATTTTCCTCAGTAATTCGAGAGAGTATTTCATAATCCAATTGATTATTAAGATTAGGCCTATGCTTTATAGTGAATTTGCCAATTGCTAAATTACTTGTTTGAAGTGTATTAGTCTCAGTATCCTCATCAGGAATACCAAGGCCTTCATCTATATATTGTGTTGAATTATTTTGTTTAATTTCTATTTCACTATTTGTTAAAATTAAAAATCCTGAATAATCTGTTTTCTTGTTTGGGGAGTAGCTAGCATTAATAGCTGCAAACTCAGTATTAATGTCTTTAGCTCTGTTATTTTGTAATTGTAAGAATCCTAGATTATTATTCCCTAAACTTATATTTGTACCACTTTTTCCACTAGGCCTGTGAAACCCACCTGAAAAATTCCAATAATCTCTTCGGGTAAAAGCTTGCTCACCAATATTGTTTAAATCTCCTATCACATTGATACTATAGGACGGACTATAATAAAAAAGTTTTGGTTGAAATAGATATAAGTCCTCTAAATCTGAATCTCCAGCACCAGCTGTTACCGTTCCAAACCAAAATTTGTCTTTTCCTTTTTTGAGTCTAATGTTTATGGCTATATTATCCTGGTTATTTTGAACAGAGCTCAACTGACCTACCTCAGCATAATTTTTTAATATCTCTACTTTATCAACTGCGCTTGATGGAATATTTTTTGATGCAATTTTAGAATCCCCCTCAAAAAATTCCTTACCTTCTACCATCACCTTAGTTACTACCTTACCCTCAACTTCAATTTCTCCATCATCAGTAACTTCAACTCCTGGAAGATTTCTAAGCAGATCCTCTAGTTTTCTTTCTGTTCCTGTTTTAAAAGAATCTGCATCATATACAAGCGTATCCCCTTTTATAACTACAGGCATCACATAGGTTAACTCCACTGCATCTAATTCATTATTTTCATAGAGAATGAAATCTTTTGAGATATCTGAATCTTGAGTTTTAATAAGTTTACTATAACTAGCCATACCTATATAGCTAACCTGTAAATTATAACTTGAATTCTTTTTTAAGGAAACCTTATATTCTCCATCATGATCAGATATAGCGTATGATTCAAGAGCATTTGTCTCACTATTAATCAAAATGATATTTGCAAGCTCCAATGGCTTGTTTAAACTATCTGTTACCTTGCCCTGCATTTTCAATTGTGAAAACAATAGTGAAGAATTAAGTAATAATGTAAATACTAGAAATTTTTTCATATAAAGTTGATTAATGGATCATAATGTGTACGCCTTTACTGTTTCTTCTATCTCTCATTGACCTCATTTCCTCCATTTTAAATTTAATTATTTCATCATATTCATTTCTAGTCACTTTTTCTCCTTTAGTTGGCATTAATATTTCATCCTTTTTTTCTGGATTCATAACAATTTTTGAACATATTAGTACTGTTTTATCAGTGGTCAATTCTAAAATAAGACCTGGTAATCCTCCAAATTCAGCAGGTCCATGACTCACAGGTATTTGAGGAGTATACCATGCTACTATCTCAATAGTCTTTGGATTCTCAATAGTTTTAATTTCTCTTTTTTTATCTGTAGAATCCTTTACAGTATCATCTTTTGGTTTGGGAGCAGATATCTCGCCAAAATTAAAAGGTACTTTTTTCTTAGCTATAGCTTTAAAGCATATGTAATTACCTATTTTCTTTTGATCGTTAGTCATTTCCCATTTTATCTCATCTACATCATCACTAATTAAAAATTTTTTTCCAAAGAATTCAATTTCTTCTAATGATATTTTCTCTTTAATGTTTTTATATCTAGGCCCTGAAGATGATCCTCCAAAAAATATCATTCCTCTGCCATGTCCTGGAGCATCTAAGCGTTCTTCTTCTTTAAATGTAGACTCAACTTTATTAAAAGTTAAAATGAATGTATTCTCTAACATATTTTTCATTCTAGCCTTCATTTGATTTTTTTGTTCAGTACTCATTTTAGATCCCCATGATCCAAGATCAAAAGATGTTTTTGATTGGTAATATGCCTTTCCTTGAAAATCTTGGGAATAAAGAAAATTAAAAGAAAATATTGCTATAAAAATTAAAATTGAATTCCTCATAAATATTTTTTTTCAAAGCTAGTTAATACTCTTAAACAAATTGGTAACTTCAAGTTAAAGTAATCATAATTTTTTGTACTTTCAAATCCATGAGAATTATACTATTACTTTATTTTTTGTCTATAAACTGCATTTCACTTGCACAAAAAAATAGCTCTCTGGTGTTAAAGTCTAAAACCCATTATAATGATTCACTGCAAATCGCCAAGAGCTATTCTAATTCTAATTTTTATCTAATTAAAAATTCAATAGTCAAAAAAACTCTAGAATCAACATACACTTATAATAATATTAACCTAGGGGAATTATATAAAATTGATCTATTTAATCCTCTTCAAATAAAATTATTTTACAAGGATCAAAATTCAATAGTTATTCTAGATAATAAACTAAGTGAAATTAAAAAAATCAATTTTAATTATTCAGATCCCCTAATTAATGTAGTAGCATTTTCATCAGCCAATGAAAATAATATTTGGGTATATGATGAGATTTCAATGAGACTTAAAAAATACAATTATATTAAGAATTTATTTGATAGCATTGATATTCCGATACAGGGAGATGTAATATCGCTAAAATCCAATTATAATTATTGCTGGCTATTAACAAATAATCATTTATACAAATTTAATTATACAGGTTCATTAATATATAAAATTCAAATTCGTGAAATGGATTCTTTTAATTTTTATAAAAATAATTTGATTTTTGTCTCCAATAACAACCTATTTCTATTTGATGAATCTGATGGTAGAATAGAAAAAATTAATTACGAAAAATTATTGATAAAAGATTTTTTTGTAATCGATGAAACCTTGTATATTTACGATGAGGATTTTTTAAATCAATTTGAAATTAAAATTAATTAAATTATGCATATTGCTATAGCAGGAAATATTGGTGCTGGAAAAACTACATTAACTAAGTCACTTGGTAAGCACTATAAATACGACATTGAACTTGAAGATGTTGTAGACAACCCTTATTTAGATGACTTTTATAATCAGATGGAACGGTGGAGTTTTAATCTACAAATTTATTTTTTAAATAGTCGTTTCAGACAATTAAGAGATATAATTAGTAATGGAAGAAGTGTAGTTCAAGATAGAACTATATATGAAGATGCAAATATTTTTGCTCCTAATCTTCATGCTATGGGACTTATGACAAATCGTGATTACGAAAATTACAAATCCCTTTTTGACTTAATGGAAGGAACAGTTCAATCCCCTGATTTATTAATCTACCTTAGAAGCTCCATTCCAAATTTAGTTTCGCAAATTCATAAAAGAGGAAGAGAATATGAAAATTCAATAAGCATAGAATACTTAAGTAGATTAAACGAAAGATATGAAGCTTGGATTCATAAATATGATAAAGGTGAATTACTAGTAATTGATATTGATGATATAGATTTTGTTGAAAGCAAAGATGATCTACAAAAAATTATTGATCTAATAGATCAAAAAATAATAACAATAAAAAAGATTTCAATTTGAAACCTTTTTTATTGTTATTATTTTTTAATTTCTTGGTTTTGAAAATTGATTTAGAACAATAATTTTATCTCCTTCAAATTGAAATGCTTCCATCCAGCTGTAACTTGATCCTTCACCATTTTCAGATACTATTGTGCCATTATCCCAGAGTAACACCCATTCATCAGCATTGTCCCCAACTACTGAAAAATTAACAGCAACTTTATAATCTTTAATATCAACACTAGAGTATGAATCTGACATAAATTTTACTGCAGCTTCTTTCCCCTCAATTGAAGATCCATCTTCTAAATTAAAAACTACATTATCTGCTAAATAATTTCCAGCTTTTTCATAATCTTTGTTTATAATGTGTTCATGCATTTCTTGAACCATTAATACTTTTTCTTCATCACCTATCTTAAAAGTATCTAAATAAGTTGCTTCATAGATATAATCTACAGAAGCTTTTTCTACTTCTTCAATTGCATGACCTCCTAAAATTGGAGCAATTACAAGACCAATTAAACAAGTTAATTTGATTAATATATTCATTGAAGGCCCTGAAGTATCTTTAAATGGATCGCCGACAGTATCACCTGTCACTGATGCTTTATGAGCCTCAGAACCTTTGTATGTCATTTCTCCATTAATTTCTACCCCAGCTTCAAATGATTTTTTTGCATTATCCCATGCACCTCCTGCGTTATTTTGAAAAATAGCCCATAGTACACCACTAACTGTTACACCTGCCATATAACCTCCCAACATTTCAGCAATTGCTTGATTATCCATGCCAATTAACATTGGTAATACAGTAATAAGGATAGGTGTGCCAATAGTTAATATTCCTGGCAATACCATTTCTTTCAGTGACGCCCGAGTGGATATAGCAACACACTTATCATATTCAGGTTTTGCAGTCCCTTTCATTATACCTGGAATCTCTTTAAACTGTCTTCTAACTTCATACACCATTTCCATTGCTGCTTTACCTACAGCATTCATTGCTAATGCTGAAAAGACAACAGGAATCATCGCGCCAACAAATAACATAGCTAAAACTGGTGCCTTGAAAATATTAATTCCATCAATTCCAGTAAAAGTTACATAAGCAGCAAAAAGAGCTAAGGATGTTAATGCTGCAGAAGCAATAGCAAATCCTTTTCCAGTAGCTGCAGTTGTATTACCAACTGAATCTAATATGTCAGTTCTTTCTCTTACAATTGAATCTTGTTTGCTCATTTCTGCAATACCACCTGCATTATCACAAATCGGACCAAAGGCATCTATTGCTAATTGCATTCCAGTAGTTGCCATCATAGCAGATGCTGATAAAGCAACCCCATAAAATCCTGCAAAAGCATATGCAGTCCAAATTGCTGCTGCAAATAATAGTACAGATCCAAATGTAGACATCATCCCTGTAGCTAAACCAGCAATAATATTAGTTCCTGCTCCAGTACTAGATTTTTGAACAATTTCAAGAACTGGTTTTTTTCCCATTCCTGTGTAATATTCAGTAATTGAAGATATTAGCCATCCAACTGCAAGTCCTGTAAGAGTTGCATAGAAAACATTCATAGATGAAATATCTCTAGTACCCTCTCCAAAAAATTCCATTGTTATAGTTTCGGGTAACATATGGTCTACAAGGAAATAACATGTAATCGCAACTAACGCTATTGAAAGCCAATTACCTTTATTTAAAGCTCTCATTACTTCATCTTCCTTCGCATCATTGGAGTTAATTCTTACAACCATAGTTCCAATAAGAGATATAATAATACCGAGTCCTGCAATTGCCATTGGCAACAGAATTGGACCAATACCTCCAAAGGCATCATCGATAGATCCGCCCATATCCTTAATAACATAATTGCCAAGTACCATTGCCGCCAATACTGTTGCAACATAAGAACCAAATAAATCTGCACCCATACCTGCTACATCACCTACATTATCACCTACATTGTCTGCAATTGTAGCTGGATTTCTAGGATCATCTTCAGGAATTCCTGCTTCAATCTTTCCAACTAAATCAGCACCAACATCAGCTGCCTTTGTATATATTCCTCCACCTACTCTAGCAAATAAAGCTATTGATTCTGCACCTAGAGAAAATCCTGCTAAGGTTTCAAGAACAATAGTCATATCTTCAACAGAAGTCCAAGATCCGCTCATGAAAAAATTAAAAAATATTATAAAGAATGTAGTCAATCCAAGTACAGCTAAACCAGCCACTCCTAATCCCATTACAGTTCCTCCTGCAAATGAAATATTTAATGCATCTGGCAGGCTTGTCTTAGCAGCTTGAGTTGTTCTTACATTTGTCTTTGTAGCAATTTTCATCCCCATATTTCCAGCAAGTGCTGAGAAAAAAGCACCAAAAATAAATGCGACAACTATTAATATATGAGAAGTAGGAACAACGAATGAAATTCCTGCCAGAACTAAACTGACAACAACAACAAAAATTGACAATAATTTATATTCAGCATTTAAAAAAGCTAATGCTCCTTCATGTATGTGATCAGAAATTTCTTTCATCCTTCCATCACCAGCATCTTGTTTCATAACCCATGCTCTTTTAACAAAGACATAGACTAAACCTAAAAATGCCATAGCAATTGGCATATAAATCATCATTGCATTCATATTTGTATATTTTTATTTAGTTGGCAAAAATAATGAAATAGGTTTAATTAAAAAATACTCAGATATTTTATTTATATAATACCTTGTGTACTGCTTTAATCACATCGTTACTATTCGGCAACCATTCTTTTAGCAATACTGGAGAGTATGGAGCTGGCGTATCAGCTGTATTAATTTTTTCAATAGGTGCATCCAAATAGTCAAAAGCCTGAGATTGTACTTGATATGTAATTTCTGTTGATACATTACCAAAAGGCCATGCCTCTTCTAGAATTACAAGCCTATTGGTTTTTTTTACTGATTCAATTATTGTTTTGTGATCCATTGGCCTGACCGTTCTTAGATCAACAATTTCACAAGAAATATCTTCCTTAGCTAATTCGTCAGCTGCTTTATAAGCTTCTTTAATAATTTTTCCAAATGAGACAATAGTAACATCTTTTCCTTCTCTTTTCACTTCTGCTACTCCTATTGGTAAAGTGTATTCTCCTTCAGGAACCTCGCCCTTATCTCCATACATTTGCTCACTTTCCATAAATATCACAGGATCATCATCTCTAATTGCAGACTTTAATAGTCCTTTAGCATCATAAGGATTGGATGGTACAACTACTTTTAATCCAGGGGTATTTGCGTACCAACTCTCAAAAGCTTGAGAATGTGTTGCCCCCAATTGGCCTGCAGATGCTGTTGGTCCTCTAAAGACAATCGGACAATTAAATTGTCCTCCAGACATTTGTCTAATTTTTGCTGCATTATTTATAACTTGATCTATCCCGACAAGTGAAAAATTAAATGTCATATACTCAACTATTGGTCGATTGCCGCTCATAGTAGACCCTATAGCGATACCTGAAAATCCTAATTCTGAAATAGGAGTATCTATAACTCGCTTATTTCCAAATTCTTCAAGCATTCCTTTAGATGCTTTATATGCGCCATTATATTCAGCTACTTCCTCCCCCATTAAGTAGACGCTTTCGTCTCGTCTCATTTCCTCACACATAGCCTCACATACAGCTTCCCTAAATTGAATCAATCTCATTAAATCAAAATTTTGAACAAAAGTAATAAACCTATAATACTAATTAAATAGTATAGCAAAAAATATTTGTTTGATAATAAAAATTTTAAGTTAAATTATGTATTTTTGTCTACCAAATTTTATCCTTTAAATATAATGAAAATATTAGTGTGTATAAGCCATGTTCCTGATACCACATCAAAAATAAATTTCACTGAAAATAATTCAAAATTTGATGAAAATGGTGTTCAATTTGTGATTAATCCAAATGATGAATTTGGATTAACAAGAGCTATGTGGTTTAAAGAAAAGCAAGGTGCTTCTGTAGATGTAATTAATGTAGGGCTTGCAGATACTGAGCCTACTTTGAGAAAAGCACTTGCAATTGGAGCAGATAAAGCCATTAGAATTAATTCAGATCCAAAAAATGGGCTTAATGTAGCAAAGCAAATTGCATATATAGTATCTTCTGAAAGTTATGACTTAGTAATTGGAGGAAGAGAATCTATTGACTATAATGGAGGCATGGTGCCGGGAATGATTGCTGGATTAGTTAACTATAATTTTGTTGATAAATGCATTAGTCTAGAAATTAATAATGACAGTATTACAGCAGCTAGAGAAATTGAAGAGGGAAAAGAGATTATCGAATCAAAACTTCCACTTGTTATCGCTGGACAAAAAGGATTGGTTGAAGAGAGTGATCTTAGAATTCCTAATATGAGAGGCATTATGATGGCTAGAAGAAAAGAACTTCAAGTAATTAATGCGATTGATGAAGACAATTCTACATGCACAGTTAGTTTTGAAAAACCCAAGCCAAAAGGGGAAATAACATTAGTATCGTCTGATAATGTTGATGAACTAATAAATCTTCTTCATAACGAAGCTAAAGCAATATAAAATGGCAATATTAATATACGCAGAGTCAGAAAACGGAAAATATAAGAAAGATTCATTTGAAATTGCTTCTTATGCTAGAGTAACTGCTGATAAATTAAATACTTCAGTAACAGCAGTATCAATTAATGCAGATGATCCAAATGAATTAGGAAATTATGGAGTTGATAAAGTTTTACATATCTCTAATGATAGCCTAAAAAACTTTAATGCTGTAATATATGCTGATATAATAAAGCAAGCATTTGAAAGCGAAAGTTCAAATCTAGCAATACTAAGCTCAAGCTCGAATGCTAAATATCTTGGGTCACTTTTATCGGTAAAAATAAACGCAGGATATATTACTAATGTCATTGAAATTCCTAAAGAATTTGATCCGCTTACGGTTAAAAGAAATTCATTTACAAACAAAGCATTTGAGTATACTAAAATAAATAGCAAAAACAGACAACTAGCAGTATCAAAAAATTCACATGGAGTTATTGAAAATAAAACCAGCATCCAAATAGAAACATTTGAAGTGACTTTAGCGTCTTCTGAAATTAATGTAAAATCTACTGAAAAAGCATCTAATAAAGTGACTATTGCTGATGCTGAAATAGTAGTTTCTGGTGGAAGAGGATTAAAAGGTCCTGAAAACTGGTGGATGGTTGAAGAATTAGCAGATGTATTGGGAGCAGCAACTGCATGCTCTAAACCTGTATCAGATTTAGGATGGAGACCTCATAGTGAACATGTTGGTCAAACTGGAAAATTAGTTTCCTCAAATTTATACATTGCTATAGGAATATCAGGTGCAATTCAACATTTAGCTGGAATAAATTCTTCAAAAGTTAAGGTAGTTATAAATAATGACCCTGATGCTCCATTTTTTAAAGCAGCTGACTATGGAATAGTGGGTGATGCATTTGAAGTTGTTCCAAAATTAATTGAAGGTTTAAAAACTTTCAAGTCTCAAAATACTTAAGCATTTTTCTATTTGATTAAAAATATTACATTTGTTAATAATCATAAGGGATTCATTAAATGAATTTAATTAGACTTTTAATAAATGGTGTTTCATATAGTCAAACTCAAAACGGGGCTTATGCTCTAATCCTAAGCGAGTTGGATGGAGAAAGGAAACTTCCAATTGTAATAGGAACATATGAGGCCCAATCTATTGCTATCGCTATTGAAAAAAATATTAAACCCCCAAGACCATTAACTCATGATTTATTCAAAAATTTTTGTGAAAGATTTGATATAATTATAAAACAGGTGATAATACATAAGCTAGTTGATGGAGTTTTTTACTCCAGTATAATTTGTGATAGAGATGGGATTGAAGAAATAATTGATTCCAGAACTAGTGATGCTATAGCTCTGGCAACAAGATTTGATGCGCCAATTTTTACTTATGAAAATATACTGGAAAAAGCTGGAATCATAATTGAAATTGAAGAATATGATGAGGAAGATAAAATTTTATTTAAAGAATTATTCTCTAAAGAAACAACATTGGCAAATTCTGAAGATTTTAAAGATAAAACTGTTGATGAACTCCAGAAATTATTAAAAATTGCTGTTCAAAATGAAAATTATGAAACAGCAGCAAAAATAAGAGATGAAATATCTAATAGATAAATTTAGATCTATAGCATTAATAATTGTAGCTATCTTATTTTCTACAACTGCATTTTCACAAAATATTGATGGAAGTGAAATAATACAAAGTTCTGGTTTTACAATTGAAACATTATTTAGAGGAATTATTGGAATGGCTTTTTTAATTTTTATTTCATTCCTTTTAAGTAATAACCGTAAAGCAATAAACTGGAAAACAGCATCATTTGGATTATTGATACAATTAATTCTTGCAATTAGTGTACTAAAAATTTCATGGGTTCAAGCCATATTTGAATTTGCTGGCAAAATCTTTGTAAAAATATTAGAATTTACAATGGAGGGGACTAAATTTCTATTTGGAGATTTAGTTAGTATGGATAATTTTGGGAATGTATTTATTTTTGCAATTTTACCTACAGTTATCTTCTTTGCTGCATTAACTTCAGTTTTGTTTTATCTAGGAATAATTCAAAAAGTTGTTAAACTTATGGCTTTATTATTATCAAAAGTATTAGGTGTTTCTGGACCTGAGAGTCTGAGTGTTGCAGGTAATATTTTTCTTGGCCAAACAGAATCACCCTTGATGATTAAAGCCTATCTTGAAAAGATGACTAAATCAGAAATTTTACTTGTCATGATTGGAGGTATGGCGACTGTCGCTGGTGGTGTTTTAGCTGCATATATTGGATTTTTAGGTGGAGATGATCCTGAACTAAAAGTGTTTTATGCTAAACATCTTTTAACAGCATCTGTCATGGCTGCGCCTGGAGCAATAGTAATATCTAAAATACTCTATCCTGAAACACAAAAAATTGATACTAATGTTAATATATCTCATGAAAAAATTGGAGATAATTTCCTTGATGCTATTTCGAATGGAACAACTGAAGGATTGAAATTAGCAGCAAATATTGCTGCAATGCTACTTGTGTTTCTAGCATTTATTGCAATGGGGAATTACATGCTAGACAAATTTGGAGATCTTATTGAAATAAATAATTGGATCACCAATAATACTGTTTATGAAACCCTATCTATTGAATTTATTTTAGGCTATTTATTAGCTCCACTTATGTGGCTTATTGGAGTTGCAAAAGAAGACATGACATTAATGGGACAACTGCTTGGAATAAAAATAGTAGCAAGTGAATTTATTGGATATATTCAACTAGCTGAGCTAAAACAAGCATCTAATCTTATTCATCTAAACTATCAAAAATCAATAATTATAGCTACATATATGCTGTGTGGATTTGCTAACTTTGCTTCTATTGGAATACAAATTGGAGGGATTGGATCATTAGCTCCAGGTCAAAGAAAAAATTTATCAAATTTTGGTTTTAAAGCATTAATTGGAGGAACAATTGCATCGCTATTATCTGCTACTATTGCAGGAATGATAATTGGGTAAAAAGTTAATAACTTTTGTCGCTTTTATTATTTCTCTTATATATCAATTTTTATTTTTATCTGGCATAAAATTTTCTTATGAAACAATATTTAGATCTTGTAAAACATGTTCTAGAAAAAGGCAATTTTAAAGAAGATAGAACTGGCACTGGAACAAAAAGTGTTTTCGGCTACCAGATGAGATTTGATTTAAGTAAAGGGTTTCCAATGCTCACTACGAAAAAATTACATTTAAAATCAATTATATATGAACTGCTTTGGTTTCTTAAAGGGGATACTAATATCAAATATTTAAATGAAAATGGTGTTAGAATATGGAATGAATGGGCTGATAAAAATGGGAATTTAGGTCCTGTTTATGGATTTCAATGGCGAAATTGGAATGGTGATAATATAGATCAGATAAAAGAACTGATAGATAATTTAAAGAAAAACCCGAATAGTAGAAGAATGCTAGTGTCTGCTTGGAATCCATCAGTTCTTCCTGATGGATCAAAATCATTTAGCGGAAATATTTCAGAAGGAAAAGTAGCTCTACCTCCATGTCATGCACTTTTTCAATTTTATGTAAATGACGGAAAATTATCATGTCAACTCTATCAAAGAAGTGCTGATATTTTTTTAGGTGTTCCTTTTAATATTGCTTCATATTCCCTATTTACTCTAATGATTGCTCAAGTATGTGGATACAAACCTGGCGACTTTATACATACATTTGGAGATGCTCATATTTATACTAACCATTTTGATCAAGTAAAATTACAATTGGCTAGATCTCCAAAACAATTACCAACTATAGAAATAAATCCAGAAATTACTGATATATTTAATTTCAGTTTTGAAGATTTTAAGTTAATTAACTATGATCCAGATCCTCATATAAAAGGAGATGTAGCTGTCTAAGAATATTATGAAATCAAAAGAAAGCTCTAAAAAAAATTGTTTAACCATAATAGTTGCAGCTTCTGAAAACAATGCAATTGGGAAAGCCAATAAACTTATTTGGGATCTTCCAGACGATCTGCAGAGATTTAAAAGGTTAACATCAGGTCATTACATAATTATGGGCAGAAAAACATTTGACACATTTCCAAAATTACTGCCAAATAGAACGCATATAGTAGTTTCTAACAAAAAAAATCTTAAAGTTCCTGATGAAGTAATTGTTGTAAATAATATTTCAGATGCAATAGAAATAAGCAAAAATGATCCTAATCCATACATAATAGGAGGTGGCCAAATTTACAAACTTGGTATTAATCTTGTAGATAAAATAGAGCTTACTAGAGTTCACAATACTTTTGAAGCAGACACTTTTTTCTCAGAATTAAATCTAGATAAATGGAGGCTTGTATCTAAAACTTTTCATGATATTGACAATAATCATAATCATTCATTTACTTATGAGACATATGAAAGAAAATAATTTAAAGTATATTTAATTATTATGAGAGCATATATATTTCCTGGTCAAGGGGCACAATATTCTGGAATGGGTTTAGATTTATATAATGGTTTCCCCATAGCAAAAGATTTATTTGAAAAGGCTAACAATATTCTAGAATTTGATATCACTGAAATAATGTTTAATGGATCATCAGAAGATTTAAAACAAACTAAAGTAACTCAACCTGCCATTTTTTTACATTCAGTAATTTTAGCTAAAACATTAGGCAATAATTTTAAACCTGATATGGTTGCAGGTCATTCACTTGGTGAATTTTCTGCACTAGTAGCAAATAATACTCTTAATTTTGAAGATGGTCTAAAATTAGTCTCAGCCAGAGCTCAAGCTATGCAAAAAGCATGTGATAATAATCCTGGAACAATGGCTGCTGTTCTTGCATTAGAGGATACTACTGTAGAAAATGTATGTAAAGAAATAGAAGGCGTAGTGGTAGCTGCAAACTATAATTGTCCAGGTCAATTAGTAATCTCGGGTGAAATTAATGCCATCGATTTAGCTTGTGAAAAATTAAAAGAACAAGGGGCAAGAAGAGCTCTTGTATTGTCAGTTGGAGGAGCCTTCCATTCTCCACTAATGGAAGAAGCAAAACAAGAATTAGAAAATGCCATTAGCAATACTACATTTAGTAACCCTATATGTCCAATTTATCAAAATGTAACATCATTTGCGGTTTCTGATCAAATGAAAATAAAAGAAAATTTAATAGCTCAATTAACATCTCCTGTAAAATGGACACAGTCAATTCAAAAAATGATAGTTGATGGCGCAACTAATTTTATTGAACTAGGGCCGGGAAAAGTATTGCAAGGATTAACACGTAAAATCAATAGTGATGTAAAGACATCTTCGTTATCAACTTAATTATTATGGGGAAAAACAGAAATATTTCAATTAGTATTCTTATTACTGTAAGTATTGTATTAGATCAACTTAGTAAGGTTTTAATTCGTGAGAACATTGATCAATATTCAGAGATTAAATTAATAGGTGAATATTTTATTTTAACAAATGTTGAAAACAGTGGTGCATTTCTAGGAATGGGAAGTGATTTTTCTCCTTTTATAAAAACAATTTTTTTACTTATTCTTCCAATAATCATATTAGTATGTATAATGATTTATGTTTACAGAGATAAAGAAATTGACAAAATTTCACTAATTGGTTTTTGCTTTATTATTGGAGGAGGAATTGCCAATATTTATGACAGAATCATGTATGGATCAGTAACTGATTTTCTTTTTATTGACCTAGGCGGAATCTTTAAAACAGGTATTTTTAATATAGCTGATTTGTCTGTTACTACAGGAATGATACTGATCTTACTAATGAGCTTTAAGAATAAATAAATTAGTCCTTATATACTATTCCGTTTTTCATTACAAATATTACATTTTCCAATGTTGAAATATTTTCTGTTGGATCATCATTTGTTGCAACAATATCAGCAATAAATCCAGGACTGATTTGGCCTAATTCATCAGCATAGCCTAGAATACTAGCATTAGTAATCGTTGCCGACTGCAGACATTCCATAACAGGCATACCAACTTCATTCATATATGCAAATTCCTTAGCATTTTTACCATGTGGAAAAACACCTGCATCTGAACCAAAAGCAATTTTTACTCCCTTTTCATATGCTTTCTTAAACGTAGACTGAATTTGAGGGCCAATAGCTAATGCTTTTGGGACTACAAGCTCATCATAGTATCCTTCTATTTTTGCTTTTTCTGCAACTTCCTTTCCAGCAGTAATTGTAGGCACATAGTAAGTTCCATACTGCTTCATTAATTCCATACTACTTTCACTCATCATTGTTCCATGCTCAATAGTTGTTACCCCTCCAATTATTGCTCTTCTAATTCCTTCATCTCCGTGAGCATGAGCTGCGATAATCATACCATAATCCTTAGCTGTATCACATATTGATTTAATTTCTTCTAACGTAAATTGAGGGTTTTGTCCATTTTTTGCTATACTCATCACTCCACCCGTAGCAGTGATTTTAATATTATCTGCTCCATCCTTATATCGTTGCCTTACAGCTTTTCTAGCATCATCAACACTATTAATTACACCTTCCATTGGGCCAGGATCACCTTGCATCGATTTCTTTCTTCCATTTGTTGGATCTGCATGACCTCCTGTTGTTCCTATTGCTTTACCTGCAGTGAAAATTCTTGGACCAACAACCTTTCCCCTTTCAATTGCATTTCTTAATGATATATTTACACCTGAGCCTCCTAAATCTCTTACTGTTGTAAATCCTGACATTAATGTAATATTTGCATATTCAAGTGAGTTAAAAGCTATATCTGCCTCATTTGCAGTAAACTTATTTAAATATTTTTGAGGGTTGTATTCGCTTTCAATATGCACATGCAGATCTATAAATCCAGGCATTACTGTAGCATTTGTTAAATCAATTGTAGTATCACCTGAATCAGTTGAAGTTACATGACCGTTTTTAATATCAACAATTTTGTCCTTAGACACTATAATTGTTTTATTGCTATAGACTTTTCCTTTTTTTGTATCAATTAACTTACCACATTGAATATATGTATTTTGAGAAAATAACACTGTGGTAAATAAAGCTAAACATATGGTTGCAATTCTTGTCATTTTTATTTTTTTTAATTAGTATGAATTAACTAATATAGGAATTTATTTTAGATGATTATTTTAATATAAAAATTAAATATTTATATTAAGTAATGTACTTTAGCTGAAAATATAATTAAGATTATTTATAATTTATTAGTTAACATAACAGAAATTTTTATTAAAATCTTATCTGGATTTAATAAAAAAATTAGACTTGGATTAATTGGGAGAAAGGAGTCCTTTAATAAAATTCAACCTTTAATTAATGAAAATGATAATGTCATTTGGTTACATTGCTCATCCTTAGGTGAATATGAACAAGGGCTACCTGTTTTTAAAAAACTTAAAGAAAAATATAATGATCATAAAATTATATTAACCTTCTTGTCTCCTTCTGGATATGAAGTAAAAAAAGCATCCAGCATTGCAGACCTAGTTATTTATCTTCCCATTGATTCAAATAGAAATGCTAAAAAATTTATAACTGCAATAAAACCAAAACTAGTAGTTTTTGTAAAAAATGAAATCTGGCCAAACTATATAAAATATATTAAAAAATATAATATTAAGTCTGCATTGATATGTGGATTATTTAGAGAAGGACAACTTAAATTCTCATGGCCTTTTAACTTCCTAGCCAATAGTATTTTAAAATTTGATTATATTTTAGTTCAAGATGAGAAATCAAAGAAAATAATTCAAACCCTAGGGCATAAAAATACATATCTATGTGGAGACACTCGATTTGATAGAGTATATGATACAATGAGTCAAGATGATTCTATAGAGATCATAGAAGAGTTTAAAGGAAATAAATTATGCATGGTTGCAGGTAGCATTTGGGAGGAAGATGAAAGAATATTAGTTAATTATATTAATACATGTGAACAAGATTTTAAATTCATTCTTGTGCCTCATGAAATAAATAAACAAAAAATCAGTAAGTTAAGGGAATCAATATCCCCAACTTCAATATTATATTCGGAATTTTCTGAAAAAAATAATCAATGTGATATTTTAATAATTGATAATGTTGGAATGCTAGCAAGATTATATAAATATGCAGATATGGTATATATTGGTGGTGGAATGGGAACTTCTGGTCTACACAATACATTAGAACCGGCCATTTATGGAGTTCCAATTATAATTGGCAAAAACTACTCTAAATTCTCTGAAGCAAAACAAATGATAAGTCTTGGAGGAATGTTCAGTGTTAAAAATGATAAAGAATTTAAAGATCGTGTAGATCACTTGGTTAAAAATAAACTAGCAACTAATGAAATTGGGGTAATAAATTCTAATTTTGTTTTGAATAATAAAGGAGCAACCAATAAAATTATGAACTATTTATAAATGAAAAAAATCTTAATTCCTTGCATATTATTAAATAGGGATATATACACCAGTGAACATATCCCTGCATTGTAGGTAATAAAAAAAGAATCTTATGAAATCACTTAATTTTATTGTTGCCTTCTTAATACTGATAGTAACATCATGTAAAAATGAAAATACTATTGATATTACATCTGACCTTAATACTATTGAAAATGGACTACTACCATCAATTCTGGTAAAAGGTGACTCTGTAAAAAGTTTCAATTTAGTAGAGAGAATGGAACACTATAATGTTCCTGGAGTTAGTATTGCAATTGTTGAAAACGGAAAAATAAAATGGGCTAAAGGATATGGAATAGCAAATACTAAGGATAGTAGTAAAGTTAATGCAAATACACTTTTTCAAGCTGGATCAATTAGTAAACCTGTAGCTGCATTAGCTGCATTAAAATTGGTTGAAAGCGGAAGTGTTGATATCGATGAGGATGTAAATATCTATTTAAAGGAATGGAATATTCCTGAGAGTGATTTCACCCAAGAGGAAAAAGTAACTCTTAAAAGACTATTGACACATACGGCAGGAATGACTGTTCATGGTTTCCCGGGTTATCAACAAACTGACACATTTCCATCGATAAATGAGGTTTTAAATGGTGATGGAAACACACCCAAAATCTTTGTAGACACTATTCCTGGTAGTATTTGGAGGTATTCTGGCGGAGGTTATACTGTGATGGAAAAAATGATTGAAGACGTTAGTGGACTACCATTAGATGAGTATATGTCAAAAAATATTTTGGAAGCAATTGGCATGAAAAATAGCACTTACGAACAACCTCTAGGTTCTGAACATCATTCTAATGCAAGTGCAGCATATGACTCTGATGGGAAGATAATTGAAGGTTTATGGCATAATTATCCCGAACAGGCGGCTGCTGGATTATGGACAACCCCTACAGACTTGGCAAAATATTGTATTGAAATCCAACAAATTTTAGCAGGTAAAGAAAATGGTGTCCTTTCGAAAGAAACAATTGAAAAAATGCTAACCAAACACAAAAATGATTGGGGTCTTGGTCCTTCAATTCAATGGGAACAGGATTCATTAATATTTAGGCATGGTGGTAAAAATGCTGGTTTCACAAATAATTTAATCTCATTTGCAAATCGTGGAAATGCCGTTATTGTAATGACCAATGCAGATAATGGAGGGAAACTAATTGGAGAAATATTAATATCAGTTTCAAACTACTATAACTGGGGAATAAGTAATCCAAGAGTTGTTGAAGTAATTGAAGTTGAAGAAGATAAACTCAATAATCTTGTCGGAAAATATTTGCTCGACTTTCAAGTACCAGATATAGGAGATTATATTATTGATATAGAAATAAAAGATAATAAGCTTTTTGTAACTGATCCTAACAACGGAGATACTAGTGTTTTGAACGCCTTAGAAGAATTGAAGTTTATTGATTTAGAAAATGGAGATGAAGTAGTATTCCAGCTTGGAGGAGATAGAGTAGGAATATTATGGAATAATAGCTTTCAATTTAATAAAATCGAATAATAAAGGAGCAACCAATAAAATTATGAACTATTTATAAATGAAAAAAATCTTAATTCCTTGCATATTATTATTATTTAATAATATCTATTCTCAAAATGTTACTCTAGAGAGTTTTGGGCCATCATTTGATAGCCCAATTGAAATTAAACATGCAGGGGATGATAGACTTTTTATTGTTGAGCAACCTGGGAAAATAAAAATATTAAATTCAAATGGCACAGTTAATTCAACTCCCTTTTTAGACATTGAAGATAAGGTTTCTACTAATGCTAATGAACGTGGGTTACTTGGATTAGCATTTCATCCAAATTATCCTTCAACTCCATATTTCTTCGTTAACTATACTAATAACAGCGGTGATACAGTTATTGCCAAGTATAGCGCAAGTTCTAATCCTGAAATTGCAAACACAAACGAAACTATACTTTTAACCATTGATCAGCCATATAGTAACCACAATGGTGGTTGTATTAATTTTGGTCCTGATGGATATTTATATATTGGCATGGGAGATGGGGGAAGTGGTGGTGATCCGCAAAATTATTCTCAAAACCTAAATTCTCTATTAGGAAAAATGCTTAGAATAGATATTGATAATGGCTCTCCATATGCCATTCCTAGTGATAATCCCTATGGTGATGAAATCTGGGCAAGTGGTCTAAGAAATCCATGGAAATTTTCTTTTGATACTAATGGAGATTTATGGATTGCTGATGTAGGACAAAATACATGGGAGGAAATTAACTTGGTTACAAATGATCCTGGAGGATTAAACTACGGTTGGAGATGTTATGAGGGAAATCATACATATAATAATTCAAATTGTCCTGATGCAAGTGAATTAACCTTTCCTGTTGGCGAGTATTCACATGGCGGCAGCGGATTATATAAATGTTCAATAACTGGAGGATATATTTATAGTGGAAGTCAAATTAGTGGAATGAATGGAGTATATTTCTTTGCTGATTATTGTAGCCAAGAAATTGGTATGCTTTCATATAATTCTAGCTCAGATTCATGGGATATGTATTTAGATAGCCCTAATGCTACAGGGTCTTGGGTGACTTTTGGAGAGGATATAGATGGAGAGCTATATGTAGCTTCTATAAATGGTGGTATTTATAAGATAACTGATGCTGTACTAGGTTTAACTTCAGTTGATCAAAACAAACTAAATTTTTATCCAAACCCAACAGAGGGCATAATTTTATTTAATAATTACAGTGAACCATTTGATTTAATCATATATGATATTAATGGGCGTATAGTTGTTGAACATAATAATTATTCTTTCCAAGAATTAAATATATCCAAGTTAAATGCTGGCATATATTTTATGCAAATCAATAATTCATATACTCAAAAAATTATTAAAAAATAATTTTCTAATCTAGATAAGTATTTTCTTCATGATTAATTTTAAAGGGATAAATATAAGATAATAACCAATTAAATAGTCGACATTTGCACCCTTTAACGAAAACATGACAAATTTTAAAGATATAGGTGTCAATAAAGAATTACTTAAATCTATTCGAGAAATGGGATTTGAAACGCCAACTCCTACTCAAGAAGAATCTATACCTCATCTATTAACAAGCCGTCAAGATTTAATATCACTAGCTCAAACTGGTACAGGGAAAACAGCTGCTTTTGGACTACCTATCATTCAACAGATAGATCCAAAAATAAAACACGTACAAGCAATTGTATTATGTCCAACAAGAGAATTATGCATTCAAATTGCCAAAGATCTAATAGCATTTTCTAAATACCTTGATTATGTTAAAGTATTGCCTGTATATGGTGGAACAAACATCGAAAATCAGATAAAATCAATTAAAAAAGGTATTCAAATAATAGTTGGAACACCCGGTAGAACTAAAGATCTAATTAAGCGTAAAATATTAAAACTAGATATAGTTAATAGAGTGGTTTTAGATGAAGCTGATGAAATGTTAAGTATGGGGTTTAAAGATGATCTAGACTTTATCTTAGATAAAACCTCTAACAACAGGCAAACTATGTTATTTTCAGCCACTATGTCAAAAGAAGTAATATCAATTTCTAAAAAGTATATGAAGGATGCAAAAGAGATTGCTGTAGCAAAAATAAATTCTGCAGCAAAAAACGTTGAACACCATATTTATGATGTTAGCTCTAGGCATAAATATGAAGCTTTAAAAAGAATAGCGGATTATAATCCAAATATTTACGGGATAGTGTTCTGTAGAACAAGACGACAAACAAAAGAAATAACAAATAAATTTATTAATGATGGTTACAATGCAGATGCTATTCATGGCGATCTTTCCCAGGGTCAAAGAGATGAAGTAATGTCTAGGTTTAGAGATAAATCGCTACAAATGCTTATTGCCACAGATGTTGCAGCAAGAGGTTTAGATGTCGAGGATTTAACTCATATAATTAATTATTCTCTTCCAGATGATCCTGAAATATATACTCATAGAAGCGGGCGAACTGGGAGAGCTGGTAAAAGTGGAATCTCTATTGCCATTAGCAATAGCAGAGAAAGTAGAAAAATTAAATCAATTGAGAATAAGAGTCAGATTAAATTTTTAAAAAAAGAAGTTCCTACAGGAAAAGATATTTGCTCTAAACAACTTTTTAAATTAATTGAAAAAATTGAAAAGGTTAAGGTTGATGATAAACAAATTGAACCATATTTAGATGATATATATATAAAACTTGAATGGCTTAGTAGAGAAGAATTGATAAAACATTTTGTTTCAGCAGAATTTAATAAGTTTTTAGAATATTATAAGAATTCAAATAATATAAATAATAATGGAGTAAAAAGCAGATCAGATTCAAAATTTAAAAATGGGAGGTCAAATAGAAATTCCTTTATTAATTATTCGATTAATATTGGAAGAAAGAAAGGTGTAGCTCCTATTGAATTAATTTCATTAATAAATAGAGTAATGAAATCTAATCAAATTGAAATTGGAAAAATAGACATTAGAGGAGATCATACAATATTTGAAATGGATCAAAGTCTAAGTGCTGATTTAAGTAAAGGAATTAAAAAAATTAATTTTAGAGGAAATGATTTATCTATAGAAGAAACTGATGATAAAATAGAAGCACGACCCTCTAAACAAAAGAGAAATAAATCACGTTCTTCAAAAAATAAAAGAAGAGGAAAATTCGATATGGATTTCAGATCAAGTGGTAATTCAAGAAAGAAAAGAATAAGAAGAAGAAATAAAGCGCATAGTAATTAACATGTTTTTGGCACCTCATATTCTTGATACGGTCTCCCTCAGTTTTCTCGCGTGAAAATCCTCCTACTTTTACTATCTTCGTTTCCACAACCTAATAGCACCATAGCTTTTCAGGTTTCAAAATAAACAATATCACTTTTCGCACAGGCTACGATAGGAAAACAAAATGAATTTATTAAGAAATTTTTGAATCTTGAATCATTATAATAAACTCTTGTGAAAAACTGTATGCGTCCCCTGGCCATCTTGCAGATAAGTAATTTCTATCCTTTACAACAAAACCTCTTTTCAGATGCGTTTCGCTATCTCTAAAAATAGGACTTGTTCCTTTAAGATAATTATCACTGTTATATAATGAAGATTTAACTTCATCTTCAACAGTCAGTCCGGGGTAAGTAAGGTAATAATCTTTTAGCCTACTTTTTGTCAGCTTGTAAGCTAACATTTCTTGTGATTTAAGTAATGATGTTGTTTTGTAATAATAAATTACTGATTTTTTTGTTTCAGGATTAATACTTCTTGAAGCTAAAACAACTCCGTGACAAATAGCTCCAACAGGTTTTCTAGCTTTAAAAAAATCGACAACAAGATTCTGTAGTACTTTTGATTCTAAATATTCCTTAACTCCTTTATCATGTCCTCCTGGTAAAAATAATGCATCAAAATTTAATTCTTGAGCATCAACATATTTTAAAGGATTACAAAATAATACGTTTTTTTCTAAATCAGAATATGCACTTACTGCATCTTTTCTAGCTCGTAACAGAAATTTCCAAAAACCTAAATTTTTTCCTTTTAACATTATGCTATCAGCAGAGGCTTTTTTTCCGTTGGGTGTAGAAAAAATAACTTCTATGTTCTTTTCAGACATTTGCTTCCAAGGTATAGCAACTTCTGTTGGGTCAAATCCATAAGAAGGGATGGGTATCAATATTTTTTTATTCATAGTCTTCTCTATCGGTTTTAAATTTATTGTTATTTGAATTAATATTTTGTTAATTAATCAATTTTGAAACGAACCAAAAAATAATAATAATAAAAGCTTTCTCATATATCTAATTTAAGAAAATCAATGGGTTAGAAAGTATTTTAAATAAAACAGGAGACAATCTTTCGAAGGTCTCCCGTTTAGTACCCGGAGCCAGACTACTTTCGAACCAAATAGCTGAGTTTTGGAGGAAGTTTATGGGGTGTTTTAAGTAAGCCCTTCAAGAAGTGATCAACAGGTGTAATGTTGTGTAACAAGATAGTTTTTGTATTTTCCATAATTAATTATTTAGAATTTAGGACTTCTGAATTCACTATATTTGGTATGGCTTTTGGAGGGTTTTGGCTTAAAAAAGAACTTATATCATTCGATTTCGAAAATTCGTAGTTTTCCAATACCCCTTTTATATTTAATGCAGCTAACTTTGCCATTCCTTCTCGAGCCCATTTTGTTGCAGATGCTATATGTGGAGCAACAACAACATTGTCAAGATCAACTAATCCTTTATACATAAAAGGCTCATTTTCAAAAACATCCAGGCCTGCCATAAATTTAGGATTATTTTTACAGTGTTTGGTTAACGACTTTTCATCGATAATTGGGCCTCTGCTTGTATTTATTAAAATTGCATCCTTTTTTAGTTTTGAAAAACAATTTTCATCAATTAGATGGTGGGTATCCTCGTTAAGAGGTACGTGAAGGCTTATTACATCTGACTCATGCAATAACTCCTCTATAGTCATTGCTCTTTTTACGAAAACGGAATTACTATTTGTTTTTTGTAAAAACCTGTTGTAATCATCAATAGTATCTTCAAGTGTCAGATTCTCCCTATTACTGAAATAAATAAGGTTCATTTGAAAGGCCTGAACCATCGTTAATGCATAAGTGAATCCTATGCGTCCAGCACCTATAATACCGACTGTACCTCCATATAAGAGTTTGCCCAAAAATAAATTTGGAAGCCATCCTTTAAAATCTCCTTTTCTCATAAAACTATCAGCTTCCACAATTCTTCTGGCACAAGCCATAGTAAGGGCTACTGCCATTTCTGAAGTAGATTCAGTAAGAACACCAGGAGTGTTTCCAATGGCAATTTCACTTTTGGTAGCAGCTTTTACATTAACATTATTGTAGCCCACAGCATAATTACTATAAACTACACCTCCAGCACTGCTAAATATTTGAAAAAGTTCTTCATCCCAATTTTCAGTAAGCTGTCCTATAATGGCTCTACAATTAGTTCCTATCTTTTCAATAATTTCAGATTTTGTTGTAACCTCATTTGAAAGATTAACCTCAATTTTATAATTTGCATCAATCAATATATTAAGCCATTCCACTCCAGGTAACATTTTAGTTACTAATACGAGGGTTTCTCCTGTTTTATTGAATACTTTCCAGTTGCTCATGGTATATTTAGTTACTATTAAACATTTTTAAGATTACTGCGTAAAGACTTTAAAGCAGTTCGTGAAGACTCTTTAAAAAATTTAATATCATAACTGTAAGTGACAAAACGCATTCCTTCTCGAGTCCATTTATTTGCCAATTCCATATTGGCTAGATGAATTCCGGGTGCGACATTGGTTTTTTTACAAGCTTTAATAATTTTTCTAAACGCATTTTCAAGCTCAGGATGTTGAAGCTGTCCAGGAATTCCCATATCTTGAGAGAGGTCTGCAGGGCCAATCATTATGGCATCGACTCCTTTGGTCGAAACGATATCTTCAATGTTATCCACTCCTTCCCTACTTTCTATCTGCACAACCGTTAGCAACTCATCATTAGCCCATTCCATATATTCTACATGCCCTTGGTTTCTAAAGCGGGTAACTACTTCTGAAATACTGACTCCTCTATTTCCCATTGGCGCATACTTTGTTGATTGGATAATCATTTCAGTTTCTTTTTTGGTCTTTACTTGTGGTAAAACCAACCCTTCTGAACCTATGTCCAGCGTTTGTGCCATAAGATGATATTTTTTATCAGGTACCCGAACCAATAAAGTCATTTTTTCATATTTTGCAACTAAAGAACAATTAGCCAAGGTTTCAGGATTAAAATCAGTATGTTCGGTGTCTATAATTATATAATCCCAGCCTTGTGATGCACATAGGGCTACTGCTTGGGGTGATTTAAGTATTCGCAACATGGTTCCAAAACAGACTCCTCCTTCTTTTAAAGTTTTCTTTACGTGATTAGATTTTAGTTTCATTTTATTAAATTTATTGAGTTATTTTTATATGTTAAATAGAATATTAAGGGTAGTGAGCGCCTATTCGATTTAAAGCATCCAGTAAAATATAAAAAAATTAACTGGTTTTTTCTAAAATTTGTCACTTTGATATAGTTTAATTGTCCTTATAATGGTTTCTATACATGATTGAATTAAATATTCAACATCATTAATTGCCTCCTCTAATTTCATTGGTTTATTTACTATAGAAAATATAGACGTAATACCCAATTTGTAAATTTCGTCAATGTTATCACCTATTTTACCTGTAATAGCAATTACTGGTACATGATACTCTTTTGCTAAAGCTGCAATTCCAAGAATTGTTTTACCTTGTAAAGTTTGTTTATCTATTTTACCTTCTCCTGTAATAATGAGGTCTATATTTTTAATATGTTTTTTAATTTCTAATGTTTCCAATATTAAATCTATACCGCTTTTTAATTCTGCATTTAAAAAAGCAATTAAGCCTGCTCCCATACCACCACCGGCACCTGCTCCATTAATATTCTCTATCTCAATTCCCAAATGGTTTCTTATAATTGCTGCATAATGTTCGAGGTTTTTATCGAGAAATTCTAACTGCTCTTTCGACCCTCCTTTTTGAGCTCCATAAACAAACGAAGCTCCATTTTCTCCAGTTAACTTATTGGTAACATCACAAGCAACAACAATTTTACAATTACTAATTCTTTTATCAAAATTAGTTAAATCGATGCTTGACAACTCTCCTAAAGCACCACCTCCTTCAGTTAATTCAACTCCTTCTTTATTAATAAATTTACCTCCTAATGCTTTAACCATTCCCATTCCACCGTCATTGGTCGCACTCCCTCCAATTCCAATAATAATTTTTTGACATCCTCTATCAAGCGCATCTAGGATGAGTTGACCTGTTCCATAAGAAGAGGTTATATCAGGGTTTTTTTCTTGTTCTTTCAAAAGTTCAAGACCTGATGCCTTTGCCATTTCAATAACAGCAGTAGTGCCTTCATTTAAAATTCCGTATTCTGCTGCAATAGATCTATATAAAGGGTCATATACTTTGACAGTAATTATTTTTCCATTTTTATCATTAACAAGTGCATCCAATAAGCCTTCACCACCATCTGAAATAGGTGTTTTAATTATTTCTGCGTTTGGAATAATTTTAAGCACTCCTTTTGAAATGGCCTCTGCTACTTGTATTGCAGATAAACTTTCTTTAAAAGAATCTGGTGCGACTAGAATTTTCATTATCTCAATTTAACTTATTAAAGATTTTAAAGTTGGGTATAATTCTAGGGTTTCTTCAAAACCGATTCCTGGTTCATTAGGTAAATTAACCATTCCATTATTCAGTTCCATCCCTGTTGCAAATTTTCCAAAAGGAACAAATACATTTGGATATGCTTCCATACCATATAAACCTAAACCAGAAGCAATATGAATGCCAAACAAATGTCCCCCATGTGGAATGCAACGACGTGATGACCATCCGTGATTTTTAAGCATTTTTAAAATGTTAATATATTCTGCTAGTCCATAACTCAATACTGGATCTACTTGAATATAATCTCTATTCGGTTTCAGTCCTCCATAACGAACTAAATTTAGGGCATCAATATAGGAGAAGATATTTTCTCCTGTGGCAATAGGGGTTTTCGAAGCTTCAGACACAGCTGCATTCGCCAAATAATCCAAAGGATCAACTGCCTCTTCGTACCATTTTAAATTATAGGATTCAATCTCATTCAAAAATGTGAGTGCTTCTGAAATATC
>Ga0209554_1000107_pt1 | contig 64132 bp, 65 predicted proteins | sample MarorgKNORR_S2LV_5_FD_188221 | JGI IMG/M metagenome (GOLD analysis project Ga0209554, IMG submission 188221) | Marine microbial communities from the Southern Atlantic Ocean, analyzing organic carbon cycling - Bottom_A/KNORR_S2/LV (SPAdes) (version 2) | ecosystem: Environmental > Aquatic > Marine...
TTCGAATACTGTTCTATTTGCAAACTATCAATTCGGGTGATGATGGTTTTTCCATAGCCATTGCCAGCAGGAATTTCAAAAACACCTGTTTTAAATTGATTGTTCATGTCTTTTACAGGAACATCAGTACAAGAGAAAAAGGCCAACACTAAAAAGCTGAAAGCTACAGATTGCACTATTTTTATTGTATTTACCATATTTTTGTTTTTAGAGATCAGTAGGTAACTTCACATTTTTAAATCACTACTATCAATATTAGTGTCAGGTCAAGCCTTTCGGCTTCGCTCAATATAAACTGAAGTCGAGACCTACTTAAACATTCTACAGTTCTCGACTGCGCTCGAACAGACCTTTTTTTATTTTCTGAAAATCAGATAGTTAGATGATTGTTGTTTATTTTTTTAACTTCCAACTTCCAGCTTCTGACTCCTTTTATATTCCCGTAAAATTAGCCGGAGTAATTACTTTCAATTCTTCTTTGATGGCTACAGAAACATCCAATCCGTCAATAAAATTAGCAATGGATTGTTGTGTTATTTTTTCGTTTGTTCGTGTCAACCCTTTCAAAGCTTCATACGGATTCGGATAAGCTTCTCTACGCAAAATAGTTTGGATGGCTTCTGCCACAACCGCCCAGTTGTTTTCTAGATCTTGCTCAAACTTTTCTTTGTTTAATAATAGTTTGTTCAAGCCTTTTAAGGTCGATGAAAAACCAATCAATGTATGTCCGAAAGGCACACCAACATTACGTAAAACAGTACTATCTGTTAAATCTCGTTGCATTCTTGAAACAGGAAGTTTTGCCGATAAATGCTCAAAAATGGCATTGGCCATTCCTAAATTTCCTTCTGAGTTTTCAAAGTCAATCGGATTTACTTTATGAGGCATTGCTGAGGATCCAATTTCTCCAGCTTTAATTTTTTGCTTGAAATAATCCATCGCCACATAGGTCCAGATGTCTTTGTCTAAATCCAATACAATGGTATTGATGCGTTTCATACCATCAAATAGGGATGCTAAATGATCGTAATGCTCAATTTGTGTTGTTGGAAACGAGTGGTGTAATCCCAATTTGTTTTGTACAAAATCAGATCCAAAATCTTTCCAGTCAATGCTTGGGTATGCTACATGATGTGCGTTGTAGTTTCCTGTAGCACCACCAAATTTCGCAGCATTCGGAATGTTTTTCACAAACTTAAATTGTTCTTTTAAACGTGTTACAAACACATTGATTTCTTTTCCCAATCGAGTAGGAGAAGCAGGTTGTCCGTGAGTTCTTGCCAACATTGAAATGTCTGCCCATTCAAGAACTAGTTCTTCCAATCTTGCTAAAAGGGTTTCGTATGCAGGTGTGTACACCTCGTCAAAAGCATCTTTGATAGACATTGGAATTGCCGTGTTGTTGATGTCTTGAGAAGTCAATCCGAAGTGGATAAACTCTTTGTAAGCTTCTAAATTTAGCGTATCGAATTGTTCTTTGATAAAATATTCAACCGCTTTTACATCGTGATTGGTTACTTTTTCAATGTCTTTGATCTTCTGGGCATCTTCCGTAGAAAAGTTGGTATAAATGCTTCGTAGATCGGCAAACAAGTCGGTATTAAAATCTTGTAATTGTGGTAATGGAATTTCACAAAGCGCAATAAAGTATTCAATTTCTACTTTTACGCGATATTTGATAAGAGATTCTTCAGAGAAATAGTTGGCTAGTTGGGCTACTTTATTTCTATATCTTCCATCAATAGGAGAGATGGCATTCAATTCTGTTAGGTTCATTTTCTAGGTGTTGTGTTGTCAATTGCAAAAGTATCAAAAATGTATTATTTCGAGGGGTTTTTTAAGTTTTTTTAGTGAAACTCAATTTTGAGAAGTTTGTAAAACAAACTCAAAATTTCAAGTTGAACTAATCCCGCTATTTAAGCGGGATCTATAGTTTATACCTCGATCCTCTGAGCCGATTTCTATTATAAAAGGGTTTAGTCTTTTATTAAGGTTTCATCCCTTTTTTTATCCAGTTTAAAATCTTTTTCCCTCTTGCCTTGCAACCTGGGCTTTCATGAATGATTTTTGTACTGATCACATGTGCTAATTCTGGATGTATCCATGTTCTTTGCAAGCCGAAGAAATACAAGGCTTCCATCGTGTAGGCACGAACGGCAATTTTTTGAGGCGTAATAAGCCAATCAAAGCCTGTTGTTACAATTTGATCGATGTGTATTTCGGTCAATGCTCCTTGAATATCGTTTTCTTTGCTATCCACAAACGCCTTGGCAAGATGTTCACAAATTTTCGCAAAAGGTCTGATAGCGCTATCAAATTGAAGCCTTTGGATGTTTTCGGTAAACACATCCAAATGGGGAAGTATCAAATTTAAATTTTTATGTGTACAGATCCATTCTAAGATCCAAGCCGCTTTTATAGAGAGTTTATCCTCTACGTTAAAGGTAAGTGTTACCAAATGAGGAAACAATTCTGTGTTCTCGCACACAATATTTGCAACCCTTTCTCTGTTCTCCTTTTTAGCGTTTTCTATTGCATGAAGCGATGCGGTTAAAAAATGAATATCCATTTGCTTGCTTTGTGTGTATCTTTACGTTTTGAATAATTATGATGCTAAATATAAAAAGACTATTTCTTGTTTGTATATCCTTTTCTGTTTTTTTCGCGGTTAGTGCTGTAAATGCCCAAAAACACAATCAGTTTAATGCCAATAAACAGCGAACAGGTGTTTGGAAGAAATACTATAAAAATAAGATGATTCGCTATACGGGGCAGTTTAAAGACGGAAAAGAAGTAGGAACCTTTAAGTTTTATGATCAAAACAGTTCTCAGTTTCCGATGGCGATTAAAAAATTTCATCCCAAATCTGATTCGGTTTCTGTCCAGTACTTCTTTTTAAACGGCATGCTAAAAACTACGGGTCTATTTTTGGGGAGAGAAAGAGCAGGAAAGTGGTTGTATTACTTTCCAAAGGGAACGGTGATGTCAGAAGAATTTTATAATAATGGAAAGCTTTCAGGCAGCTTGAAGGTTTTTTATAAAAATGGAAAACTCACAGAAAACACAATCTATAAAGAGGGGATGCTACATGGTGTTTCTAAAAAATATGCAGATACGGGTATTTTGATTGAAGAGGTGAATTATGCCAACGGAAAAGAAAATGGTGACGCCATGTATTATGAATTGAATGGGAGTTTAACGGAAAGAGGTCTTTATAAAAACGGAAAGCGTATTGGAAAATGGGAGTTTTATTTGGATGGAGAAGTCATTGATGCGAAAAAGAAAAAAGCATTAAAAAAATATAAGAAAAAGGGATAGTGTTATTTTAGAAGTTAAAAGTGAAAAATTAAAAACGAAAAGTAAGCTGTTAATGACATAGTTGTAATCCTGTAAGGTTTTTAAAACCTTGTAGGTATAGATATAAAAGCACTAATTATGTGATTTATTTTTAAACAGGGTTAAAAGATTAACAGAAGAATCATCAATAATATAAGTGTCAAGTTTTGGATTTATTAACGAAAATTTATCGGACATACATCAATTCTTTCCATAAAAAAATCAGAATAAGTATTGTATCTTTGCAGCCAATTTTAATGTACAAATGAAACGAGTAATAGTTGGACTTTCCGGAGGTGTAGATAGCAGTGTAACAGCCTATTTGTTAAAAGAACAAGGCTATGAGGTGATTGGCTTGTTTATGAAAAACTGGCACGATGACTCTGTAACCATTTCTAATGAATGTCCGTGGCTAGAAGATAGCAATGACGCCATGTTGGTTGCTGACAAACTCGGAATCCCTTTTCAAGTAGTAGATCTAAGCGAGCAATACAAAGAACGTATTGTAGACTATATGTTTGCTGAATACGAAAAAGGAAGAACTCCAAATCCAGACATTCTTTGTAACAGAGAAATAAAGTTTGATGTGTTTATGGACATTGCCTTAAACCTAGGTGCAGATTATGTTGCGACCGGTCATTATTGTCGGAAATCTAAAGAAGAGATCGATGGAAAAATGGTCTATAAATTGTTGGCAGGAAAGGATACAAATAAAGATCAATCTTATTTTTTATGTCAGTTATCACAAGAGCAATTGACAAAAGCAATGTTTCCAATTGGCGAATTGACCAAACCCGAAGTACGGGAAATTGCAAAAAAAGCAGACTTGATTACTGCGGATAAAAAAGATTCTCAAGGATTGTGTTTTATTGGTAAAGTTCGTTTGCCTGATTTTTTACAGCAAAAATTACAACCCAAAGACGGAGTTATTATTCAAATTCCGGGAGATTCTGAAATTTACCAAAGAGCAATTCCTGAATTCAAGACCACCGAAGAAAGACTTGCTTTTTACGCTACCAAATATACCTATTCGGTAGCAGATGGAAAAGTAGTAGGAAAACATCAAGGGGCGCACTATTTTACCAAAGGACAACGAAAAGGTTTGGCAGTAGGAGGCACCAAAGAACCTTTATTTGTGATAGAAACAAATGTTGTAGACAATGTAATTTATACAGGAGAAGGAAAAGAGCACAAGGGCTTGTACAGAAATGTGTTGTTTGTAAGCAAGGAAGAAATTCATTGGGTTCGTACAGATTTGGCTCTTAAAACAGGGGAGTCTATGCACGTTGAAGCGAGAATTCGTTACCGTCAAGCATTGGAAACAGCAACCCTACACAAAGTAGAAACTGGTTTGTATGTCGAGTTTGAAAATCAGCAATCAGCCATTACAGAAGGTCAGTTTGTGGCTTGGTATCAAGACGACGAATTGCTAGGTTCTGGTGTGATTTCTTAAAAATTGCTATTCCTAATCTTTAAAAAAATAGTATTTTCGATTTTCTGTTGCTTCTTTAGTGTAAAGACAGCCAACGAAAACACGTTAAAATGATACACAGATTTCTAAAGAATTAGATGAAAAACAGCATTACCAAACTTTTTAACATACACTATCCCATTGTTCAAGGAGGAATGATTTGGGTAAGTGGCTACAAATTAGCATCTGCAGTGAGCAATGCTGGTGGATTGGGTTTAATTGGAGCAGGCTCTATGTATCCTGAAGTACTAAGAGAACACATTCAGAAGTGTAAAAAAGCCACCGACAAGCCTTTTGGTGTAAATGTACCCATGTTGTATCCAGAGATTCAAAAGATCATGGATATCATTGTAGAAGAAGACGTAAAGATTGTGTTTACATCGGCAGGAAATCCGAAGACTTGGACGACTTTTTTAAAAGAGAAAGGCATTACAGTGTTGCATGTAGTGAGCTCTGTTAAGTTTGCGTTAAAAGCAGAAGCTGCTGGAGTAGATGCTGTTGTTTGTGAAGGTTTTGAAGCAGGCGGACATAATGGACGTGAAGAAACGACTTCGTTTACCTTAATTCCGATGGTAAAAGAACACTTAAAAATTCCTGTAATTGCCGCTGGTGGTATTGGAACGGGAAGAGGAATGTTAGCTGCGATGGTATTGGGAGCAGATGGTGTGCAAGTTGGAAGCCGCTTTGCAGCGACCAAAGAATCTTCTGCACATGACAATTTTAAAAACGCCATTGTAGCTCTAAAAGATGGCGGTACACAACTAACATTAAAAGAACTGGCACCTGTTCGGATGATGAAAAACAAGTTTTATCAGCAAATACAAAAATTGTATCAGCACAATCCTACTCTTGAAGAAATCAAAGAGTTACTAGGAAGAGCAAGAGCTAAAAAAGGAATGTTCGAAGGCGATATGGATAATGGTGAACTAGAAATTGGTCAAGTTGCAGGTTTGATTCACGAAATAAAATCGGCCAAAGAAGTGATAGAAGATATTATTTCAGAATATGCAACGGTAAAAAACAACTTTTAAATGGACGGTACTTCTCGAAAAAATATTCAAATAGGAACGGAAGTTTCTGTTGTGCAAAAACATCATCAGCGATCAGGAACGTTGACCGAAGGCATTGTGCAACGAATTTTGACAAATTCATCTACGCATCCACATGGAATAAAAGTACTCTTAGGATCTGGAATTGTAGGAAGAGTAAAGGAAGTGAAAAACTAAAAGTTATTCGTCATTACGAAAGAGGTACGACTGAAGTAATCTTTTAAATTGGAACTGCAAACAGACAGATTGCTTCTCCCTCCCGAGTCTTCGGGATTGGGATCGCAATGACGTAACTTAAGATAGATTACTATATTACTTCACAGGAATTTTAATCTCATACATTCTTCTGCTCTTATTGTTCAGCCTATTTTGACGCAACCACGGATTGTGAATTTTTAATTCTTTATAATTGGTGCCAAAGTGTTTCGCAAAAGAGGCAATGTTTTTAATTACAGTATCTACTTTTACAGTTCTGTATTTTGGAGCGGAGTATAGATCTTCTTGATCGTACAAAAATCCATATTTTTCTGGATTAGAAAGCACTTCTTTTAGAGCGACAATTCGAAAGACATATCTCGAGGTTTCCGTGTTCAATAACACATCATAAAAACTAGTTACTTGCTGTGTTTTTAGACTTCTTGAAATTCGTGTATTTCCAGCATTATATGCTGCTGCTGCAAGGGTCCAGCTACCAAAATGCTTTTTTAATTTGATCAAATATTCGGCTGCAACTTTAGTTGCTTTTTCAATATGGTAGCGTTCATCCACATTTTTATTAATTTCCAGGCCATATTCTCTACCTGATGATTTTAAAAAGTGCCAAAATCCTGCTGCGCCTGCCGAAGAGGAATTGTTTTGCAATCCACTTTCTGCAACCGCTAAATATTTAAAATCATCTGGAATTCCGTATTTTTTTAACAAAGGTTCAATGATCGGAAAGTATTTGTAGGCTCTTTTTATCAGCAACAAACCGTTGGATTGCCAATAGGTGTTTACTAGCAATTCTCTGTCCATTCGTTCCCTGATGTCTGCTCTTTCTAGCGGAATTCTTTCTCCAGCTAAATTTAAGTATGGCGGAAGTTTTAAGGCTTTTATTTCGTATTTTTCACTGGTGTTTTTAGGTGCTTTTATCTTCGATGTACTTATGGTATTGATACACACAAACGCAACGAGTACTAAACTTAATAAGGCGAAAGTGCGGCTGTTTTTGTTCATAAGATACAATTTTAACGATCTTATAAATGAATTCAATTATATGTTACAAACCTGTTAAATTTTCTTCTAAAATTTTTGAAATGACGGTTGCCTTTGTTAAGATCATCACATGTGTGCCTCCTTCAATTTCAATACAGCCTTTGATATGTTTTATTGGGAAAACGCGATCGTTTGTGCCGTGTATATGAAGCGTGTTGTCTAAAGGGGCTTGCTGTTGCCAATGCAGTATGTTGTAAATAGCCCAATGCAAATAATCGGTATTTCTGACCGACATGTATTTTTTATAGGCATCGGCTTTTTTCTGCTGATAATCGCTTAAGAAATAGCTGATATGCGATTCTAAGTTTTCAAGAAATCGTGCTGGAAACAGTTTGTAAATTTTTGTAGCTTGAATTAATTTCAATCGCTTTGGGAGTTCTTGATTGCTTTTGATGCTAGAGATCAACACAATTTTTCGAGTAGCAATATGCTTGCTCATTTCTTGTACCACCACACCTCCAAAAGAAACACCCACTAAAATAGGATTGTCATGCGTAATTTCTTCACACATCCGTTTGGCATAATCACTGATGGATTCATCTATTGAAAGTGGGATTTTCCATTCCAAAAAATGAGTTGTATACCGGTTTTTATCTACGCGAATACGCTCATATATTTTGCTATTGGCGGCCATTCCTGGGACAAAATAAATAGCAGTTTTAGACATGTTATGCAGAGATAGCTTCTTTTACAAAATCAAAACGTACCAAACCATCTTCATCAATATTGGTCAAGGTAATTTCGTGTAAGGTATTGATCAATTCAGGATTCCAAGGTGTTTTTACTTTGACATAATTTTCTGTAAACCCTTGAATATAGCCTTCTTTGTTTTCGTTTTCAAACAACACCGTTAGGGTGTTTCCGAGTTGACTTTCATAAAAGGCTCTGCGCTTTTTAACCGATAGTCCGCGAAGCATTTTACTCCGTTTTGCTCGTACTTTTTTAGGTACAATTCCGTCCATTTCTGCAGCCTCTGTGTTGGGTCTCTCAGAATAGGTAAAGACATGTAAGTAGGAGATATCTTGTTCGTTCAAATAGTTGTAGGTTTCCAAAAACAGTTCATCTGTTTCTCCTGGAAAACCAACAATGGCATCCACACCAATACACGCATTTGGCATTACTTCTTTGATCTTGGCAACTCTGTCAGTATAGGTTTGACGTAGATAACGTCGTTTCATTTTTTTTAGTAATTCGTCGCTTCCACTTTGCAACGGAATGTGAAAATGAGGAACAAAGGCATCCGAAGTCGACACAAAATCAATCGTTTCATTAGTCAATAGATTGGGTTCTATGGATGAGATTCGCAACCGGTGAATTCCAGCTACCTTGTCCAATTCTTGTACCAATTCTAAAAAGGTATGTTCGTGTTTTTTGTTTCCGAATTCTCCTTTTCCGTAGTCACCAATATTTACACCTGTTAGTACAATTTCCTTGATGCCTTTTTCTGAGATTTCTTTGGCGTTTTTTAATACATTGTCTAGCGTATCACTTCTAGAAATTCCACGTGCCAACGGAATGGTACAATAGGTGCACTTATAATCACAACCGTCTTGAACTTTTAAGAAAGCACGAGTTCTATCTCCAATAGAATAGGAACCCACATAAAAATCGGCCGCTGCAATTTCACAAGAATGTACTTCGCCAATCTCGTTTTTTGTTAGATCGTTGATATAGCTTGTAACATTGAATTTTTCTGTAGCGCCCAACACCAAATCCACACCATCAACAGCTGCTAATTCTTCAGGTTTTAGTTGTGCATAACAACCGATACCAATTACAAAAGCATTTTCATTTTTTTTCAGCGCTGATTTTACAATCGTTTTAAAACGCTTATCGGCATTGTCAGTTACAGAACAAGTATTGATTACATACACATCTGCCTTTTCTTCAAATTCCACACGATCAAATCCTTCGTTCACAAAACTGCGAGCAATGGTTGAGGTTTCAGAGAAGTTTAGTTTGCATCCAAGTGTGTAAAAAGCTACTTTTTTATCTGCATTCATTGGTGTACATTTATCAACGGCAAATTTACAATATTAATTAAGAATATACACATAGCTTTATGATAGCAAATACACCCAAAGTACCTTATTATGCGGTGATTTTTTCTACGATAGTATCTGATAACCTAGAAGGTTATGAAGAAACTTCTAAAAGAATGGAAGTATTGGCGAAGCAACAAAAGGGCTATTTAGGGATCGAATCGGCTAGATCCGAAATCGGAATCACAGTTTCTTACTGGGAGTCTTTGGAAGATATTGTGCAATGGAAAAATAATATTGAACATACCGAAGCAAGAAATAAAGGGAGAAGCATGTGGTATAAAAAATACCAATTGCGAATCTGTAAAGTAGAAAGAGATTACGGATTTGAGAAATAAAAACCGGTTATTGATGATTCTTTTAACCTGAATTAGTAGTGTGTAAGTTTTATTGTGAAAAAACCTGTCATTCCTGCGAAGGCAGGAATCCATAAAAAGGATGCTTTAGATTCCTGCCTTCGCAGGAATGACAAACTACTTTACGAAAGTTAGATTCTTATTACATAATTACCACCTCACTTGAGCTAGAATGGGGTAGTGGTCAGAATAAGGAACCTCAAAGGTTTTAAAATTGTTTATTTCGATGGAGTTGTCTGTTAGAATAAAATCGATTCGAAGAGGAAAAGGATGTTTGAACGTTTTTCCAAAGCCTTTACCAGCTTCTACAAAGGCATCTTTTTTGTTCTGATTGATTTTATGGTATGCCCAAGAAAAAGCGGTATTGTTAAAATCTCCACAGATAATTTTTTTACCCTTCCATTGTTGTTCATGTTTTAAAAACAGCTCGGTTTGTACGGCTTGTTTTTGAAAGGTGTTTTTCAATCTTCCAAATAATTTTTCAGAGCTATTTTCTCCAAAATTATCTTTATTCGGGTTTATTTTTAGGGATTCCAAATGAATATTATACACCCGAATGGTGTCGTTTTCTTTTAAGATATCGATAAAAATAGCATTGTTTGCACTGTTCTTAAAATCCAAAGACCCTGCCTGTATAATTTTGTAGTTGGAGTAAATTGCCAAGCCAAATTTGTTGGTCTTCGATTTTGTTTTGATGTATGTATATGGGAATTTAAAACTGATTTCATCAGATTTATAAAACTCTTGAAGTGCTAATATATCAGGCTTTTTTTTACTGATAAAGTCAAATGTCTTTTGAGCCAACGAAGTGTCTTCACTCCATTTGTAATGGTTAAACATTCTCACATTATAACTCATTATTTTTATAGCATCGTTTAAGAGTACCTTTTTTTCAGTGAGTTGATAAATGGGAGAGGAAATTAGCCAGCCAATACCTAAAACAACTGCTGACAGTAGTACTTGTCTTTTTAATCGGATTAGCCAATAGATTAAAAACAATCCGTTGAAGCCAATTAAAAAAGGAACTGTTAAGCTTAGTACGGCTAATGCTGGAATTGTTTTTGGAGAAATAAAAGGCAAGAAATAAGACAATAGCAATGCGGTTGCCAGTACGGAGTTAATTAAAAACAGAAAGCGATCTAGGAGGGATTTTCTTTTCATTTTAATGGGTTCCTTGTTTGAATAAAAAGGCCTTTTCTTCTTTTGATAATGCATCATAGCCAGATTTGCTAATCTTTTCTAAAATATGATTTATCTGTTGCTGATTGGCATTGGTAGTACTTTTTGTACCGCTTCTTTTAGCCGTTGTTTTTTTTGTTTTATACACTGTTTTTAATGGCTTTTTCTTCGGTTTGAAAAAAGCGCGAATCTTTTCCCAAACAAGCACTTCGGTATTGCTCGCTAGGCTTACATATAAAAAACCAAATACGGCACCTCCAATATGGGCCAAATGACCACCAGAATTGTTCCCCGGAATTTGAATTACATCCAATACCATCCAAAATGCTGCCAAATACCACAGTTTCAGATATCCAATAAGGCGAATTTTAAACTGGTAATTCGGAATGTAGGTTGCAATACCTATAAAAATGGACGAAACTCCCGCAGAAGCACCTAAAAGAAGACTGTTTGATACGTCTTGTGAAAACACAGGGAAATAGGTGTAACTCAACAAGAAGATGAGTCCGCCAAAAGCAGTTCCGAATAGATAAAAAGTAATCAGCTGTTTTGCTGTAAAATAATCCGTAAACAAGTTCCCAATAAAAAATAGAGCAATTGAATTCGATAGCACATGAATGAAACTCACATGTACAAATCCGTAGGTAATGAGTGTCCAAGGTTTTTGGATAAATTCGTCGAAAGAAGCAGGCAATGTAAACCAATTGACAATAAAATTGGTATTGGATTGAAATAGAAATCCAAGGGTGTTAAATACAAAGACCAATAAAAAAACGGCAAGATTGATATAGAGAAGTTTCTCTACGATATTGGCTTGCTTAAAACGGATTTGTAAGGTGTTTAGAATACTCATTTAATACATTTTAAACTGATTTTTTTTCCAATACCACGCAATGATAAAGCCAATAAGAGCGCCTCCTATATGTGCAAAGTGTGCGACATTTCCAACAGAGTATTTTGTAACTCCAAAGAATACATCACCCAATAACATTACTGGGATAAAATATTTGGCTGCAATGGGAACAGGAAAAAAGATTAATGCCAATTTTGCATTTGGATACATCATTCCGAATGCGACTAATATTCCGTATACAGCTCCAGAAGCACCAACGGCAGGACTGTGATATAAGCTGTAAAATTCAGACATCTCTCTGTTGCTTAAACTGATAACCGAATCATTGTAGCTTCCAGTCTCTAAAATAGCTCGAATGTCTGATGCAGACACTCCCATATTGATTAATTGTTCATAAACGCCATTGAACTGATAATAGTTTACTAATGTGTAAATCACTCCAGCACCTAATCCAGAAGAAAAATAGAAAAATAAAAATTTCTTTTTCCCCCACATTTGTTCTAGTGGAGTTCCAAAAGCCCACAAAGCGTACATATTAAAAGCAATGTGCATAAAGCTACCATGCATAAACATATGCGTTAAGTACTGCCAAAAACCAAAAGAGTCATTTTTCGGAAAATACAAGGCAAAATATTGAGCGATGTCTAATTTTAACAACTGTGGAACAACAAAAAATATAATATTAATGATGATTAAATGTTTGATTGCTTCCGTTATTCTTCCCATATTTTATGCTTAATTAATGGCTATTAAAAATTGTATCAATTTCTTGAAGGGTCAAGGTTTTAAAGATTGCTTTTCCGAAAGGAGAGATGGAGGGTTCTTTGCAAGAAAATAAATCATGCACCAACGTTTCTTGTTCTCTTTCTGATAGGCTTATTCCTGTTTTTATGGCCAGTGATTTGGCAAATGATTTTGCCATGACATCAAAATGGCTAAAACTACTTTCGGGAACTTCCAATTTCATATCGTCTAATAATTGTTCTAAAATGAGTGTAATTTGACTTTCAGTGATTGATGTTGGAATGCCTTTTACAACAATAGTTTCTTTGCTAAAAGCATCAAACAAAAACCCTGTGCTCTCTAAATCAGATTTCATTTCTGCAATCATTGCTACATCCGTAGCCGAAAATGAAATATTTACAGGAAAGAGCAATTGCTGACTCATCGCTTCTTTAACGGTGATGTTTTCTAAAAATTCTTCGTATAAAATTCGTTGATGTGCCAAGGACTGACTAATTAAAACCATTCCTGATTTGATAGAGCTTAGTAAGTATTTTTTTTGAATCTGAAAGGTTTTTCCGGACTGTGTTTCTTGTTGGTTTTCAAATAGCTCTTCTTGCTGATTGTCTTCTATTGATTCCGTAGAGGTATATAAAGCTTCCCAATTAGAAGTGTCTTTCTGGTAATTTTGTTGTTCTCTTTTAAAGGGGTTAAAATTAGAATCCACAGTAATTTTAGGAACGGCGCCGTTGGATACTTTTTGCTTGAATTGATAGGGTGTGTCTAAATTGGCATCTCTATTAAAATCGAGTAGAGGCGTCACATTGTATTGCCCTAAGCTGTGTTTTACAGTGGCTCTTAAAATGGCATACAATGCTTTCTCATTTTCAAATTTGATTTCTGTTTTTGTAGGATGAATATTGATGTCAATACTCGTTGGCGGAACCGTCAAATATAAAAAATACGACGGATGGTATCCACTTTCTAGCAAGCCATCAAAACCACTTACAACTGCATGATTCAAATAGGCGCTCTTGATAAAACGATCGTTTACAAAAAAGAACTGTTCTCCTCTTTTTTTCTTTGAATATTCTGGTTTTGCTACAAATCCTTGAATAGAAATCAAATCTGTAGTTTCGTTAATCGGAACTAATTTTTCATTCATTTTAGCTCCAAATACCGCTACAATTCTTTTTCTAAGATTGTTTTCTTTTAAATGGTAGACTTCATTGTTGTTGTGGTGCAATAAAAAAGAAATGGAAGGGTGTGCCAAGGCAACACGTTGAAACTCGTCGATAATATGTCGTGTTTCAATAGCGTCAGATTTTAAAAAATTTCGTCGTGCAGGAATGTTGTAAAATAAATTTTTAACTGCAATACTGGTTCCTGTTGAAGTAGAAACCACTTCTTGAGAAATTACGTTGCTGCCTTCTATTTTTATGTGTGTTCCTAATTCATCATCTTCTTGTTTGGTTTTGAGCTCTACATGCGCAATAGCAGCAATAGAAGCCAACGCTTCGCCACGAAATCCTTTGGTACTTAAATTGAATAAATCTTGGGCATTTCTAATTTTAGAAGTTGCATGACGTTCAAAAGACAATCGCGCATCAGTGGTACTCATTCCTTTGCCATTGTCAATAACATGTATCAATGTTTTGCCAGCATCTTTTATCAATAATTTGATAGAAGTTGCCTCTGCATCAATCGCATTTTCTAACAATTCTTTTACAACGGAAGCTGGCCGTTGAACGACTTCTCCTGCGGCAATTTGATTGGCAACATGGTCTGGTAAAAGCTGAATGATATCTGACATTAGTTGTTTAAGAAAATTGATAGATCAAAATCGATGATAAAAAGAAAAACAAGAATTAAAACAGCAATAACAATAATGGTTATTTTATTAAACCCTTTGTCTGTTGAGTTTTTAGACTCATTAAGTGCATTAGAAAATTTTGATTTAATTCCTTTACCTCCTAAAGCGCCTCTGTAGTCATCAAATTTTTGTTTTATTTGAAAAGGGTTTCCCTCTCCTGTATAATATCTAGGATTGTAGTCAAATTTTTTATTCTTACGTTTTATGAACCCCATAGTATATCGAACCTTATTAAATGTGAATGATTTTACAATTACAAAAATCAAACCAATGTAAGAGTGAAGTCAAAATTACAGAAATAAAAAGAAGTAGTCAAATTTTAACAAGAAGTATTCTTGTAAAATAGTGTTAAAGAAAAGTTGCTTGAAATGACCGACTTAAGCAGTGCCTAGTGCTGCCATTTTAACAGCGGCTACTGCACATTCTACCCCTTTGTTTCCTAACTTTCCACCAGACCTGTCAATAGATTGTTGTTTGGTGTTGTCTGTTAAGACACAGAAAATTACAGGAACATCGTATTTGATGTTCAAATCTATAATTCCCTGAGTAACCCCATCACAAACAAAATCGAAGTGTTTTGTTTCTCCTTGAATGACATTTCCGATGGCAATGATTGCGTCTACCTGTTGAGTTTCAATCATTTTTTTACATCCAAATACCAATTCAAAACTACCAGGAACGTCCCAAGTAGTGATGTTTTTAGTTTCTGCGCCACAAGCTACCAACGTTTCCATGGCACCTTTTAAAAGGCCTTGGGTTATTTCTGGATTCCACTCAGAAACAACAATCCCAAATCGAAATGATTTCGCATTTGGGATTGTTGTTTGATCGTAGTAAGATAAATTGCTTGTCGCCATTTAACTAGTTTTTAGCAGCAAATTTAGCGCTATTGATATATTTTTCTATCCCGATACTTTGTGTAGATGTAGGATAATCAGTTTGTATTCTTGTAAAGAATTTTTCTGCTTTACGAAACTCTTCTAGCTCCATTGCAGTTGCAGCAGCTTTGAATAAAAACAAAGGGCTTGTAAAATTATTGTCTTTTTTGTTTGCTGCATCTTCGTAATATTTTAAAGCTTCTTTAGGTTGGTTGATGTCTGCAAAAGCATCACCAATAGCTCCTAAAGCAGTTGGTCCCAATAATTCATCATCAGAAGAAAATTTGCTTAAATACTCGATTGCTTTGTCGTATTTTTTCAATTTCAAATAAGAAACACCTGCATAATAATTAGCTAAATTTCCAGCTTTAGTGCCACTAAATGTACTGGCAATGTCTAAAAACCCATATTTTCCATCAGCACCTTCTAAACCTAAGTTTAATAAAGAATCTACACCGATAGAAAGCGAATTTGCCTCGTTAAAATGTTTTCTAGGAAACGCCAATTCATTTGAAGCCTCTTTTTCGGTTGGCTCAATAATGTATTTATTGTATCCTAAATATCCTAAGATAAGTGCTGCTACAATAATCAACCCAGAAAATAACGGCTTGCTATTTTTCTCGATCCATTGTTCAGATCTAGATGCACTTTCATCTAAGGTGTTAAAAACTTCAGCAGTTGTGCTTTGTTCTTGAGCTATTTTTTCTTTTGATTTAAATCCTTTTTTCTTGTATGTCGCCATTTCTATAAAAAATTAGTATGCAAAAATAGTTTTTTTAATTGGATTTTAAAAGTGGATAATTCGCTAAATTTTTAATAATTTGCAATTTCTTTTCTAAGACAACTGTTAAAAATGTATTTACAAAGAATCTCTTTGGTAAACTTTAAAAATATTGAAGCTCAAACATTTGATTTTCAGGAGAAAATAAATTGTTTTGTTGGCGATAATGGAATTGGAAAAACCAATGTATTGGACGCTATATATTATCTGTCCTTTGCAAAAAGTTATTTTAATTCGATTGCTGGGCAGAATATTAGACATGGGGAAGATTTTTTTATGGTAGAAGGAACTTATTTGATGAATGGTAGAGAAGAAAAAATTATTTGTAGTTTAAAAAAAGGACAAAAGAAAGTCTTAAAAAGAAATGGAAGGGCATATGAGAAGTTTTCTGAACATATTGGTCAGTTGCCTCTGGTAATTGTTTCTCCAACGGATAGAGATTTGATTGCTGAAGGAAGCGAAACTAGAAGAAAATTTATTGACAGTGTAATTTCACAACAAGACAAAGGATATCTGCAAGACTTAATTGCTTATAATAAGGTGGTAAGCCAACGAAATGCCTTGTTAAAGTATTTTGCGGCGAATAGTACTTTTAACGCATTGAATTTAAGTATTTACGATACGCAATTGATTTCTTTAGGTACTAAAATTTACAAGAAGCGAAACTCTTTTTTAGAGCGTTTTGTGCCCATTTTTAATCAAAAATATCAAACGATATCTGAAAAAAAGGAAGTCGTAAATTTGACATATAAAAGTCAGTTACACACGCTGTCTTTTGAACAGTTATTGAAACAGAACTTAGAAAAAGATAAAGTGTTGCAGTATACAAGTGTTGGGATACATAAAGATGATTTGAGTTTTGAAATAGAGGATTATCCGATTAAAAAATTTGGTTCTCAAGGGCAGCAAAAATCGTATTTGATTGCTTTAAAATTGGCGCAATTTGAGTTTATTAAAAAGCAATCAAATGTCACGCCAATCTTGTTGTTAGACGATGTTTTTGACAAACTAGATGAGCGCCGTGTTTCTCAAATAATAGCGTTGGTAAATACAGATGGATTTGGTCAGATTTTTATTACAGATACGCATTCTGAGCGAACAGAAAACATCTTAATGCAACATAATAAATCGTATGAAATTTTCAAATTGAACTAATGGCAAAAAGAGAAAACGATTCACTTTCAGTAAAAGACTTAATGGCTTCTTTTATCAAAGAAAATAATTTATCTAAAGGAATGCAGAAGCTAGAAATTGAAGATGCTTGGGCAAAGTTGATGGGGCAAGGAGTGGTGTCTTATACAACGAAGATCCAGTTGCAAAACAAGACGTTGGTGGTTACCTTATCCTCTTCGGTTTTACGAGAAGAACTGAGTTATGGCAAAGAAAAAATTATTAAAATGCTCAACGAAGAAATGGGCGAGAAGTTGATTACTAAATTAATGTTGGTGTAAATAGCAGTTATCAGTTGTCAGTTGTTGGTTGCCAGTTTTTAATTGTGCAATAGATAAACGAAAAAACCTCGTTGCTTTCGCAACGAGGTTTTTAGTAGTTAAGCTTTTATCAGATATAAAGTCTTAAAATAATTCTCTTCCAGAAAAGTGAAAAGCACTTTCAATAGCAGCATTTTCATCGCTATCAGAACCGTGTACAGCATTTTCTCCAATAGAAGTTGCATATAGTTTCCGAATAGTTCCTTCAGCAGCTTCAGTAGGGTTTGTAGCACCAATTAGCGCTCTAAAATCATCTACTGCATTGTCTTTTTCTAAGATGGCAGCAACAATTGCTCCACGTGTCATAAATTCAACCAATTCTCCAAAAAATGGACGCTCATTATGCACAGCATAAAAAGATTCAGCATCACCCTTGGTCATTTGAGTTAATTTCAATGCTATGATGTTAAATCCTGCAGCGGTAATTTTTTCTAAGATAGCTCCGATGTGTCCGTTTTCTACACCATCAGGCTTAATCATTGTAAATGTTCTATTTGTTGCCATTTCTGTCTTTAAAATTTTTGTGCAAAATTACAGTTTTAATTGGTAATAGCAAGTGAAGGAAGCCTTTAATTATAGGTTTGTATGTATTCTTGTTGTAGCTCATTGTCTTTTCCTTTCATTTGCATGGTGACTTCTTTAGTGTCAAAATTAAAATTTAAGAGTCCAAAGCTAATTTCTGAAACAACATTTCCCAGTCGGTTTGGATTTTCTTCACCCGAAAAACTGGTATAAGAATGTGTCAATCCACTGGAGGTAAAATCGACCAATCCTTCTGTTAAATCACTTGTTTTTATTGAAGAAAATTCAGAAATATGCCTGTCTCCAGACAATACAATGACGCCTTTCGCTTTCGAGGTTTTTACGAGTTTGATAAGCGTATCTACTTCATGTGGAAAATTTCCCCAAGATTCAAATCCGTGCAAATAAGAAATCAACTGAATGCTACTGACAATAATATTAAAATCTGCTGTAGAATTTGTCAACTCTTCATGTAACCAGTTCCATTGTTTTTTACCTAAAATAGTTCCTTCTCCGTAAGCATTAGGCTGATACCTTTTTCCTTCTTCTGTAGATTTTGTCAATCCAGATCGGAAATAGCGAGTGTCTAAAATGACTATTTTTATACTTCCTTTTTTTGTTTCAAATACTTGAGAGTGATATACGCCTTCTCGGTTTCTTCTTTGATCATTTTTCGGTACGTTGATAAAATCTAAAAACAATTGCTGACTTTCTTTTTTCATATGAAATTCTTCACCGCCATCATTTAAACCATAGTCATGATCATCCCAAGTGCCTAAAACAGACAGCGAATTTGCAAACTCTTTGTAGCCTTTTTGTGCCCATTGCGCATGGTAATCGCTTTGTAGTTTATTCATATTATCAGTGTCCGAATAAATCACATCGCCTCCCCAAATCCAAACATCTGGATTGTTTTTAGAGATTTCTTTCCAAAGTATGTTTTCTGCATATTGCTTATTACAAGAGCCAAAGGAAATGACAAAATCAGGAGCGCTTTTTTGTAGAGTGGATGCGCAAGAAATAATAAGTAATACGGTTAAAAAAAGAACTATTTTTTTCATAAGATTTATAGTGTGGATTTTAACAAATGTAACATAATTTTGTCTATGAAATATGGGATTATATTGTATATTCGCAACTTATGGAAAAAGCACAAATACAGAATTTACAAGCGTTTTTGGCAAGCCCTAAAAACATTGTGATTGTACCGCATAGAAATCCAGATGGAGATGCAATGGGCTCTGTTTTAGGGTTGTGTAGGTATTTAGAGAAGAAAGGGCATGTAGCAACTGTTGTTGCCCCGAATGAGTACCCTGCTTTTTTACATTGGTTGCCAGGTTCTGAGAATGTTCTAAAATTTGATAAACAAAATAAGCAATCAAAAAGAGTCATTGATGCTTCTGATTTGATTTTCTTACTCGATTTTAATGCTTTGCATAGAGTTGGAGATGATATGCAAAAGACATTAGAAGGGTATCAACATGATTTTGCGATGATTGATCATCATCAGCAACCAGATGCTATTGCTACTTATTTGTATTCAGATACAAGTATCTCATCGACGTGTCAAATGATATATCAATTTATAGAAATGTTGGATGATGTTCGTCAGATTGATACTGAAATCGCCACGTGCTTGTATACTGGAATTATGACTGATACAGGTTCTTTTCGTTTCCGTTCAACTACAAGTTTAACACACAAAATTACTGCTGATTTAATAGACAAAGGGGCAGAAAACGATAAAATTCACAATCAAGTATATGATGTAAATTCATACGGAAGGTTGTTGCTTTTAGGACAGGCTTTGACAAATTTAAAAGCGTTGCCTGAATATAATACCGCTTTTATTACATTGTCTGAAGAAGAAAAGAAAAAATATGAGTATCAAAAGGGAGATACAGAAGGTGTTGTAAATTATGCACTCTCTTTGAAAGGGATTGTTTTTGCAGCTATTTTTATAGAGGATAAGGAGCAGAAAATTATTAAGATATCATTTCGTTCAAAAGGAAGATTCTCTGTAAACCAATTTGCTAGAAATCATTTTAATGGAGGTGGACATGACAATGCTTCTGGGGGGAGATCAGAATTAAATATGGCAGAAACGGTTGCTTATTTCACATCGTTATTACCAACATACCAAAAAGAATTACAAGAGTCGTATGAGAATTAATTTGGTATTTTTTGTTGCGTTGCTATTGTTTTTATCGTGTTCAACACCAGAGGCAAGAAGACCTGTTTCACAACGGACAACAACCCTTGCTTCAGGGGTACTAGCGCAGAATAAAAAATTAAATGCCTTAGAAAATAAAAAGATTGAGCAATTTATTGCATTGGATTCTATGCGTACCTATCAATCTTCAACCAAAGGTTTTTGGTATACATACAAGCAAAAAGTAACAGAGAATACACCATTCCCTAAAAAAGGAGATGTTGCGATTATTCGATATGAAATTACAGATTTTCATGATGTAGTTATCTATGGAGAAGAAGCACTAGGAATCAAAAGATACGTTATCGATAAAGAAGATTTTATTCCGGCATTACAAGACGGAATAAAATTGATGAAAGTTGGCGAAACCATTACATTTGTCATTCCTTCATACCGCGCCTTTGGTGTTTCAGGTGATGGAAATAAAATAGGCATCAATCAATCCATAAAGAGTACAGTAACCTTAATAGAAATAAACAACAAATGAAAACAATAAAAATAGTAATAGTGATTTTTGTAGCAGTAACAATCGTTTCGTGTAACGACCGAGGAGCTACCAAACAATCTCTTAAAAGTGAAATTGATTCTATCAGTTATGCGTTGGGTTTAGACATGGCAAATCAGTTTAATGGAAATTTTAAAGAAGTAAATGAAGCTCTTTTTATTCAAGGTTATAAAAACGGAATGGATTCTTCAACTGTTTTAATTGAAAATAAAAATTTAGATAAAATTATAAGACCTTATTTTTTAAAAAAGCTAGAAAAAAGTAATGAGAAAACATATGCGTATGTTAAAAAAGAAGGAGAAGATTTTTTAGAAAAAAACAAATCTAAAAAAGAGGTACAAGTTACTAAAAGTGGTTTGCAATACATTGTTATAAAAGAGGGAAAAGGAGCACATCCAAAATTAGATTCTAGAGTCGTTGTTCATTACCAAGGAATGTTAGTTGATGGCACTGTTTTTACCAGTACAATTGAACGAAAAAAAGCAGAAGGATTTGTAGTGAAACAAGTTATCAAAGGATGGCAAGAAGGGCTTCAGCTGATGAGAAAAGGAGCACAATACAAACTCTTTATTCCTCAAGAATTGGCCTATGGTAAAACGCCATATGGTGACAAAATGAAACCATTTTCGGCATTGATTTTTGAAGTTGAATTATTAGATATATTAAAATAGAAATTAGAACATAATCCAAATAACATGAAATTATTAAAAGTAATAGTACTTGCAACAGTCTTTTTGGCTGTTTCTTGTAAAGCATCAAAATATACTGATTTAGACAATGGTTTATATGCAGATATAGAAACTAATAAAGGTGCTATATTGGTCAAATTGTACCAAGGAGATACTCCACTAACGGTAGCCAATTTTGTTTCACTTGCAGAAGGAACAAACCCTAATGTTTCAGATTCTTTAAAAGGAAGAAAATTTTATGACGGACTTAAGTTTCATAGAGTTCTTAAAAACTTTATGATTCAAGGTGGTGACCCTGCAGGTGTTGGTAGTGGTGGACCAGGCTATAGATTTGAAGATGAGTTCCCTAAAGATTCCTTGGGGAAATTAAAGTATACACATGATGCAGCAGGAGTGTTGTCAATGGCAAACTCTGGTAGAGCAACCAACGGAAGTCAGTTTTTTATCACACATAAAGAAACTCCTTGGTTAAACGCTAAGCATACTGTTTTTGGAAAAGTAGAAAAAGGACAAGATGTAGTAGATTCTATTGCTAAAAATGATGTTATTGAACATATTTCTGTTATCAGAATTGGACGTGAAGCAAAAGATTTTGATGCTGCTAAAGTATTTGTTGAAGAATTAAAGAAAGCAAAAGAAGCAGAACAAAAGTTGTTAGACAATAAAGAGGGGCTAGAAAAATTGCGTTATGCACAGTTTTTAAAAGATAAAGAAATAATCTATGCTTCACAAGATATAGCAAAAGCAATAAAAACTTCGTCTGGATTGAAAATAGTAACCCTCAAAAAAGGGAAAGGAAAAAAGGTGACTAAAACAGCATCAGTTAGTATTCATTACACATTAACATTGGCTGATGGAAAACAAATTCAAACAACCATAGGGAAAAAACCTTTTGTGTTTGTGATGGATAAACAACCAATGATTGCTGGTTTTACAGAAGGGATTTTAAAAATGAGAAAAGGCGGTAAATGCCGTTTGTTTATTCCGTATTATCTAGCGTGGGGAGAAAAAGGTAGTGGACCATTTCCTCCAAAAGCAGATGTTATTTTTGAACTAGAAGTTTTAAAAATAGGAAAATAGTAGATGTTTGAAACATTGATACAAAAAGATAGAGAACTCCTAATTTATTTGAACAATTTAGGAAGTGAACAATGGGATTCGTTTTGGCTGTTTATTACCAATCAGCTAAATTGGGCGCCGTTGTTTGCTTTAATTATCTTTTTGATCTTTAAAAATTTAGGATGGAAAAAAGGAGGCTTCTTATTGTTCTTTTTAATTCTTATGGTGGCTTTTTCTGATCAGTTTACAAATATGATTCGTGGGATTTTTGAAAGACTTCGCCCAAATAATGATCTCCGTATCAGTCATTTATTACGTACATTAATCACTCCACAAAACTATAGTTTCACCTCAGGACATGCCACAACATCAATGGCATTTTCAGTATTTGTATGGCTGTTTTTTAAAAAAAGGTATAAAACCATTAGGCTAATTTTCATCTTTCCACTTGTGTTTGCTTACAGTAGATTGTACTTAGGAGTACATTTTCCGATTGATATCCTTACTGGGGCAACAATTGGATCAACAATTGGGTATGTTTTTTTTAAATCACATGCTCTTTTAGAGAAAAAGTTATTTCCTTCAGCTTAGCGGCATCAAATATCTAGTAATTTTTTCGCTGCATTAAAAGGTGTTGTCAATCCTTTTTCTAGTTTGTCAATTTCTTTTGATAGTTGTTTTTTTACTCTGTCATTGCTATAAAAACTATCTTTTAACTGTTGCTCAACGGTTGCCAACAACCAGTATTTATTCTGTTCGTTTCTACGTTGTGTAAAATAATTATTCTTTTTGCTAAGTGTTAAATAGTCGTTTATCATTGCGTCAACAGCATCTATACCTGTGTTTTTAAGGGCGCTGCACATAAGTACTTTGGGTTGCCATCCACTTTCTTTTGGCGGATACAAATGCAAAGCTCTATTGAATTCTACTTTTGCTATGCGAGCATTTTCAGTATTGTCGCCATCTGCTTTGTTGATGACAATCGCGTCAGACATTTCTATGATTCCGCGTTTGATGCCTTGTAATTCATCACCAGTTCCCGAAATTTTTAGTAACAAAAAGAAATCAACCATAGAATGTACGGCAGTTTCACTTTGTCCAACACCTACAGTTTCTATGATAATGGTGTCAAATCCAGCCGCTTCACAGAGAATAATACTCTCACGTGTTTTTTGCGCAACGCCACCCAAAGAAGCTCCCGAAGGAGAAGGTCTGATAAAGGCATTGGCATCGGTTACCAATTGCTCCATTCTAGTTTTATCACCCAAAATACTTCCTTTGTTTATCGAGCTACTTGGGTCAATAGCCAAGACGGCCACTTTTTTGTTTTTAGCAGTTAAATGCTTGCCATAACTTTCTATAAAGGTGCTCTTTCCAACGCCAGGAACTCCTGTGATTCCGATTCTAACCGATTTGTTGGCATGTGGTAAACAACGCTCTAAAATATGATTTGCTTTCTGTTGATGCTTTGCATTGGTGCTTTCAACCAAGGTAATAGCACGACTTAAGTAGGTAATGTCTCCTGCTAAAATATGAGAAACAAATTCATCAACACTAGGTTGTTTGCTTCGATTTACCTTGATGTTAGCCGCAGCAGATTTACTCGTTGTTTCTGGTTGAGAAACCCCTTTCTTTTCATGCAGTGCAGATTTGTTTTTATCGATCATAGATAGTCTTGACAAGATATTAATTGTAAATTTATAAATAAAATTGAATTAAAATGCAACAGAGCAAAAAAGAATGATGATTAAAAAAATGCTTTTTTAAATACAATTGGAAAATATAAAGTTAGTATATCTTCTCAACTCAAATCTTCTACGGCTACAACAAACAATATTGTTTTAAAAGCAAGTTATAGCACATTGCATCTTTTATAAGTTTAAGACCTGTATTCCTCTTATAAAATACGGACGTATTCTTTTTGTAAAACTTAACAAATTCCAATTTTCTCTTTTGGTAAAAGTACCTATCTTTACATTTCTAATAAGGAAATTTTTTCATGGAGATTTATAAAGAGAATCAACTTAAAATATACAATTCACTTTCCAAAAGTAAAGAGCTTTTTAAACCACTAACTGAAGGCCGTGTTGGCATGTATGTCTGTGGCCCTACCGTATATAGCAATGTTCATTTAGGGAATGTAAGAACCTTCATGTCTTTTGATGTGGTGTTTCGTTATTTTTTGCATTTGGGTTATAAAGTACGTTATGTGCGTAATATTACCGATGCAGGTCATTTAGAAAACGATGCCGATGAAGGTGAAGACAGAATTGCAAAAAAAGCACGTTTAGAGAATATAGAGCCGATGGAGGTTGTACAACGTTACACCGTTGATTTTCATAAAACACTTCAAAAATATAATTTTTTACCACCAAGTATAGAGCCGACAGCAACAGGTCATATTGTTGAGCAAATTGAAATGATCAAAGAGATCATAGAAAAAGGGCTTGCTTATGAAGTAAATGGATCTGTGTATTTTGATGTATTGAAATATAATGAGAGTGCTCATTATGGGATTCTTTCTGGACGTAAAATGGAAGATGCCATTCACAATACAAGAGCATTGGATGGACAATCAGACAAGAAAAATCCGCAAGATTTTGCGTTGTGGAAAAAAGCAGAAGAACGACATATTATGCGTTGGATGTCTCCTTGGAGTGATGGTTTTCCTGGTTGGCACTTAGAATGTTCTGTAATGAGTACAAAATATTTGGGAGAACAGTTTGATATTCATGGAGGTGGAATGGATTTGAAATTCCCACATCACGAATGTGAAATTGCACAGTCTCAAACCTGTAGCGGAAAAACTCCTGTAAACTATTGGATGCATGCAAACATGTTGCTATTGAACAGTCAGAAAATGGCAAAATCAACAGAAAATTATATTTTACCGAATGAAATTTTAACAGGAGAAAATCCTATTTTAAGCAAAGCATTTGCACCAAGTGTGGTTCGTTTCTTTAATTTACAGGCGCATTATAGAAGTATTTTAGATTTTTCTAACGATGCGTTAGAAGCTTCAGAAAAAGGCTACTATAAATTGATGGATGCTGTCAATTCTTTGGATACTATCGAAACGAGCGCTACATCAACCTTTGATGTTGCTGCATGGAAAAAACAATGTTATTCAGCAATGAATGACGATTTTAACACACCTATTTTAATTGCACACTTGTTTGAAGCAGTGAAGGTGATCAATCAACTAAAAGAGCAGAAATCAACGTTGACAGCTGCTGATTTAGAAGACTTTAAAAGCACCATACATGCATTTGTTTTTGATGTAATGGGGTTGACTAATGAGACAAAACAAAACAGTTCTAATACAATAGATGGCGTTGTGGAGTTGTTGATTAAATTGAGGAAAGAAGCAAGAGATAATAAAGATTGGGCATTGTCAGATCAAATTAGAGATGAGCTCTTGGCATTGGGAATTCAATTGAAAGATGGCAGAGAAGGAACAAGTTTTTCAATGAATTAAATGTAATTTTTGAAAAAAGTACTTACATATCCATTCATCGCATTGGTTCGTTTTTATCAAGCAGCCATTTCGCCTTACATTCCTTCTTCATGTAGGTATTCGCCTACCTGTTCGCATTATACAATAGAAGCATTGCAGACACACGGGTTGTTTAGAGGAGGTTGGTTGGCAATGAAAAGAATTTTCAGCTGTCATCCTTGGGGCGGAGAAGGATATGATCCTGTACCAGAAAAGAAAAAAGAAAATTAATAACGTCATAACAAGGAATTATCTCATAAAAAAGAAGAGATTGCTTCAGTACATTTTAACGTGCTTCGCAATGACATAAAAATAAAAGTATATGAATTTTTTATCAATAGTTTGGGATCCTTCATTAGGGATCGATTTAGGGTTTTATGTCATAAGATGGTACAGCATTATGTTTGTGCTAGCCTTTATATTGGGCACGCGTTTTATGAAGAAAATGTTTATCAATGATGCCATTCCTATAGAAAAATTGGACGCATTATTCATGTACACGTTTGTATCTATGTTGATAGGAATGCGTTTAGGTGATGTCTTTTTTTATAGTTGGGATTATTACCAACACCACTTGTTAGAAATTGTTTTACCTTTTAAAGAACGAGAGGGAGCGACTGCTTTTTTCGGGATGATTAAAGGGTGGAAATTCACAGGCTATATGGGATTTGCTAGTCACGGAGCTGCTGTAGGAATTATTACAGCGCTGTATTTTTATAGTAAAAAGGTCCTTCAAAAACCGTTCTTATTTATTTTAGACAGAATGGGAATCATCGTTGCTTTGGCAGGGTTCTTTATTAGAATGGGAAACTTTTTTAATTCAGAAATCTACGGAAAGCCAACAGGAAGTAGTTTTGGAGTGATCTTTAAAAGTGTTGGAGAAACTGTACCAAGACATGCTACACAGTTGTACGAAGCCTTTAGTTATTTGCTCTTGTTTTTTGTATTGTGGAGACTGTATTGGAAAACCAATGTAAAAGAAAAGCAAGGCTACTTATTTGGAATTTTCTTTGCCGTTTTATGGTCGTTGCGTTTTGTGATCGAGTTCTTAAAAGAGCCACAAGTTGATGGGAGAGAAGACTGGGTGTTCAATACCTTAAACACTGGACAAGTATTAAGTATTCCATTAGTGTTGATAGGTTTGTATTTTATCTTTAGAAAGAGAAAATAAGGTACATGAAAAATAAGATAAAAAAAATCCAACCATTACGGTTGGATTTTTTGTTGTTGAAAAGAACTTGATTATCCTTTTACTTTCTCTTTAAACTTGGTAAACTTTGTCGCTTCTTTTTTAGGCCAGCTATTGTTCGATGTATTTACATCTGCAGTTTCTAGATCTGGGTCTAACTTTATACTCTTAATTTCTTGAGTAGAAGCAAAAATTCGTGTTGCCTTATTGTCATTTTTCATCCAAATCTGAGCAGGAAAGGTTTTCTTTTCTTTCGTACCATCAGCATAGGTTAACTCAACAATGATTGGCATTACCAATCCACCTGGTTTATCAAATTCTACTTTGTAAATAAACGAAGGAACGTTTTTAGCATTCTTTACGTAGGTATCCATAGCCTTAGGATTGGCATCTTCTTTTTTATCCGTGATATATACCAAATCTCCTAATCCTTCAAAATAAGCTTTTGCTCTTGGGTTGCTTTTAATAACATCCTTAATTCTCTGAGTAGGTTTGTCAGTTAGGTACAATGGTTTTACAGATTTAATCCCGATATCTGAAGCATCAGTTGTGTAGAACCAACCTCTCCAGAACCAATCTAAATCCATTCCAGATGCATCTTCCATCGTTCTAAAGAAATCTGCAGGAGTAGGGTGCTTAAACATCCAACGTTTAGAATACGTTCTAAATGCATGGTCAAATAATTCTGGACCCATAATGGTTTGTCTTAACATGTATAAACCAGCAGCTGGTTTTGTGTAGGCATTAGGCCCGAATTGTTGTACATAATCTCCTTGAGACATAATTGGAGAGATTCTTTTTTGATCTCCACCCATATACCGTACAATGTCTTTTGGTAAGTTTCCTGTATCAAAATTTGGATCGTAATCCAATTCTGCTAAGATTTCAACAAATGAATTTAAACCTTCATCCATCCAAGTCCATTGACGCTCATCAGAATTTACAATCATTGGAAAAAAGTTGTGTCCTACTTCATGTGTAATCACACCAATCATTCCATGTTTTACTCTATCTGAATACGTTCCGTCTGCGTTTGGTCTTCCGTAGTTAAAGCAAATCATTGGATATTCCATTCCTTGACGTTTTGCATGTACAGAAATAGCTTTGCTATATGGATAATCAAAAGTCATTTTAGAATACTCTTCTAAGGTATTTGCAACCACTCTTGTAGAATGCTCTTCCCATAAAGGATTTCCTTCTTTTGGATATAAAGAAACCGCCATTACAGCTCTTCCGTTGATATTTACAGCCATGGCATCCCAAATGTATTTACGAGAACTTGCAAACGCAAAGTCACGTACATTTTTAGCGTTAAAGTGCCATGTTTTTGTTTTTGTAGAACGCCCTTTTTCAGCTTCTTCAGCTTCTTCTTGCGTTACAATCATTACAGGATCTTTAAAAGATTTTCTTGCTTGTTTGAAACGCTTGCGTTGTAGTCTCGTGAGTACCTCTTTTTCGTTTTGTAATTCTCCAGTTGCATCTACAATATGATCTGAAGGAACGGTCAATCGTACATCATAATCACCAAATTCTAATGCCCATTCACTTCTTCCCCAGAATTGCATGTTTTGCCATCCTTCTACATTGTCATAGACTGCTAAACGCGGAAAGAATTGTGCAATGGTATAGTTATTGTTTCCATCAGGAAACGCCTCAAAACCAGAACGTCCACCGTCTTCTACAGAATTGTTGATTAAGTAGTTCCATTTAATTCTGAAGTTAAAAGTTTCTCCTGGTGCTAATGGAGTCGGTAAATTAATACGCATCATCGTTCTATTGATGAAATGCGATAATTGTACTCCATTACTTTCTACTGTTTCAATGTTAAAACCAAAGCCTTTCTTTTCCTTCATATAACTTTTTTTGAAGTTTGAAGGTGTAAAAAATGCTGAAGCACTACCAGATTTCGCATCTGGAGTTTTAGAGTCATCAGCTCTCACGTTTTGATCTAATTGTACCCATAAGTATTCTAAATAATCTTTAGAATTGTTCTGATAGGTAATCTTTTCGTCTCCGTAAATATGATTGGTACTTTCATCTAGTCGAATGTCCATTACATAATCAACTTTTTGCTGCGTGTATTGATGTCCTGGAGCTCCAGAGGCAGTATGTTGATTATTTGGTGTGGCCAAAACATCTTTCATTTGTCTAAATTTGTTCTGGTCTGTGTGTCCTTTCTGCGTCTTTTTATCAGCCTTGTCTTGTGCAAAAACAGAAGAAGCTACAAAGAGTATAGAAAATACAAATAATGCAAGTTTTTTCATTTTGTTTGTTTAAGTTTTTTAAAATAGCTCGAAAAGTACTAATTAAATAGAGGATTTGTTCTCGTCTATTTATATTTTAACAAACCTTTATCATTTTCTTTTGTCAACAGCACACTTTTATGCATGCTATTTACTTTTGATTTGATGAGGTTTTGTTGTTTTGGGAAAAAATCTACCAATAGAGTGTTTTTGATTTCTATGGTTTGAACACGTTCAATATTTTTGATTTCTAAATAAAAGTAGACAATATCTCCTTCATATTCTTTGCCGAGGTACTTATAAGTAACAGGCATGTCATCTATGTTGAATTGTACGTGATCTTGTAAATATTTTTCAAAGTACACATCTGTATTTGTCGGTTCCTTTTTTGTATTGAGAAGCAACTCTTTTGAATGGATTTTATTCAGTGCAGTTTCAATGTCATCTACGAATACATTGATAATTACTTCTACAGTTTTTGTTTCGTTGTTGTAAACTATTTGTGTTAAACTTAAATAGTATTTATGTGCTGTAAAAGCCATAAGAGGTAACAAGAATAAGAGAAGAAAAATGTGTTTTGTTTTCATGTAGATGTTATTGATTTTGTAAAACTCAACAATTATCCCAAGTTGTGCAACTTATTCATTGCTTTCTATGAGTTTGAGATATGAGCTACTTTCTTTTCGTAAAATTTTAATCACTTCTAATAGTTTATGTTGTTTGTAGAGATCTTCAATTCCCAATGGATTGCAGTATTCTAAAAAGTGATGCAAGTTGTCTTTGGGGATTTTTAATTGGCTAAAGAAAAAAAATTTACCCAGTTCTGATTTAATTAAAGAAGGAAACCTTTTCCGATATGCAAGTTTTTTCTTTAAAGCTCTTTTTCTTATCAAAGCAAAGTCTGGTATCGTTGCACTTCCGCCAGCACCTTTAAAACTAGGAAGCAACCCTGGAGTTACAGTAGGTTTTTGTAAATGACGTTCATCTTTATCAATAGGCATTTCTTCAAGGTCTTTGGTAGCGATGTCTTTTATTTGAGTGACTAAATTTTTCATCAAACCACCAATCGTATCTTTAGGTGTTCCTTTAAGATCAATGCCCAAAACACCCGTAAGTTTCTTTTTAAGAACTACCTCTTCTAGTAGGTTGCTGTAATCTAAGAGATATACCTCTACTTTTTTTTCTTGGATGATTCTAGACGTAATTGCAATCACTTCATTTTGGTATTGAATGCTAGAAATCAACAAAGAATCTCCTTTTGAAACAGCAATTCTAAAAAACCCTTTTGAATCTGTAATTGCGCCAATTTTTGTAGTTAGGTTGATGATGTGCACATTTTTTACACCTACAAAAGACGTGTTTTTGATACATCCAGAAATCGAGATGTTATGGTTTTGTGAAACCAAACCGTAGATTGTAAAGAAGAATAGTAAAAATGCAGGTAACTTTTTTGTCATAGTTGGTTTGGTTGCTTTCTATTGAAACAAAGAAAACGGTTGTTCTTCTTAAAACTCTATTAAAGCAGTTGTAAGTTTTTGTTAAAGATGTGTTGCTCTTTTTCTTTTTATCAATAGGTTTTTGTTACTTTTGAATTATGAAAAAACTCATCATTGCGAGCACGTCTACCATTCATGGAAGTAACTATTTAGAGTACTTGTTACCAACGCTTTCAGACTTTTTTTCCAATAGTAACACCTTACTTTTTATTCCGTATGCAAGACCTGGCGGAATTTCTTATGATGCCTATACAGAAAATGTAAAAAATGCTTTTGCCACTATTGATGTTGCTGTACAGGGAATTCATGAGTTTGAAAATCCGAATGATGCAATTCAGAATGCAGAAGCCATTTTTACAGGTGGTGGAAACACCTTTGAATTGGTAAATCAGCTATATAAAACAGGTGTTATTACCGATTTAAAAGAAGTTATAGAAAGAGGAACTCCGTATTTAGGAACCAGTGCAGGGAGTAATATTTGTGGACTTACGATGATGAATACCAATGACATGCCCATTGTCTATCCTCCAAGTTTTGATACGTTGGGTTGTATTCCTTTCAATATCAATGCGCATTATTTAGATCCAGTTTCTGATTCTACACATATGGGAGAAACCCGCGAAACAAGAATCAAAGAATACCATGTTTTTAATGCAACATCCGTATTGGGCTTGCGAGAAGGTAGTTGGTTAGAAGTTTGTGGAGATGCTATTGTTTTAAAAGGGGAATTCTCTGCACGATTTTTTCAACAAAACACAGCCCCAAAAGAGCTTGAAAGTGGGTTTGTTTTTAAAAATTAAAAACAGAAAACTAAAAACTTACATAGTCAACAATTTCCAAGCCATAACCAATCATTCCAACACGTTTTTTTTGTTTTACATTAGAAACTAAGCGTAGTTTATGAATGTTTAAGTCGTGTAAAATTTGAGCGCCAATCCCAAAATCTTTAGTGTCCATCGGAATTCGAGGCGCTTTCATATTTCCTTCAGTTTGCGATTTTTTAAGAATGTTTAATCGATTTAATAAATTTTGAGATTGATTTTGCTGATTGATAAATAAAATGGCTCCTTTTCCTTCATCGGTAATTGCCTTGAACATTCTATCGAGTTTCTTATCCGCATTATTCGTCAAAGTTCCTAAAATATCGTTGTTTACCAACGTAGAATTTATCCGGGTAATTACAGGGTCATTTTCAGCCCAAGAACCTTGTGTAAGTGCAATATGCACTTGCTTATTGGTCGTTTGTTGGTAAGCTCTTAATCTAAAGTTTCCAAAACGAGTTTCGATATCAAAATCTTCTTTCTTTTCAATCAACGAATCATGTTCCATTCTATAGGCCACTAAATCTTCAATAGAAACAATTTTTAAGTCGAATTTTTCTGCCACCACCATCAGCTCAGGCAAACGTGCCATGGTCCCGTCTTCATTCATGATTTCAACAATCACTCCAGCAGGGTCAGAGCCAGCTAAACGAGCAAAATCTATGGCAGCTTCTGTATGACCTGTTCTACGTAAAACACCCCCTTCTTTGGCTCTTAATGGAAAAACATGTCCAGGTCTTGCCAAATCAAACGGCTTTGTAGCGGGGTTTATCATTGCTTGTATGGTTAAGGCTCTGTCTTTAGCAGAAATTCCAGTAGTTACTCCTTTTCCTTTTAAATCTACAGACACTGTAAAAGCGGTTTCCAACGGGTCGGTATTGTTATGTACCATCATGCCCAATTGCAGTTCTTTACTGCGTCTTTCTGTAATTGGCATACAAATCAAACCACGACCATGCGTTGCCATAAAATTGATCATTTCTGGAGTTACTTTCTCGGCAGAAGCAATAAAATCTCCTTCATTTTCACGATTTTCATCATCAACAACAATAATTACTTTACCATTTCTGATGTCTTCAATAGCTTCTGAAATAGTGTTTAATTGTATTTTTTTAGAATTAGTGATCTCCATTGTTATGTTGTGTACCCTTATGTAATTTTTTAAATAATTTTGTAATTGGCTGTAAAAATACATCAATATTAAAGATTCCCATATCTTTTGTTGCTCTTCTTGTTAAGAAAAATCCAACAGGAATCATAATGATGGCTGAAATCCATGAGCCTAAAACTGCAGTGACAGTACTTTCTTCTGCTAAATTTTTTCCAAAAGTATTGGTAAAAAAGTAAAGCAAATAGATACAGATTGCCAATATCATAGGCAATCCAAAGCCTCCTTTTCGAATAATTGAACCCAACGGTGCACCAATAAAAAACAGAATCAGACAAGACAATGAAAAAGCAACTCGATTGTAAAATTCTACGTCGTAAAGATTTAGAATTTTTCGTTTTATTTTTAGGGTAGCTTTTTTGTTTTTTATGATGGTTAAGGCTTTTTTAGCTTTTAAAATAGACGTTTTTAGAATGCTTAGCTGTCCTTTTGAAGTGAAATTATCAAGAATTATGGGGGTTAGTTTTTTGTTTCGTACAGAATCTGGGTATTGATATAATTTTTTTGCTTCTGAGTTAATGTATAAGCTTTTTGCTCTTCCTTGTACATATTCATCAAAACTTATTTTAGAGTTAGGAATCAGCGAATCTTTCAATTTCTGTAAACTGTACATTTGTGAATTTTTCAACTTTCCTTCTTCTGAAAGGCTATCCATAGGAATTTCTATAATGATGGAATAGTTATCAAAACTTGCATAGGAAGCAGGCATGTTTTTTTCTGTTTTAAAGTTGGTGTGATCTTCAAAATAAATTCCATCTTTCAATTCTAAGGTCATGTATTTACTTCCTTCTTCAGAAATAATTTTTCCGTGCTTCGCTCTAATAATTTTTGTATTTCCTTTCTTTTTTGATAGGTCATAAATAACTACGTTCTTTAATAAGTTTTCTTCTTCTCCATATTTTTCATCAAACTTAATGTGATACCCTGGAATTTCAGTATTGAACACTCCAGGAATTAAAGCCATCGTAGGCTTATGTTTCCTGATGTTGTGATACAAGTTTTTTTGTTTGAAAACCGCATACGGAAAAACATTGTTTGAAAAGAAAAAATTAAAAACACTCATAAATAGTGTCAAGACGATAAGTGGTCTTACCAAGCGTTGTAAAGAAATTCCTGCTGATTTCGCTGCGGCAAATTCATAGTTTTCAGAAAGCGTTCCCAATGCCATAATAGAAGAGAGGAGAACCCCAATTGGCAATGCTTGTGGAGTAACAATTAAAGCGGTATAGTATAAAAATTTAAAGATAAAAACTAGCCCAATTCCTTTGCCTGCAATATCATCAAAAGCAAGCCATAGCGCTTGCATTACCAAAACAAATAGCACAATTAGAAAAGTAGCTGCAAATGGCTTTAAAAAACTTTTTAAGATGTATTTGTCTAAAATTTTCATTTTTAATGATACGTTTTCTAAGATAAGCTACTTAGTCAATGCTGTAATTATTTTTAAGATAGGTGTCTTTGTCAAAGTGAAACACATTTTTTAAAAGTTGCTGATTGCTTTTAAAAGAAGTAATTGTAAAGGTTGTTTTAGAAGCATTGGCTCCCAATTGAATTAGTTTGTAGATGTGCTTTGTTTTGAGTTCGATACCCAATTGTACACTGACAATTTCTGAATTGCTATCAATAGGAGTCAGTGCTACAAACTGAATTTTTTCCCCTTTTATGGTTTTTATTTTACCCATACTATAGGTGTAACCTTCTTTATAAAAAGCGAGTAATTTTGAAGGGTAAATAAAGCCATCCTCTTCTTCAAAATCTCCTTGATTGATGCTTACTTCTTTTTCTTCATGATTGATAATGTAGAGTTTTTTACCATCAAACATAAAGTTCGTATTTAAGTAGTTCAAGTTGTACTTTTCTTTTTGCAACGTAATATCGCCAAGAATCGGTGCTTCATCTCCTTCAGCAATTCCTACATCGGCATTGCTTAAGGTAGAACTAAATGCAATTTGCATATTTGTATAGGTACTCATTTTTGTAGACACTTCATCTAACAATAATTTTGCTGTATTGCTATTCTGTGCAACACTTTGAAAATGGATGATAATTCCTATAAGAAATAGACAACTGTTTTTTAAATTTTTCATTTTGATTACTCCTAACTTTTTTCGTTTTCTAATAATTGGTCTAAAGCCCCCAAATCTACCACCAATACTTGTCTTGCTTTACTTCCTTCAAATCCACCAACAATACCGGCAGCTTCTAATTGATCAATCAATCTTCCTGCTCTGTTGTATCCCAGTTTTAATTTTCGTTGTAACAAAGATGCAGATCCTTGTTGTGCAATAATAATTATTTCTGCGGCGTCTCTAAATAATTTATCTCGGTCATCAATATCAATATCAAGGTTTATGCCAGCTTCTTCACCAACATATTCTGGTAATAAATACGCTTCTGAATAAGCACGTTGTGAGCCAATAAAATCAGTAATTTTCTCTACCTCAGGTGTGTCTATAAAAGCACATTGTATACGTATGATATCGTTTCCACCAGAATATAATAAATCTCCTCTTCCAATCAACTGATCTGCACCAGAGGCATCTAAAATCGTTCTAGAATCTATTTTAGACGTTACTCTAAAAGCAATTCTTGCAGGGAAATTCGCTTTGATAATTCCTGTAATTACATTTACTGACGGACGTTGTGTTGCCACAATTAAGTGGATACCAATAGCACGCGCTAATTGTGCCAAACGAGCAATAGGAGTTTCTATTTCTTTACCAGCGGTCATAATTAAATCGGAAAATTCATCAATCACCAATACGATATAAGGCAAAAATTTATGGCCGTTTTCCGGATTTAATTTTCGTGCTTTGAATTTTGTATTGTATTCTTTTATGTTCCGGACCATTGCGTTTTTCAGCAAATCATATCGATTGTCCATTTCGATACACAGAGAATTTAAGGTGTTGATTACTTTGGTGGTATCTGTAATAATTGCCTCTTCACTATCGGGTAATTTTGCTAAGTAATGACGTTCTATTTTATTAAACAAGGTCAATTCTACTTTCTTCGGATCTACCAACACAAACTTTACTTCTGCAGGATGTTTTTTGTATAAAAGGGATGTTAAAACAGCAGTTAATCCAACCGATTTCCCTTGTCCAGTTGCACCCGCCATTAGTAAATGCGGCATTTTTGCTAAATCAATGACAAAGGTTTCATTTGAAATGGTTTTTCCTAAAGCAATTGGTAATTCCATATGAGATTCTTGGAACTTACTTGAAGAAATCACAGAATGCATGGAAACAATCGTTGCTTTTTTATTGGGAACTTCAATTCCAATAGTCCCTTTTCCAGGGATAGGAGCAATGATACGAATTCCTAAGGCAGATAAAGACAACGCAATATCATCTTCTAAATTTTTAATTTTTGAAATCCGAACTCCAGCTTCAGGCACAATTTCATATAAGGTAATTGTGGGCCCAACGGTTGCTTTAATTTTAGAAATTCCGATTTTATAATTTTGTAGTGTTTTTAAAATTTTATTTTTGTTCGCTTCTAATTCTTCAGGATCAATAGAAATTGTTTCGTTGTATTCTTTTAGTAAATTAAACGTAGGGAATTTAAAATTACCTAGTTCTAAGGTAGGGTCAAATTCTCCAAAATCTTTCAAGAGTTTATCGGATAGGTTCTCTTTTACATGCTTTTCTTCCGAAATTGTATCTACAGAAATTTTTACATCTTCATTTTTTTCGTGAATATCCTCATTAGCAGTTTCATCCTCTTCTTGCAACACAATATCTAACAATGTTTCTTCTTCCTCGTTTTCTTTCGTAGAAACATCTGAGTGCTTATGTATGGTAGGCTTCAAGTCTTCTACAGACAATTCAAATTCAGATTTAGCAGAGGTGTCATCTTCAAAAACGATTTCGTTTGCAGTTTCTGAAGTCGTTGTTTCTGTTTCAGAAATATGAATATCTTCTTTCTTTTTTGATCGAAATTTATTGATAATGACTTCTGGTGTGATTTTAAAACGAATCACCAAATAGGTGATAAAAAGAAAGGTGAGGGAGATTGTAAGTCCTGTCTTTCCTAAAAATGCTTGTAAATATTCATTGATTTCAAATCCGATAATTCCAGAAAATATTTTGTTTGAAGCAAATCCGAATGAGATTGAAAACCATAACATAATCAGCAATCCCCAGTTCCAACTTTTTATAATTCGGCGTAGTCTAATTTTAAATAAGCCATAAAATCCACTTAGAAATAATAACATTGGAAGTATAAAAGCCGCAATCCCAAAACCATCAAAAATAAAAAAGTGACTCAGTTTGGCACCCACTTTCCCCAATAAGTTTTTGCTAACTACAGTTTTGTCTGTAAATTGTGTCAGTGTACTTTGGTCTTCTTGCCAAGAAAAGAAAAATGAAAAAAAGGCAATGGTTAAAAAGAGAGAAAATAGAATCAAAAACAACCCAAATATTGTCTGTGTTTGCCTATTGTTTAGAAAAGCTTTGAAGCCTTGAGATTTAGGTTTTTTTGGAGTTGTTGTTTTTTTTGCCATTCAGAATATTGGTAATTTGTAAAATGTAAATATAGGTATTTGCTTAGAAAAACACCAAAATTTTTGGCACGTAAATAATACCAATAATAATCAAAGAAATAATGGCTGCAAAGCTAGGGCCACCTGCAGCAATATCTTTAATAAAACCTATTTTTTCATGATAATTTGGATGTACAAAATCAGCTACTTTTTCTATAGCGGTATTTAAAGATTCTGCTACTAAAACCAATCCAATTGCCAATAATTGAAGCATCCATTCGACCGAAGAAATGTCAAAATAAAAACCTGCTATGATAATCAGTATGGTAAGGAAAGACTGCACTTTAATGCTATCTTCTGTCGCTAATAATAACCACATTCCTTTTAATGCAAAACCCAAACTTCGAAGTCTTCCTTTTATAAAGCTATCAGCAGGGTTTTTCATTATTGTAGCGCTTTTAAAGCGTTTTCGTAATTTGGTTCTGTAGTAACTTCAGCAACTTGTTCGGTATAGATCACTTCGCTGTTTTTGTCAATAATAATGATACAGCGAGAATGCAAACCTTCTATTGGACCATTGGTTATTTCCAATCCATAATCTTTTCCAAATTGTCCTGAAACAAAATCAGACAATAAAACAACATTATCGATTCCTTCTGCACCACAAAAACGTGCTTGGGCAAAAGGTAAATCTCTAGAGATACATACAACTTTTGTATTTGGTAAATCAGCTGCTTTTTCATTGAATTTCCTTACAGACGTTGCACAAGTTCCTGTATCTATACTTGGAAAAATGTTTAAAAGAATGTTTTTTCCAGAAAAGTCAGCTAATTTTTTTCGAGACATGTCTGTTGAAATTAACGTGAAATCAGGAGCTTTTTCTCCTACTGTTGGTAAATTCCCTACGGTTTGAATAGGAGTACTCTTTAATGTAATTGTTGCCATGACTAAATGATTTTAAGAACTCAAAAATACGCTATTTTGATGAATAAATTCGATTTCAATTTTGTTAATAATTGGCAATTCGTTCTTCAATAATTATGAATATCTTCGCAGTCAGAAAATCAATAGCTAAATAGTGAACATCTCTTTATATACATCTGAGTTTAAAAAAAATCTAGCCATTGCATATCCAGTAATGCTAGGGCAGCTAGGGCATGTGCTGGTTGGGTTGGCAGATAATATTATGGTTGGACAATTAGGAGCTGCACCACTTGCTGCAGTTTCTTTGGCAAACAGTATTATTTTTATTGCACTTTCTTTAGGAATTGGGTTTACCTTTGCAATTACGCCGCTAATTGCTGAAGCAGATGCCGAAAAAAACATCAAAAACGGAAGAAGTTATTTTCAGCATGGTATGTTGTTGTCTACCGTTTTAGGAATCCTTTTGTTTATTGCATTGATTTTTATTGAACCAATTTTACACCAAATGGATCAGCCGGAAGAGGTGGTTCTTTTGGCAATTCCTTATTTTAATATTGTTGCTTTTTCTATGATTCCTTTGCTGATTTTTCAAGGGCTAAAACAGTTCTCTGATGGGTTGTCATTGACAAAGTACGCAATGAAAGCAACCATCATTGCTAATATTATCAATGTGTTTTTTAATTATGTGCTGATTTATGGGATTTGGATTTTTCCAGAGTTAGGCATTGAAGGAGCAGCGTATGGAACGTTATTTTCACGTTTCGCAATGCTGGTGTTTCTAATCTATATTATGAGATCAAAAGCTGTTTTTGCTCCCTATTTAAAAGCATTTTCTTTTTCCGAAATTAAAAAAAGTGTCTTAAAAAAAGTGTTCGATTTTGGCTACCCTACAGCTTTACAAATGTTTTTTGAAGTAAGTATTTTTGCGTCTGGAGTTTTATTATCTGGAGTTTTAGGAACCAATTCTCAGGCAGCAAATCAAATTGCATTGAATTTATCTTCTATGACGTTTATGATTGCCGTTGGATTAGGGGTTACGGCAACGGTGAGAGTAGGCAATCAAAAAGGCTTAAAGAGTTATAAAGAGTTGCGGAGAATTGCCATTTCAATCTTTGCATTAATGCTTGTAATCGATTTGTTTTTTGCTGCAGGTTTTATGGTAGCAAAAGACTTTTTGCCAACCTTGTATATTGATAATGCTGAGGTAATTGAAACGGCATCAATACTGATTATTATTGCTGGATTTTTTCAGATTTCAGATGGAATTCAAGTAGTTGTTTTAGGTGCTTTACGTGGCTTACAAGATGTAAAAGTGCCAACGGTTATTACCTTTATAGCCTATTGGATCATCGGATTTCCTATTTGTTATTATTTGGGACTACATACAGGTTTAAAAACCATGGGAATTTGGATTGGATTGCTTATTTCTTTAACGGCGTCAGCAATAATGTTGTACATTCGCTTTCATAAGTTAACCAATAAATTAATCCAAGAAAAACAGCATGGTACTTCCTAAATTTTTATTAGCAGACAATAGTAATCACCCTGATGATATTTTTGTATTGCATACAGAATTTCCTCGATTTTTAATCAATTTAAAGGATGATGCCGTAGAATGGTTTGAAGATTTATCTGGAGAAAGAGAAGATGATATTGCTGTAGAATTGGCCGATTTAATGGACAAAGCAGGTGCGTTTTACGATGCTGAAATGAAACAGTTTGAATAAGTTGGTGGACTTCTATGAAACCCACCAAACGTAGCTTTATGCCATTACAGCTGCTTTCTTTGATTTTCTGTAGATGAAAGAGTTGAAAATGTTTCTTTTTCCAAAGTTGTTTATAGATTTTGCATTTACAAATTTTCCGAAAAGAATACGGTTTACACCAAAATATTCATAGGTATTACCATCTGTAAAAGTAACTTCTAACAACATGCTTTTATGATGCCAATCTGCCACCTGAAACTCTGTGATTGTTGTTTTGTATTCGTCTAAATTTGCTTCTTTTGTTTTTGGTGCAATGCTTACTAAAAAATGATAACCGTCAATAATTTTAGTGCTTTCTATTTCTGCAACAGCTTTCTTTTCTTCGTCCTGAAATTTGTCTGGATGCCATGTTTTAACCAATCCTCTATAGGTAGTTTTTAGCTCTTTTAAATCGATAGCGCCTTCTACGTTAAACAGCTTTTTATATTCTTTAATACGTTTCATTCTCAGGTTTTCAAATTCGAGTGCAAACGTATTCATTTTTAATGGATTAGAAGCGAATTATCTTCCTTTTTTTTTACAGTATTTTGAGGTGTGAAATGATGATTTTAAGTCTTTTGTTGTTGTGTTTGTTTGATAAGGTTTGTGAGAGGAAATATAGTTGTTCTCTTAGTGTGGATAAGAATTGTAATTTGTACGAACACAAACACCTATTTCTTTGCTTTTTCCACCAATTCCAGTTGTTCGGCTTTAGCTTTTGTGGTAAAAAAACCATAGTTGATAAATACATTCTTTTTTTCAATTTTATCAATGCTTCCAACAGCGTTTCCGTCAATCAATCGAACTCTATCGTTTACTTTAAAAATGTACGCTGCTTTTTCATTGGCAATTTTCACCGCTTCTTTTTTCTTTTCTTTTCGAACTTCAACAACCTTTTGCAATACTTCTTTTTCAATTTCTTGAATCACTTCTTTTTTTCGTTGAATACTTGCTTTTTCTTTCTTTTTTTCTGCTTTGGTTGTTGGTTTTGCAGGGGTTTTCTTTAGATGTTTTGTTTTTTCGGTGGCGATCCATTTTTGTAAATCTGCATTCAGTTCTTTCTTGTTATTGGTCTGAAAATAATGATGCAGCAACTCGTTTACTTTTCTACCAATAGATAACATTTTCTGATTACTATCATACAACTCCTGAAAACCTGCTAATTTATCCTGTATTTTTTCCTCTTTCTCTTGTAAACTATCTATATGTTCTTGCCCTTTTGTATGCTGTTTTTCTAGATTATCAGAATTTTTTTGCAAGCGATTTCGCTCTTTTTGTAATTTGGAAATGGTTTTGTCTAAGCGAATTTTTTCTGTTTCAACTCGCTTTTTTGCTTTATTGATAATGCTATATGGAATCCCATTTTTCTGAGCTACTTCGAACGTAAAAGAACTTCCTGCTTGCCCTATATACAGTTTGTATAAAGGTTCCAGCGTTCGCTCATCAAATTGCATGTTGGCATTGGTCACATTTTCTAGTTCATCTGCCAGTACTTTTAAATTCGAATAGTGTGTCGTGATAATTCCGAATGCTTTTTTGCTATAAAACTCTTCTAAGAAAATTTCTGCCAAAGCGCCACCTAATTCTGGATCACTTCCGGTACCAAATTCATCAATCAGAAAAAGTGTATTGTCGTTGCATTTTCGTAAAAAGTACCTCATGTTTTTTAAGCGATAGCTGTAGGTGCTTAATTGATTTTCAATAGACTGATTGTCTCCAATGTCTGTTAAAATGGTGTCAAAAATAGAGGTTTCACTACGCTCATCCACAGGGATTAACAAGCCGCTTTGTAGCATTACTTGTAGCAAGCCAATAGTTTTTAGTGTGATACTTTTACCACCAGCATTGGGGCCAGAGATGACAATAATTTGTTGTTTGCTGTCTAGATAAATAGATTGCGGAATGGTAGTCAGATTTTTCTTTGTGTTGTTTACCCATAAAATAGGGTGGAAGGCATTTTTAAGCTGGATCTTTTTTTCTGTAGTAATTTTGGGTAATAATGCATTAATTTCTTTTGCGTAACTAGCTTTTGAAGCAATCACATCTAAATGTGTTAAATACGCTAGGTACTCTTGTAATAAAGGCGTAAAAGGTCGGATAGCGGCTGCTAATTCTTTTAAGACTCTTGTTACTTCTTGCTGTTCTTCATAGGCTAAATCTTGTAGCTCTCTGCTGTAATTTAATGTCGCTTGAGGTGCAATATATACGATACTTCCTGTTTTGGAAGCGCCTAAAAAATTTCCTGTTACTTTGCGTCGATACATTGCCAAAACTGCCAATACTCTATGATTGTCAACAACCGTTTCTCTGATGTCATCTAAATAGCCTAAAGTGCTATACCTACTCAGGTCTTTCTTAAAGCTTTCGCCTATTTTGCCCCGAATTTTTGAAATGTCTTTTCTAATTTGTTTTAAAACCGGAGATGCATTGTTGGCAACTTCTCCAAATGGAGTGACGATTTTTTTTATAGCGTCAATTACAATTGTTGTAAACTCAACTTCTTGACTAATTTGATATAGTGTCGGGAAATAGCTCTCAAATTTTTTAAAGAATTTCAACAACTCATTGGCAGTTTCTGAGAGCGTTGCGATTTTTAAGAACGCAGTAGCTTCTAAAAAACTATTTTCGATATTCAGCGTAAAAATTTCTTGTGAAATATTTTCAAAAGCGTGGTTTGGAATTTTATTTTCGCTAATAAATGAGGATAGATATTCATTGACTAGTTGCAATTCTTTGTGCAAATTTTCAGGTTCAACAATGGGTCTGATTGCCAAGACTTGCTCTTTCCCTAAATCAGAAATACAATAGTTTGCTACCTGCTCTAAAACCGTATTAAATTCTAAATCTTGTAATGTTTTTTCTGAAATGTTTTTAGCCAAAATACTATCTTTGATATTTTGACAAAAATAAGAAAGTATGCAAGTAAATATAGCGGATTCATGGAAAAATATTTTGGAATCAGAATTTGAACAACCCTATTTTAAGAGTTTGGCAGATTTTGTGAAGACAGAATATCAAAATTCGGTATGCTATCCGAAGGAGAACGACATTTTTTCGGCATTTAATAGTTGCTCTTTTGATGCTATAAAAGTCGTAATTATTGGTCAAGATCCCTACCATGGAGTTGGGCAAGCTAATGGACTGTGTTTTTCTGTTGCTGATGAAATAAAGCATCCACCATCATTGATCAACATTTTTAAAGAGTTAGCGGCAGATCTTCAAAAACCTGTTCCGAAGAGTGGAAATTTAGAGCGTTGGGCAACACAAGGTGTTTTATTATTAAATGCCACGTTGACTGTAAGAGCGCATGAGTCTGGAAGCCATCAACAAAAAGGTTGGGAACAATTTACAGATGCCATAATTGCTCAAATTTCTGAACAATGTGAAGGAGTGGTCTTTTTGCTTTGGGGAGGTTTTGCTAAAAAGAAAGGAGCTAAAATCAATAGAGATAAGCACTGTGTGTTAAGTTCTGGGCATCCATCTCCATTAAGTGCAAACAGAGGCTATTGGTTTGGGAATCAGCATTTTTCTAAAGCGAATGCGTATTTACAAAGTGTAGGGAAGCAGCAAATAGATTGGTAAACAAATAATGATGAAACCCCCGAGTTATTCGTGCCTCTTCCGATAGTTGTCGGAACTGTTTGGAACGACATAGAACCATCTGCGATTTATACAATTGTTTTTATAACAACGATACTATCTTGTTGAATTTTGTGCTGGTCTTCAGCCAGTCCACATCTATTAGCGGTACTTCGGCAAGAAGAAAAAATTACAATTCCTAGAATACAAATGGCAATGTAAACGGATTTTTTCATAAATGTTGATTTTGAAAATTTGAACGTATATTTTTTCATAAAGATGTAATTCTTAATAGTTTACTAGCATCGTTGTCGTATAAGAAATTGTACTTTTTCACCCCACCTAAAAAAGAAATATCGTTGCGAACATCGGCATATATATTTATAAGTTGTTGTTGTACTTTATGTCCAGTATTGTTCAGACTAATGGGTGTAAAGGTTTGGAATAACTGTTTCAGTTCGTCGATTTTTTTAAAATATTGTAGGTCTCCAAATCCATAATTTTCCTGATTCCTTAAAATAGCCCCAACCAATTTCTCTTTCGATTCTAAGGATTGTTCAGTGGCGATTTTTAATATATTATTTTCTACAGAATTTAAACCATTTCCAATACTTGGAAATCGTTGTAAATGTGCGATTAATCCACTAGTTAAGTATTTGAAAGTTGTATTCTGTTGGTATCTAGATACATTCTCTAATTGCAATGGACTATCAGAACAATACAATTGCCATACATAATCTGCAAACTCAATATCATCTATTGTGAGTTCTATTTTGTTTTTATAATGTTCTTTGAGTTGTGTTGGATTTAAATTTGACAATCCGTAAAGCTTGTCTGAGCCTTTTAGTTCGCCAGTACAAACCAATGAAATTTTTCTTCCTTTACGATAGCGTTTTAACCAGCTAATAACAGCCAACATATTTATTTGACAAAACAAATCGTGCTCAAACCACAATACAATTTCGTCTTGTTTTTTTTGATTGCAAAGGTTTCTGTATTCTTTTAAGGTGAAGTCAATAAACTGCTTTTTGCTAATTTTGTAAGATTCTTTAAAGAAATCAAATCTCGATTTCCAGAAGTTTTCACTTCCAACATTTACCAATGTCTTTCCCTCACAAAGCATTTCCCTCCAAGTAATAATAGTACCTTCTATATTTAGTCTTTTAAGGTATTGCGTTGTGCTGTCACCGTTTGTAATATGTAAAGTAGGGTTGGCCATAATAATAGAAACGCCGCTAATATAGTTTTATTTTTCGATTTATAGATAACTTATTAACCTCCAATGCGTTTTACATGGTATCCATCTTTTTTTAAAATCTCCATAATTTTATCTCTGAAATTTCCTTGGATGATAATTTCTCCGTCTTTGGTGCTTCCTCCAACACCACAGCTGCTTTTTAATTTCTTTCCTAAAGTTTTCAGATCACTTTCTGTTCCGTTAAAGCCCTTAATTATAGTAACGGTTTTTCCACCGCGACCTTTGTTAGAAAAATGAGCTTCTAAATATTGCTTGCTATTTTCTACAGTTTCAATGCTGTCACCTTCAGATGGATTGAAATCATCATTTGTAGAAAATACAAAACCTCCTAAATCAGACAAACTTCCTAGTTTCTTGGCCATCTCTATTTTAATTTTTTAATTTTTTGATAGGTAAATATCAATACACTTACCGATTCTATAATAACACCAATAAACACCAACGTGTAATTATCAACAATGTCATAATACTTTAGTGTCAAGGCTAAAAGCACTAAAACACAGCCAATAATAAACAAGTATATCGCTACTTTTTCGTTCATGATTTTATCAATCCTAATTCAAGCAATCGCTCATTTAAAAATTCACCTGCGGTAATGTCATCAAATTGTTTTGGATTGTTTTCATCAATACAACTTTCCAATACATTTAATTTCATATCACTAATTGGATGCATGAAAAACGGAATTGAATACCGAGAACTCCCCCAAGTATCTTTGGGAGGGTTTACAACTCGGTGAATGGTAGATTTTAGTTTGTTGTTGCTATGACGAGATAGCATATCTCCAACATTGATCATCAATTCATCAGGTTCCGCAATTGCATCTAGCCATTCTCCTTTATGATTTTGAACTTGCAATCCTTTTCCTTGAGCACCCATTAATAAAGTAATCAAATTGATATCACCATGTGCTGCAGCACGTTCAGCATTTTTGGGTTCGGATTGTATCGGCGGATAATGAATTGGACGTAAAATACTATTTCCATTTTTGATATATTGGTCAAAATACTGTTCTTCCAATCCAAGATGAAGTGCTAAAGAACGCAATACATATTTTGCTGTTTTTTCTAACATTTTATAAGTTTCCTTACCAACTTCGTTGAATTTTGCCAACTCATTAAGTGCTATGTTTTTTGGATATTCTGCTTCTAATGTTGGGTTATTTTCTACATATTGACCAAAATGCCAGAACTCCTTTAAGTCTCCCTCTTTTTTTCCTTTAGCACTTTCTTTTCCAAAGGAAACATAACCACGCTGACCACCAATTCCTTCAATTTCGTATTGCTGTTTTACAGCGATAGGTAAATCAAAGAAGTTTTTAATTTCACGATATAAATCATCTACAAGTACATCACCTAAAAAATGACCTTTTAATGCTACAAACCCAATGTTTTCATAGGCATTTCCGATGTCTTCTATAAATTGTTGTTTTTTGTTTTTATCGTCAGATAGAAAATCTGCTAAATTGAGACTTGGTATTCTTTTCATTGTTTACAAGTTTGTATATATAAGGCTGCAAAGTTACTACAAACAACGAAATATTGTGCAATTATTTATGAACAAAAGGGATGGTATACGAAATGGTATAATTGAAGCCAAAACCAGTTTGACTTTCAAAAACCCTGTTAAATCCAGGGACATAAAGTGTTTTAAAATTATCAGGATCTTTTATGCTCAATAGTATTTTATAGGAAACACTAAATCCTAAAAATAAATTCTTAAAAGTTTCTACTTTTAGTCCTAATACAAATTCAGTCCAATGGGCATTTAATCCCGTTGTTGTACTTGGTGTCGTATTCAATTCTCCAGGAAAATAAGTGCTTCCTGTATTGGATGTGTAACTGTTTAAGGTTTGATCAAAAACACTAAATCCATAGCGGAATCCTAAATAGACTTCGTTATTCATATCCAACCAGTTTTTGTAGGTATTGTAATTTACCCCTAATTTTAGATATGAACCTTTGGCTGTAGAGTTGGTATAATCTTCAATAGATGTTTTTTTTTCGTACCCCAACTCTGTAGCGATGTATAAATTTTTAGAAATGCGATAATCTCCAACAATTTCAAATCCACTATTATTTGAATCGATAAGTCCCAATATCGGCATGCTAATGTCAATTCCGATTCTCAAGCCATAGGGTGTTTTGTACACTATGGTATCTTTTGCTTGTTCTTGAGCAACACCAATTGCCACAGACAAGACAAAACAAAGACTAATGAAATATTTGAACATGTGCTGCTGTTTCATTATCGATTGTTATTAAAGTTGATGGCGTAAAGGACTGCATCCAACCATTGTCTGATGTGATGCTAACGTCGTTAAAAATAGTTTTATATCCGCAAGAACGAGAGATGTATACATCTTCGGGGGTGTATTTTATGCTGATTTTATTGTGCCTATTATCTGCCATGTTTCCAGAAGTGGAGTTCATTTTAAAATGATACACTGTTTCTGTAGCGTTTACATTTAACGGAATGACAATTGAATCTGTAGCCACGCTTTTATAGCTTGCAATGGTGTCTTTGCCGTCTGCCCAAACCGATAAGAGTGCTACTTTTTTTATTTCAGTAGGATTGGTGCTGTCATAAAAACGCAAGATCAAATTAGGAGTATTTGGCAATAAGCAAATATCGTCTTTTTCGCAGGCGCTAAAAACCAAGGTTAAAAGAAAGATAAATAGGATGGTTTTTTTCATTTGATTGTAAACGTGTAAAAATTTATTTTATAATTAGAATATAAATTAACTGATAAGTTTTCTTTTACACAAATAAACAGTTAAACAATTCAACGTTTTTCTAATAAAACTACATTTTCTACATGATGTGTTTGTGGAAACATATCTACAGCTTGTGTTTTTACAATGCTATAATGTTCTTTCATTAAAGCCAAGTCACGCGCTTGTGTAGCCGAGTTGCAACTTACATATACAATACGTTGAGGCAAGATTTTTATGATTTGCTCTACCACTTTTTTATGCATTCCATCTCTTGGTGGATCTGTAATAATTACATCTGGTTGTCCATGTTGTTTGATGAATTCTGATGTAAAGACTTCTTTCATATCACCCACATAAAACTCTGTATTGTCAATTTTATTGAGTTTAGCATTTTGTTTTGCATCTTCAATGGCTTCTGGCACTGATTCTACACCAATTACTTTGTGGGCTTTTTTTGCTACAAATTGTGCAATGGTTCCAGTTCCCGTATACAAATCGTATACCAGCTCCTTGCCGGTTAACCCAGCAAAATCACGAGTAATTTTATACAACTCATACGCTTGATCAGAATTGGTTTGGTAAAAAGACTTGGCGTTGATTTTAAATCGCAAGCCTTCCATTTCTTCAAAAATATGATCTCTTCCTGCGTATAAAACAACTTCTTGATCGTAAATGGTATCGTTTGCTTTTCCGTTGATAACGTATTGTAACGACGTTATTTGAGGAAATTTGTCTATAATAAAATCCAATAGCAACTCACGTTTCTCTTTGTCTTCCTTGTAATACTGGATGGTCAACATAATTTCTCCAGTAGACACAATGCGCAACATCATGGTGCGTAATAAACCGTCTTGTTCTCTAGGGTTGAAAAAAGCAATATCATTTTCAATAGCAAATGCTTTGATGGAGTTTCTGATATCGTTAGAAGGATCTTCTTGTAAATGACAGGTGTTGATGTCTAAGATTTTGTCCCACATTCCAGAAATATGAAAACCCAATGCATTTCTATTGTCAATTTCTTCGTCAGAGTTGATCTCTTCATAAGTCAACCAACGACTTGAAGAAAACGAAAATTCCATTTTATTTCTATAGAAATAGGTTTTTTCACAACCTAAAATGGGTGTGATTTCTGGCAATTCTAAATGTCCAATTCTAATAAGGTTGTTGGTAATTTCTTTTTCTTTGTAAAACAACTGATCTTCATACTTCATGTGTTGCCATTTACAACCACCACAATGCTCAAAATGTTCGCAAACAGGTGTTGTTCTTTTGTCAGAAAGCTTGTGAAATTTTATCGCATTTCCTTCGTAATACGCTTTGCGCTTACGTCCAGTTTGTATGTCAACAACATCACCAGGAACGGTGTTTGTTAAAAAAATAACGCGACCGTCAGGAGCTTTGGCAACTGTTTTACCACGTGCGCCAGCATCTATTACTTCTATGTTTTCAAAAATGACTCTCGTCTTCTTTTTTCTACTCATGCTGCAAAAATAATAATCGTTCTATTATTTTAACCTACATATTTCAATTATCTTTAGATAAATTTCAAATTAAAACGAACCTTTTCCTTTTATTAACGTCTATGGTATGAAATCAATGGTCAAAAACAGCGAATATAAAGTAGATACAGCTCTGGTAATCGCCTATCAATCTGGTCATCAAAAAGCATTTGCTACCTTGGTAGAAAGATGGCATTTGCAATTTTGCAAATTTGCGTATTGGTATGTAAAAGATGCCGATGTAGCGAAGGATATTGCACAAGAAAGCTGGACGATTATTTATAAAAAATTAAACACGTTAGAGCAGCCAGGAAAATTTAAAAGTTGGGCAATTAGTATTGTTAATAGAAAGGCAATTGATTGGATTAGAGCTGTAAATCGTGAACAAAAAAAACGAGGTGCTTATTATGATGAAAATTCTGATTCTAGAGTTTTTAGTGAAGAAAACAACGATCAGTCGCATATAAGGTTGCTTTTAAAGAAAGCAGTAGAGAAGTTGCCTTCGCATCAAAAAATAGTTCTCCAACTGTTTTATACAGAAGCGTATTCGTTAAAACAAATAAGCGATTTGTTAGACATCTCAGTTGGAACCGTAAAATCAAGATTGTTTCATGCAAGAGAAAAATTAAAATCAACGGTACAGTGTTGAACGAGTAGATTTAGAATTAAAAACAGTATTTAAAAAACAAAATTATGAGTAATTATACAGAAGAAATCGACAAATTAATTAAAGAAACGTTAACGCAAGAAGAGGCTAAATTTTATGATGGATTGGAAGAACAAAACGTTTTTCAAATGCTCGGCGGGCTATTTCAGGGTAAAAATAAATGGCTACTACTGCTAACGAACATTGTAATTTTAGCATTCTCTGTACTCTTTATGTATTGTGTTGTTCAGTTTTTCAACGTGGTAAGCACCAAAGAACTGTTGATGTGGGGAATTGGAGGTCTTATGTCTTTATCTGCAGTGAGCATGTTGAAACTCTTTGCTTGGATGCAAATGGATAAAAATGCGATTTTAAGAGAAATAAAAAGATTGGAATTGCAAGTGTCTTCTTTAGCAGGGAGAATCTCTAGATAAGCCTTTGATCTAAAAAAGCATCTCTCTCGATAATTATCGGGCTCGGAGTGCTTTTTTAGATTTCAAATATTAAATTTTAAGAGGCAGTTTATATTTAGTAATTTAGCAGCTCCTAGGGATGATTTCTTTCCCACGCTGAACTTTTGTGTCTTCGAAAGGATAAAGGTAGAGAAGGAATGGTTATTTTATACATTTAAAATTATTAGAAAATGGCTGTTTTAGCACAAATTACATCACAACAAGCAATTGATTTAGAAAACAAGTACGGAGCAGACAATTACCATCCACTTCCTGTAGTTTTGAACAGGGGAGAAGGTGTGTATGTTTGGGATGTAGAAGGAAAAAAATATTATGATTTTTTATCGGCATACTCTGCCGTTAACCAAGGGCATTGTCATCCGAAGATTATAGATGCAATGACAAAGCAAGCAAAAACATTGTGTTTAACGTCTCGTGCATTTCACAACGATGTGTTGGGAGCGTATGAAAAATTTGCAACTGAGTATTTTGGTTTTGATAAAATTCTCCCAATGAATACAGGTGCTGAAGCGGTTGAAACGGCTTTAAAGCTATGTAGAAAATGGGCGTATGAAGTAAAAGGAATTGCAGAAAATGAAGCACAAATTATTGTGTGTAAAAATAATTTTCATGGAAGAACAACCACCATTATTTCTTTTTCTAACGACCCTGTTGCTTGTAAAAATTTTGGTCCATTTACCAGTGGATTTATAAAAATCGAGTACAACAATTTAAAAGCATTAGAAGAGACCTTAGAAAGTGATGCCAATATTGCTGGTTTCTTGGTAGAGCCTATTCAGGGAGAAGCAGGAGTATATGTGCCTTCAGAAGGGTATTTATCTGCAGCAAAAGCATTGTGTAAAAGGCACAATGTATTGTTTATTGCAGATGAGGTACAAACCGGAATTGCAAGAACAGGTCAATTATTGGCGGTAAATCATGAAAATGTAACTCCAGATATTTTAATTCTTGGAAAAGCATTGAGTGGTGGCGCATATCCAGTTTCGGCTGTTTTTGCCAATGATCCTATTATGGATGTGATTACTCCAGGAAGTCACGGTTCAACTTTTGGAGGAAATCCAATTGCTGCTGCTGTTGCTATTGCTGCATTAGAAGTTGTAAAAGATGAAAAACTAGCAGAAAATGCAGAACGCTTAGGTCAGCTATTTAGAAAAGAAATTACTGCTTTTGCAAAAGAAAATGACATGGTTAATTTAGTGCGAGGAAAAGGCTTGTTGAATGCCATTTTAATCAATGATACAGAAGAGAGCTCAACAGCTTGGGATATCTGTATCAAATTGTGTGACAATGGTTTATTGGCAAAACCAACACACGGAAACATCATCCGTTTTGCACCACCTTTGGTCATAAATGAAGCACAATTAATGGATTGTATTTCGATCATTAAAAAAACAATTTCTGAATTTAAGAAATAAGAACAAAAAAAGGAGCGATGTACTATCGCTCCTTTTTTTATTGATTCTCCATTATCTGCCTAGATTGTTCCATAAGCACATCCCAACCAATGTTGTTGATTTGATAAATTGTATAGGATAAATACAACACATTAATAATCAACACCACTAAAGCAATTATTTTTCCTGTATAAATACTGTCTTGATTGTCATAAGCATCAGGATTTTCGGCATATTTTTTCAACTCTGAGCGCGCAATAAAAAAAGCAATTGCAGCAGGTAATATTCCGAATCCAGCACAACAACACAAAGGAAGTCCTAAAATTGCTAAGATATAAATAAGTGAAGCGTATTGAAGTTTTTCTGTTTCCATAGATTCGTTAGGTGATTTTTAAAAAATAACTGATGATAATGATTAGAATATTGATGATCGCTAAAAAAAGCACAATTTTTCTACCATGTTTAAATTGAAACTTTAGGTTTAAAAGTGCAAATACAATTAAAATTAGGAGGGTGTAAATTGCAGGATACATTTTAAAAGCTGCTACAAACTCCCCTTTTAAAATAAAAATAATAGCGCGTTGAAATCCACAACCCAAGCAATCAACTCCAAAAAGTTTTTTGTTTAAGCAAGGTAATAGGTAGTCTTCTAGGTTTAAAAACATTGATTATGCAATTCTATTTCAACCAAATTTCAGGTTGAATTTTTTATTTTTAGCGATTAAATGCAAATTTAGTATTTTCACAGTAATTATAAAGAAAAAAAAATGAAGAAAATATTGTTTTACACTACCATTTTTAGTCTTATTTTTGCAAGCGCTTGTAAAAATGACTCCATGAAAGATAGTATTGCAATTGCTCCAGTAGCTGATAAAATTCCGACAGAATTAGAAATGCACGGAGATATAAGAATCGATAATTATTTTTGGATGCGTTTGTCTGATGAACAGAAAAACGCAAAAAAGAAAGACGATCAAACCACCAAGGTATTAGAGTATTTGAATGCAGAAAATTCTTATTATGAAGAAGTTACAGCGCATACAAATGATTTTCAAACAACACTTTTTGAAGAGATGAAATCTCGTATCAAAGAAGATGATGAGTCGGTTCCTTATAAAAAGAATGGGTATTTTTATAGTACACGGTATGAGACAGGACAACAATATCCTATCTATGCACGTAAAAAAGGAAATTTAGAAGCAGAAGAACATATCATTTTTAATGTAAACGACGAGGCAGAAGGACATGACTATTTTCAATTGGGCGGATTGAATGTGAGTCCGAATAATAAATTAGTTGCTTTTGCAGTAGATACGATTAGTAGAAGGCAATATGTGTTGCAGATTAAAAACCTAGAAACAGGAAAAATTTACGATGATGTCATTGCCAACACAACGGGAGGTTCCGTTTGGGCAAATGACAATCAAACACTTTTTTACACCAAAAAAGATCCGGTTACCTTAAGAAGCACTCAGATATACAAACATGTTTTAGGAACTGATGTTGCTGATGATGTGCTTGTTTTTCATGAAAAAGATGAGACTTTTGGAACTTCTGTTTCAAAAACAAAATCACAAAAATACATTGTCATAGCATCATATAGTACGTTGTCTACAGAGTATCAAGTGTTGGAGGCAGACAATCCGAATGGAGAGTTTAAGGTGATTCAACAAAGAGCACGCGATTTAGAATATAGCATTGCTCATTATGAAGATTCTTTTTACATCTTAACCAATAAAGATGGCGCAAAGAATTTTAAATTGATGAAAACATCAATCCATAAAACAAGTAAAGAGAATTGGGTAGATGTAATTGCACACCGAGAAGAAACATTGCTTGAAGATGTTTCGATTTTTAAAGACTATTTAGTATTGGAAGAACGTACAAATGGATTGACAGAAATTAGAATCAAAGGTTGGGACAATACCAAAGATGATTATTTGCCATTTGACGAAGAGACGTATACAGCGAGTGTGTATGCAAATCCAGATTTTGATACCGATATATTAAGGTATTCCTACAATTCTATGACTACACCAAGCTCTGTCATCGATTTTAATATGAAAGACAAATCGAAAGAAATTAAAAAGGAGCAAAAAGTTTTAGGAGGGAAGTTCGATAAAAATAATTACACCAGTAAGCGTGTTTGGGCGAAGGCAAGAGATGGTAAGAAAGTAGCCATTTCTTTGGTTTACAGAAAGGATACGGAGTTGAATGAAGCAACACCATTACTGTTATATGCATACGGTTCTTATGGCTATACAATTCCTGATGGATTTAGTACCACACGTTTAAGTTTGTTAGACAGAGGATTTGTATTTGCATTGGCGCATATCAGAGGAAGTGAATACTTAGGAAGACAGTGGTATGAAGACGGTAAATTACTTCATAAGAAAAATACGTTTACAGATTTTGTAGATTGTTCAATATATTTAATTAAAAACAAGTATACATCCGCAGGGCATCTTTATGCAATGGGAGGTTCAGCAGGAGGCTTGTTGATGGGAGCTATCGTAAACATGAATCCAGAATTGTACAACGGTGTTGTTGCCGCAGTGCCTTTTGTAGATGTAGTTTCTACAATGTTAGATGAAAGTATTCCGCTAACAACGGGCGAGTTTGACGAATGGGGGAACCCGAAGAATGCAAAATATTATACCTATATTAAAAGTTATTCTCCTTACGATCAAGTGGTTGCAAAAGCATACCCAAATATGTTGGTGACTACAGGGTTACACGATTCTCAAGTGCAATATTGGGAGCCAGCAAAGTGGGTAGCGAAAATAAGAGCATTGAAAACAGATGTAAACATATTGCTAATGCATACAAATATGGAAGCTGGTCATGGCGGAGCTTCTGGACGATTTAATGCGTTGAAAGAAACAGCGAGAGATTATTCGTTTCTATTAGATTTAGAAAACAAAATCAAATAATTGAAAGATCAATTGCGTTTAGTTTTTTAAATAAGTAAAGAATACAGATTGTGCTTTTAAGTGTATAAAAAGAAAAGAATGACAAGAAATAAAGGAATCACAAAAAACATATTAGACTTAATAGGTCAAACACCATTGCTTCAGCTACATACAATCACAAAAGGCTTAAAAGGGAGTTTCTACGCAAAATTAGAAGCCTTCAACCCAGGGCATTCTACAAAAGATAGAATTGCGATTTATATCATTGAAAATGCTGAAAAGAAAGGGATTCTAAAGCCTGGAGATACCATTGTAGAAACGACTTCAGGAAATACAGGTTTTAGTTTAGCGATGATAAGTATTATAAAAGGCTACAAATGTATTTTGGCAATAAGTAACAAGTCATCACAAGACAAAATAGACATGTTAAAAGCAATGGGAGCAGAAGTGCATGTTTGTCCAGCTAGTGTTCCTGCAAATGATCCGCGTTCCTATTATGAAGTTGCAAAGCGAATACACAAAGAAACTCCGGGGTCTATATATATCAATCAATATTTTAATGAACTAAATATAGACGCACACTACCAAACAACGGGGCCAGAAATTTGGGAACAAACTGACGGGAAAATCACGCACCTTGTTGCTGCTTCTGGCACAGGTGGAACCATTTCTGGTGTGGCAAAGTACTTAAAAGAGCAAAACCCAAATGTTAAAATTTTAGGAGTAGATGCTTTTGGCTCTGTGTTGAAAAAATACCATGAAACTGGAAAGTTTGATGAAACCGAAATAGGACCTTATTGCATAGAGGGCTTGGGGAAGAATTTAATTCCAGCTGCCACTAATTTTGACCTTATCGATGTTTTTGAAAAAGTGACAGACAAGCATTCAGCATTTAAAGCACGTGAAATTGCAAGCAAAGAGGGTATTTTTCCTGGCTATACAAGTGGCGCGGTAATGCAAGCAACAGAACAATATGCGGCGATGGGAATGTTTGATGAGGACAGTCATGTTGTGCTTATTTTTCCTGATCATGGATCGAGATATATGAATAAAATTTATAGTGATGTTTGGATGCAAGAACAAGGGTTCTTAAAACTTGAAAATCAAGAAAGTAAAGTTGTTAATTTATAAGACACTATATAAAGTATAAAGAAAGCCTCTGAATGTCAGAGGCTTTTTTATTTGAATATCCTTAAAAATTCAGTTAATTTGCAACAGTAAAAGTTAAGATAAATGAAAGATTTATTTGAAAGAATAAAAAATGATAAAGGACCTCTTGGAAAATGGGCAGATGTAGCAGAAGGGTATTATGTGTTTCCAAAATTAGAAGGTCCAATTTCTAATAGAATGTTGTTTAACGGCAAGAGAGTAATTACTTGGAGCATTAATGATTACTTAGGGTTGGCCAATCATCCAGAGGTTTTAAAGGTTGATGGAGATGCAGCTACAGAATATGGAATGGCATACCCAATGGGAGCTAGAATGATGTCTGGACACACCGTTTTTCATGAACAACTAGAAAAAGAATGTGCTGATTTTGTAGAAAAAGAAGCCGCATATTTAGTGAATTTCGGCTATCAAGGAATGGTTTCTGCTATTGATGCTTTGGTTACTAAAAATGATGTCATTGTCTACGATATGGATACACACGCGTGTATTATTGACGGAGTTCGATTGCATGCTGGTAAGCGTTTTGTCTACAAGCACAACGATATAGAAAGTTTTGAAAAGAACTTAAAAAGAGCTACTAAAATGTCTGAAAAAACAGGAGGAGGGATTCTTGTAATTTCTGAAGGTGTTTTTGGTATGCGTGGGCAACAAGGAAAATTAAAAGAAATAGTTGCATTAAAAAAGACCTATAATTTTAGGTTACTGGTAGATGATGCGCATGGTTTTGGAACGTTAGGGCCTAAAGGTAGAGGTACCGGTTTTGAGCAGGGAGTACAAGATGGTATTGATATTTATTTTGCAACGTTTGCAAAGGCTATGGCTGGAATTGGCGCTTTCTTTGCTGCTGATAAAGATGTAATACAGTACCTGCAATATAATATGCGATCTCAAATGTTTGCAAAATCATTGCCAATGGCAATGGTAAAAGGCGCATTAAAAAGGTTAGATATGTTGCGTACTATGCCAGAATTGAAAGAGAAATTATGGCAAAACACCAATGCATTGCAAAGTGGATTAAAAGAAGCTGGTTTTAACTTAGGAAATACTGAAACCTGTATTACGCCTGTATTTTTAAAAGGAGAAATACCAGAAGCGATGGCAATGGTAAATGACTTGCGAGAAAACTATGGTGTATTTTGTTCTATTGTAGTATATCCCGTTATTCCTAAAGGATTGATTATTTTAAGGTTGATACCTACCGCAACACATACCCAAGAAGATATTGATGAAACCATTACTGCTTTTTCTGGAATACGAAGTAAGTTAGAAGGTGGTGTTTACAAACGTATAGCAGCCACAGTAGTACCATAATATATTGTAAAAAAAGCATAAAAAAAGCCTCAAGATTTAACTTGAGGCTTTTGTTTTTTCTAACGTTCTCTGCGTCTTCTTCCAAATCCACCAGACTTTCTGTCCCCACCAGAACTTCTATCAGGTCTGTCAGCAGTTCTAGATCTTCTTTCCGAAGAGCCGCTTTTTCTGTCAGAGCTACGTCTTCTTCCAAATCCGCCACCGTCTTTACTTCCAAAAGATTTTTTACCACGTCTTCGTCCGCCGCCGCCGCCATCGCGTTCTTTTTTGGTGATTTCAATATTTACATTTCTACCGTTAAACTCTGGGCTGTTTGCTTCAAAAGCTTCTAAAGTTCCATCTTCGTAATTTTTATCAACCTCAAAGAAAGAAAAAGTGTCTAAAATATCTATGGCTCCAATATCTATACTGTCTGTAATTCGTTGATCGTTGATCAAACCAATTAAACGAGCAGGGTTTAAATTGTCTTTTCTACCAATATTGATAAAGAAACGTGTCATGTTCTCATCTCTAGCTCTTCCTCTAGAGGAAGCAGCATCTTTTCTAGAAAGATCATTTAAATCAGGAGCGTTTTCATAATATGACAAGAAGGAGTTGAACTCTAAAGAGACAAATTTCTTAATCAACTCTTCTCTGTCCAAGCCTTCTAGCTTTTCATAAATACTTGGTAAAAAAGAATCTATCTGATTGTTTACTTCAATATTCTGTACCTTATCAATTAAATGCATCAATTGGTTTTGACAAATTTCTTTTCCAGAAGGAACAGCAACTTGTTCAAATTTCTTGTTGATAATTCGTTCAATAGCGCGGATTCTTCCTTTCTCTTTGCTGTTTACCAATACAATTGAAATTCCTGTATTACCAGCTCTACCAGTTCTACCACTTCTGTGAGTGTAGTTTTCTATTTGATCGGGTAATTTATGGTTGATAACATGTGTCAAGTTTGTTACATCCAATCCACGAGCAGCCACATCAGTTGCTACTAAGATTTGAATGGTTTTCTTTCTGAATTTCTCCATCACCCCATCACGTTGTGCTTGCGATAAATCTCCGTGTAGTGCATCTGCACTATACCCATCTTTGATCAGGTTATTGGCAACTTCTTGTGTTTCTCTACGAGTTCTACAAAAAACGATTGCATAAATATCAGTATTGACATCAGCAATTCTTTTCAATGCGGAATATCGAGTTCTTTCAGTCACTAAATAGTACTCATGACTTACGTTATCTGCACCTTGATTCTTTTGCCCAGAAGTAATTTCTACAGGGTTGTTCATGTAGTTTCTAGCAATTGACTCTACTTCTTTAGGGAACGTAGCAGAAAACAATAGGGTTTGTTTTGTTTCTGGAGTTACTTCTAACACTTTATCTAGTTCTTCTTTGAACCCCATGTTTAGCATTTCATCTGCTTCATCCAAAACAATCCATTGGATGTTTCCTAGCTTTAATGCTCTACGTTTGATTAAATCTACCGTTCTTCCTGGAGTTCCTACTACAATTTGAGAACCTCTTTTTAACGATCTGATCTGCTCATCAATATTAGCGCCACCATAAACGGTAGTTACTTTTATTTCTGGGATGTATTTAGAAAAATCTTGTATGTTTTTTCCGATTTGGATCGCTAGTTCTCTTGTTGGAGATAAAATAATTGCTTGTGTGTCTTTGCTGTCTTTGTCTATTTTTTCTAGTATAGGCAAACTAAACGCAGCTGTTTTACCAGTTCCTGTTTGTGCAAATGCTTTTAAATCTTGTGTAGATGCAATTACTTGTGGAATTGCTTTTTCTTGAATTACTGTAGGATTTTCATATCCTAAATCTGTTAAAGCTTTGTTGATTTCTTCTTTAAGCCCCAACTCTAAAAATGTTGACATTCTGTGAATTATTGTGAATTCTCAGACGCCAGTATCTGTAAACTCGGTTTATAAACTTTCGCAATAGATTCAATACTTATGCTCTGGGTACCTGGAATCTATATTTTTAATCTTCTTGAAATTAAAAACGTGCAAATGTACGGTAAATAAATGGATAGAACTAGCAATTAGTTTTTTTGTAATTTTCCCAGTTGTGCATTGATCATACGGCTATTAATCGAGGTGTAGCCATTGCTTAAAACACCTTTTTTAGTGACTAAAAGGGTTCTAGGTAATTTGCTGGTTAAAAATAAATTAGCTTTACTGGATTGATCAATATAAAATTGATTTTTAATGTCAATGCCTTTTATAGGCTCAAAGTTTGTAGTTGCAAATTTAATTCCTATAAAAGTTACTTTCGGAAATTTTTTACTCAAGTAATTAATTCTTGATGTTAGATAGGAGCTAGAAATGTATTTTGGGTTCCAAAAATAGAGCACACTGTTTTTACCTTTAATAAGCTTTTGTATAGTGTGTGTTGTTTTGTTATGATCAATAATCTTAAAGTTATCAATATTATTGCCTTTATGAATGATTGTCACATCATTAAGCAAGCGTTGCACATGTTTTTTATCGTCAATATTCGAGCTTAATTTAAAGAATGTGTAAAATGCTTTTTTATTAATGGCGCAACTTGATTTTTTGTAAAAATCATTAATCAGCATATTCTTTAAAAAAGTATTTTTTAATTTTTTGTTACTAATATTTTCATCAACCGAATTTAGAAGCGTAATGATAAACTCTTTTGCGTCAGGTGCCATCCCTTTTGAATATACATCGTTGTGCAATCGTTCAACAATATATCGACTATAGGCGCCAAAAATCATCAAAGAATCATTGTTTGTGCTAATGTTCTTTCTGTAATTGTAAAATGTGCTGTCTACTTTAGGGAAAGTAGTTGCATGTGTTTTTCTTCTATGAACTTCTGTATATCTTTCAAACCTGTTGTAAATAGGGTATTTTGCTGCAATATCTAATAAAAGTAAGTAGTTCTTAGATAGCGCTGAGTTTTTAGCTTTAAAAGCGTCAATTTTTAATTGTTTTAGGGCAATTACAGAGTCTAGTTTTAATTTAAAAAAAGCAGGTTTTAAATTGTAAAAAGAATACAGTGTGTAATTTTTAACATCTTTTTCACTTTCTATAAAATAATCTATAAGGATATTATTTTTATCAGCGCCTTTCCCGCTAAAAACCAATGATTCATCAAAGTCCCAAGTGTTCAAACGAATTAAAATACTGTCTTGTGGTTCTATATACACATATTGATACTCTGGTCCATGTTTGAAATAATACAGCCCTTCTTTAAAACTTTCGTATTCTCCAATAAATCTATTCTCATCATCCAAAGGTAAGCTGTCAATGACTTTATCTTGATTATGTAATACGACAAAATTTGTTTTTGGGTTGATGATCTTTCCTCCAAAATAAGTCCCCATTTTTTCATCGCCCGTTTTACAACTTGTAAGTAGGAGGATTGCTAAAAAAGTGAAAAAATAGTTTAAAAAAAATCTCATTTAATTAGATATCATTATTGCAATAACAAAAATAGCCATTCAATAGTTATAAACTTGTTAATTACCTGTTAAAAATAAGAGTATAGTTCTTAACAAAAACATGCTAAACGACACTTTTTATTTGAGATACGTAAGCGTAAAATAGCGACTATCATTTTAATCGTTATTTAAGGGTGTAAATACTAATAAAGGTTGATTTTATTTTATACTTTTGCGAAAATTTTAAATACATTAAAAAATGCTTTCAGTTTCTAATTTATCAGTTCAATTTGGTAAACGTGTTTTGTTTGATGAAGTAAATACCAAATTCTTGCAGGGTAACTGTTATGGAATTATTGGAGCAAATGGTTCAGGGAAATCTACTTTCTTAAAAATCATTTCAGGAAAACAAGATCCAACTTCTGGTCATGTTCATTTAGAAAAAGGAAAAAGAATGTCGGTGTTGTCTCAAGATCACTTTGCTTTTGATGAGGTTCCTGTTTTAGAAACTGTAATGATGGGAAACAAAGAGTTGTTTGCAATCAAAAAAGAAATGGATGCCTTGTATGCGGATTATACAGACGAAAACGCAGAGAAAATAGGTGAGTTGCAAGTATCTTTTGAAGAGATGAATGGGTGGAATGCAGATTCTGATGCTGCAGCAATGTTGTCTAACTTGGGAATTAAAGAAGACTTGCATTACTCTTTAATGAAAGATTTAGATGGTAAACAAAAAGTACGTGTGTTGCTATCACAAGCCTTGTTTGGAAGTCCAGATGTGTTGATTATGGATGAGCCAACCAATGATTTGGATTTTGAAACCATTAATTGGTTAGAAAACTTTTTAGCAAATTATGATAATACAGTAATTGTTGTATCGCATGACCGTCACTTTTTAGATGCTGTTTGTACACATGTTTCTGATATTGATTTTGGAAAAATAAATCACTTTTCAGGGAATTATACGTTTTGGTACGAATCAAGTCAGTTAGCTGCAAAACAACGTGCACAACAAAATAAGAAAGCAGAAGATAAAAAGAAAGAATTGGAAGAATTTATCCGTCGTTTTTCTGCAAATATGGCAAAGTCTAAACAGGCAACGAGTCGTAAAAAAATGATTGAGAAGTTGAATGTTGATGATATCAAGCCTTCAAGCAGACGTTATCCTGCAATTATTTTTGAAAGAGAAAGAATTGCTGGAGATCAAATTTTGAATATTGAAGGATTGTCTAAAAGTTTTGAAGGAGAAGTGTTGTTTAAAGACATACATGTCAATTTAAACAGAGGAGATAAAGTAGTTATCATTTCTAAAAATTCGAGAGCCGTTACTGCTTTATACCAAATTTTAAACGGAAATGAAAAAGCAGATGCAGGTGATTTTAAATGGGGAGTCACCACCATTCAATCATATTTGCCACTAGAAAATGCGTCATTTTTTCAAAATTCAGAATTGGACCTGGTCGATTGGCTACGTCAATATGCGAAGACAGAAGAAGAGAGAGAAGAAGTGTTTTTAAGAGGGTTTTTAGGGAAAATGATCTTTAGTGGAGAAGAAGCCTTAAAAAAATGTAATGTGTTGTCTGGAGGAGAAAAGGTACGTTGTATGTTGTCTCGAATGATGATGAAAAGAGCAAACATTTTACAGTTAGATGAGCCAACAAATCACTTGGATCTAGAATCAATTCAGGCGTTAAATAATTCACTGATTAATTTTAAAGGAACGGTATTGTTTTCTACACACGATCATGAGTTTGCGCAAACGGTAGCCAATAGAATTATAGAGATTACACCGAAAGGAGCCATTGACAGATATGCCACTTTTGATGAGTATATCAATGACCCAAAACTAAAAGAATTGCGTGCTAAAATGTATGCATAACAAAAAAGGAAGCCGATCAGCTTCCTTTTTTTTGCTGTTATTTTTTATGTATAGGACTGATGATTTTCACATCACTAAATGAAATCGCTCCACGTACAACTCCATCAATTGTAGTCTTTAACGCTTCTATCAATTGCATTTTTAATTGCGATTTATGATACAGTAAACTCACCTCTCGAGCAGGTTGTGGCGCTGTAAATTCTCGTAAATGCTTCGCGTCATTTTCATTCAAATCTAAGGTGTGTAAATAAGGAAGAAGCGTCATTCCTAAGCCTTCTTTGGTCAGTTTTATCAACGTATCAAAACTGCCACTTTGTAATTGAAATTTTCTTGTAGAATCATTTCTGTAGCTTCTGCACAAGTTTAAAACACTGTCTTTAAAACAATGTCCATCTTCAAGTAATAAAATATCATCCACTTCTAAATCATCAATCTCAATTTTTTTGGTATTGTGCAATCGATGATCTCTTGGAATCAACCCTACAAAAGGCTCATAATACAACGGACGTTCTTTAATCGCTTCGTTTTCTAAAGGAGTTGCTGCGATGGCGGCATCAATATGTCCGTCAGTTAACTTTCTAATAATTTCTTCGGTGCTTAATTCTTCGATAATTAACCTTGCTTTTGGGTACTTTTTAGTGAAGTTGTTTAAGAACATGGGTAATAAGGTTGGCATGATCGTAGGAATTATTCCCAATTTAAACTCGCCACCAATATATCCTTTTTGTTGATGTACAATATCTGTAATTCGATTGCTTTCATCAACAATGATTTTTGCCTGTTCTACTATTTTTTTACCAATGTCAGTCAACTCAATAGGTTTTGTTGCTCGGTTAAAAATTTTGGCATTCAATTCGTCTTCTAATTTTTGTATTTGCATGCTCAGTGTTGGCTGAGTAACAAAACTATGCTCTGCAGCAATCGTAAAGTTTTGATATTCTGCTACAGACAAGACGTATTTTAGTTGTGTGATAGTCATTTACATAAGTATATTTGATAAAGATATTAAAACTATCAATTATATTTATGGTTTTTTTGTTAAAATGTAGGATTAAATTAGAGAAAGATATCCCGATAGTTATGATAAAGAAGTGCTTAATTGTTATTGATCTGGCTTATGAATTTATATCAATTCCAAAACTCTCGTTTTTTATTCAATGCTTCTTCTTGTTTTGCATATTCTTTTGTCGAAATTACTTTTAAGAATGAAGGGTGTTGTTCAATAGAAAATTCAATCTTACTAACAATATCTGCAACAGATTCATTTTCGTAATCAATATCTAATGGTTCTTTGATGAGCATTGTTTGTAGTACATTTCGTTTTTTAATAGCCAACCCCTTTTTGTCAAAAGAGCGTCTAAACCCATCAATAACAATAGGTACAACGATTGGTTTGTATGTTCTGATAATGTGAGCAGTCCCTCTTCTAATAGGTTTAAAGGGCGTTGTGGTTCCTTGTGGAAATGTAATTACCCATCCATCATCTAATGCCTTTCCAATATTAGAAATATCAGAATTTTTCACTTGCCTGTTAACATCTTTACCTTTGTTTCTCCAAGTTCTGTCAATAGAAACAGAACCTCCATATGCCATGATTTTGGGTAAAATTCCTGACCGCATGGTTTCTCCAGCAGCTACATAGTACATGTTCAGTTTAGGTTTCCAGATATAGCCAATATTTTTAATGTTGTTGTCTCTTCCTTTTAGAGACGCATTAAACACATGAAACATGGCAGCTACATCGGCAAAATACGTTTGATGGTTGGAAATAAATAACACATTGCTATCGGGTAAGTTTCTAATAATTTCAGAGCCTGTAATTCTTAACTCGTTGAATCTTCGGTATCTACCATGAGAGACTACTGCAAAAACTTGAATAATCCATCTTTTCACAAATAGAATATGACCAAAAGGGTTTCTTTTGAATAAAGGCATTAACTAGGTAGTTTATAAGTTTAGTTGGCGGCTAATTTACAAAAGAATAGCGCAATAGACTATTTTAATAATTCTTTAATTTCGTTCAGCATCATTGCGGTGGCTCCCCAAACAAT
>Ga0209554_1000108_pt1 | contig 64091 bp, 68 predicted proteins | sample MarorgKNORR_S2LV_5_FD_188221 | JGI IMG/M metagenome (GOLD analysis project Ga0209554, IMG submission 188221) | Marine microbial communities from the Southern Atlantic Ocean, analyzing organic carbon cycling - Bottom_A/KNORR_S2/LV (SPAdes) (version 2) | ecosystem: Environmental > Aquatic > Marine...
CTCCAAAGTCAACGGCTTTACGCTGATATTGTAAAGCTTCCTTATAATCCCCTTGTTCAAATGCATGTTCTGCCTTAGAATCATAAACATTAGGTCCATGATGTAATGCTGCAGATGTATTAGCAGCCTCCATTGCTTTTTCATAACTAGCTGTTCCATATTTTCCTCTCATATAACCATATGAAACCATGTTATATGCAGAAGCTGCATTGTTTGGAAAGTTTTCGGTAAACTTTTTATGCGCCTTAAAATCCATCGGTTTAAACAAATAATTAAAAAGAGGGCTCTTAGGAAACTTGTTTTTTGCTTTGTTAACCTCCTTTTCAACATTTTCATCTGAAGCGGTTAAAACATCGTACCATCCTTTTTCTTCTTGACTTAAAGAGTAACGGTCTATGTTGCTCAATTTCGATTTTCTTGAGCCCCACTCTTTATTACTGCTACTAACTCTTGCAATAATAAGTTGTGCGCATCCACAATCAGGATCTAACAGCAACGCTGATTTCGCTTGCCCATAAGCAATTAAGGACTCTAGATTCATCATAGACTCCATGGCTTGGTTTGCAATAAGTGCTGCTTTTTTTGTGCAGGACGTTTTTTTAATCCATTCGGCACCCGAAGCAGTTTCTTGCTTTTCTTTTGGAGTATTGACGCAAGAAGTTATAATAATAATTGAAAGTAAAAGTATTATGTTTTTCATAATCTTTAAATTTAAATTGTATTCTACTTTAAATAAGGAGAGAATGCTATCCTTTTTTATTTATGGTTTTAGTTAGTAAATACCAAAATTACACGCTAAAGGTTAAAGAAAACCATAAAAAAAAATCAAAAAAACATAAAATTAGCCCAAAACAAGAAAATTACTTCATTTTAGCAAATTATTTTACGTAGAAGGAAGATTGGACTGCTTGATGTAGTTTGAAGGCGAAACACCAAAAAAATCGTAAAAACATTTTCTGAAATATTCAGGACTATTAAACCCTGCCTCATAGGAAACTTCAGCAGTGGAATTGAATTTAGGAAATACCTCAATTGATTTTTTTAAGCGGTACTCTCTTAAAAAAACAGTAAATGAAACCCCTAAGGAAGCCATCATCTTTCGATGCAAACTAGAACTACTTATTCTTAAATGCGTGCAGCAATCTGGTATTTTAAGGCTAGACTTGTTCCAATGGCCGCTAACAAATGATAAAAATTTAGCAAGAAATGCGATATCCACGGACTTTAAATCTTTAAAATTAGCAATATTTAAAGGCGTGTTTCCTTTTTGATACATTTTTTTAATAGCACTAGGTAGAACAACTTTACCTCCTCTTGAAGCCAAGCATAAATTTTTAGCTTCAGTAATTACTTTTTCAAAAATGACTTGAGCATCATCTACAGGATTTCCGCAGCTTAAGCCTATTTGAAAATTTAAGGGATTGTTATTTGAAAATTTCACCAAACTTTTGGCGCAATCAATTGCACTTGATGAACTTGTAAATATGGTTAAAAAATTCCCTTTAACCGATTCCACAATGGTTCCATTGTGTTTTTCAACAAGCTGTTTTATCTTGTTTAAAAACACTTTATTGATCTGAAGTGTATGGTTGTTTTGATGAAAGTTTAAGGCCATTATAAATCGAAAGGAAGGTTCTTCAATCAATTTCAATGCCTCATTATTTTTATTAAAAGGGGCTTTAATTCTCCCCAAAAAAGAAAGGACAATAGATTCATCTACCTCAATAATTTCATTAGGTATGCCTCCATGGGTATGGTCGTGCATTTGTGAAACAGCTTCTCTGTTAGGAGCTTCCACCAAGCAGAAGGCCACTTTTCTTACTTCATCAAACCAATAGGTAATCGCTTTGCAACCGTATTGATCTTGAATTCCAAGATTGAATAAATGATTTTGGGCGGCATCTTTAGGAGATACGCTGTTAGTAAATCTGTGTCGGTCTAAGTAAATTGGCATATTTTTTTATGCAATATAATAAAAATTTGCTAAGAAATATACCACAAAAAAAGCCTCGACAGTGTCGAGGCTTTTATATATGTTGAAAATTCGAAAGAATTTATTTCTTGAATTTTGCGTATTTGCTTTTGAACTTGTCAATACGTCCTGCAGTATCAACTAATTTAGACTTACCAGTATAAAACGGGTGAGATGTTCTAGAGATTTCTAACTTGATTAATGGATATTCAACACCTTCTACCTCTAACGTTTCTTTTGTATTTGCAGTAGATTTTGTTAAAAACACATCGCCATTAGACATATCTTTAAAAGCAATCATTCTATAATTTTCTGGATGTATTCCTTTTTGCATCTTAAATGTATTTTAAATATTGTTTTCTCTTTATATACTATACAAAGTTGGTAAGGCTTTCTATACAATAATCAGCTTTCGCCGTTTAAGGGTGCAAATTTAACCTAATTTTTCAACTTACAAACAAATAATTTGTTTTATTTGTATAAAAATAGAACACACATGCGTTTACAAAAATACATCATCCCTTTTTTATTAGGAGCTATCGTTTTAACTTCTTGCAATGACCCGTACAAGTTCAAACTAACTGCTTCTAAAAAAGTAATACTGAATGAAACGGTTACTTTTACATTGACAGAAATGCATAACAAACCTGTTGATTCTATTCACTTTTTTGTGAACGGAAAACCAATTGCCGCTAAGCAAAACACCATCACAATAAACACGGCACAATTTGGCGTTGGAAAACATGCTGTTACTGCCTTGGTTTTTTATCCTGAAAAAACAAAAAAACTGAACAGTTCTATAGAGGTGTTGGCCAATAAACCGTATCAAGTATACACCTATAAAATTGTAAACACCTATCCGCATGACAAAGGCGCTTATACACAAGGGCTTGAGTATCACAAGGGTTTTTTATATGAAACCACAGGGAAAAGAGGGGAATCTTCTTTGCGAAAAGTAGAACTAAAAACAGGTAAAGTTCTACAAAAAATTGACCTCGACAAGAAGTATTTTGGAGAAGGAATGACCATTTTCAATAACAAAATCTATTGGCTAACTTGGAAAGCTAGAAAAGGCTTTGTTTATGATTTGAACTCTTTTAAAAAAGAAGGAGCATTTAACTTTAACAAAAGTATTCAAGGTTGGGGGTTTACACATAATGATACAGAATTGATAAAATCTGACGGAACGCATAAAATTTGGTTTCTAGACTCAAAAACACAAAAAGAAAAACGTTTTATTTCTGTGTATACTGATAAATATGGTATCAAAGATTTAAATGAACTGGAGTATATCAATGGTAAAATTTACGCGAATTACTGGAAAAAACCATTGATTGCCATCATTAATCCAAATTCTGGAATTGTTGAGGGCATCATAAACTTAACTAGTTTATATAAGCAAATGAAAAAAAGTGAAAATTTAGTCGATGAAGATGAAGTTTTAAATGGAATCGCTTTTGACGCTAAAAACAACCGATTGTTTATCACTGGAAAGCACTGGGGAAAATTATTTGAAATTGAATTGATCAAACAATAATATCTACTTCATTTAGCAGTTATACTTTAATACAAATCGTAGCATGAGGTTATTTTTTTCATTTATTGTGTGTCTTTTAATTCTATCTATAAGCTCTTGTAGAAAAGATTTTAGCACCATACCGAGTTTTGGCGAATTGACCTTTTCTAAAGACACTGTTTTTTTAGATACTGTTTTTACAAATATTGGATCTAGTACCTACAACTTAAAAATTTACAACAAAAGTAATTCCGCAATAACCATTCCTTCTATTGCATTAGAAAATGGGAGCAGCTCTAACTACCGCTTAAATGTTGACGGAATTCCTGGGGAATATTTTCAAGATATCAACATTTTAGCAAATGATAGCATCTATGTTTTTGTAGAAACCACTATTGATTTTAGCACAATAACCAATCCGTTGTATGTTGATAAAATTCTATTTGATACAGGCGTCAAAGAACAACATGTAAATTTGGTGACACTGGTCCAAGATGCTATTTTTATTTTTCCGGGGAAAGACCCCATCTCTATGAAAATTGACTCATTGACCTTAGATGGAAGTCCAACAAGTATTAAAGGGCGTTTTTTAACAAACTCAGAACTCACATTCACCAGTACAAAGCCTTATGTTATCTACGGATATGCAGCAGTTCCTGAAAACAAAACACTCACCATTGATGCGGGTGCTAACATCTATTTTCATAGCAATTCAGGATTGATTGTCGATAAAAAAGCAACGTTAAAAGTAAACGGAACACTTCACAATCAAGTGATTTTTGAAGGCGATCGACTGGAATTCAGGTACAGCGAGACTCCTGGTCAATGGGGAACTATTTGGATGCGAGCTGGAAGCAAAGACAACGAAATCAACTATGCAACCATTAAAAATGGAGTTATTGGCATTTTAGTCGATTCGATTGGCTCACCTACAATTCCGACATTAACCATAAAAAACTCACAAGTATACAACAACTCCAACTACGGAATTCTAGGAAGAGAAACCAATATTACAGGAGAAAATCTAGTCATTGGAAACACAGGGCAATCAGCATTGGCGTGTACTATTGGTGGTACTTATAATTTTACCCATTGTACTTTTGCCAACTATTGGAACCATAGCTTACGACAGTTTCCTACTGTTTTAGTGAATAATTTTTTCACCTATCAAGACACCAACAACCAAGAGATTACTGAAACTAGAGATCTACATGCTGCTAATTTTACCAATTGTATTATTGACGGTAATAACAATATCGAGTTTATTCTTGACAACGTTGACGGAAGCATATTTGAGTATACCATAAAAAATAGTCTTATTCAGTTCAATGACATCAATAACTCATTTATCAATACCGATGAACTGAATTTTGAGGATGCCACACATTATCAACATATCATTTTAAATGGAATTCCTCATTTTAAAGATACTTCTTTAAATCAGTTTATTATTGGACAAGAAAGTGATGCTATTAAAAAAGCAGATGGTGTTTTCTCTCGGTTAATCCCCTTAGACATTCTAGGAATTGACAGAATTACAAACCCAGACATTGGGGCCTACCAACACATTATTTTTAATTAATTTTTAAAATTTTGCATCCTTTTTTGAATCTAATCAGATGTTAGTTGTTTTTATAAACAATTCCATTTTTCATTACAAAAACAACATGCTCCATTGTAGAGATGTTCTTTGTTGGATCTTCATTTACGGCAATAATATCTGCCAAAAATCCTTTTTGAATCTGTCCTAATTTATCCTTCATTTTCAAAATTTCAGCATTGGTAATTGTTGCAGACTGAATCGCTTCCATAGCTGGCATTCCAACTTCTACCATATACCCAAATTCTTTTCCGTTTCTTCCATGAGGAAAAACTCCTGCATCAGTACCGAATGCTATTTTCACGCCACTTTTATAGGCCTTTGCAAATGTATTTTGAATTTTCGGGCCAATTTCTAATGCTTTTGGAACAATAATTTCAGGGTAAAACCCTTTTATTTTTGCATTATCAGCAACTTCTTTTCCTGCTGTAATTGTTGGCACATAGTACGTTCCATATTCTTTCATCAACTCCATCGTTTCTGTACTCATTAAAGTACCATGCTCTATTGTAGTAACCCCTCCTAGAACAGCTCTTCGCATCCCTTCATCACCATGCGCATGCGCAGCAATAGACATTCCGTAATCTCTTGCCGTTTTACAAATTTCTTTGATTTCTTCCAGCGTAAATTGTGGATTTTGCCCATTTTTGGCAACACTTAAAACGCCTCCTGTTGCTGTAATTTTGATGACATCTGCACCATTTTTATACCGTTGTCGTACCGCTTTCCTCGCATCGTCTACACTGTTTACAACGCCTTCTTTAGGCCCTGGATTCCCCATAAGTGTTCTTTTTCTTCCATTTGTAGGATCTGCATGACCTCCTGTTGTGCCAATTGCTTTTCCTGCTGTAAAAATTCTTGGACCAACAACAGCACCGTTGCTAATTGCATTTCTCAAAGCAATATTTACTCCTGTCCCTCCTAAATCTCTCACCGTTGTAAAGCCAGCTTCTAACGTTTTCTTTGCGAATTTTGTAGATTTAAAGGCAATATCAGCTTCGTTCATTGTAAATCGGCTCATATATGTTTTTGGATCATATTCACTCTCTATATGTACGTGTAAGTCAATCAAGCCTGCCATAACAACGTTGCTTTTTAAGTTGATCACCTTATCCCGCTTATTTTTCGGCTGCACATACCCGTTATAAACTTTAGAAATTTTGTTTCCTTCTACAACAATTGTTTTTTTGGTGGCTATTTTTCCCGTTTTTGTATCGATTAGTTTTCCACAAAGAATATAAGTTCGTTGAGCAGATACAATCGTTATTGAAAATAATAAAAGGAAAAAGAAAAGTATTTTTTTCATGATTTGTGTTTTTTGAGTTTATAAATGTATTAAAAAAAGAGTAAATTGCTCTCTTATATTTTCAAATATTCTTTCGGTATCTAACCACAACAAATGAAGAACGTAATTATTACAGGAACCAGTAGAGGAATTGGTTTTGAATTGGCAAAGCAATTTGCAAATGCCGGACATCAGGTCTTAGCACTATCAAGAAACACAAAGCCTTTACATGATTTCAATCATAAAAATATCACACCCCTTTCTGTTGATTTATCTTCGGAAAGCGAACTTCAAAAAGCAATTGATTTCATAAAATCAAACTGGAAACATGTTGACATTTTAATACATAATGCAGGAAAGCTTATCAACAAACCTTTTACAGAAATCACTTCTGATGATTTTTTAGACGTATACAACGTGAATGTTTTTGCGGTGGCCGCATTGACAAAAAACACACTTCCCTTTTTACAAAAAGGAAGCCATGTGGTAACGATTAGCAGTATGGGCGGCATTCAAGGAAGCCTAAAGTTTCCAGGATTGGCAGCCTACAGCTCTGCAAAAGGAGCCGTAATTACCTTGACAGAAGTACTGGCAGAAGAATACAAGGAAGAAGGCATTTCTTTTAATGTATTGGCCCTTGGCGCAGTACAAACCGAAATGTTAGAAGAAGCGTTTCCTGGCTATCAAGCACCAACAACTGCTGCTGAAATGGCAAATTACATTCTTGATTTTTCTTTGACCGGAAATCAATTTTACAACGGAAAAGTATTGCAAGTATCAAGTACAAATCCCTAAAATCATATTAGACTGTCTCTTCGAGCCTGCCTGCGGCAGGCAGGTGGTTTTCTTCCGATAATTATCAGAAGAAAATTGTATCGAGAAGGCAATATGTTCTCGATACAAAAATTTGAAAGAAACTTTCACTCGAACTGACAACTATTAATTTGAAAAACGATTATCAAACATACATCCCAGAAAAGGCAATTCCGATTGTTCAATATTTAATTGGCCAGCATCATTTTACGTTAAAAATCGTCAATCAACGTCAGACAAAGCATGGCGATTTTAGAAAGCTTCCTAATGGAGATTTTCAAATCACGATCAATAACAACCTCAACCCGTATCAGTTTTTACTGACCTTAATACACGAGGTTGCCCACTATGTCACGTATCAAAAGTTTGGAAGAGTGCAGCCGCACGGCAAACATTGGAAAAACATTTTTCAACATTTAATGCTACCTTTTTTACAACCAGAAATATATCCGAAGCACATCTTACCTTTACTTGCAAAATATTTAAAAAATCCAAAAGCAAGCACAGATGCCGATGTGGATTTATCCTTAGCTTTTAAAATATATAGTAAAGAAACCGGAAAGAGTTTTATCTTTGAAGTTCCTAACGGAAGTTTGTTTCAGTTTAAAAAAGCAATTTACAAGCGAGGAAACAAACGAAGAACACGAATCGAATGTCTACATACTCAAAACAATCGTGTGTATTTATTCAATCAAAACGTTGAAGTAACTATTTTATGAGCAACACCTATTATGCAGTAATTATGGCTGGTGGAGTCGGTTCTCGATTCTGGCCAATGAGCACACAAGAATTCCCAAAACAATTTCATGACATGTTGGGAACAGGACAATCTTTGATTCAACGTACTTTTGAAAGAATTAACGAATTGGTACCTTCTGAAAATATTTTAATTGCCACAAATGAGCGCTACGAAAAATTGGTCTTAGAACAAGTACCTAAATGCAATAAAAATCAGTTGCTATTAGAACCTGCCATGCGAAATACAGCGCCATGTATTTTATATGCCGCCTTAAAAATTTACAATCAAAATCCAGATGCCGTTCTTTTAATTGCGCCTTCTGACCATTGGATTGATGATGAAGATACTTTTATAAAAAATATAGAAACTTCATTTACCGCATGTGCCAAAAATGATATTTTAATGACACTCGGAATTCAGCCAGACACTCCAAACACAGGGTATGGATACATTCAGTTTGAGCAAGATACTACCGAGATAAAAAAAGTAAAGAACTTTACCGAAAAACCCGATTTAGAAACCGCAAAGGGATTCTTAGAAAGCGGTGAGTACCTTTGGAATGCTGGAATTTTTGTTTGGAGCGCTAAAAGCATCATTGCTTCTTTTGAAAAATCACTGCCAGAAATGCTTGCTGTATTCAATGCAGGAAATACCGTTTGGAATACTGATTTAGAAGCTGACTTCATCAAAGAAAACTATGAAAAAGCAGAAAACATCTCCATCGATTTTGGAATCATGGAACGTGCTAACAATGTGCATGTATTGCCTGTTGATTTTGGATGGAATGATCTAGGAACTTGGGGATCTTTGTACAATAAGCTAGAAAAAGACGCCCAGAAAAACGCCGTAGTGGGTGCCGATACTATTTTTAGAGATGCCAATGGAAACATGATAAAAACCCAATCTGGAAAGAAAGTAATCATTCAAGGCTTGCACGATTTTATTGTGATCGAAAAAGAAGGTGTCCTTTTAATTTGTCCTAAAAAAGACGAGCAAGACATCAAGCAAATTGCCGCTGATGTAAAAGAACGTTTTGGTGACGATTTTGTATAAGAACCTACTGATCTATTCTTCTAACAGACAATGTATCTAAAGACAGCTCTGTCTGCAGCCAGTTTTTCAATTCTAATTCTTTTATCGTTATAATACTATCTGACAAACTTTTGTCCCAAGAAACAGTAAGCGTCGGAATGGTGTCTATTTTAATAAAATCTTTAGACGACAAGACATTTATAAAACCTATTTGTTCAATCGCATGGTACCGTATTTTTGCATCTTTTACAATCCTACTAAAAGCAATTACCTTGTCATTGTGATCTTGAGCATTTTGTTCTATTCGCTGATTCAAAGCACTAACTGTTTCTTTCAAGGCTGCAATTTCTTTTTGCAATCCAGCAACACTATTTTTACTTTCTTGCAACTCTTGCCTTTTCTCTTTGTAAGCTGTTGTTATCAACTCAAAACTTTTGGTATCGCTTCCTTTAATTTTTAACGTAAAATCTGAAAGATCAGGATAGTTTTTTTCGTTTTTTAAATTATTTTCCAACACATTATGTGTCGCTTCGCTAATTTCATTGAAAAAATTTAAGTACACGGTTTTTGTTGGCAACTCTTTTTCATGATCTATCAATTGCAATGCTTTTAATCCCTTTACTTCTTTAATATACAACGCTATTTGATTATTTATCCTACTGTCTTTATACACTTCAACAAAGGTGTAAACAGCAGGTATCACCACCAAAACTGCCAAGGCAGAAGCCAATTTAGCAATCCGTTTTCTTTTGGCAGAATTGACATATTTAAGCATTGGAAAACTCAATAGTTTCAATACTAAAAATGTAGCCAGGCCAATAAATATGGTATTGATAATAAACAAATACATGGCGCCAAAGAAATACGAATAGTTTCCAATTGCCAAGCCATAACCAGCTGTACAAAGTGGAGGCATCAAAGCGGTTGCGATGGCAACGCCAAAAATCACAGAGGCAATGGTTCCTTTCTTCGTTCGAGCAACCATCAATGCCAGCCCACCAAAAAAGGCAATCAAGACATCGCGTATATCAGGACGAACACGCCCCAGCAATTCTGAGGTATCTTCACTTAATGGAAATAATTTAAACACTAAAAAAGACGTCAACAAACTCAAAACAATCATTGTAAAGAGGTTTATCAACGATTTACGCAAGGTGTCAATGTCGTTATCGCAATTGACATTCCCAAGCCTAAAATAGGCCCCATTAATGGAGAAATCAACATGGCTCCTATAACAACGGCTGTAGAGTTTGCGTTCAATCCGATGGAAGCAATAAACACTGCAAAAATTAAGATCCATGCTGTAGCTCCTTTAAACGGAATATCCGTTTTAATAGCTTCAACAGTTGCCTCATGATCCGTATCGTGCCTAAAATCCAATAGCTCAATTAAAAACTGTTTGATATTTTCAAACAAGCCTTTCACCTCTTTTTGTACTGCTTTCTTAGATTGTTCTGTTGATTCTTGATACGCTGTTCTTTCTTCCATATAATTGTTTCAAAACTCCCTTTTTCAAAAGATGATGGGGAGGTACAACATTTCAATTATTAAAATAAAAGCATCGAGGCATTAAACATAACACCCCGCTAATCTCGATAGCTATCGAGATTAGCGGGGTTAGTTCAACTTACAATATTGCGTTTTACTAAAAAAAGCAGCTTGCAAGTACATGCAAACTGCTTCTGATAAAAATTTGTGGTGAGAGAAGGATTCGAACCTTCGAAGCTTGCGCAGCAGATTTACAGTCTGCCCTCGTTGGCCACTTGAGTATCTCACCAAAATTTCAAATAAAAAGCTTCTCGAAAGAGAAGCTTTTTGTGACCGGGCTGGGGCTCGAACCCAGGACCCTCTCCTTAAAAGGGAGATGCTCTACCAACTGAGCTACCAGGTCATTCCTTTTGTCTTAGCGGCTGCAAATATATACCCAAAATCTAAATAAACAAACATTTTTTTTACTTTGTTTCATTTAAATAAGCTTCTCTTACTTTCTTGAATAAATTAGAGCTATACACGAAGTTTACAATCGCTTCATTATCAGTTTTAAAAATCTCTTTATTACTTCCTTCCCATGCTTTTTTCCCATCTTTTAAAAAGATTATTTTTTCTCCAATTTCCATTACAGAATTCATATCATGGGTATTAATCACCGTAGTGATTTGATATTCTTCTGTGATTTCTTGAATTAAATTATCTATGATAATAGCCGTTTGAGGATCTAAACCAGAGTTTGGCTCATCACAAAACAAATATTTCGGATTCATTACAATGGCTCTTGCAATAGCAACCCTTTTTTGCATTCCTCCTGACAATTCTGTTATCAATTTTTTATTTGAGTTTTCTAAATCTACTCTTTTTAACACCGTGTTTGCCCTATCTAACATTTCAGACTTAGACTGCTTGGTAAACATTTTTAGAGGAAATAGTACATTATCTTCTACGGTTTGTGAATCAAATAATGCACTCCCTTGAAAAACCATTCCAATTTCTTGTCGCAATTGCCGTCTCTCCTCTATGGTTAGTTTTGTGTTTACTCTTCCATCAAACTCAATAGTTCCTTGCTCAGGAATATGCAAACCGATTAACGATTTTAAAAATACCGTTTTCCCAGATCCACTTTGACCAATAATTAAATTGGTTTTTCCCGCTTCAAAACTGGCCGAAATTCCTTTTAAAATTTCAACGCCATTAAACCCTTTGTATAAATTTTTTACTTCAATCATTTTAAGTTAGCAGCATTTGAGTTAAAAGATAATTTGTAATTACAATGAGTACAGTTGTCCAAACAACAGCCTGTGTACTTGCCTTACCAACTCCTATAGATCCTCCTTTTACATAGTACCCATGATAAGAAGGAACTGTTGCTATCAAAAAGGCGAAAACCAGTGTTTTAATAATGGCATACTGAATTAAATAGGGATCAAATTCAGTTTGCAAACCTTCAATATAATCTACTCCAGTAAAAAGTCCTGAGATATCTCCTGCGATCCATCCACCAAAAATCCCCAAAAGCATTCCTAAAATTATTAAAAATGGATAAAAGAAAACCGTCGCAATAATTTTTGGTAGTATCAGATAGTTCAACGAATTAATTCCCATTACTTCCAAAGCATCAATTTGCTCAGTAACTCGCATTGTACCAATACTAGAGGTAATATAAGAACCTACTTTACCTGCTAAAATTATGGAACAAAATGTAGGTGCAAATTCTAATATGATGGATCTTTTTGCAGCAAAACCAATCATTGTTTTTGGAATTAACGGACTGTCTAAATTTAAGGCAGTTTGTAACGCAATAACCCCTCCAATAAAAAAAGAGATAAACATTACAATCCCTAAAGATTTAAGTCCTAACTCTTCTATCTCTCTAGATAGCGCCTCCCTAAATACTCTTGCTCGTTGAGGTTTCGTAAAAACCTGTTTGAGCATCATAAAATATTTACCGACATGTTCAATATAATTCATCCTTTTAGCTTTCTTTCTGCTAAAGTATTAAAATATCGTCAACTAGACATTAAATTGTAGGATTCCTAATTAAAATAATTACTTTTGAAAGATTAAAATCTGAACTTAATGAAAAACCTTTACTTCTCTATTCTTTTTATCTTGATAACCACTGTTGGTTGTACCGTTAAAAAAGAAACACACGTACAACCAAAATTAGTTGTAGGCATCGTCATCGATCAAATGCGTTATGACTATTTAACTCGCTTTGCTGATAAATATGGTACCGATGGTTTTAAACGAATTTTAAAAGATGGCTTCTCTTTAGAAAATGCACATTACAATTACATCCCAACGTATACAGCAGTTGGGCATGCCTCTATTTACACAGGAACAACCCCAGTAAATCATGGAATAATGGGTAATAATTGGTATGACAAGTATTTGAAAAAAAGTATTTATTGTGTAGGTGACAAAACGTATAGCTCCATTGGAACGAATAGTTCTTCAGGGAAAAGGTCTCCATATAGATTACAAACTACAACCATTGCTGACCAACTGCATCTCGCTCAAAATATGCACGGAAAAACAATTGGGATTGGTATTAAAGACCGTTCTGCTATTTTACCCGTTGGACATACAGCAAATGGCGCCTATTGGTTTAAGGGCGGCACTGAAGGAAAATGGATCTCTAGTTCTTTTTATAGAAATAAATTACCAACTTGGGTTATTGATTTTAACAACTCAGGGAAAGTTGACGACTATTTGAGCACTCCTTGGAACACACTGTATGACATCGATACCTATACAGAAAGCATGGCTGATGACAACCTTTTTGAGAACGCTTTTAAAGGAGAAGAAAAACCTGTTTTTCCACATGACATTCCGAATTTGATTTCGAAAAACAACAACTATAATCTTATAAAAGCAATTCCTGCAGGAAATTCTTTAACAACCGATTTTATCAAAGCAGCCATTATCGGAGAACAGTTGGGACAATCTGAATACACCGATTTTTTAGCGGTAAGTTATTCTCCTACAGATTATGTGGGGCATCAATTTGGAGTTGCTTCAAAAGAAATTGAAGATACTTATTTGCGATTGGACAAAGAGTTGGCAAGTTTGTTTTTATTTTTAGATGACAACATCGGAAAAGGAAAATACACCTTGTTTTTAACGGCAGATCATGCAGCCGTTCAAGTGCCTTCGTATTTACAATCTCTAAAAATTCCTGCAAATTATTTTGACAAAAAAGCTTTTGAAAAATTTGTTAACAGCATTACTCTAAAGTATTTCAACGCTTCTGATTTGGTTGAAAATATTTCTAATTATCAACTCTTCTTAAACAAAGACAAGATTGAATCTTTACAATTAGATGCAACTGTGGTTGCTCAGAAAATAGCAGATGAAGTTATTTCATTTAAGAATGTCTATAAATCGGTAACTGCACAAACATTACAAACCACAACTTTTACAAGTGGAATTTTACACAAATTACAACAAGGATATAATCAAAAGTTTTCTGGAGATATCTTGTTGATTCTAAATCCGTCAGTAATTGGTTCAGGATACTCAAGAAAAGGATCTTCTCATGCTACAGGATATTCTTATGACACACATGTTCCGTTAATTTTTTATGGAAATGGAATTAAAAAGGGGGTTTCAAAAAAGAAATACGACATTACAGACATTGCTCCTACCATTGCCAATTTATTAAAAATTGAAGCTCCAAATGGAAGCACTGGAAAAATAATTGATGAGATTTTAAAGTAATCACTATTTAAAATACGAGCTTTCTTGATGTTTCTTTATGGCTTTTTTGGAGAGCATTATTCCTATAATCAATGAAATAAAAGCGCCGATTGAAATCCCTGGAATAAAATTAATAAACAAAAAGAAGTCATACATTCCATGAAATAGCACTGCCATAAAGAGTCCTGTGAAATTTAACAGGATTCTTTTTCGTGGAGCAGAAAATTTTGCTTCTCCCATAAAATAGCCCATCAAAATACCAAAAATAGCATGTGCTGGCACTGCTGTAAACGCTCTTAAAACTCCATTTTCAAATCCATATTGAAATACATAAAGAATGTTTTCTAAGGCTGTGAACCCCATGGAAACCATTACTGCATATACAATTCCGTCAAAAGGCTCATTAAACTCTCTATTGCGTTGAGCAACATATCTTACGATTATATATTTAGAAGACTCTTCTATCAAAGCAACGATAAAAAAAGCTTTGACAAATTGCTGAAAAACACTTAAAGGATCTGTTACAGAAAAAAAAGAGCTTGCAATGGCACTAAAAACAAACGTCAAGATAATACTTGCTGTTGCTCCCAATCCAAAATTGATTGCCAACAATTTTAAAGGTTCTTTTTCATACGTATCTTTTACATAAATATAAATGCTAATGAATACTACTGGAGCAAGTGCTAAAATTAATAAATTTACATAATCAGAAGGTATCTCTTATTTTATCTGTTTTTAGGAAGAAATATTTCTGCCATCATACAACGAGCGCTTCCTCCTCCACAGGTTTCAATAATATCTAATGAACTGTGTATAATTTGATTGTGTTTTTCTATTTTTTGCAACTGATCTTTTCCCAACGAATTGTATGCAGAAGTACTCATTACTAAAAAACGTGTACCGTCTTTTCCTTTTACTTGTAGCATGTTCCCTGCAAAAGAATTGACTTGCTTTTCGGTAATTACAACAAGCTCCTTTCCATCTTCTTTTAAGTGCTTCAGCAGGTTTTTTCGTTCTTTTTTATCATCTATCGATTCCAAACAAACAAACGCCTGTTTTTCTGCTACAAACAGCATTACATTTGTATGATAAATAGCTTCTCTTCGATTATTTACGGTTTGATTTGCTGTAAAAATAACAGGTGTGTATTCAAAATCTTCACAAAATTCAATAAACAATTCTTCATCTGATCTTGGCGACAACGCGCAATAGGCTTTTCTATTTTGTCGATCTAAAACCATACTTCCCGTACCTTCTAAATAAATTTTCTCTTCCTCTGCTTCCGTATAATCAACTACATTTTCTATTAAAAACCCTTTTTCTTCTAAAAGATCTAGCACGTCTTCTCTACGTTCTTGCCTTCTATTTTCTGCAAACATCGGGTACAGACCTACATCACCATTTTCGTGAAAAGAAATCCAATTATTGGGAAATATAGAATCGGGAGTTTCTGACGTTAACGTATCGTCTATAACAAGTATATCAATATCATTTTCTGTTAATTTTTCTACCAATCTATCAAACTCTAACTGTGCTTTTCTATTGATTGCCGCAGGAAGCATATTCTCTATTCCTTTCTGATAATAATTATTCACAGCCGTTTGTAAATTCATTTTAAAATTTACTGGGCGAATCATTAAAATGGCATTGGTGGTTTGTTGCATTGAGTTCTTTTCTTATGGAACAAAATTACACAAATTTAAATTCTTTATCTTTAGGTGTTTATTTTTATTTAAAAATTGTGCTTCGAAGAATAACAACCGCATACTTTTTACTCTTTTCGGTGGTTTTGTTTTGTCAGATTCAAAATGTAGTCGAAAAATTCGACTTGCCTTCTCTGGTTTTAGAAACATCTGGATTACTGTTTTTAAACGGAAAACTGATTACACATAATGATTCTGGAGACAATGCCAATCTATATGAGATTGATACGATTACTGGAAACATCACAAGAACCATTTCAGTTACAAATGCTACAAATATTGATTGGGAAGATATTACACAAGACGACACCTATATCTATATTGGCGACATTGGGAATAATAATGGAACCAGAACAGATTTAAAAATTTACCGAATTTTAAAATCTGATTTCTCATCGAATACAAGCATCACGTTCGAAAGTATCACTTTTAGTTATGAAGATCAAACTGATTTTACTTCAAAACCACTCAATACTAATTTTGATGCAGAAGCCATTTCTAGTTACAAAGATAAGCTTGTTATTTTTACTAAAAACTGGGTAGACAATACAGTAAATGCCTATACGATTCCTAAAACTATCGGTACTCATTCCGCAAAAAAAGTAAGCTCATACAATTCAAATGGATTAATTACAGGCTCTGCGTATAACGCGTTGGACGATAGCTTTCTGTTATCTGGATATACGGCTACTTTACAACCTTTTTTGATGTACATCAAAAATAACCAACCTGCTAATGATGATTTTTTCAGTGGAACCATTGAAAGAACTGATATCACTTCTTCAATAGGACAAGGGAGTCAAATTGAAGGAATCACAACTATTGACAATAAAAAATATTTTTTATCAAGAGAACAGGTGTCAACCGTTGTAAATTCAACGTCTATTGTATTGCTTCAAAAACTATATCGGTTCGATAATGGTTCTTTTGTTTTAAGTACTGATACTTTTTCTTTTGAGTCAATTCAACTATTTCCAAATCCCACAGAAAACACAATACAATTCAAAAATATGGATGCTCAAAACTTTAAACATATTGAGGTTTTTGATGTTACAGGAAAGGTATTGCTACTAGAAACGAATATAACGAAGAATCAAATCTCTATTGCCAAATTAACTACAGGCATTTATTTTATAAGAGTATTTTTAAAAAACAATCAGGTAGTTACAAAGAAGTTTATAAAAATTTAAAGCACCTTTTTAAGTGTATTGGTAATTTCATCCAGAATTTCAAAAGCCGTTTCTGCCATTTTATTTCCTTTTGTGTCCAATAACGGATTCACTTCTACAAACTCTACACAAACTACTTTTTTAGAGGTGATTATCTGGTTCATAATCGCGGTTACTTCCTCTTGATCAAATCCTTTTGAAACGGGAGTTCCTGTTCCATAAGAAATCATATCACAATCCATACTATCCACATCAAAAGAAATATAGATGATCTCACAATTCTTTAATTTTTCTAGCGCTTCATTCACACAAAGTTCTAATCCTCGATAGCGAATTTCAGATACGGTATAGTTCTTAATCTTTAATTTTCTGAGTTGCTCTTGCTCTGGTTCTTCTGTGTCTCTAACGCCAAAATACACCATATTTTCAGCAGCAACCTTTGTACCAAGAACCCCAATGTTTTTCATTCGCTCCCACAAATCAGAAGTTTCACGAGTGATGTTATTAATTTGAAAATCTAAATTATCTTCTCCTAGGGCAGCAGCAAGTGGCATTCCATGAATATTCCCAGAAGGCGATGTATATGGAGAATGAATATCTGCATGTGCATCAATCCAAACAACTCCGACAGATTTTGTTGGAAAAGCCGCTTTTATACCACTAATGGTTCCTAATGCAGAAGAATGATCTCCAGATAACACTATTGGAAACCTTTCCTCTTGTAAATTCACTTTTACATGATTGCTCAAACGTGTACACTGGCTTAAAACACTATCAATTCGTTTTGCAAAAGAGTTGTTTACTTTGTTATAAATAGATTCGTTTTCTGTGATGACATCAACAAAGTTGAATTCCTCAAAATAATTATTTTTCTTGTTGATTGCCGCAATTTCTATGGCATCAATTCCCATATCAGAGCCTCGAGTTCCTGCTCCAATATCTGACCTGTTTTTTATAATTTTGATTGATTTCATCGGTGTGTTTTTCATGAAAAATGCCATTTAAATTTTAAATGACATCTTGTTTTTATACTTATCTTTTATCAACGGCAACAAAAGGTCTACTCTTCTCACCAACATACACTTGACGTGGACGACCAATTGGCTCTTTCCCTAAACGCATTTCTTTCCATTGTGCAATCCAACCAGGCAATCTTCCCAAAGCAAACATTACTGTAAACATTTCTGTCGGAATTCCCATTGCTCTGTATATAATTCCTGAATAGAAATCTACATTTGGATATAATTTTCTATCTACAAAATAGGGATCATTTAGAGCCTCTTGCTCCAATCCCTTAGCAATGTCTAAAATTGGATCTTCAATTCCTAAATCAGCCAACACTTCATCAGCAGCAACTTTAATAATAATTGCTCTAGGATCAAAGTTTTTATACACACGATGTCCAAAGCCCATTAAACGGAATGAATCTTCTTTGTCTTTTGCTTTTTCCATGTATTTTTTTGTATCGCCTCCATCTTCTTCAATAGCTCCTAACATCTCTAATACTGCTTGATTTGCACCTCCGTGCAATGGTCCCCAAAGTGCAGAAATTCCTGCAGACAACGAAGCGAATAAACCAGCATGCGAAGAACCAACAACTCTAACTGTTGATGTAGAACAGTTTTGTTCATGATCTGCATGTAAAATCAATAGCTTGTTTAAAGCATTCTTTACAATTGGGTTTATTTCATATTCTTCATTTGGTTTTTCAAACATCATCTTCAAAATATTCTCCACATAATCCAACGATTTACTTCCGTAATTCAAAGGTAATCCTTGTTTTTTACGCATCGCCCATGCCACTAGCACAGGGAATTTACTCATAATTTTCACAATAGAATTGTACATTTCTTCTTCAGAATCTACATTTACACAACTCGGATTAAATGCAACCAATGCACTCGTCAAAGAAGACAACACACCCATTGGATGTGCATTTTTGGGAAATGCGTCTATAATTTTTTTGACATCCTCATCAACAATAGACTGCTCTTTAATATCTGCATGAAATTTTTCTAATTGTTCTTTTGTGGGTAATTCACCAAAAATCAACAAAAAAGCCACCTCTAAGAAATCTGCTTTTTCGGTCAATTCTTCTATAGAATACCCTCTGTAACGAAGAATACCTTCTTCTCCATTCAAAAATGTGATAGCACTTTGACAAGAACCTGTGTTTTTAAATCCAGAATCTAAGGTAATAACACCTCCTGTTACAATTCTTAATGATTTAATATCTATTGCAATCTCATTTTCTGTCCCTTTGATTAACGGAAACTCGTATGATTCTCCATTGATCTGTAAAGTAGCTATATCTGACATTTCTCTATCTGTATTTAATTATTAAAGGAAGTTACAAAGATACCTATTTTCAACAGATTTTAAAAGTGGATCTCCTAGTATTTTAATAGCAAAAAAGAGAAGAATTTCATTAAAAAGCATAAAAAACCTCATAAGATTTCTTATGAGGTTTCATTGTATTTGTAAATAAACTTATTTGTTTATTTTAAATGCTTTCTCTTTTGGATAATACGCCATCGTAGCCAATTCTTCTTCGATACGCAGCAATTGATTGTATTTTGCCATTCTATCTGAACGAGAAGCAGAACCTGTCTTAATCTGCCCTGTATTCAATGCAACTGCTAAATCTGCAATTGTATTATCTTCTGTTTCACCTGACCTGTGCGACATAACTGATGTATAACCAGCATTGTGTGCCATATTTACAGCGGCAATTGTTTCGGTTAAGGTTCCTATTTGATTTACTTTAATCAAGATTGAATTGGCAATACCGTTTTCTATTCCTCTTGAAAGACGATCTACATTGGTTACAAACAAATCATCACCAACTAACTGCACCTTAGATCCAATTTTATCAGTTAAATATTTCCAACCATCCCAGTCATTTTCGTCCATTCCATCTTCAATAGAAATAATAGGATATTTTTCTGCTAATTCAGCAAGGTAATCTGCTTGTTCTTCTGAGGTTCTTATGATACCTGAAGCACCTTCAAATTTTGCATAATTGTATTTTCCGTCCACATAAAATTCTGCCGCAGCACAATCTAATGCTAACATTACTTCACTTCCTGCTTTATAGCCTGCTTTTTCAATCGCTAATAACACCGTATCTAACGCGTCTTCTGTTCCGTCAAAAGTAGGTGCAAAACCTCCTTCATCTCCTACTGCAGTACTTAAATTCCGATCGTGTAAAATGCTTTTTAAGTTGTGAAAAATCTCACTTCCTATTTGCATTGCATGTGTAAAATTTTTAGCGCCAACAGGCATCACCATAAATTCTTGAAATGCAATTGGTGCATCAGAATGCGAACCTCCATTTACAATATTCATCATTGGAACCGGCAATGTATTTGCTGATACTCCACCAATATATCGATACAAAGGCATTCCTAATTCATTCGCTGCTGCTTTTGCAACTGCCAAAGAAACCCCTAAAATAGCATTGGCTCCTAAGGTTGCTTTGTTTGGAGTTCCGTCTAAATCAATCATGATTTGATCAATTGTATTTTGTTCAAATACCGAAGTTCCCAATAATTCTTGAGCAATAATTCTGTTTACGTTTCCAACTGCTTTTAAAACACCTTTGCCCATATAAGCACTTCCACCGTCTCTTAATTCAACCGCTTCATGTTCTCCTGTTGATGCTCCTGATGGAACTGCCGCTCTTCCTAAAACTCCGTTTTCTGTAACCACATCTACTTCTACCGTAGGGTTCCCTCTTGAATCGAAAATTTGACGTGCGTGAATGTTAATTATAATGCTCATTTTTTTATTTTATGTTATCTGACCTCTCTTTTTATAGAGAAATTCTAGTTGTTTTTCGCTGCTAAATTACAAAACACAACATATTTAAATCCATTTCTAAATGGATAGTTACGAAAACGATTTCAAAAAATAGGGTTATTTCACCTTCTTGATATTCTCTATAAATTGATCGAATAAATATTCCGCATCATGTGGCCCTGGACTTGCTTCTGGATGGTATTGCACTGAAAAACAATTTTTATCTTTCAATTGTATTCCTGCAACTGTATGGTCATTCAAATGCACGTGTGTAATTTCTACCGTTGGATGCGCTTCTGTTTCTTCTCTATTGATTGCAAAACCATGATTCTGAGAGGTAATCTCTCCTTTTCCTGTTACTAAATTTTTCACTGGATGATTGATCCCTCTATGTCCATTGTGCATTTTGTAAGTAGAAATCCCGTTTGCCAACGCAATTACTTGATGTCCTAAACAAATACCAAATAAGGGTAAATCTCTTTTGATAATTTCTTTGGCTACCTGTTGGGCTTCTACTAAAGGCTCTGGATCTCCAGGTCCATTAGAAATAAAATACCCATCAGGATTCCAAGCTGCCAATGCTGAAAATTTTGCATTGTATGGAAAAACCTTGATGTATGCATCTCTCTTTGCTAAATTTCGTAGGATATTTTTTTTGATTCCAATATCCAATGCTGCAATTTTATAGGTTGCTTTTTCATCACCAACAAAATAAGGTTCTTTGGTAGATACCTTTGAAGCCAATTCTAAACCATTCATATCTGGAGTTGCTGCCAATTTCTTTTTCAATGCGTCCATATCTTCAACCTCTGTAGAAATAACCGCATTCATGGCACCGTTGTCTCTAATATAAGAAACCAGGGCTCTTGTATCAACATCAGAAATAGCGACTAAGTTATGCTCTGTAAACCAGTCTTTTAAATTTCCGTCAGAATCTTCTCTAGAATGTGTAAAACTAAAATTTCTACAAATCAACCCTGCAATTTTAATTCCTTCAGACTCTATTTCATTTGCGTTTACACCGTAATTACCAATATGTGCATTGGTCGCAATCATTAATTGTCCAAAATAAGAGGGGTCTGTAAAAATTTCTTGATAGCCTGTCATTCCTGTATTGAAACAGATCTCACCAGTTGATGTACCTTCTATACCGATAGACTTTCCGTGAAAAACAGTTCCGTCTGCTAATAAAATAATGGCTTTTTTGTGTTGTTGGTAGTTCATTTTTTTAAGTGTGTCTTCGTATTTGTATTGGATGCAATGTTTTTACAAAAGTACTAAATATCTCCTTTTTATCAGGAGAAAAAAATCTATAAAAAAAGGGATAAACTAAAATGTTTATCCCTTTTGATATGATTGTATTCACTATTCATATTATTCTTCAGAAGCTTCTGATGTTTCTGATGCTTCAGTTGCTGCAACATCTGCTACAGCTTCAGTGACTTTCTTTTTTCCTCTACGAGTAGTTTTCTTCGCTTTTTTACCATTAGGATTGTAAATTTCGTTGTAATCAACTAATTCTACCATTGCCATAGGAGCGTTATCTCCTTGACGGTTTCCTAATTTGATGATACGAACGTATCCTCCTGGTCTGTCAGCAATTTTTACAGAAATTTCTTTAAATAATTCTGTTACTGCAAACTTATCTCTAAGGTAACTAAATACAACTCTACGATTGTGAGTGGTATCGTTTTTAGATTTTGTTAATAAAGGCTCTACAAATTTACGCAAAGCTTTTGCTTTCGCTTCTGTAGTATTAATACGTTTGTGTTCTATTAAAGAACAAGACATATTTGCTAACATCGCTTTTCTATGCGCTGTTTTTCTTCCTAAGTGGTTAAATTTCTTACCGTGTCTCATGACCTTTGTTTTATGCTCTCATCTTGCTCAACCCTTTTTAGGGAGCAAAAATATGAAAGAATTAATCTCTATCTAATTTGTATTTACTTAAATCCATTCCGAAATTTAATCCTTTAACATTTACTAATTCTTCTAGTTCTGTTAATGATTTTTTACCGAAGTTACGGAACTTCATCAAGTCGTTTTTATTAAAAGACACTAAGTCTCCTAACGTATCTACTTCTGCTGCTTTTAAACAGTTTAAAGCTCTCACTGATAAATCCATGTCTACCAATTTGGTCTTTAATAACTGACGCATGTGTAATGATTCTTCATCATATGTTTCAGTTTGTGCAATTTCATCTGCCTCTAAGGTAATTCTCTCATCTGAAAACAACATAAAGTGGTGAATCAAAATTCTTGCAGCATCTGTCAAAGCATCCTTAGGGTCAATAGAACCGTCTGTCTCGATATCGAAAATTAATTTTTCGTAATCTGTTTTTTGCTCTACACGAAAATTTTCAACAGCATACTTTACATTCTTTATCGGAGTGTAAATAGAATCTGTAAAAATAGTTCCTAAAGGTGCACTTGATCTTTTGTTTTCTTCTGCAGGTACAAATCCTCTACCTTTTTCTATGGCGATTTCCATGTTTAATTTCACAGATTTATCCATATTACAGATTACTAAATCTGGATTTAATACTTGAAAACCAGAAATAAAACGTTGTAAATCTCCAGCAGTTAATTGCTCTTGACCTAACACTGAAACTGAAACAGTTTCTTTATCAGATTCTTCTATTTGCTTTTTAAAACGTACTTGTTTTAAATTTAAGATGATCTCTGTTACATCTTCTACTACTCCTTTAATAGTAGAAAACTCATGCTCTACACCATCCATTCTTAATGATGTGATTGCAAAACCTTCTAAAGAAGACAACAATACTCTTCTTAATGCATTACCAACTGTTAAGCCGAAACCTGGTTCTAAAGGTCTAAATTCAAATCTTCCTGAAAAATTAGTAGATTCAATCATTATTACTTTATCGGGCTTCTGAAAATTTAAAATTGCCATAGTATCTTTATCAGGATTATTTAGAGTATAACTCTACAATTAATTGTTCTTTGATGTTCTCTGGAATCTGTAATCTCTCTGGTGCTTTGATAAATGTACCTGATTTTAAATCAGCATTCCAACTTAACCACTCATACACATTACTGTTTGAAGCTAACGAGTTATCGATGGCTTCTAAAGATTTAGATTTTTCTCTTACCGCAACAACATCTCCATCTTTCAAAGAATATGAAGGAATGTTTAAAATTTCTCCATTCACAGTAATGTGACGGTGAGAAACTAATTGACGTGCAGCGCTACGAGAGTTAGCAATACCAAAACGGTATACTACATTGTCTAAACGAGACTCACATAATTGTAATAAAACCTCACCAGTAATCCCTTTAGATCTTGATGCTTTTTTAAACAAGTTTGAGAATTGACGTTCTAAAATACCATACGAGTATTTTGCTTTTTGCTTTTCCATTAACTGGGTTGCGTATTCAGATTTCTTACCTCTTCTACGTGTGTTCCCGTGTTGTCCTGGAGGATAATTTCTTTTTTCAAAGTTTTTATCGTCTCCGAAAATTGCTTCGCCAAATTTACGAGCAATTTTAGTTTTTGGTCCTGTATATCTTGCCATTTCTTAGTTATTAAAATAAGGATTATGAATTAAGGCGTGCTCCTTCGATAATCGATTTCCTATTTAGTTAAAATATTTAATTATACTCTTCTTCTCTTTGGAGGGCGACATCCATTGTGTGGCATTGGTGTAACATCAATAATTTCTGTTACTTCAATTCCATTGTTATGTAATGTTCTTATTGCGCTTTCTCTACCATTACCTGGTCCTTTAACATACACCTTTACTTTTCTAAGTCCGGCTTCATGGGCAACTTTAGCACAATCTTCTGCAGCGGTTTGAGCAGCATAAGGAGTGTTCTTTTTAGAACCTCTAAATCCTTGCTTACCAGCAGATGACCATGAAATTACGTCACCTTTTTTATTTGTTAAAGAAATAATAATGTTATTAAAAGAAGCGGTGATGTGTGCTTCACCAACTGACTCAACAATAACTTTACGCTTTTTTGTACTCGCTTTAGCCATAATATCTAGTTATTATTTAGTAGCTTTCTTTTTGTTAGCTACAGTTTTTCTTCTACCTTTTCTTGTTCTAGAGTTGTTTTTAGTTCTTTGCCCTCTTAATGGAAGACCAACTCTATGACGAATTCCTCTGTAACATCCAATATCCATCAAACGCTTGATGTTTATTTGAATTTCAGAACGTAATTCCCCTTCAATTGTGAAAGATCCAACTTGTTCTCTAATTTTTGCGATTTGATCATCAGACCAATCTTGAACCTTGATACTTTCGTCAACGTTCGCAGTTGCTAAAACTTCTTTAGCTCTGCTTCTTCCTACTCCAAAAATATAAGTCAAAGCGATAACGCCTCTTTTATTTTTCGGGATGTCAATTCCTGCTATTCTTGCCATAACTATCCTTGTCTTTGTTTAAATCTAGGATTCTGTTTATTGATTACATATAATCTGCCTTTTCTACGCACAATCTTGCACTCGGCACTCCTCTTTTTTATTGATGCTCTAACTTTCATTAGTTCTAATTTTAGTATCTGTAAGTAATTCTTGCCTTTGATAAATCGTAAGGACTCATCTCTAATTTCACTTTATCTCCTGGTAATAGTTTGATATAATGCATACGCATTTTACCAGATATATGTGCTGTAACAATGTGTCCATTTTCTAATTCTACACGAAACATTGCATTTGATAATGCTTCTGTAATGGTTCCGTCTTGTTGAATTGCTGGTTGTTTAGCCATATTACTTTAATGATTTTCTATTACTAGTTCCTGTTTTCATTAAACCATCATAATGACTGTTTAATAAATACGAATTTATTTGCTGTATGGTATCCATTGCTACACCAACCATAATGATTAGTGAAGTTCCTCCATAAAACATAGCCCAACTCTGTTGCACTCCAAATTGCACCACAATGGCTGGCAATATTGATAATGCGGCTAAAAACAACGAACCTGGAAATGTAATCCTTGATAAAACAGTATCTAATCGTTCTGCTGTATCGGTTCCTGGTTTAATTCCTGGAATAAAACCACCGCTTCTTTTTAAATCATCGGCCATTTTATTGGTTGGAATTGTAATTGCAGTGTAAAAATAACTAAATATTATAATTAACACAGCAAATAATATATTATACTGATAACCGTTAGGATCTGTTAATCCCGACAAAACAGGAAACTTTCTTCCTAATGCTAAAGGTGCAAACATAATTGCTTGTGCAAAAATAATTGGCATTACTCCTGATGCATTTAGCTTTAACGGAATATATTGTCTTGCTCCTGCAACATCTTTAATTGCTCCAACTACAGTTCTTCTTGCATATTGTACAGCAATTTTACGTACTGCGGTTACCAAAAGAACGGATAACAAAATAACAACAAACCAAACAATGATTTCAATCAAAATCATCATCACTCCACCTGCTCCTGCATTGGTCGTTTTAGAGACCAACTCTTGCACAAATGCTCCTGGAAGGTTTGCAATAATACCCACAGTAATCAATAATGAAATTCCATTACCAACTCCTTTATCAGTAATACGCTCTCCCAACCACATTGCAAATACGGTTCCGGCAGTTAACAAAATCATTGATGAGAAGAAGAATGTTGCGCCTCCTACTAAGAAAGCTTCTTCTGGCAAACCAAAACTAGTTGTAATCGCCGTAATGTATGCAGGTCCTTGAAACATTGTAATTACAATGGTCAACCACCTTGTTATTTGTGTAATCTTTTTACGTCCACTTTCTCCATCTTTTTGTAGTTTTTGTAAATAAGGAACCGCAATTCCCATTAATTGTACTACAATCGATGCAGAAATATAAGGCATAATACCTAGTGCCATAATTGATGCTCTAGAAAATGCTCCTCCAGTAAATGCATCCAATAGCCCCATAAGACCACCTGTCATTTCAGATTTTAATGCCGATAACTCTAATGGGTTAATTCCCGGTAAAGGAACTTGTGCCATAAAACGATACACAGCTATTAAACCTAATGTTAGAATAATCTTATTTCTAAGCTCTTCAATTTTCCAAATATCTTTTATCGCTTTTATGAAATTCGTCATTTACTCAATCTTATAAAGTAACTACTTCTCCTCCAGCAGCTTCAATAGCAGCCTTTGCAGTAGCAGTAAATTTGTGAACAGTAATGTTTAATTTAGCCTTTAGTTCTCCACGACCTAGTATTTTTACTAGTTCTGTTTTACTAACTACTCTGTTAGCGATTAAGATCTCTAACGTTACTGTATCAGTAACTTTACCTTCATCAACTAAAGTTTGTAGTCTGTCTAAATTAACTCCAACATATTCTTTACGATTAATGTTCGTAAATCCGAATTTAGGAACACGTCTTTGAAGTGGCATTTGCCCTCCTTCAAATCCTATTTTTCTAGAATACCCTGAACGAGATTTCTGACCGTTGTGACCTCTAGTAGAAGTACCACCTTTACCAGAACCTTCACCTCTTGCGATTCTTTTTCCTTTTTTTACAGATCCTTCTGCAGGATGTAAGTTATGTAAACTCATGTTATATAAATGTCTTATTTAATTTCCTCGAAGGAAACTAAGTGTTTAACTGTATTTACCATACCAATAATTGCAGGAGTTGCCTCATGTTCTACAACTTGGTTCATTTTACGCAAACCTAATGCTTCTAAAGTTCTTTTTTGACTTTGAAGACGACCGATTTTACTTTTTACTTGTTTTACTCTAATTTTTGTCATCGTTCTTAGGTTTATCCGTTAAATACTTTTTCTAAAGAAATACCTCTTTGCTTTGCAATTGTAACTGCACTACGCAATTGTAATAAAGCATCTAATGTTGCTTTTACTACATTGTGACCGTTAGAAGATCCTTGAGACTTAGACAATACGTCATGTACCCCAACAGATTCTAATACCGCACGCACAGCTCCACCAGCAATAACTCCAGTACCATGAGAAGCGGGTTTTAAAAACACTTTTGCTCCACCATATTTACCTTTTTGCTCATGAGGTAATGTTCCATCTAAAATTGGAATTCTTACCAAATTTTTCTTAGCGTCTTCAATTGCTTTTGCAATCGCAGAGGCTACATCTTTAGATTTCCCTAAACCATGACCAACTACTCCGTTTCCATCTCCTACAACAACAATTGCAGAAAAACCAAAAGCTCTACCTCCTTTTGTTACTTTAGTAACACGTTGTACACCTACTAAACGATCTACAAGTTCTAATCCGCTAGGTTTAACTCTTTCTACGTTTTTATATTTTTGATACATAATAATAACTTATTAAAATTTTAAACCAGCTTCTCTAGCAGCTTCTGCTAATACTTTTACTCTTCCGTGATATAAATATCCGTTTCTATCAAAAGCAACAGTTTCTACACCTGCTTTAACAGCTTTCTCTGCGATAGCTTTTCCAACCAACCCAGCAATTTCTATTTTAGATCCTGAAGAAATTTCTTTATCTCTTGAAGAAACAGCTGCTAGTGTAGTACCAGCAACGTCATCAACTATTTGAGCGTAAATTTCTTTATTACTTCTAAACACAGACAATCTTGGTTTTGCTGCAGTACCAGAAATAATTTTTCTGATTCTGTTCTTAATTCTATGTCTTCTTTCAAGCTTTGATAATGCCATAATGCTATAAATTATGCAGATTTACCTGCTTTTCTTCTTAATACTTCTCCTACAAACTTAACTCCTTTACCTTTGTATGGCTCTGGTGCACGGAAAGAACGAATCTTTGCTGCAACTTGTCCTACTAATTGCTTATCATAAGAAGTTAATTTAACGATTGGATTTTTCCCTTTTTCAGATATTGCTTCTACTTTCACTTCTGGAGCGATATTTAAAACAATATTATGTGAAAAACCTAAAGCTAAATCTAATTTTTGACCTTGGTTAGAAGCTCTATAACCTACTCCTACTAATTCTAATTCTTTAGTAAAACCTTTACTAACTCCCTCAACCATATTGTTGATCAATGATCTATATAGACCATGAAGGGCTTTATGAGTTTTACTATCTGAAGGTCTGCTTAAAACCACATTTCCTTCTTCTATTTTTACAGTAATATCGCCAGAAAGATCTTGAGATAACTCTCCTAATTTTCCTTTTACCGTAACAACCGTACCTGCAATGTTTACTTCAACACCTGCTGGAATGGCTACTGGACTTTTTCCTATTCTTGACATCTTACTATATCTTATTAATAAACGTGACAAAGTACCTCTCCTCCAACATTCTCTTGACGTGCTTTCTTGTTAGTCATCACACCTTTTGATGTTGAAACGATTGCTATTCCAAGGCCATTCAATACTCTAGGCATATCAGTTGCACTAACGTATTTTCGTAATCCTGGTGTACTAATTCGTTCTAATTTTCTAATTACAGATTCTTTTGTTCCTCTATCGTATTTTAAGGCAATTTTGATGGCTCCTTGAACAGACTCATCATTAAATTGATAACTTAAAATATACCCTTGATCAAACAAAATTTTGGTCATCTCCTTCTTCAAGTTTGAAGCCGGGATTTCAACTACTCTGTGTCCTGCTAATATTGCATTTCTAACTCTAGTTAGATAATCTGCAATTGGATCTGTATTCATACTCTATTAATTTTGCGGTTTTGGTATTTAATTCCGAACTCTTCGAACTTAAACCTGAAACCAATTTATAATTTTACCAACTTGCTTTTCTAACACCTGGTATCAATCCTTGATTTGCCATTTCGCGGAAAGTCACACGTGATACTCCGAATTGACGCATATACCCTTTCGGTCTTCCTGTAATTTTACATCTATTGTGCATACGAACTGGAGAAGCATTTTTTGGCAACTTTTGTAATCCTGCATAATCTCCAGCTTCTTTTAAAGCTTTCCTTTTTTCAGCATATTTAGCAACCGTTTTTGCTCTCTTTACCTCACGGGCTTTCATTGATTCTTTAGCCATGTCTTAATTTTTTTTAAATGGTAAACCTAGTTCTCCTAATAATGATTTAGCTTCTTTATCAGTAGCTGCAGACGTTACAAATGCAATGTCCATACCACCAATTTTATTCACTTTATCAATGTTTATTTCCGGATAAATAATTTGTTCTGTAATTCCTAAATTGTAATTACCTCTTCCATCAAATCCACTTGCTTTGATACCGTTAAAATCTCTTACACGTGGTAAAGATGCGGTAACCAATCTATCTAAAAATTCGTACATTTTTTCTCCTCTTAACGTAACTTTTACACCAATTGGCATTCCTTTACGTAATTTGAAGTTTGCAACATCCTTTTTAGAAATGGTAGCAACTGCTTTTTGACCTGTAATTGTTGCCAACTCTTCAAGAGCATAATCAATCAATTTCTTATCAGCTATAGCAGCACCAACACCTTTACTAATTACAATTTTTTGTAATTTAGGCACTTGCATTACATTGCTATAACTAAACTCTTCAGTAAGAGCGCTAACTATTCTGCTCTTATATTCTGCTTTTAATCTTGGTATATAAGTCATGATTATATCGCTTTATCTGATTTTTTTGAAAATCTAACTTTCTTATCACCTTCAGTTCTGTATCCTACTCTCGTAGCAACACCGTCTTCAACCAATGAAAGGTTAGATATGTGAATCGAAGATTCTTTTTTTCCGATTCCTCCTTGAGGACTTTGAGCACTTGGTTTTCTGTGTTTTGTAACCATGTTAACACCTTCTACAATTGCTCTGTCTGTATCTCTAAGGATTTGTAAAACTTTCCCTTCTACTCCTTTGCTTGTTCCTGCAAGTACTTTAACAGTATCTCCTGATTTTATTTTAAATTTTTTCATCTTACTTAAATGATTTAAAGCACTTCAGGTGCTAATGATACTATTTTCATGAATTGTTTTTCGCGAAGTTCACGAGCAACAGGACCAAATACACGTGTTCCTCTCATTTCCTCTGTAGGATCTAAAAGCACACAAGCATTATCATCAAATCTAATATAAGATCCGTCTTTACGTCTCACTTCTTTCTTTGTACGAACAACAACTGCTCTAGATACTTGACCTTTTTTTACACCTCCATTTGGACTTGTAGACTTAATAGTTACTACAATTTTATCTCCAACGCTAGCATAACGTCTCTTTGTTCCTCCTAAAACACGGATTACTAAAACTTCTTTAGCGCCCGTATTATCTGCTACTTTTAATCTTGATTCTGTCTGTAACATAATTATTTAGCTCTTTCTAGGATTTCTACTAATCTCCAACGTTTAGATTTACTTAAAGGTCTTGTTTCCATGATCCTTACAGTATCTCCAATATTGCAGTCGTTTGTTTCATCGTGTGCAACATACTTTTTCGTTTTCAATACGAACTTTCCGTACATTGGGTGCTTTGTTCTCTTTACCTCAGATACAACAATAGATTTTTCCATTTTGTCACTGGATACTACACCAATTCTCTCTTTTCTAAGATTTCTGTTTTCCATCTTTAAAACTGACTACAATTATTGTAAATCTCTTTTTGTTAATTCTGTAGCAATTCTTGCAACAGATTTTCTTAAGGCTCTTAATTGTATTGGATTTTCCAATGGAGAAATCGCGTGAGCCATTTTTAAATCAGTATAGTTTTTCTTCAACGTTCCAAGATTTTCTTGCAAATCTGCTGTTGATAATTCTTTAATTTCTGACTGTTTCATTTTCTTATAGAATTAAGCGTTATCAAAATCTCGTGCAACAATAAACCTCGTTTTTACTGGAAGTTTTTGTGCTGCCAAACGTAATGCTTCTTTAGCAACATCGATAGGAACTCCTCCTATTTCAAATAGGACTCTTCCTGGCTTTACAACTGCAACGAAATATTCTGGTGCACCTTTACCTTTTCCCATACGTACTTCCAATGGTTTTTTGGTAATCGGCTTGTCTGGAAATATTTTTATCCATAACTGACCTTCTCTTTTCATATGACGAGTTGCTGCAATACGAGCTGCTTCTATTTGACGAGATGTAAGTAAATTCTGATCTAAAGACTTAATTCCAAACATACCGTTTGAAAGTAAAGTCCCTCTTCCAGAGTTTCCTTTCATGTTCCCCTTACCTTTCTGTACCTTACGGTATTTTACTCTTTTAGGCTGTAACATTTTTAATTTCTAATTTTAAAAATTATTTTCTTCTGCGAGGTTGTTGTTTCTTATTAGCACCGCCTTGTTTTTTAGACAAGCCTACTAAAGGAGACAACTCACGTTTACCATATACCTCACCTTTCATAATCCATACTTTAACACCTATTTTTCCATAGGTAGTATTAGATTCCACAAGTGCATAATCAATATCTGCTCTAAAAGTAGAAAGAGGAATTCTACCTTCTTTGTAGTGCTCTGAACGCGCCATTTCTGCACCATTCAAACGACCTGAAATTTGTACTTTAATACCTTCAGAGTTCATTCTCATTGTAGCTTGAATCGCCATTTTGATAGCACGCTTGTACGAAATTCTATTTTCAATTTGACGAGCAATACTAGACGCTACTAATTTAGCATCCAATTCTGGACGTTTAATTTCAAAAATATTAATCTGTACTTCTTTACCAGTAATTTTCTTAAGCTCTTCTTTTAACTTGTCTACCTCTTGACCACCTTTACCGATAATAATACCAGGTCTAGCAGTAGTGATAGTAACGGTTACAAGTTTAAGTGTACGCTCAATAATTACTCTTGACACACTTGCTTTAAATAATCGAGCATTTATATACTTTCTTATTTTATCATCTTCAGCTAATTTATCTCCGTAGTCATTTCCACCATACCAGTTAGATTCCCATCCTCTGATAATTCCTAAACGATTTCCTATTGGATTAGTTTTTTGTCCCATTTCTACTTTGATTCATTAGGTTGAATATTTTTACTCCCAATCTCTAAAGTAACGTGATTAGAACGCTTACGAATTCTATGTGCACGCCCCTGTGGAGCTGGTCTCAATCTTTTTAACATTCCTGCGCTGTCTACACAAATAGACTTCACAAATAATCCAGCATCTTCAATACTTGCGTCTTCATTTTTAGCTTGCCAGTTTGCAATTGCAGACAATAACAATTTTTCTAAATTGATAGAAGCTTCTTTTGAGCTGAATTTTAAAATTTGTAGTGCTTTTTCTACTTCAACACCTCTTACTAAATTCGCTACTAAACGCATTTTTCTTGGTGATGTAGGACAGTTAGTCAGCTTAGCAACAACTTGTTGCTTTCTTGCTTCTTTTAACTGTTCTGCCATGTTATGTTTACGAACTCCCATTTCCTACTATTTTTTACCTTTATTTTTTGCACCTGCATGTCCTCTAAAAGAACGTGTTGGTGAAAATTCGCCTAATTTGTGACCTACCATGTTTTCTGTAACATATACAGGAACAAATTGACGTCCGTTATGAACTGCAATTGTCTGTCCTACAAAATCAGGAGTAATCATTGTTGCTCTTGACCAAGTTTTTATTACAGATTTACTATCTGATTCAACATTAGCTAAAACTTTCTTTTCTAGCTTATGAAATACGTAAGGTCCTTTCTTTAATGAACGTGCCATATCTAATTATTTTTTTCTACGTTCTAAAATATACTTATTACTCGCCTTGGTCTTAGATCTTGTTCTGAATCCTTTTGCAGGAATTCCGTTTCTAGATCTAGGATGTCCTCCAGAAGATTTCCCTTCTCCACCACCCATTGGGTGATCAACAGGATTCATCACTACCGGTCTTGTTCTTGGTCTTCTACCCAACCATCTACTTCTACCAGCTTTACCTGATACTAGCAATTGATGATCTGAGTTAGACACAACTCCGATAGTAGCCATACAGGTTAACAAGATCAATCTTGTTTCTCCAGATGGTAACTTAATCGTAGCATACTTACCGTCTCTTGCCATTAACTGTGCAAAAGAACCTGCAGAACGAGCCATAACAGCTCCTTGTCCTGGGCGTAATTCGATACAAGATATTGTAGTTCCTAAAGGAATTTCACTCAACAACATTGCGTTTCCAACTTCTGGATCCACACCTGCTCCTGATACAATAGTTTTACCTACTTCTAAACCGTTTTGTGCAATTACATAACGTTTTTCTCCATCAGCATAACTAAGCAATGCAATAAATGCTGTACGATTTGGATCGTACTCGATAGTTTTTACTGTTGCAGGGATCCCTGATTTATCTCTTTTGAAATCGATAATACGGTATCTTTGTTTATGACCACCTCCAATATTACGAGTTGTCATTCTTCCCTGATTGTTTCGACCTCCAGATCTTTTTTTCGGAGCTAATAAACTTTTCTCCGGCTTGTCAGTAGTAATGGCGTCGAACCCATTTACTACTCTAAAACGCTGACCTGGTGTTACTGGTTTTAATTTTCTAACTGACATTCTGTCTTTTTACTTAAAGATTGTTATAAAAATCAATAGTTTCTCCTTCTGCTAACTGAATAATTGCTTTTTTGTAAGCTCCTTTCATTCCTGTAACCATACCTTTCTTTGTGAATTTGGTATTTCTTGCTACTGGATAATTCATGGTTCTTACACTTGTAATTGCAACTCCATAAGCTGCCTCAACAGCACCTTTGATTTCCAATTTGTTAGCTCTCTTATCTACAACAAATGTATAACGATTATATACCTCGCTATCGCTTGTTGCTTTTTCCGTAATAATAGGTTTTATTAAAATATTCATATCTATTATTTGCTAAAATTTGACTCAACTCCTTCTAAAGAACCTTCTGTAAATACAACTTTATTTGCATTTAAAATACCATAAGTACTTATGTCTGAGCTGATTACAGTTTTTGTTCTTTTTAAATTTCGTGACGACAAATATACATTATTATTTGACTCAGCCAACACAAACAAAGATTTTTTGTTTTCTAAGCCTAAAGCCTTTAGTACATTAATAAAATTCTTTGTTTTAACAGTGTCAAAACTAAAGTTTTCTATAACGACTAAATTATTGTCTTTTGCTTGAACACTTAAAGCAGATTTACGTGCTAAACGTTTCAAGTTTTTATTCAATTTGAAAGAATAATCTCTTGGTCTTGGCCCGAACATACGTCCTCCACCTCTAAAAACACCAGACTTGATAGAACCTGCTCTTGCAGTACCAGTTCCTTTTTGTTTTTTAATCTTTCTTGTAGACCCAGAAATCTCAGCTCTTTCTTTTGCTTTATGAGTTCCTTGTCTTTTGTTTGCCAAATGTTGCTTTACATCTAAGTAAATTGCATGATTATTTGGCTCTATCCCGAATACTTCGCTAGAAAGTTCAACTTTTCTGCCAGTATCTTTTCCTGTAATATCTAAAACTGCTACTTTCATTATTTCTGAATAGTTAGATAAGCATTTTTGTGTCCAGGAACTGCTCCTTTAACAACGATTAAATTCTTTTCTGGAACTACTTTTAAAACTTTTAAGTTTTGAACTGTAATAGTTTCTCCACCCATTCTTCCTCCCATTCGCATTCCTTTGAATACTCTAGCTGGGTAAGATGCTGCTCCAATAGATCCTGGTGCTCTTAAACGGTTATGCTGACCGTGAGTCGCTTGACCCACTCCTGCAAATCCATGACGTTTTACAACCCCTTGGAAACCTTTTCCTTTAGAAGTACCTGATACATCAACAAATTCACCTTCTTCAAAGTGAGCTACTGTAATAGCATCTCCTAATTTATACTCTTCTTCAAACCCTTGGAATTCTATGACTTTTCTTTTGGCTGTTATACCGGCTTTTTTAAAGTGCCCGTCTAAAGCTTTGTTAGAGCTTTTTGCCTTTTTGTCATCGAAACCAAGCTGTAAGGCGCTGTAGCCGTCAACCTCTTCGGTTCTGACTTGGGTAACAACGCAAGGACCTGCTTCGATTACTGTACAAGGAATATTCTTCCCGTTTTCATCGAATAAGCTGGTCATTCCTATTTTTCTTCCTATTAACCCAGACATATTTAATTAATTAAATTGATTTACTTATTTATTGTTGTCCTTTTAAAAATCGTTTCAAAAAAAACAGCGTTAAAACATTTCAACGCTGAATATGTTTTACCGTTTTTCCTTCGCGAAACCCTCCGGACATGTTATCCTGATTTGGTTCAGAAATCAAAGATTACTGAGCCAAAATCAAAATGCTATACTTATACCTTAATCTCTACTTCAACACCACTTGGAAGCTCCAATTTCATTAAAGCATCAATCGTCTTAGATGAAGAACTATAGATGTCTAATAATCTTTTGTAAGCACACAATTGAAATTGCTCTCTAGATTTTTTGTTTACGTGTGGAGAACGTAATACTGTAAAAATTTTCTTGTGCGTTGGTAAAGGAATTGGTCCGTTTACTACTGCTCCAGTACTTTTTACCGTTTTTACGATCTTCTCAGCAGATTTATCTACTAAATTGTAATCGTAAGACTTTAATTTTATTCTAATTTTTTGACTCATCTTAATATATTTAGTAAATTATCCTTTTGCTTTTGAAATTACATCTTCTGAAATATTAGATGGAGTTTCTGCATAGTGAGAAAACTCCATAGTAGAGGTTGCTCTACCAGAAGACAATGTTCTTAAAGTAGTAACATATCCAAATAACTCAGATAAAGGTACATCAGCTTTTACAACCTTTGCTCCTGCTCTATCATCCATTGCATTCACTTGTCCTCTTCTTCTATTTAAATCTCCTACAATATCACCCATGTTTTCTTCAGGGGTAACAACATCCATTTTCATTATAGGCTCAAGAATTACAGCACCTGCTGCTTTCGCAGCCGCCTTATATCCTAATTTCGCCGCTAATTCAAAAGAAAGTGCATCAGAATCTACCGCATGAAAAGAACCATCTTTCAATGTAATCTTCATAGAATCCATTTCGAACCCAGCCAAAGGACCATTTTTCATTGCTGCTTTGAATCCTTTTTCAATAGATGGAATAAATTCTTTTGGAATACGACCTCCTTTAATCTGATCTACAAATTGTAAACCTGACTCAACGAAATCTTCATCAACTGGTCCCATTTCAAATACAATATCTCCAAATTTACCACGACCACCAGATTGCTTTTTATAAGTTTCTCTATGTTGTGCAGTTTTTGTTAAAGCTTCCTTGTATTCAACTTGAGGCTCACCTTGATTCAATTCGACATTAAATTCACGTCTCATTCTATCAACAATAATATCTAAGTGCAATTCTCCCATTCCTGAGATAATTGTTTGTCCAGAAGCCTCATCTGTTTTTACTTGAAAAGTAGGATCTTCTTCAGTTAATTTACCTAAAGCGATACCCATTTTTTCAACATCAGCCTTAGTTTTAGGCTCAATAGCAATACCAATTACTGGTTCTGGAAAATCCATACTCTCTAAAACAATAGGATGTTTTATATCTGATAAGGTATCTCCTGTTTTGATGGATTTAAATCCAACAGCAGCTCCAATATCACCAGCTTCAATAAAATCAATAGCATTTTGCTTGTTCGCATGCATTTGGTAAATACGAGAGATACGTTCTTTTTTCCCTGAACGATTGTTCAATACGTATGAACCTGCATCTAAACGACCAGAATACACTCTAAAGAATGCTAAACGACCAACAAAAGGATCGGTAGCAATTTTAAATGCCAATGCCGCAAAAGGTTCTTTTACATCTGGTTTACGAGAAATCTCTTCACCTGTATCAGGATCTGTCCCGATAATTGCTTCTTTATCTAGAGGAGAAGGCAAATAACGACATACAGCATCTAACAAGAACTGAACACCTTTATTTTTAAATGCAGAACCACAAATCATAGGTATGATTGCCATATCCATTACCGCAGCTCTAAGAGCAGCATGTACTTCATCTTCTGTAATAGAATCTTCATCTTCCATGAATTTCTCTAACAAGTTCTCATCGTAACTTGCTACTTCTTCAATCAATAAAGCTCTATATTCTCTTGCTTCTTCTTTTAATTCTTCTGGAATATCAATAATATCAAACGTTGCTCCTTGTGTTTCATCGTGCCACACAATTGCTCTGTTTTTTATTAAATCAATAATTCCTTTAAAATTCTCTTCATCACCAATTGGTAATACGATAGGCACTGCATTAGAACCTAACATTTCTTTTACTTGTTTGTTAACCATTAAAAAATCAGAACCTTGACGATCCATCTTGTTAACAAAACCAATTCTTGGCACTTTATAGTTGTCCGCTAATCTCCAGTTAGTTTCAGACTGAGGCTCAACACCATCAACTGCACTAAATAAGAAAACCAATCCATCAAGAACTCTTAATGATCGGTTTACCTCTACTGTAAAATCAACGTGACCAGGAGTATCAATAATATTAAAGTGATACCCTTTAGCGTCTTTAGTCGCTGCTCCATTTTCTTGCGGGAATTCCCACTCACAAGTTGTAGCTGCAGAAGTAATTGTAATACCTCTTTCTTGTTCTTGCTCCATCCAGTCCATTGTAGCTGCACCATCATGCACTTCTCCAATCTTGTGAGAAACCCCTGTATAATACAAAACACGTTCTGTGGTTGTGGTTTTACCTGCATCAATATGTGCAGCAATTCCAATATTTCTTGTGTATTTTAAATCTCTAGCCATCTAATTAAAATCTAAAGTGTGAAAATGCTTTATTAGCTTCTGCCATTTTATGCACGTCAACTTTTTTCTTAACTGCTGCTCCTTCTTCTTTCGCCGCTGCCATTACTTCTGCAGCTAAACGTTGTGCCATGGTTTTCTCATTACGCTTACGTGTATGTGTAATCAACCATTTGATTGCTAAAGAAACTTTTCTATCTGGTCTAATTTGCATTGGGATTTGGAATGTTGCTCCACCAACACGTTTAGAACGAACTTCTACGTGTGGCATTACATTAGACAAACCGTCTTTCCAAATTTCTAATGCTGATTTCTCTTCTTCTTCTCCTTTTCGTTGTTCTATAAGCTCTAACGCATCATAAAACACTTTAAAGGCTACTGATTTTTTTCCATCCCACATTAAGTTGTTTACAAAACGTGTTACCAATTGATCGTTAAATTTTGGATCTGGTAAAAGGACTCTTTTTTTCGCTCTTCTTTTTCTCATGTCTTTACATTAAAAAAGTTAATTAATTACTTCTTTGGGCGTTTTGCACCATACTTTGATCTACGTTGAGTTCTTCCCTCAACTCCCGCTGTATCTAAAGCTCCACGTACTACGTGATACTTTACTCCTGGCAAATCTTTTACCCTTCCTCCTCTAACTAATACTATCGAGTGCTCTTGCAAATTATGTCCTTCTCCAGGAATGTATGCGTTTATCTCATTACCATTTGTCAATCTTACTCTGGCTACTTTACGCATAGCTGAGTTAGGTTTCTTAGGCGTTGTGGTATAAACACGTGTACACACCCCTCTTCTTTGAGGACATGATTTCAAAGCAGCCGATTTACTCTTCTTAGTTATTTTGGTTCTTCCTTTACGTACTAATTGCTGTATCGTTGGCATACTAAATTGTTACTAATTACGTTTGTATTTATAATTTATCTCTTTTTAAGAGTTTGCAAATGTACAATTATTTTCTAATTATTCAAGTGCCAATAAGTTATTTTTTAAAACTCATGTTTTTATATAATTTTCTGATTTTTCATTATACTTTTAAGGTTTATTAGATACTGATTTTGAGATTTTTTTTTACACCTTACATATATACACTTTTGATGAGTTGTTTTTTGAGCCAAATGAACGCTCAAAACTCAAAGGTGTTTTCATTGCAGATCCTCAGCCTTGACCCTATTGAGAACACCATTCTTTTGAAAAAAAACTATCTTAAAAAATTCAACTCTAAAAATGCTATATCAGCAGAAACACATCGCCTTCTCTTTGTCTTAAAAAAGGATGGATTTTATACCGTCACAACTGACAGTATCACAATACAAGAACAAGCTTATAAAATATACGTAAACCTAGGAACAAAAACAAGTAATGCGCGCATCAGAATAACCAATAATTCAGACCTTGAATTTTTAAACTCTCAGTATACAATACATGAAAATTATATTGAAATAAAAACGGAAGAAATTCCTAATTTACTACAGACCTTGAGTGATCGTATGAGTAACGAGGGAAAATCATTTTCTAAAACAAAACTGCAACATATTAACATTAAAAATAACACACTCTATGCTGACCTATTTATTGAACAATCAAAAAAGAGACGTATTGACTCTGTGATTATCAAAGGCTACGAGAACTTTCCTAAAAGTTATTTGAAACACTTTTACAAACTTCATAAAAACACTATTTTCAATCAAAAAAAACTATCTGAAATCTCTAAACAAACAGCGTTATTAAAATTCGCAAGCGAATTAAAACCTTCCGAAGTTTTATTTAGCAAAGACTCTACCCTATTATATATATACCTAAACAAAACAAAAAACAATAGCTTTGATGGCTTGGTCAATTTTTCATCAAAAGAAAACAAAAAAGGAATTTCTTTTAGCGGCTACCTGGACTTAAGTCTTAACAACATGTTTAATTATGGAGAAGAAGTAGCAATCCATTGGAAAAATACAGGAGAAGAGAAACAGTTTTTTAAAATCAACATCAAAGCCCCTTATGTGCTCAACACAAAAGTAAGCACAGAGGCTTCTTTTAGTATGTACAGACACGACTCTACCTTTTTAAGCACAACATCAGCAATACGTTTTTTGCTGCCTTTAAACAATACGCTAACTTTAGGCTTGAGCTATGATTCCGAAAAATCTGAAAATTTATTAGAACAACTTAATAATAGTATAGAAAACTTTAGTAACAATTTTATTGGAGCTCAATTAAAGTATCAATCACTCTACAAAAACCTATTCAACATAGAAGTCAATACTTCTTTTGGAAAAAGGACTGCGCTCGCAGAAAACAACGCTCAATATAAATTAGACCTTACTTCGTCCATTCTCTTACAATTAAATCACCGCCTTTTTCTTTTTCTAAAAAACAACACAGGCTACTTAAACTCTAAAAACTACCTACAAAATGAACTGTATAGAATTGGTGGCACTCGTAGTATTAGAGGTTTTGATGAGCAATCTATATTCACATCTGCCTATTCTTTTATAAATAGTGAGCTCAGATTCACAACCCAAGAAAAATCACACCTATATACTATCTTTGATTTTGGTTCCTTTAAAAACCAACGAAAAAGAGATAATATCTTCAGTATTGGACTTGGTTACGTCTTTAAAGCCAAACGCAACTTGTTTGATATCAACTATGTAATCGGAAAACACCCTGAAACTTCCTTAAATGCTAACAACTCTAAGATCTCTATTAAAATATTAACCTTTTTTTGATAGGATACTAACTCTTTTTGATAGTATTCTATTAATTCCTTTTTTTGCTCCATAATTACATAATTATTTAATACATTTGGCTTAATTAATTCAAATAATTATACAAATGAAAACAAAGTTTAATGGAATTCTAACGCTGTTATTAGCGTTGGTTGTGCAAATTTCTTTTGCACAAGAAAAAACTGTCTCAGGTACAGTGTCTGATAATTCAGGAGCATTGCCAGGAGTTAGTGTTATGGTAAAAGGTACCACTACGGGTACTGAAACAGATTTTGATGGCAAGTACTCTATCGAAGCTAAGACAGGAGATGTTTTAAGCTTTAGCTATTTAGGATACACAACTATTGAAAAAACGATTGGATCTTCAAACACAGTTAATGTAACGATGGAAGAAGATGCAAATGTACTAGATGAAGTGGTGGTTACTGCTTTAGGAATTTCTAAAGTAAAAAAATCTTTAGGATACTCTACTCAAAAAGTTGGGGGAGAAGAAGTTTCTACAGTAAAAGATGCCAACTTCATGAACTCATTATCAGGTAAAATATCTGGAGTTCAAATTAAATCAAGTGGTACTATGGGTGGTTCTACAAATGTAGTAATTCGTGGTAATAGCTCATTAACAGGAAACAACCAAGCATTATTTGTTATTGATGGTGTTCCAATTAGCAATAGCAATACCAATTCATATAGGCAAACAACAGGTAGAGGTGGATACGATTACGGAAATGCTGCATCTGATATCAACCCAGATGACATTGAATCTATCAATGTTTTAAAAGGGGGTGCTGCATCTGTTTTATATGGTTCTAACGCTGCAAACGGTGTAATTATCATTACAACTAAAAAAGGAAAACTACATAAGAAAGGACTTGGGGTTACAGTTAACACAAGCGTTTCTTTTGGTCAAATGGACAAAAGTACGTATACAGAGTATCAAGACAAATACGGAGCAGGGTATGGTCCTTATTACGGAAGTACAGGGTATTTTGATGATATTGACATGAATGGTGATGGAATACTAGACTTAGTAACTCCTAGTACTGAAGATGCTTCTTATGGAGCTGCTTTCAGTCCTGATTTAATGGTATATCAATGGGATTCTTGGTATCCTCAACTAGATACTTACGGAATAGCTCGCCCTTACTTAGCAGCTAAAAACAACCCTCTTACGTTCTTTGAAACAGCGGTAACAACAATTAACAGCGTTTCTTTTAATGGAGCTACAGATAAAGGAACCTACAGGTTAGGGTATACGAATTTTGATCAAACAGGAATTTTACCAAATAGTGCTATTAAAAAGAACATTATTGACTTTGCTTCTTCTTATAAACTAAGTGATAAATTTACGGTAAATTCAAAAATCACGTATACAAACATGAAGGGAATAGGCCGTTATGGTACAGGATATGATTCAAGAAACCCAAACCAATCATTTAAACAATGGTTTCAAGTAAATGTTGATATTCAAGATCAAAAAGCTGCTTATTTTAAGACCAGAGAGAACATCACATGGAACGCTATTAATCCTCTTACGAATCGTACACCTATCTATTTTGACAACCCTTACTGGAACAGATATGAAAACTATCAAAATGATGAAAGAAATCGTATTTTTGGCCATGTTACCTTTACGTATGAAGTGTCAGATTGGCTAAACGTAATGGCTAGAGCAACTATTGATAACTATAGCGAGACACAAGAAGAAAGAAGAGCCCTAGGAAGTGTAGGAACTTCTTTTTATGCTAAAAAATTGATCGCTTTTAACAATAATAACTACGACTTATATCTAAATTTTGATAAAAATTTCTTAGACGACAGATTAAACGTTAGAGGAACTCTTGGTACAAACGCTGTTAGATCTTCAAGAGAGATTACGTCAGCAAGCACAACAGGTGGACTTGTAGTGCCTCGTCTTTATTCATTAAGCAACAGTAAAGAGCTTTCATCAGCTCCATATGAATACCTAGCTGATTGGGGAAGAAATTCTTACTTCACAAACGTTAGCTTAGGATATGAAGGTACTTATTATTTAGAAGGATCTTACAGATATGAAATTGCCTCTACATTACCTAGCAATGACAACTCGTTTGGATATTATGCTATTTCATCAAGTTTTATATTTTCTAATTTGATTGAATCAGACATTTTATCTTTTGGTAAATTTAGAGCAGGATACTCAGAAACAGGAAATGCTGCAGGTCCGCTTCAAATTTACGACACATATTCTTCTGTTGGAAATATGGGAGGAAACCCATTGTATTCATTACCAGGAACAAAGAACAATGCGAATTTAAAAGATGAAACTTCTAAAGAATTTGAGACTGGACTAGAAATGAAATTTGCAAATAACAGATTAGGATTTGACCTTTCTGTATATAGCAAAAGATCTATTGACCAAATTATGTCTGTATCCGTTTCAACAGCTACAGGTTACAACTCTAAATGGGTAAATGCAGGTGAAATTTCTAATAAAGGAGTTGAGCTAAGTTTATTTGCGAATCCTGTTAAAAAGAAAGATTTCAACTGGAATGTAAACATAAACTGGAGTAAAAACAACAACAAAGTTGTCTCTTTATACGGAGATGTAACAGAGTTACAGTTAGCTAGTGTGCAAGGTGGTGTTTCTATAAACGCTGCTGTTGGACAGCCTTTTGGAACTATTAAAGGGTATGACAATGTTTATAATGACAAAGGAGAGAAAGTTATTGGAGCAAATGGATACTATCTAAAGACTGATAAAAAAGTGGTTCTTGGAGATGTAAACCCTGATTGGTTTGGTGGCATCAGTAATTCATTTAAATACAAAAACTTTAACTTAAGCTTTTTAGTTGACTTCAAAAAAGGAGGAAGTGTATTTTCATTAGATACTTGGTACGGATATGCTACCGGTATTTATGCAAATACCGTGTTTACAAACGACTTAGGAAACCCTGTAAGAAATACGCTTGCAAATGGAGGTGGAGTTATCTTAGATGGCGTTACAGCAGATGGGTCTAAAAACACAACTAGAGTACATGCCTATAAATATTCAAACCCTTGGGGATATAAACATGCTACTAATGCAGCACATACATACGATGCTAGCTTTGTAAAACTTAGAGAAGTATCTCTTTCTTACATCGTTCCTAAAAAATATACTGACAGATTTAAACTAAACAATGTAACAGTATCTGCAACAGGTAAAAATTTATGGATCATCCATAAAAACACTCCTTACGCAGATCCTGAAGCTGGATTAAGTTCTGGTAACATTCAAGGATATCAATCAGGATCATACCCGTCAGTTAGAGAATATGGGGTAAACCTTAAAATACAATTTTAATACATAACATAATGATGAAAAAAATTATAATCATAGCTTTTATCATACTAGGAGCCATTTCATGCACCACTGATTTTAGTGACTGGAATTCAGATCCTAAGAAAGCTACAGCAGTTCCTGCAAGTACATTATTTAGTAATGCAGAAAGAAACTTAGTAAGAACAATGAAAATGCAAAATGTTAATGTTAATGTTTTTAACTTTTTTGCACAATACTGGACGGCGACAACCTATCCTGATGAAGCAAATTATCACTTAGGAGGTCGTGATATCGCTGGAGGATTTTGGAACATAATCTATAGAGATGTTCTAATTGACCTTAAAGAAGCAACTAACATTTTAACTGCTGAACAAGAAGGCTTATCATCAGCACTTCTTCCTGTAAACAAAAATCAGCTTGCTATTATTTCTATATTGGAAGCATATTCATATCACATTTTAGTTGACGTATTTGGAGATGTTCCTTTTACTGAAGCTTTAGACATTGATAACCCTTCACCTACATATGATGATGATACAAGTATTTACGCTAGCTTATTCACCAAATTAGATGCAGCTATCAGTAATTTAGACACAGGTGCTGAATCATTTGGAAGTGCTGATTTTATTTATGGAGGGAATGCAACTGCATGGAAAAAATTCGCCAATTCTTTAAAATTAAGGATGGCCTTAAGAACAAAAGATGGCGCTAAAATAAGTGAAGCTGTTGCTGGAGGTGTATTTACATCAAATAGCGATAATGCTGCATTTAAATTTACAGCATCAGACCCATACGCAAATCCTCTATGGGAAAATTTAGTAAGAAGTGGTCGTAAAGATCTTTTAGTTGCAGACACTTTCGTTGATGTAATTTCTCCTTTAAATGACCCAAGAACATCTGTGTTTATGGATAGTAATAAAAGTCCATACGTAGGAGGTCCTTATGGCCATAATAATTCATATGCTGAATACACACATCTTGGAGATATTTTCCACACACCTGATTTTGAAGGTGTAATCTTAGATTACACTGAAGTAAAATTCTTATTGGCTGAAGCCGCTGCAAGAGGCCTAGGTGGTGTTACAGGAGCAGAAACTCTTTACAACGAAGCTGTAACAGCTTCTATCAGTTATTGGGTGCCTTCAGGTGACGCTGCTACTTATTTAGCACAAACGTCTGTAGCGTACGATGCTGCTAATTGGGAAAACTCTATTGGTACTCAAAAATGGATTGCAATGTACTCAAGAGGTTTTGAAGGTTGGTCTTCTTGGAGAGTCTTCGGATACCCTGTATTAACAGCACCTGTTGACGCACATGAAAGTGCTGAAGGAAAGGTTCCTGTAAGATATACATACCCTGAAGACGAGTCTCAACGTAATGGAAACAACTACGAAGCTGCCAGTTCAGCTATCGGAGGAGACAAGTTGACTACCAAAGTATTTTGGAATAATTAAAACACTTTTAGTCTTCACTATTTTAAAACCACCTCATAATGAGGTGGTTTTTATATTAAATAGTATTTCCCTGTATATCCAGTATTCCACTGTATATCAACTAATATATGATAGAGAAATGCGACACAAATTAAATTAATCGTAAAATAGTTGTTAAAAAATTGGGATATTTAACTTTATTTTAAGACTTTTGGGTCAATTAATTCAAATAATTATACAATGAAAACAAAGTTTAATGGAATTTTAACGCTGTTATTGGCGTTGTTCGTGCAAATCACCTTTGCACAGGAAAAGACTGTTTCGGGTACTGTAACTGATCAATCAGGTTCTTTACCAGGAGTTAGTATTCTTATCAAAGGTACCACTACTGGTACCGAAACTGATTTTGATGGTAACTATTCTATCAAAGCTAAAACAGGAGATGTTTTAAGTTTTAGCTATTTAGGATATACTACTGTTGAAAAAACAATTGGATCTTCTAACACTATTAATGTAACAATGTCTGAAGATACAAATGTATTAGATGAAGTGGTTGTTACTGCTTTAGGAATGTCTAGACAAAAGAAGTCTTTAGGATATGCTGTTTCTGAAGTTAATGCAGATCAAATCAATGAACGAGCTGAGGGTGACATTGCCCGTGTATTGACCGGAAAAGCTTCTGGTGTAAGTATACAAACACAAAGTGGTATGTCTGGATCAGGAACAAGCATTATTATTAGAGGAATGAACTCTTTTAGTGGAGGCAATCAACCTTTATTTATTGTTGATGGTATTCCTTTTAGTGGTGACACTAATGCACAAGGGAATTTTGTTAATGGAAACAACGGATCAAGTCGTTTCTTAGACCTTGACCCAAATAACATTGAAAAAATAAATGTTTTAAAAGGTTTAGCTGCAGCCACATTATATGGTACTGAAGGACGTAATGGTGTAATTATCATTACAACTAAAGCTGGTTCTTTGGGAACAGCTGCACCTAAGAAAACTGAAATTACAATTTCAAGTGCTATTTTCGTAAATGAAATTGCTTCTTTAGCAAACTACCAAAATGATTATGGTGGAGGTTTTGATCAAGCTTTCGGTTGGTTTTTCAGTAACTGGGGACCATCATTTAAGAAAGAAGGTCCAGGTGGATGGGGCAATAGCTCTTCTATAAACGGTACAAGTTCTGGTACAGCTGGTTATCTTGTACACCCTTACATTACTGCTAGTCCTATAGCACAAGGTGGTCTTGTTGACTGGGTTGGTTTAGGATTAGTTGATCCTTTATATGAATGGAAAGCTTACGATGCTGTAAAAGATTTCTTTAGACAAGGAATTGTAAAATCTACAAATATCAATATCCGTTCTGCATCTGAAGATGGTAAAGTATCATTTAATGTAAACTACGGTAGCCTTAATGATGAAGGTTTTACACCAGGGAATAGACTTTTACGTAATACTATTAGTATGGGAGGTAGAGCTTTATTGTCTAATAAATTTACTTTATCAGGTACCTTAAACTTTACAAGAACAGATTTCAAATCACCTCCTGTAGCTGCAAGTTATGGTAGTAATGTAGGTGGTAGTAATGCTTCTATTTTTGGAAACTTATTCTACACACCTAGAAGTATTGATATGATGAACATGCCTTTTTCGCATCCTGTTACTGGAGGATCTGTATATTATAGACAAGGCAATGGTATTCAGCATCCACTTTGGACTGTAGCTAACGCAAAAACTAGCCAGTTTACCAATAGAGTATTTGGTGGTTTAAATTTATCGTACTCAATCAAAGACAATTTGAACCTTTCTTATAGATATGGTGTTGACGTATATAGTGAGAACAATGTGAATTCTTCTAATAAAGGAGGTAGAACAGGAAGTATTGCAAATAAGTCTGGAGTGTATCAAACTTGGAACAATACCAACACCATTCAAAACCATAACTTCACTCTTTCAGGTGATCATACCTTTGGTGAAGATTTTGATATTTCTTATCTGGTAGGTGCAGATTCAAAAAGAGAGGAATACAATACGGTAGGAGTTTCAAGTAATGGTCAACAAGTTTTTGGAGTATTAAGACACTTCAACTTTGCAAATCAAAATGAAATAGAAGGTTTTGGAGAAAGAAACATTCTTGGTTTGTATGGTCAGCTTGGTGTAAGTTATAAAGAATACGCCTTTTTAAACCTTTCTGCTCGTAAAGACTGGGTTTCTAATTTAGCAGAAGCTAACAGATCTATTATATATCCATCTGCAAGTATCTCTTTTTTACCGACAGTAGCTATTGAAGAACTTCAAGGAAATTCAGTTCTTAATTTCTTGAAATTAAGAGCATCGTATGGTACATCAGCCAACTTCCCAGGAGGATACCCAATTGCTTCAACATTAAATTTAAATACTCAATATTTCCAAGATGGTAGTGGAGTAGATGTGGTAACAAACTCTAGTGGATCTACATTAGGGAATCCAAATCTGAAACCAGAAAGAATTGATGAATTAGAATTTGGTGTAGAGGCTAGAATGTTTAAAAATCGTTTTAACTTAGAAGCTTCTTTATATAGAAGAACTACTAAAGATTTAATTGTATATAGACCATTAGATCCATCAACTGGATTTACAGGAACAAATACAAACATTGGAAAAATTAACAATGATGGTATTGAGATTGATTTAAGCTATGACATCTTTAAAAGCAATGATAATGGATTTAATTGGAATGCTAGCGTTAACTGGTCTAAAAACAAATCCATTGTTAAAGATTTAGGATTAGATACAGACATCGTAGTATTTGCAGGTTTCAATAGCCAAGGTAATGCTGCTATTGTAGGAGAGTCTTTAGGAACTATGATTGGATCGGCTATTGACCGTGACGATAATGGGAATCTTAAAGTAAATTCTTCAGGTAGTTATATAAATAAACCTGGAAATAACATCATTGGAGATTCTACTCCAGACTTTACGTTAAACTATGCTAATCAATTTTCTTATAAAAACTTTACCTTTTCAACTCAGTTCAACTGGACTCAAGGTGGAGATATGTATTCACAATCAATACAAACATTGTTAGGTAGAGGGGTGATTAGTGATGATGGTGTTAGTCGTGAAAATTCATTTATTTTGCCAGGGGTTAATCCTTCAGGTCAGCCTAATACAACTCAGATCAACAACTCTACGTATTACTTTAGTAATGTATTGTATGGGCCAGCTGAAATGGGAGTATATGATGCTACTGTTTTCAGATTACAAGAGGTATCATTAAGCTACCGTTTGTCAAAAGAAACATTAGACAAAACTCCATTTGGAGCAGTTAGTTTTACGTTGTCTGGAAACAACTTATGGTTTTATACACCTAATATGCCTAAGAATGCTAACTTTGACCCGAATGTTGCTGGGTTAGGTGTTGGTAATGGTAGTGGTTTTGAATACTTAAACGGTCCTAGTTCTAGGAAATTTGGTTTAAGCGTTAAAGCTTCATTTTAACACGTTAATTTAATAGATAAGTATATCATGAAAAAAATAAATAATATTTTAAAAATAATGGTGGTACTGTTAGGGGTAATTTCATTTACCTCTTGTGAAACCACCGAATTGGATCTAACTCAAAATCCGAATGCGTTAAGTCCAGAACAAGCAAGTCCTGATTTTTTCTTAAATGGAATTCAGGTAAGTTTTGCTGGATTTGTTGAATCGTTTGGATATGTTGGCGGTCAGCTAACTAGAATGGATCAAATGTCTGGATTGCAATATGTAAATGCGTATGGACCTGGTTCCTTTAGTGGTAGATGGAGTTCTGCGTATAGTACTCTTATGAAAGATATTTCTTTAATGAATAATCTAGCTATAGAGAAAGGTATGAAAAACCATGTCGCAATGGCAGAAGTGATGCAAGCTTATGTACTATTTACATTGGTTGATTTCTTTGGAAATGTTCCTTATAGTGAAGCAATTGATAGTGAGAATTTAAATCCAGCTGCAGATGACGGAGCTAGTGTTTATGCCGCGGCTATGGCTTTATTAGACTCAGCAATTGCTGGTTTTGATAATGATGCTCCAAAACCTCAATATGATTTCTTTTACAATAAGAACTGGGATCAATGGAAAAAAGCAGCGAATACACTTAAAATGAAAGCATATATGGCTACTAGATTGGTTGACGGTTCTGCTGTGAGTAATTTCAATGCAATTGTTTCTTCTGGTAATTATATTTCTAGTGCTGCAGATGATTTTCAATTCACATGGGGAAATAATGAGGTTCAGCCAGATACACGTCACCCTCGTTACAGATCAAGTTATACAGGTTCTGGAGCGAATACATACAGATCTAATTCTATGATGGATTACATGACGGGTACAACTGATGCTGCTTATTCTTCACCATGGAATTTTGATATTCGTACGTTGTATTACTTCTATAGACAAGTGAGTGCTACTCCAGGAGTTGGAGGAGCTCCAGCAGATGAAGAAGTATTGGAATGTGGTTTAATTGTACCTCCAGCTCATTATGCTGGTTATACCTGGTGTGGTGTTCCGAAAGGATGGTGGGGTAGAGATCACGGTAACGAAGCTGGGATTCCACCAGATGGCTTAAGTAGAGCTTTAACAGGAATTTATCCTGCAGGTGGAGTGTTGGATGATTTATCTTACGATTCTCAAATAAACGGAGCAGGACAAGGGGGTAAAGGAATTACACCTATCATGTTAGCGTCTTGGACAAAATTTATGATCGCTGAAACTCAAATGGCGAGTGGAGATGCTGCTTCAGCTAGAACAACCATGTTTGAAGGTATTAACATGTCAATAGATAAAGTGATTAATTTTGCTCCATCAACTCCTAGATTTGACTGGATTTTTGGAACAAATTCAGGAGGTCCTGCTATTGCTCATCAAGATAGTTACATCGGATGGTTTTTAGGAGATCTTGCTATAGACTGGGATGGTGGAGATATGACAGATAAATGGGATATTCTTGCAAATCAATATTTTGTTGCGTTGTACGGTAATGGAATTGATGCCTATAATTTTTATAGAAGAACAGGATATCCAACAACGTTACAACCAAACTTAGAACCTAATCCAGGAAACTTCCCTAAATCAATGTGGTATCCTGCGTCTTATGCAAATAATAACTCTAATGCAACTCAAAAAAGTAATTTAGATGTTCAGGTCTTTTGGGACAACAACCCTGTAACAGGTTTTCCTGCAGCTAATTAATTCTTAAAATAATTTACAATGAAAAAAATAATTAATAAAATAACATTGGTAATCCTTACCATCTCTTTAATGGGATGTTCGGAACCTGATAATGCAATTTATGATGTTTTTGACGGGCTCAAACATGGTGCCGTATTGAGAACATTAGAGAGAGTAAGTACGAATTTTAATATTTTTGATTTAAATTCTACTTTTGAAATCGTTGTTGAAGAACAAGACGAACAAGGAGGTGATTTGTTGTCAAAAGTAAATGTTTACGTTAACTTTTCAGACAATACGCCAGGTGGTGCTAATAATTCAAAATCAGAAGTATTAGTAACTTCCATTCCTGCTAGTAGCTTTACTACAAGTGCAAATGGATTGCCGTCTACAACAATTAAGGCAACTCTTGGAGAAACATTAGCTTCTTTAAGCTTAGCTGCTGGACAGTATGATGGTGGAGATACTTTCACCTACAGATTAGAAGTAGTTTTAACTGATGGAAGATCTTTTAGTGCTGCTGATACTAGTGGATCTCTACAAGGTTCTTATTTTGCTTCTCCTTATGCATATAATGCAGGAATTCTATGTATTCCTGCTTCTCCAATTACAGGAGACTATGTTGTGAATATGCAAGATTCTTATGGTGATGGATGGCAAGGTTCGAAAGTAGTTTGTACTGTTGACGGTACTGCACATGAAGCGTTTCTTGCTGATTATTGGTCAACTGGATTAGGCCCTTTTTTAACAGGAACACAAACAATAACTGTACCTGCAGGTGCTACTACAGTTGAATGGTCATTTGTTTCTGGAAGCTGGCCAAGTGAGGTTACTTTCCAAATTATTGGCCCTAACAGTGGAAATATTATTGGAGACTTTGGACCTTCACCACCTGCTGGACCAATTGCTTTGAACTTATGTAATGAGTAAATAGCATTCTAATTATTATTATAAAAAGCCATCTCGAATATCGGGATGGCTTTTTTCATCAAACAGATTTTTCAGGTAAAAAAACTAACATTAATCTAGAAAATAAAAAATAGAGTTCTTATATTATAAAGAAATGTTAAAGTAATTAAAAAAACATTATTTCCTTAAAAAAAAACTAAATTACGCCCCAATTATATTAAATAAAAATCATGAAAATTAAATTCGTTTATTTTACTTGCCTCTTTCTTACCATTTCAGCATATATGACTGCACAAATATCTAACAGTGCGATAGATAATAGAACAGCTTTTGCGTATAGTGACTTAATCTCTAAAGTAGGAAAATTTAAACGAACAACTAAAATTGATTTGAGAAATGTTGTTGGAAACCCTTATACCAATAAATCTTTTTTACCAGGGAAAATACTTTTCAAAAATGAAAAAGTTGATAAACTGTTTTTGTTAAGGTATAATGCTTATAAAGACATCATTGAAGTTGAAGTTGAAAATGGTGCCATTGACAACGTTTTAATGAGCGAAAAAATAAGTTGTATTATTGGTAACGATTTATATGAATACACAACATATAAAAATAAAAAAAGCAATGAAGAGGAAACTGGATATATAAAAATAATTCTTGAATCAGATGAGTACACTCTTTTTTCTAAACAGAAAAAAGTTTTTCATCAAGAAAAAATATCCCCAGACCCTAAGGTTGCTTCATATAAAGCAAAATATGTTGGAATTGAAAAATTCTATTTATTAGACAACGCTAACAATACTGCTTACCTACTAAAGAAGAGGAAAAATTTTCTAGAAAGAATTAATTCAAGTTCTACTAAAAAAATCATCAAAAAATTCATCAAAAAAGAAAGGATTAGTTTTAAAAAAGAAAAAGACTTAATCCGACTTCTTAAACATTACAACAAAATAAAATAATAAAAAACGCTCCGAATTTCGGAGCGTTTTTTATTTTACATACATTTGCTCCATGGAACATCAAACATCAATTATATTTGGTATTAGAGCAATTATTGAAGCTATTGATAGTGGAAATACAATTAGTAAAATATACTTACAAAAAGAATTAAGAGGCAACCTTTTTTCAGAATTGAATACGTTGATTAAAAGACACGGAATCTCTTCAAGCCAAGTTCCTGTAGAAAAATTAGACCGTCTTTCTAAATATAATAACCATCAAGGTGCTGTTGCTCAAATTTCTCCAATAGAATTTCATGATCTAGAGGAATTGATTGAAAAAACTGTAGAGGACAACAAGATTCCACTATTCTTATTGTTAGATCAAATTTCTGATGTTCGTAATTTTGGAGCCATCATTAGAACTGCAGAATGTACAGGTGTGAATGGTATCATCATTCAAAAAAACGGAAGTGCTCCTGTAAATGCAGAGACCATTAAAACATCAGCGGGTGCCGCTTTTAAAATTCCAATCTGCAAAGTAGATCATATCAAAGATGCACTGTTTATCTTGCAAGCCTCAGAAATTAAAACCGTTGCTGCTACAGAAAAAACAGCAGATTCTATTTTTGACACCAACTTCAATCAACCAATTGCAATTATTATGGGTTCAGAGCATAGAGGTGTTAATCCTTCTATCTTAAAAATGGTGGATTACAAAGCAAAACTTCCTTTATTGGGAGAAATAAGTTCTTTAAATGTTTCTGTTGCTTGTGGCGCTTTTTTGTATGAAACAGTTCGACAGAGAATGGGAGTCAGTAGTCAGTAGTCAAAATAAAAAACTATTCGATTTCTTTTTCAAAAGGATCTTCAGGTTCTATAAAATTTCCATCTTCATCAAATAATAAATCAAAATCCGTTTGCTTGAATTCGTACTGTTCTTTTACGATTCCCTTTTTGCGATAAAAAAAAGCAAAAAACAAGCCTACAATAAAACCAGACAAATGCCCTTCCCAAGAAATACCTTCTTTGACAGGGAAAACATACCAAATCATACTTCCGTATAAAAATATCACAATGAGTGAAACAGCCACTAATTGAAAATGCCTTTTTATAATTCCGCTAAAAAACACAAAGCTAAACAATAAGTACACAATTCCACTGGCGCCAATATGGTAGGCTTCTCTTGCAATCATCCAAGTACATATTCCAGAAAAAAAAGCCCCATAAACAAGAACCTTTAAAAAAACATCTCTATAAAAATACACGAGACTCCCTAGCAGGACTAGTAAAGGAATCGAATTGTTAAAAAGATGGTTTGTGTCGCTATGAATAAAAGGGGACAGGAAAACCCCTTTAAAACCAGCAATGTTTCTAGGAAGAATTCCATAGTTTGTAAAATTGAAAGAAAACTGAATTTCAATCCAATATACAAGCCATATAAGGAATACAAATAAAAGTGGAACAAGAAATACGCTTCTTGTAAAATGTAACTGTTGACTATTTTTCATCACCTTAAAAATAACAAAAATAACACCAAAACTCATTTTACTGAAAATCTGTCATAAAACTTTCTTATTTTTACTTCATGAACGAACCACTTGCAGAACGCATTAGACCCAAAGTCCTTGAAGATTATATCAGTCAACAACATTTGGTTGGTAAAAAAGGCATTTTAACGCAACACATTAAAAAAGGAATAATCCCCTCTTTAATTTTATGGGGACCTCCTGGAATAGGAAAAACGACCTTAGCCAATATCATCGCAACTTCTTCAGAGAGACCTTTTTATGCCTTAAGCGCTATTAATTCTGGAGTAAAAGACATTAGAGACATTATCGAAAAGGCAAAACAAAGTGGAGGTCTTTTTACAACAAAAAACCCGATTTTATTCATTGATGAAATTCATCGTTTCAGCAAATCTCAACAAGATTCTTTACTAGGCGCTGTAGAAAAAGGTTGGGTTACCTTAATTGGTGCCACTACAGAAAATCCTAGTTTTGAAGTGATTCCTGCCCTACTCTCTCGTTGCCAAGTCTATATTTTAAATTCTTTTGATAAAGAAGACTTGATAGCATTGATTGAACGTGCAATTGAAAAAGACGAGTTCATCTCTAAAAGAAAAATCAACCTAAAAGAAACGGACGCTTTACTACAAGTCTCTGGAGGAGACGCACGTAAACTATTGAACATTTTTGAATTGCTTGTTAATTCGGTTGATGACCCTGTTGAAATCACGAATAAACTGGTCTTAGAAAAAATTCAAAAAAATACAGCGAGGTATGATAAAACTGGAGAGCAGCATTACGATATCATCTCTGCATTTATAAAATCGATACGAGGTAGTGATCCAAATGCAGCTGTGTATTGGTTGGCAAGAATGATTGAAGGCGGCGAAGATGTAAAATTTATTGCCCGAAGATTATTAATTTTAGCTTCTGAAGATATTGGGAACGCAAACCCTACGGCATTGATTTTGGCCAACAATACCTTTCAGGCAGTTTCTGTAATTGGCCATCCAGAATCTCGAATCATTTTGAGCCAATGTGCTATTTATCTTGCAAATTCTGCAAAAAGCAATGCTTCTTATGAAGCCATTGGAAAAGCACAAGAATTGGTTAGAAAAACAGGCGATTTATCGGTTCCTCTTCCATTGAGAAATGCACCCACAAAATTAATGAAAGATCTAGACTATGGCAAAAATTACAAATACGCTCATAGTTATGAAAACAATTTTATAACTCAAGAATTTATGCCTGATGAAATCAGCAATACAACGCTCTATGAACCTGGAAATAACGCACGAGAAAATAGCTTTAGAGAAGTGCTAAAAAATCGCTGGAAAGGTAAATACAAGTACTAGAATTTAATCTGAAACTGTTTTTGAACTCGTTTATTGTTTGTATAAAACTCCATGAACCAGCTAGCCCCTTTTTTATATAAAACACCGTTGTTTTCTTTGACAAGATAAACATCAACAAGGTTGGTTTTCAAAATTGTAAATAGAATTTTTGACGTAGCTCCGTCTACCAATTCATAGCCTAATTGATTTGACTGGGCGTACAACATATTTGTAGCAACTGTTTTTTCCTTTACAACAACATTCGTTGATTTTGTTGTATTTAAAACTGGTATTGGTTTCGTTTCTATAACAGGCGATGGTTTAATTGTTTTTTTGATAATTTTTGGATTAGAATGAGCAATGACAACTGTCTTTTCAATAGCGTTTCCTGGCTTATATGCGTACTCCAATTCTTTAAAATATTCAAAGGATTTCCGTATGGCTTCATGGTAGGCTTCCTTAAATTTTTTGCTTTTACTTTTCCCATACGTACTGGTATACAAAACATTATTATTACAATCTTTTAGCTCTATGGCTATTTTTGTATGTATAAAACTTGAAGCGTCTTTTGCGTCAGCAAATAAAGCCAAGCATCTGTTTTTGTTAAAATCGGCAGGAAGCTTCTCTGAATCTAAATATGCTGTAAATCCGTATTTATTAAACAAAAATTTGGTAAGAGAACTGGTTTGATATTGATCAAGAGATCTTAAAAATGAAAATTTTTCTGAAACCACTATGTACTTATAACTATGAATACTTTTTTGAGCGATTATTGAAAATGACATCAAGAAAAAGCAAAAAAGAAAAGTTATTTTTTTCATCTGTTTAAATTTTTATAATTCATAATTAAAAAATAAAGAATACATATAATTTACCTGCAATAAGCAGTCAAAGCACTCTTATATTAAGTTTCAAATCGGAATAAAACTATTTCGAAAACACCATTGAATAATATCGCTAAAGATATTGCTTTATCTCTAAAAGATTAGCTACAGATGTGTATTTTTTTTCATGTTGACTTCCGTTTTCTGTAGTGAGATGAATACTTTCTATACCACAATTTAACGCTCCAAAAATATCAGCTTCTAAACTATCGCCAATCATCATACTATTCTGGGGTGTTGTTTTTACTAAATCCATTGCATACATAAAAACTTTAGGATTTGGTTTTTTAGCCCCAACAATTTCTGAAGTGATTACTTTATCAAAATATTTTTTAATCCCAGAAGCCGCTATTTTTAAATTTTGAACTTCTTCAAATCCATTGGTAATAATGTGTAGTGTGTACTTTGGATATAAAAATTCTAACAATTCAATTGCTCCTTCAAAAAGGTGATTGTAACTTGGTAAAACTCGAATATACTCTTCTGACAACACATCGATTATTGCATCTTCAATTTCATATTCCAATACATCAAAAGTATCTTTCAACCGACCGTAACGCAACGCTTCTTTACTGACTTTATCTTCTCTATATAGCTTCCAATAGTCAAAATTAATTGGGGTATAGCTAGTTAAAAAATCAGACACATTCAATTGTATTCTTTGTTCTTTAAATATTTGAGCAAAAGTCAAATTTGAATTTTTTTCAAAGTCCCATAACGTATGGTCTAAGTCAAAAAAAATATGTTTTATTTTCATTCTATAAAAATATACATATAAAGCAAACTAAAAAACTATTTTAAGTCTTTATATTTGTTGCCTAAACGTATTGCTTTTTGAATCAAAAATTGCACATCTTATTTCTTTGCGGATGGTATCCTTCTAAGGCTTTCCCAACCAATGGCGATTTCATACAGAGACACGCAGAAGCGGTTAGCTTACAACATCAAGTTTCTGTTTTGCATATTGTTACTGATAAAAACGCTTCTCAGAACACCGTTATTGACAGTCAAAAAATTAATGGAGTAACAGCGCATATTGCATATATAAAAGCGAATGCACATCCAATTCTAAAGTGGATTCGCTTTTACAAAGCATACAGACAATTGTTAAAAAAGATAGATTCTGTTGACCATATTCATGTAAACACCTTATTTCCTTTTGGCATATTCGCTCTGCACTTAAAATGGTTTAAAAAAATTCCATTTATCATTTCTGAGCATTGGTCAGGCTACTACAGACCACAATCAAAAAACATTTTATTTTTTGAAAGAGTCATTTCAAAAATAATTACAAAAAATGCTGCATTCGTTTGTCCAGTTAGTAATAGTTTAAAAAACGCAATGCTGCATCTTGGCTTAAAAGGAAATTATATTCCTGTTCCAAATGTTGTGAATACTGAATTATTTTCTCCAATAGATAAAAAAGAAAAGCAATTTACAATTGTACACGTCTCTAATATGGAAAACGCTTGCAAAAACATCTCTGGAATGTTGAAAATTGCCAAACAGTTAGAAACCGAAATAGGTTCTTTTACTTGGAAATTTATTGGAGGGACCTCTGATCAATTCAAGCCTTTAATTGAACAATTGAGTTTTAAACAAGATACAATTCAATTCATCAACCATATTTCACAAAAAGAATTGGCGCTCCATATACAAACTGCTCACCTGTGCGTTTCATTTAGTAATTACGAAACTTTTGGAATTGCTATGACCGAAGCTATTTCATGTGGTATCCCCGTAATTTCAACCAATACAGGAATCTTGAACGAATTAGATTCCGAGCCCTTTTTTACTATCATTTCAGTGAAAAACGAACATGCTTTATTCAAAGAACTGCTAGCACATCATAGACAACCTTATCCAGAAAACACTACAAAAATGCATGGGTATATTCGCAAGAAGTTTAGTGACAAAGTCATTGCTGAAACCTTCTCGAAATTGTATTTTACATCGATAAAACTACCGTCTTGAAAAACTTAAAAAATTACATCCACGGTTTTATTTCAAGATCAGGAAGCTACATTCTAATCGCTTCTATTATGGGGAGAATACTATCATTTTCCGCCTCTTGGATTGCGTTGCAATTCATTCCCAACAAAGAACTCGGAATTGTTCTTTTTGCATATAATATTATTGCATTTGCACTTCCTATTGGAGGTTTTGGCTTGCATCAAAGTCTGCTTAGATATGGAGCTCTTTTAAAAAGTGAGCAGGAAAAAAACAGTTTGTTTGTCTACGTTTTTAAAAAGGGAATTATAGCATCTTTAGCACTAATTGCGCTTATAATTGGCATTAGCCAATGCATTCCTTTTCAGTTTGAAAATACCCACCTTTATGTCGCTGGATTATCGGTAATTATACTCCCTTCATTCTTGTTTGAATTGATAAAAATTCAATTTCGACTACAGCACAACAACAAAAAATTTGCCTATACAGAAATTATTTACAACATCATTTTAGTACTTAGTGTATCTCTTTTAAGCTATACATATCAAGAAGTAGGATATGCTTTCGCCTTACTATTAACGCCTACTCTTTCCGTTTTGTTTTTCATAAAAAAATTAGACATTCATTTCAAAACCTCTCTAAGTTTAACCATTACCAGTTTCTCTTTTTGGAAATATGGTTTTTTCGCTAGCCTGTCAAATGTTGTAACACAATTACTCTTTGTTATTGATATTTTACTCATAGGAACCCTTTTAAACAATGCTGAAATGGTTACCAATTACAAATACATTTCTTTAGTTCCACTAAGTTTATTGTTTTTACCTAGAGTTTTTATCAATACTGATTTTGTTACTTTTACAGAAAGAATTTACAATAAAGAATACATTGTCAATTATATAAAAAATTACATGTTACTCTTTACATTGATCAGCATGGTACTTTGTGCCTTTTTAGGGTTCTTTTCAAAAGAAATTTTATCATTGTTTGACCCTCATTTTAACCAATACAACAATTCTTTTTTAATACTGGTTTTGGGAGTTTGTGGTATTCTAATTTTTAGAGGGCTTTTTGGAAACTTACTTTCATCCATCGGAAAAGCACATGTCAATTTTCACATCACGAGTGCCGCTTTACTAGTCAACCTTATTAGTAATTATTATTTGATTCCTACATACGGAATTTTGGGAGCAGCGATAACCTCAGCTTCACTTATGTGGATGACAGGAATTGCTTCAGCTTTTATTTTTTGGTTCCTCTATACCAACCGTTTTTTAAGTAAAAAATAAGGTTCTTTTGTAGCTCCAAAATTCTTATAAAAAGAAGCTACTCCTGAAATCATTGAGCCTTCAAAATCTAACACATAATTAGAATTTGAATAATCCGCTATTAATTCTGACACTAAAAAAGTAGGCAACCCCTTTTTTTTAGCTTTTAAATTAGCCACCGGAAGCAAATAAGTCAACCTAAAATCATCTTTTAACCATACCATAGCTGATAAAATTTCTTGATTTTCTTTTATACCCCAAATACATATTTTGTCACTATTTAAATTTAACAGCCATGAAAGTTTTTCCATTCCATCTTTAGAAATGATATAAGGTAATTTTTCGTTTTTATAAAATTTCAAAAAATCTTTCACAGAAAGATTTTTATCTATTTCCCAACATCCTTTTTTAACTTTAATCAATTCTCTCTTTCTATTCTTATTAAATTTTGATTTTATTGAACTATAGTTTTCTTTAAGATTCAAAACATAATTTATTTTTTTTTTAGAAAATTTTGATAAACGATTTCCAGAATTGAATTGAATTGTAACTTTTTTAAATTTTCTTGGTATCAAATTTATGAATCGATTTGTCAAATTTTCAGAAATAACTTCATCTGAAAAAATGCCCAATTGCTGAGTCCAACACGGAGGGTAAATATATTTGATACAAAATTTAGATCGCCAAGGCAATGGCATTACGGCTTCGTAATCATTCAACACCAACACGTCCCAATTGTCAGCAACAATATCTAAATACCAAGAATACGCATAAATCCTGCTTTGCACAGAATTTGCAATACAAGCATTGTACTTCTCTACATCGAGCTCTTTTCTGGACAGGTGCTGTATCATGTTATGTTGTGGCTATTTTCAACATAGATTCGTATACTTTTTTCCACCCTTTCCAACGTAAATAATCACTTAAACTTTCGTTGTGAAACAGTGTCACAAAGGTCCCGTTTACTGCTTTTACTTCGTTCTTGAGATCTCTTATTTTATCTAAGGATTGCTTTGGCGTTAAGCCCATATAATCGTTCAAAGTAGTGTCCATTAATGCGAAAGGAACGACCTTTAATGGTGTTTGAATTTCAAAATCTAAATCATAAAAATAAAAGGGGGTACACGTACTCGCTCTAAAACCAACACAACTTGCATAGCCCATAGAATGGTCTTCTTTGATTTCTAAATCGATTAGATTTTGATAGGTTTCTGGCAAACTAAACCGCAAATAATGTTGCCTAGATTTCTCCATCGGCGTATTGGTAATTCCCTCCAGTCGTTCTTTCTCCTTTTTTAACAAGGCCTCATCTTTCATCGAAAAATAAGAAGGATGCAAACCGACTATTGCATAATCTGCTACGTTTTTAATCAACAATCTAAACTTGCTTTTTGCCGCTGAAACATTCGTATCAAAAGTAGTATAATCTGCAATCAAGAAAAAGAAAACGGTTTGTACTCCAACTTCTTTTTTTAGTTTTAAAATTGTATCAAATGTATTGTATGGATCCTTTCTTATATTGGTTATCACTACAAATCGATCCCAAATATTTCTCAATCTTAATTCGAAAAAATCTTTTACAAACCCTCCTGTACTTCTTACCAAACTTTTATACTTATACGCATATGCATTGTCAACATCTATGGTAGATATAAAATTGTACGCTCTTGTTTTATACTGATAATCGGGAAACTTCTCTTGTATTTTTTCTAACAATTTATAGGCCCAAACATCTACCAAAGGTTTTTCTAAAAACCGATATTTATAGGCCAAACTTTGTTCTGCTGTAAAGCGTTCAAATTGGTCTTTTACGTGTGGCAAATACTCTTCATACCTACTAATTAAGTAAAAACTTGCCGAAAAAATATCAAACGGGATCACCGATTTTGATCCTGCATTAAAAAAGCAAGGTGTCTTATCCCAGTGAAAAACATTAATCTCTATATCATTGACCCCTTGTTCAAATAACAATTCATTGCTCTTAATAAAAAATTCTTTTCCAAGCGGAGATTTTGAATAGGTCATTTTTGGACCATTATGAGCGATAAACTCTTCAATAACAGTTGTGAAACTTACAGGGATTTGTAATATCCTTGTAAATATATGCTTAAAAATATAGCGTAATCTTGGTGTTATTTTATGCGTATAAACAAGTATCAATATAGAATTGTTTTGAGTTAAATTTTAAAGTTCTCCATTATCTGCAAAGCTAAAATAATCTTTTTGGGTAATAATTAAATGATCTAATAATTTTATATCTAACATTTCTCCAGATTCCTTAATTTTTTGAGTCAGTTCTTTATCAGAAGCACTCGCTTTTAATTTTCCTGACGGATGATTGTGGCAAATAATAATTGCAACAGAAGATATTTCAATGGCTTTTTTAAACACCAACCTCACATCAACCATCGTTGCGGTAATGCCTCCTCTACTCAATTGTTTTTTTTTGCAATACCTTGTTAGAATTATCTAAGTACAGTACCCAAAACTCTTCGTGATTCAACTCTCCAATTAAAGGCTGCAAAATCATATACACATCCTTACTCCCTTTAATTTTGGCCTCTCTAACAAGGATTCAAAATGTCTTCTTTTGCCAATTTCTAATGCCGTTACAATACTTATTGCTTTTGCTTCTCCAATACCGTTAAACTTCATCAATTGTGCGACAGGTAATTTTGCCAATTGATTGATGTTATTTTCTACCGATAAAAGAATTTGCTTGCTCAAATCTACAGCACTTTCTTTTCTGTTTCCTGAACCAATTAAAATAGCAATCAGTTCTGCATCCAACAAAACGGATTTCCCTTTTGCCAATAACTTCTCTCTAGGGCGGTCATCTACCGCCCACGATTTAATCGTTACTCTATTCATAGCCTCATTTTTTCATAAAGATAGCCTTATTTTAAAAGAGTATATTGAAATAGAATTCTTTTTTTTGCAGATACAAGTTTAGAATAATACCTTTGTATCTTATACTTCATTCTTTATATATGAAAATTATTATAGCGGGAGCCGGAGATGTTGGATTTCACTTGGCTAAATTATTGTCTTACGAAGCACAAGACACCTATATCATTGATTTTGATGGAAAAAAATTGAACTATATCAACAATCACTTAGATGTGTATACTAAAAAGGGAGATGCAACCTCTATCTGCCTTTTAAAGGAAATTGGTATTGATTCCGCAGATTTACTAATTGCAGTAACAGAATCTCAAAACACAAACTTTACAATTTCTGTTATAGGAAAAGCATTGGGAGCTAAAAAAACAATTGCTCGAATTGACAATCCAGAATTTTTGAATAATACGATTGTAGACTTTAAGAGTTTCGGACTAGACTATATGATTTCTCCGCAAGAATTAGCGGCAAATGAGATTAAAATGTTGCTAAATCAATCTTCTTTTAATGATACTATAGAATTCGAGAAGGGGCTGTTCAATGTAATGGGAACTGTCTTAACAAACAAATCTCCCATTTTAGATCTAACGGTAAAAGAAGCCAAAGATAAATTTTCAAATGTTGATTTTATTACCATTGCAATCAAAAGAGAAGGTGTTTCTGAAACAGTAATTCCTCGTGGTGATACAGTCTTCAATATTAAAGATCAAGTTTATTTTTCAGTTCCTAGAGACAGTATTGATAAACTACACACCATTATTGGCACCAAACATTTAGATATTAAAAATGTGATGATTCTTGGTGGTAGTAGTATTGGTTCTAAAACTGCTAGAAATTTATGTGAAGAAAATTTCAACGTTAAATTGATTGAAAAAAAGAAAGAAAAAGCACTAGATCTTGCAGAAAAACTCCCTAATACATTGGTCATTCATGCAGATGGTAGAGATTTAGAACTCTTAGAAGAAGAAAATATTCGAGAAATGGATGCTTTTATTGCTGTTACTGGAGATTCTGAAACCAACATTATGTCGTGCCTCGTTGCAAAATCTAAAGGCGTTAAAAAAACCATTGCACTTGTAGAGAACATGGACTATATCAACATTTCTCAAGCCATAGGAATTGACACACTTATCAATAAAAAATTATTAGCCGCAAGTAGTATTTTTAAACATATCAGAAAAGGGGAAATACTTGCCTTGGCTAATTTACACAATATAGATGCAGAAGTTTTTGAATTTGAAGTTCAAAAAAACGCAAAAGTAACTCGCAAACCTATTCGCGAGTTAAAGTTTCCAAGAGAAGCTGTTTTTGGAGGAATTATTAGAGACGGAAAAGCAATGATGTCTTTTGGTGATTTTCAGATAAGAACTGGAGATA